>Ga0172380_10004822_pt1 | contig 16957 bp, 20 predicted proteins | sample Leawe162metaG_FD_119747 | JGI IMG/M metagenome (GOLD analysis project Ga0172380, IMG submission 119747) | Leachate microbial communities from a municipal landfill in Southern Ontario, Canada - Leachate well 162 metaG | ecosystem: Engineered > Solid waste > Landfill > Unclassified | place...
GGGCTGTTTCCGGGGGCTGTTTCCGGGGGCTGTTTCCGGAGGCTGTTTCCGGGGGCTTGACGTATCATGGGGGTGAACCGATACTTGCCGTTCCACGCAGGGCCACTAAAGTCCATGAGCATACCGCTCCTGCCGACGGTTGACCGACTGGCTGAGCCGCTCCGACGGTTTGTGGATCGTTTGACCGACGAGCAGAAGTTGCTGCTGGTGCTCAAGAGGCAGTTGTATGACGGGGACTGGCAGCCGATGGTGACGGACCTGCGAAACCGCCTGGAGGGGCGACCCTACGTTTTGCGACTGGCGCATCGCATCGAAGACGACCTGAGGCGGATCGAACAGATTCGCCGGATGGAAGAACAATACGACGTGGACCTGTCGGCCTTCATTCCTGACATTCGGCCCAGCGGAGCATAGCGACATGAACAGCAAGCTGAACGTGGTGGTGATCGCGGCCATGACAATGGCGATGACGCTTTCGGCCTGTGAGAGCAATGGCCCGACCACGACCGGCGTGAACACGTTGTCCGACCAGCGCGGCGCGCTGCTCACCGACGCCGCCACCGCCGATCAACTGGCCGCCCGCATCCAGTGGCAGCAGAACCTCAATCTCCCCGCCGACGGCGTGCAAAGCGTCACCCCCCTGGGCAATCGTCTGGCGGTGGTCGAAAAGGGCAACATCCTCGACGTGCTGAACACCGACAACGGCCAGGTGCTCTGGCGCCAGTCCATCGGCGACCGCACCAGCCGCCTGGGCGTTCCCACCAGGGTCGGCAAGCGGTTGATGATCGCCACCGAAACCGATTTCTATATTTACAACATCGACGTCGGTTCCCTGGACCAGCGTTTCCCGTTGGCGCACAACGCCTCCACCCGTCCGCTGGTCGATGAATCGCAGGTCATCTTCGGCTCGCCCAGCGGCCGCGTGTTTTCGCAGTTTCTCCAGTCCGGCGTGCTTCGTTGGGAGTTCAACATGGGGTCGGCCATCGTCGGCACACCCGTCGCGCTGACCGGCATGGTCGTCGTCGTCGATCAGACCGGCTCGGTCGCCATGCTCAACAGCAACAACGGCCACGTGATCTGGCGCGACGTTCGTCCCCCGTGGGCGCCGGTCGTCGCCCAGCCAGTCGTCGCCAACGCCATCACCTACGTCGCCAGCACCGATCAGAAACTTTACGCCCTGGATCGCATCAGCGGCCACGCCATCTGGCAATACCTGACCGAAAAACCCCTCACCGCCGATCCCGTCGCCATCGGTGACCGCATCTACCAGCGCACCGCCGATCAGGGCCTGCTCTGCCTCGACGGACTGAGCGGCGAAGTGTATTGGAAGAGCGCCGCCCCCGGTCGCCCCGTGCTGTTGCACGCCAACAAACTCTGGCTCCGTGACCCCACCGGCGTGACCTTCGCCGACCCGGCCACCGGCCTGTCGGTCAAAACCGTCGCCCTGCCCGCTTCCGTCCATCTCATCATGCCCAACATCGACGCCAAAGACTTCTACCTGGTCGGCGGCGACGGCCGCGTGATGAAGCTGGGCTTGAAATGATTGCGGAATTCGGATTTCGGATTGGGGATTGATGACGCCTGACGATGTCAAAGCCCGGACCAAGCAATTCGCCGTTCGTGCTTTCCGTGTTTCGCAAGCATTGCCCAGGGGAACGACCGGTGACGTACTGGGTCGCCAGTTGTTGAGGGCGGCCACCGCGGTGGCCGCCAATTACCGGGCCGCTTGCCGCGCCCGATCCAAAGCCGGGTTTATCGCCAAACTGGGCATCGTTGAAGAAGAAGCTGACGAATCCCTGTTCTGGCTGGAATTGATCGACGAATTGAAACTGATTCCATCCAGCCGACTTCGACCGTTGCTGGACGAAGCGAATCAACTGGTCAGCATCGTCGTCAGCTCCATCCGCACCGTCAAGCGTTCAGGAACCAATCCGAAATCCGCAATCCGAGATCCGAAATCCCATGACTGACTTGGTCCCCATCCGCCGTGCCCTCCTCTCCGTCTCCGACAAGACGGACCTCGTTCCCTTCGCCAAGAAACTCGCGTCGTTCGGCGTGGAACTGATCTCCACCGGCGGAACCGCCAGGGCGCTCAGTGACGCCGGCCTCAAGGTCGTCCCCATCGACCAGGTCACACAGTTCCCCGAAATGATGGACGGTCGGGTCAAAACCCTCCACCCCCGCGTCCACGGCGGACTGCTCGCCCTCCGCGACAATCCCGCCCACGTCCAGTCCATGACCGACCACGGCATCCAGCCCATCGACCTGGTCTGCGTCAACCTCTATCCCTTTGAAGCCACCGTCGCCAAACCCGATGTCACCGAAGAACACGCCATCGAAAACATCGACATCGGCGGGCCTTCCATGATCCGTTCCGCCTCGAAGAATCACCGCTTCGTCGCCGTCGTCACCGACCCGTCGCAATACGACAAGGTCGTCACCGAACTGGATAAAAACAACGGGGCCACCACCCTCGAACTTCGCAAATCGCTGGCGCTGGCCGCGTTCGCTCGCACCGCCGCTTACGACACCGCCATCGCCGAGTGGATGTACCGGCGCTTCGCGTCCCAAGCCGCTTGCGGCTTAGCATTCCCCGAAATGATGTTCCTTCGCCTCGAAAAAGTACCCACCGAACTGCGCTACGGCGAAAACCCCCACCAGCAGGGCGCCGTGTACGCCGATCCCCGCGGCACCGAACCCTCCCTCGTCAAAGCCAGGCAACTGCACGGCAAGGCGCTGAGCTTCAACAATCTCTACGACGGCAACGGCGCGCTGGAACTCGTGAAAGAAATCGACCCCCGGAAGTTCGCCGCCGCGGCGGTCATCAAACATGCGAACCCCTGCGGTTTCGCCGTGGCGGACCACCTCGCCGAGGCGTTCGACAAGGCCTACGCCGGTGATCCGCTCGCGGCGTTCGGCGGCATCGTCGCGCTCAATCGCGCCGTCGATCTCGCCACCGCGCAAAAAATCGTCGAAGGCCAAAAGTTCCTCGAAGTCATCATCGCCCCCGGATATGCCGCCGACGCGCTGCGACTGCTCCAGCAACGCTGGAAAAACGTCCGCATCCTCGAAACCGGCCCGCTGCCCGCGCCCGCCGACCGCGACCCCCGCGAAGTCGATATCAAAAAAATCACCGGCGGCTTGCTCGTCCAGCAACGTGACCTCACCGACTTCACCCCCGCCCCCGGAAATAAAAACTGGGAACTCAAAGCAGGCCCCAAGCCGGACGACAAAACCCTCACCGACGCGATGCTCGCCATGATCGTCGCCAAGCATCTGAAATCCAATGCCGTGTGTTTGGTGCGCGACGGGATGCTCGTCGGCGGGGGCATGGGCCAGGTCGATCGCGTCGCCTCGTGCCGGTTGGCGGTGATGCGAGCCGGTGATCGCGCCAAGGGGGCCGTCGTCGGCAGCGATGCGTTCTTCCCCTTCCGTGACGGCCCGGACGAACTGATCGCCGCGGGTGTCAAAGCCGTCGTCGAACCCGGCGGCTCCGTCCGCGACGAAGACACAGTCAAGGCCTGCGCCGATGCAGGCGTCACGCTGCTCTTCACCGGACAACGACACTTCAGACATTGATGATATCTGGTGATTTGGTGATGTTTGATTTGGTGATTTGGTAAGAAGGGCGATTCGGCATTGGAAGCGGCTCCGCCTACTTCACCAAATCAAACATCACCCAATCAACCATTTCCCTATTCCCCAAACCGACAAACCGACTTCTAACGCCCCCTCCGTTGCCACTTCCGGGAACCCGACATACAATCGTCCGACCATGATCGCTTCGGCTTCCAGTCTGAACGCGAATGTGCTGGTGCTTAACCGGCTCTACATGGCGGTTCGTGTCGTCAACGCCCGCCGGGCTTTCTCGCTGCTCTGCCGAAACCTCGCCGAGGTCATCAGCATCGAAGATGGCCGCTACGCCTCGTACAACTTCGACTCATGGACCGAACTGTCCGCCTACCGCGAACTGTTCGACGAACACACCGACTGGGTGCGGACCGTCCGCCTCCATATCGCCGTGCCAAAAATCATCCGATTGTTCGGCTACGACCGCCTGCCCAAACAGTCCGTCAAACTCAATCGTCGAAACATCTACGCCCGTGACCGCAACACCTGTCAATACTGCGGCCAGCGCTATCCCACCAACGAATTGTCCATCGACCACGTCACCCCGCGCACGCAGGGCGGCGGCTCCACGTGGACCAACCTTGTCTGCGCCTGCGTCTCGTGCAACAGCCGCAAGGGTGGCCGAACGCCCACGCAGGCCCATATGCACCTGATCCGCAAGCCCGTCCAACCGCGCCGCAACCCCATCATCAATCTCCGTATGGGCCTGGACAAATACGCCTGCTGGCAGCAATTCCTCGACAACGCCTACTGGTCCGTCGAGCTGAAATGACCCCCGCCCCCGGAAGTTGGCCCGTGATTCATTCCTCCCCAAGCACGGGATGGCCTTCTTAGGCCAGACCGTGGTGCCCCGTCCGGCATTCGACTCTTTCTGGGAATCGCCCCATGCCCAACCCCCACCCGCACACCGCCCTCGCCCTCGGCCTGTTGTGGCTCGCCCTCGCGCCCCTCGCCGGTTGTCAGCATCACACCGGCGACGACTGGTACTGCATCACGCTGCCCAATCTTTCCGTTCCGAAGCCCGGAGAAGATATCCAGACGGGTATTATTATTGGTGGCAAACTGTCGACGGGTCATTTCCCGCTGCACGCGACCGACATCCAGAAAATTCGACAAGCCATGCGGAGCAAATGGCGAGATATCAAAAGGACTGAGCTAAATTTCGACAACTGGGACATAACTTTTAATCACTTTTGGCCCGGCAGAGTTGATGTCACGTTGACTTCAAAAGCTGATCGGTCCGCAGCCGATATCTTCTTTGTGTATCACACGGCGGAAGGATGGAAAGTGGTTGCGGTGTGGTATTCATATGCATAATGTCGCACGGGCTGCTCCAGGTGTTTCTTATGAAACGACGATTTGAATTCATTGGCCTGTTTTCGCTGGTTCTCTGGTTGGCGTGGGGTTGCCAGACGACGGACAGTATGAAGTATTGCTTCAAACTGCCGGATTATGACGAAGAAGCGGCGAACCCCGACGATGACCGATTATTTTTTCTCTACGCTCACGCTGATCAAAGCTATTACCCGACCGGCGTCCTGCCGCTGCATGAAAAGGATCAACAGGACATTTCGTATTGCATTGAGCAGAATGGCTTAAAGCTCGTCAACATGTCTTCACTTGTGGATTGGGATGTGAAGTTCAACCATGTAGAACCGGGGCTGGTGCGTGTGTATCTGACGCATCGCAAGGACCAGGCGAAACTGGCGTTCGCCGTGCTGCACACCAGCCGCGGCTGGCAAATCGTTGCGTACAAAGACGTCCAAGGTAAGACCCACGTGGTGAAAGACTGAACCCCCGCCCCCGCCCCCGGAAGTTTTCCCACGGTACATTCCGCCCCAAGCACGGGATGGCCGTCCTCGGCCAGACCGTGGTTCCCTCGCCTTCCAATCACAAATCCGAAATCGCCCAGCCCGCTTTGCGGTAGATCGCGTCGATCACTTTCATGTTCTTCAACTCCGTCTCCAGCGGCATCGGGCAGTCTCGCTTGTCCAGCAGGTAATCGATGTAAGCCAGGCCCAGTCCCGCCATGTCGCCGCGGTAGCTCTTCGGCGGCTTGACCGTGTAAATCTTGCTCTTCGCCTTGCCGCGCCCGTCACGATCCACGTAGAAGAACTCGACTTCCGGGGGGTTGCCCGCGAGGTAGCCGAATGACAGGCCGCCCCGGTTGCCGATGATTTGCGTCAGGTTGCCGCACTTGTAATGCGCGTTGGCCGCGCGCTCGGTGTAGTATTCAATATCGCCGAAACGCATCATCGCCGCGGCGTGTTCCTCGACAGTGAACACCTTCGTGCCGGGGTCCACCTTGTCGTTGCCGCCGCGACAGAACGCGTGAACCACCTCGCTCAACTCCGGCTGGCCCAGCACGCCGAGGTGAAATGCGAAGTCGTAAACCCCCCAGTCGATGAACAAGCCGCCGCCCGCGAGTTTGCGATCCAAAAACCATTTCGCCGCGGGGTGGTATTCGATGCCCGGCCGCGCCTGCCGGCTGATCGCACGATGATGCACCGAATATACCTCACCCAGCATTCCATCCTCGATCATCTTCTTCACCATCGCATACTTCGGCGTGGTCCGCGCATGCCGATAGGAACAACCCGATATTTTCAGCTTGGGGTGTTTCGCCGCCGCCGCCGCGATCGCCTTCGCTTCCGCATAGTTCAGCCCCAGCGGTTTTTCGGTCAGCAGGTTTTTACCCGCCTTCATCACGTCCAGCGCCATCGGCTTATGCAGATACGGCGGGGTGCAGATCACCACCGCGTCCACATCATCGTCAGCCAGCATCTCCCGATACCCCCGCGGATCGGTCGTCACCAGCGGCACGTTGAACTTCGCCTTCATCTCCGCCGCGCGGGCCGGCACGATCTCCGCCAGCCAGCGAACCTGCACGCGATTGTCCCCGGCGAAGTTGGTCAAATGCGCGTTGCCGATCATGCCCCCGCCGATGATCCCGATTTGAAGTTTGTTCTTTTTCATGTTGGAAGATGATCGTACTTGGGGCTTGCGCAAGAATCAAAGATTCACGGTGAAGATGAAGAAAGGGACGAAGGGACTTAGGGACGGAGGGACGAAGTGAGGATGGCTCTGTGATTCTTTCCCTTCGTCCCTCCGTCCCTCCGTCCCTTCGTCCCTCCGTCCCTCCGTCCCTTTCTCCGTGCCTCCGTGGTTAGTGATTCTTACCCTTCGCGTTTTATGGTGCCAGCAGCGCTTCGACGAAACCGCGATTGCCCTCGAACGCCTGCGGATGCGTGATGGCTTCATCCGTGGTGAGCCACAACACCTCGGCGATCTCCGACGGGTTGGGTTTCAATTGTCCGCCGATGATGCGTCCCCGCACTCCGTGCAGTGTGAAGCCCGACACGCAGACGCTGTCGGTCCAGAACTCGTCGCCGATTTCGACGATGAGGTCCAGTTCCTCCATCATCTCGCGTGCCGCCGCCTGTTCGAGGGATTCGCCCGGTTCGACTTGTCCGCCGGGGAACCCGACCCTTCCGGGGGCGCGTCGCAAGGTCGCGGCCCGTCGCACCAGCAGCCACCGCCCGTCACCCGACGGATGCGGACAGGCGACCACCACGCCGTGTTGTTCGGCTTGCCCGTTCACTTCGCCAGTCCCGGCAGCAGGTTCAGCAGCCCCGTCGTGATGAACTCGACGGCGATCGCCGCCAGAAGCAGACCCATGATGCGTGAAGCGATGTTGATGCCGGTGCGGCCGAGCACCCGGCCAAGCCGCTGACCGATACGTAATACCACCCAGCAGACCAGAGCCGTCGCCAGCGCGATGCAGCAGAGAATCAGCGGATGCCAGGGCCACGCGCCCTGCCCCGAATAGATGATCGCGGTGCTGAGCGAGCCGGGACCGGCCAGCAGGGGCGTGGCCAGCGGCACCACGCCGATCGCGGTGTGATCGCTGGCTTCCTCCGCTTCCTCCGGGCGGTGCTTGGATTCGCTGATGCGCCCCTGAAGCATCGCCACCGCGATCAGCAGCAGCAGGATTCCCCCCGCCACGCGGAAGTGGTTGATCGAGATGCCGAACAGGATCAGCAGCCCCTGGCCGCACAACACCGAACCGATCAACAGCGCGGCGACCGCGATGCACGCCACGCGCGCCACGCGGTGGCGCTCGCCGGGCGTGAAGCCGCCGGTCAATCCCAGAAACAGCGGCAAAATGCCGATCGGATTCACGATCGCCAGAAACGCGAGCAGAATCTTCGTGTATTGGCTGAGTTCGAGCATGGGTGATTCACGGGCGGGGCTGTTGAGCCGCCAGTTTATCACCGCGCGCCGGTCGCGTCACTTGAGTTTGACCGGATCGAACGTGATCGCTTCGCCGTCGATCCGGGCGTAGTAGCAGTCGATGCGTTCCAGCCCGATGACCCGCCGAATGAAATTGCCCGCTTTCAACAAATCAATGCGCTGCTGGGCCGCGAGCAGATCATCGGTCAACCCCAGACGGTGTGCGTAAAACGCGCAGCCCTCATGCTGGATCAGCACGATGCGTTTCAGTCCGTGCGCCTCGACCAGAAACTTCAATTCGTCGATCACGCCCTGTTCTTCGAGGTGCGCTTCGGTGTGCCCCGCCAGACACGCCGGCCCGCCCGGAAGCGCGACCCGATCATACCGCGGCAGCTTCAACCCGTTCATCAGAAAATCATCGCAGTGTTCGCCCACACGCCCGTCGGAACAATAAACCGCCGCCGCGTGAATGCGCTTCGCTTCGTAAGTGATGCGGCTGGTGTAGGGCATGAGGCGGCGTGAGGGGGGATCGGTGAAACCGCCGGATTATACGCCGACGACGCGACGTTTGCCCAACAGCATGACGGTGGCGGCACCCAGCAGCGCGACGCTCGCCGGTTCGGGGACGCCCGCTGCCGCGGCCAGGTCGGCCGCTTCGCCGGCGGTCAGTTCGCCGTCGTAGATGTGGATCAGCGCGACCCGCCCGCCGGAGTATTCGTTGTTGAAGCTGCCGCCGCTGTTGTCGAGAAAGAAGTAGAGCAGACCGTCGAGGTTGTTGGGGTTGTCGAGGTTCAGTAAATCGGTATCGACCGACAGTTCCCATTGCCCGTCGAGATAGGCGGTGGCGACATTGCCGGAGACGGTAAGGACGACGTGATGGTAGGCGCCATTGACGTAGATGTTGGTGCCGGACGCGATGGGATAGACACCCAGCTTGTTGTCGGGGGCCACGTAGAAGCCGCTGTCATCCTGTCGATCCTGCGTGTCGATGATGCGCCGCCACTGATCCGCCATGTCGAAAAACTTGAAGATCATTTCGACGGAGTAATCATCGGGGGCGGCGAGCAGGCCGGTGGTGCCGAGCGACAGGCCGCCCTGATCGGAAGCGGGATCCGCATTGCCGCCGAATTCATACACGCGCCGGTTCACGCCGAACACGACATCATCGGTGAAATTGGCGACGGTGAGCGGATCGACTGCGCCGAGGGGCAGCGAGCCGATCTCGTCGCGGTCCAGCGTATCGTTGAATTGGTAGGTCGCCACGGAAGTCGCGGCATGGGCATTGAACGCGAACACCCCGAAACTCAGCAACGCCGCAGCGCACGACATGACACGAATGCGATGGTAAATAGTCACCCTCTTGTCTCCCAAGTTAGAAGTACCCGACCGAAGAAACTATATCACGCGATCAAGTCGAAGCAAAGAAAAAATGCTGATTTTCCCACAAATAGGGAAAACCCGCACCGCGGGATGCGGGTTTCACCGGTGAGCAGTTCAATCGCATCCCGCACCATGAACACCACTTCATCGAGCGTCCGGCCCTGCGTGATGACTGACGGATTCTCCAACGCGTGAGCGGCCAGCCACCCATCCTCAGCAGGTTCAACGATGACGTGGTATGTATTCATTATCATGCAACTCGGCTGACTTCTTGCATTATTGACCAGTATTTGGGATCGAACTGGTTCGTCAATTCTTGAAGCGCCGCGTGTGCTCGCTCGAAAGTGGGGAATCGCAATCCACCACGTTTTTTTACAAACACGCCGTCACCTACATTCGTCATTGCTCGCTCAAGCTCCGTTAAGGAGACGGGATCAGACTTACGACACATGGTGATAATCTGAAATGGCAACAGATCCGTATCGATTGCTTCTTGAGGAGTTAATCCAATAGCTACGGTGATGTGCCATCCATGTTGTCGATTCGCCTTCTCATACGCGCTGGTAATAATAACCGATCTATCACCAATATTGACACCGTCCCATCGGTCCCAGATTACCGTTACCTGAAGTGTTTTGGTGGTTTGCATTTCATGCTCGATCAGCATGAAATTACGTGGACCTTGCCCTTTGGTTAATAACCCCGCTAATTTATCGATCAAATGCTTCATTTGTGTTGTCACGGGGTTTACCTCCAAAGCTGATGGTGGTGATCTCGGAACCGGATAGCAATCTCTTGGGCACGGCTAACTTCATAATTATAGGGGCGGTTGGGGCAATACCGCATTTGTTCACTCCAAAGAAATGTTTGAAGTTCCGTCGCTAACCCGACGGTGTTGGCGGCTAATAGTCCATTTAGGGGATTCTGAATCTGGGGGCTCGCTCGATGATTAACCAGCAATTGAGCCCAGCCGGATAAATCATGTTGGTTACCCTTTGTTGGCCTAGATACTGCGACATAAGCGTCATGCCGTGTGACGGTGGTCAGCGGTGATGAGCTGCCGGAGCGAGAATCCGATCACTGCGAAATACGCGGTTTTCAATCGCATTTCAACGCTGTATCCATACAGATATATCGCACCAAGTTGATTGCCTTCATTCGTCAAGCAATCAGCTTCATGTTGCCGATGCCCCGCCGCCCTTGTCATGCTGGCGATGGTGTTCGGCGCTAGCCGGTCCCGGAGAGATTGTGGCATTTATCTGTTACTCCATATGCCTGATGATCGCCGTGCCGAACTCGCTGCATTTCAGCAGTTTCGCGCCGGTCATCATGCGCTCGAAGTCGTAAGTCACTTCCTTCGCGGTGATCGCGTTTTCGACGCCGCGGATCACCAGGTCGGACGCTTCGTTCCAGCCCATGTAGCGCAGCATCATTTCGCCCGACAGAATCACCGAGCCGGGGTTCACTTTGTCCAGACCGGCATACTTGGGCGCGGTGCCGTGGGTCGCCTCGAAGATGGCGTGGCCGGTGTCGTAGTTGATGTTCCCGCCGGGCGCGATGCCGATGCCGCCGACTTCCGCCGCCAGCGCGTCACTGATGTAGTCGCCGTTGAGATTGAGCGTGGCGATCACATCGTACTCGGCGGCGCGGGTCATAATCTGCTGAAGGAACGCATCGGCGATCACGTCCTTGATGATGATCTCGCGGTCACCGGTTTTCAGAACGTGCCACGGCCCGCCGTCGAGGGGGGTGGCGCCGAATTGTTTGGCCGCCACCTCGTAGCCCCAGTCACGGAACGCGCCTTCGGTGAACTTCATGATGTTGCCCTTGTGGACCAGCGTCACGCTCCCGCAGTTGTTGGCGATGGCGTATTCAATCGCGGCTTTCATCAGTCGCCCGGTGCCTTCGCTGCTCACCGGCTTGATGCCGAAGCCCGCGGTCAGCGGGAATCGCACCTTCTTGAAAAGCGCGGGGAAATTTTCAGCGAACAGCTTGGCGAACTTCTTGCAGTCGTCGGTCCCTTGCTGGAACTCGATGCCGGAGTAAATGTCCTCCGTGTTCTCACGGAAGATCACCATGTCAACATCTTCGGGCTTTTTCACCGGCGAGGGAACGCCTTTGAAGTAGCGCACCGGACGCAGACACACATACAGGTCGAGTATCTGGCGCAGCGCGACGTTGAGCGAACGGATGCCCCCGCCCACCGGCGTGGTCAGCGGACCCTTGATCCCCACCAGATACTTGCGGAACGCATCGAGCGTCGCATCCGGTAGCCAGTTGTCGGTCTGCTTGAACGCCTTTTCACCGGCGAGCGTTTCGAGCCACTCGATTTTGCGGCTGCCCTTGTACGCCTTCTCCACCGCCGCATCAAGAACGCGAACGGATGCGGCCCAGATGTCCGGGCCGGTGCCGTCGCCTTCGATGAACGGAATGATCGGATTGTTCGGGACGTGCAGCTTCCTGTCCGCGCCCATCGTGATCGGCTGACCCGCCATATGATTGCTCCCTGTTGGTTGTGTGAGGACTAAAAAGCGTAGCGGAAAGCCCCCGGAATGACAAACCGGCGATTGCGGCACGATGCGGATGGCAAGCGGATCGAAGATTGTTCATCACAAAGGGCGCGGAGCCACAAAGACACAAAGACAAAAAAGGTTTTTCTTTGTGTCTTTGTGGCTCCGCGCCCTTTGTGCAAAATATCTTTTTCAGTGCCGAATCGTAAACCCCATCGCGAGGAACTCGCCGGTCGCCGGGCGGGTGTCGATCTGGGTGTTACGAATGTACCGGTCCATCGTTGCCGCGATTTCGGCGAGCAGTTGCTTCACAACTTCCGGGGATGCTTCGACGACCAGTTCAACGTCGCCGTCGGGCATGTTCATGACGTAACCGCTGACTTCGTAACCGGCCGCGATGCGCTGCGCGGTCCAGCGAAACCCCACGCCCTGCACGTGGCCGGTGTAACGGACGGTCTTGCGAATGGCGTCGCTCATGGTGACAGCGTACGAGTTCGGTGGCGAATCAGTCAATCCAAAACCGGATTTATCACAAAGGGCGCGGAGTCACAAAGACACAAAGAAGAAGAGGGATCAGGGACGAAGGGACGGAGGGACGAAGTGGGGAACGGCTCGGCCTCTTTCCCTTCGTCCCTTGATCCCTCCGTCCCCGCGTCCCTTCTTGCACTATCGCAGTTTCGCGCAGGCGGCGTGGCGCTCGCAGGTGACCAGGTGATCGTTGACCAGACCGCCGGCCTGCATCATGGCGTACACGATGGTGGAGCCGACGAAGCTGAACCCGCGCTTTTTCAGGTCTTTGCTCAGCACGTCGGATTCGGGACTGGTGGCGGGAACCTGGCCGGGGGCGTGCCAGTGATTGACGATGGGTTTGCCGCCCACGAAGGACCAGATGTATTGATCGAAGGTGGTGAACTGCTTTTGCACGGCGAGAAACGCGCGGGCGTTGGTGACGGCACTGTTCACTTTCAGACGGTTGCGGACGACCCCCGGATCAAGCAGGATTTTTTCAATTTTGTCGGGGGTGAAGCGGGCCACCTTCCGGGGGTCGAACTGCGCGAAGGCGCGACGGTAATTTTCCCGCTTGTTCAAAATGGTGGACCAGCTCAGCCCGGCCTGCGCGGCGTCGAGGACGATCATCTCGAAAAGTTTGCAATCGTCATGGCACGGCACGCCCCACTCGCGGTCGTGATAGGAAATGTCGAGTTCGGATTTAGGCCAGGGGCAACGCGGCATGGGGTGTTCCGGGAAGAGGGACGCTTCGCGTCACCCGCTAAACCCCCGGAAGTTGTGTGGCGAATTCCGGGGGTTTAGCGGGTGGCACGAAGTGCCCCTCTGCGGGATACGGCGTGACGAATTTGCAATGCTGGGCGGGTAGCCCCGCTTTGATGGGATTTTGTTCGACGTAGTTGATGGGCCGTTCGATGTCGTCGGGGCTGTCGAGGAACACCCACCAACCGTGTCGTGCCCACGGCGTGGGGCGGCGACCGTTTTTGTGCGGTTCGCCGGCGAATGGATGCGAACCGGCGCGGCTCAACTGCGTCGTCGCGGCGGCTTTGAGTTGTTCGCAGGTGCGTTCGATGGACAGATGATGGTGAGCGACGACCAGATGCGTGTGCGTCGGTTGGATCGCGCAGGCGTGGATGAGCAGATCGGAACGATGGCCGTAATCGGCGAAACCGGCGGCGATGGCGCGGGCCTGTTCGCCGGTGAAGATGACCGGAGAATGTGCGAGGGCGTTTTTCATTTGCCGGACGAGGGCGCGATCGTGTGGATGATGTGCGACGGATTGGCGGGTGTTGGCTTGGGTGGCGGGGCCGAAGACGGCCAATTCGTAGGAGCGGACGAAGTCGGACCATGAGCCGCGCGGGTCGTTGGGGAGCCGGAATCCATATGCCGAGACGATCAGGTGATAGGCGAGGATCATGGCGTGCTCCGCCCCCGGAAGAAGAGGGGCACTTCGTGCCGCCCGCTAAACGGCGGGAAAAGAGGGACGCTGCGCGTCGCCCGCTAAACAATATAATCCGCGCATCGCGCATCGCGCATCGCGCATCGCGCATCGCGCATCGCGCATCGCGCATCGCGCATCGCGCATCGCGCATCGCGCATCGCGCATCGCGCATCGGGCATCGGGCATCGCGCATCACGTTTTACGCGGTTGGGGCATCGCGAAGCCGCAAGCGGCGGGGCGTGTTATTCGTCGTCGGGGGCGGTTTCGTTGTCGGCTTCGAGGGCGGCGACCTCGGCTTCGCTCATCGGGGCGCGGGCGGTCAACCCCGAACCCTTGAGTTCGAGGATCGCTTTTTTGATCTCGGTGAACAGGTCGGGGTTGTCCTTGAGGAATTGTTTGGAGTTTTCGCGGCCCTGGCCGAGCCGGGTGTCTTTGTAGCTGAACCAGGCGCCGGATTTATCGACGACTTTTTCGTTGACGGCCAAGTCGATCAGGTCGCCGGTGGCGCTGATGCCTTCGTTGAACATGATGTCGAACTCGGCGTCGCGGAAGGGCGGGGCGACTTTGTTTTTGACGACGCGTGCGCGGACGCGGTTGCCGACGTTGTTTTCGCCATCTTTGATGGCGCCGGTGCGTCGGATGTCCAGACGGATGGAGGAGTAGAATTTCAACGCGCGACCGCCGGGCGTGGTTTCGGGGTTGCCGAACATGACGCCGATTTTTTCGCGGAGCTGGTTGATGAAGATGACGGTGCAGCGTGATTTGGCGATGGCGCCGGTGAGTTTGCGGAGCGCCTGGGACATGAGGCGGGCTTGCAAGCCGACGTGGGCATCGCCCATATCGCCTTCGATTTCAGCGCGTGGGATGAGTGCGGCGACGGAGTCGATGACGATGACGTCCACGGCGTTGGAGCGGACGAGGAGTTCGCAGATTTCGAGGGCTTGTTCGCCGGTGTCTGGCTGGGAGACCAGGAGGTTGTCGAGATCGACGCCCAGGCGTTTGGCCCAGGAGGGGTCGAGGGCGTGTTCGGCGTCGATGAAGGCGGCGACGCCGCCGTCTTTTTGGGCGTTGGCGGCGACATGGAGTGCGAGGGTGGTTTTGCCGGAGGATTCGGGGCCGAAGAATTCGCAGACGCGGCCGCGGGGGATGCCTCGTCCGCCGAGGGCGAGGTCGAGGGAGATGGAGCCGGTGGAGATGCCCGGGGGGACGTTGGCGGGGTCGTCATCGAGTTTCATGATGGCGCCTTTGCCGAAGGCGCGTTCGATTTGAGCGACGGCCCGTTCGAGGGCCTGGTCACGGAGTTCGTGGGTGTTGGGCTTGGCGGTGGATTTGGCCATTTGAGCGTCCTTGCCGTGGTTGGAGGGGGAAGATGATTTCGGTGCTTTGGCGGTGACGTTGGCTACCATAGCGGGATGCTCCTTAATCGTCAATGTTTGGTAGATGTAAGGATACCGAACGAATTGCGAACGTCAAGGGGAAAATGGAAGGAATGTGAAAAATTTTGAACCGAGTGAAGAGGGACGCTTCGCGTCACCCGCTAAACGGGGGAGGGGCACTTCGTGCCACCCGCTAAACGGGGGGGATTATGGGGAGTTGGACGGGGGGTGCGGTGCGGGGGTCAGCAGTACCTGTCCGACGCGGCGTTGCTGGACGCTGAGCACCTTGGCGTGGTAATCGCCGAGGGTGAGGATGTCGCCCTGTCTGGGCCAGCGTCCGAGTTTGGCGGTGATGTATCCGCCGAGGGTATCGACATCGCCGGTGTCGAAATCATCGGGCAGGGGAAGCCGGTCTCGCAGTTCGTGGAGGGGGTAGAGGCCGGCCACTTTGATGGTATCGCCTTCGCGGAGGAAGTCGGAGGGTCCGACGACGTCGAACTCATCTTCGATTTCGCCGACGATTTGTTCGATGACGTCTTCGAGCGTGACCAGGCCCTGTGTGGAGCCATATTCGTCCACGACGACGGCCAGTTGCATATGCTGGGATTGGAACTGGCGGAGGAGTTGTGTGACGGGCAGTTGTTCGGGGACGAAGAGGACTTCGCGTTTGATTTTGGTCAGGTCGATGTCCGCGGAGCCGATGACGTGGACGGCGGAGCCGGGCAGGCCGTCGGGCACGGCGATCATCATGCCGTCGGGGGATTTTTCGTCGATGAATCGCAGGCGGCCGGGGACGAGTTGGAGCTGGTTGAACAGGTCTTTGAGGTGGATGAGGCCGACGACGTGATCCATGTCGGCGTCGCAAAGGGGCATGCGGGTGTAGGCGGTGTGGTGGATGAGTTGGAGAACTTCGCCGATGGGCTGGCCGATTTTGAGGTAGTTGACCATGGTTCGCGGGGTCATGATCTGTCGGGTTTTGAGGTCGCCGAAGTCGAAGGCGCTGGTGAGGATTTGTTCCTGGACGGTGGGGATGGCGCCCTTTTCGACCGATTCGTCGAGCAGCGCCCGCAGTTCGTGGACGGTGTGGGGGATGGTGGCATGGGCGCTGGGGCCGACCTCGATGCGGAACAGGCGGAGTATGAGGTTGCTCAGCGAATTGAGCGTCCAGATGGGCACGACGAAGACGTAGCTGAAGATGACCAGGGGCGGAGCGATCAGGCGGAGCATCCGGTCGGGATAGGTGATGGCGACGTTCTTGGGCGCGACTTCGCCGACGACGACGTGCAGGGTCGTGCCGATCGCCAGAGCGATGCCCGCGGCCAGCGCGTGCGGCGAGGGCGGCGACATCGCCAGCCGGTCCAGCAGCGGCTGGATCATCGCGACGATGGTCGGTTCCAGCACATAACCCAGCCCCAGCGAGGCGAGCGTGATGCCCAACTGACAACTGGACAGGTAAAAGTCGAGATGGCGTTTGATCTGGATGCAGAATTGCGTGTTGACGCCGGGGTGTTCGACGGCCTCCAGCCGGCTCTGGCGGGCGCCGACCGCGGCGAACTCCGCCAACACGAAAAACCCGTTCAGCGTCACCAACCCCAGCGTCACCAGCACGTTCAGCGCGATATCCGCCAACCCCGGCGGGGCGGGGGGCTGCGGCCCGGCGGCGGCGAAAATCCAGGTCATCCCGAACATCTCCATCCCCGCATTCTCGCCGGATGGCGGGGCACGTCAAATGGGAGCGGCAGGTTTGCGGTTCTCGCGGGTGCATGACACACCACGCGGGGGCGTCATCGTGATCGTAGTCGTAATCGTAATCGAAACCTGTCATTTGAATTGCCGATTACGACTACGATTACGATCACGAAAAGATGACCCGCGTGGAC
>Ga0172380_10004823_pt1 | contig 16957 bp, 11 predicted proteins | sample Leawe162metaG_FD_119747 | JGI IMG/M metagenome (GOLD analysis project Ga0172380, IMG submission 119747) | Leachate microbial communities from a municipal landfill in Southern Ontario, Canada - Leachate well 162 metaG | ecosystem: Engineered > Solid waste > Landfill > Unclassified | place...
GAATTTTCACTGTGTCTTTTAACGAGATCAATTGGTTCTCGTTAATAATATCATTTGGCAGACTTTCCTCGATCTTTTCGCGATAAGTTTCTACCGCAGAATAAATAATTCTGCGTAGACTAAAATCACCAATGTTAGTTTCTTTTAACTGCTTGGGTAATCGATAGAAAGGAATGATTCTGCCCGTGTTCAAGAATTCTTTTGACTCTAGTTCTACAAAACGGTCAAAATCGGGGTGAGCAAATTGAAGATGTCCATATTTAGTTAAAACCGGTTTAGCAGAAATTGCAAAGTAATCCCCTTCATGAAAAACATTTGTAAAATATTTGGCTCCTTGAAACCAGACACATTCAAAGAATCCGGTAGAATCTTTCATCCGCACTTTGAAAACTTGCTTGCGGTTGTAATAATGTGTTTCGGTTTCTACAACTTTTCCAACAATCGTAACTTCACCTTCATAGCCATCAACTACATATTGAACAACCTTTATCGAAGTTTGAATATTACTTCTATCTAAATATTTGGTAGGAAAATACATCAGCAAATCATAAATCGTGTTAATTCCAATCTTGGAAAAAGATTCTGCTCTCTTTGGTCCAATGGATTTTAAGAATTGAACTGATTTAGATAATTCGCTTTGCATCAAGTACTGAAAATGTTTTTAACTAGAAGAAATATAAATAAAATTGTTAGTAGTTGTGAGTGTGGAATTTAAAGCGATAAGAGGAAATACTATTCCTTCTCGGCTTTCATATCGCGGGTCATCAATTCGTAAGTAGCTTTTATTGGATCTCGTTCTTCGAATAATATTGAATAGACAGCGCTAGCAATTGGCGTAGCAACTTTATGTTTGATAGAAAGTTCGTGAACTGATTTGCATGTTTGAACACCTTCGGCAACCATCTGCATAGATTTTAAAACTTCTTTTAATTTCTTTCCGGCGCCAATTTGCTCTCCAACGTATCTGTTGCGGCTGTGTCTGCTCATGCAAGTAACAATTAAATCACCCATTCCGGAAAGACCGGAAAATGTTTCTGGACGAGCGCCGAGTGAAATTCCAAGACGAGAAATCTCAGCAATACCGCGAGTCATTATTGCAGCCTTGGTATTATCGCCGAATCCGGCGCCGTCAATTATTCCAGCACCAACAGCTATTACATTTTTTAATGCGCCGCCATATTCAACACCAAGAATATCTGTTGTTGAATAAACTCTAAAATAGGAAGTAATGAATGCAGATTGAATATTCTTGGCGGTTGATTCATCTTTCGAAGATGCAACTACGGCAGTCGGTATTTTTTTGCAGACTTCTTCAGCATGGGAAGGCCCAGAGAGAACACCAATTTGTGAGTTAGAAATTCCTTTTAACTCATCTTTTATAATTTGGGAAACAGTCATCAGTGTCCCATTCTCAATCCCTTTTGAAACACTAACAAAAGTTGTGTTCTTAAAGTTTGTGCCTTTTAGTTCATGCAAAACACTTCTAATAAATTGAGTGGGAACAGCGATTACAATTATGTGCTGATTTTTGCAGCTTTCGGAAAGAGAATGGGTAATAGTTATTTCTTTGGGAATTTCAATTCCGGGCAAATAAAGTTTATTCTCGCGTGTACGATCTAAAATTTTTGCGTATTGACTCTTGTATTCCCAAAGAGTTACATCGTGACCGTTGTAATGAAGCAGAACTGCTAAAGTAGTTCCCCAGCCGCCAGCTCCAAGAACTGAAATTCTCATTTAAGCAGATTTCTTTTTAGAGAATGAAACCTTACTTTCACTTCCTTGCAGCAATCTTTCAATATTGGATCTGTGTGTGTAAATGACAAACAATGCTAATAGAATTGCAAATGGAAGAATTGTGTGATATCCACGGATATCAACATTGAAAATATTTTCCCGAATAATCATAATCAGTGGAACAGAAACGGCAGCTGCGAGAGAGCCTAATGAAATATATCTTGAAAATCCTACTACCAAAAAGAACACACCAAGTGCCAACGCCATGTCAACTGTAACTATCATTATTAAAACGCCAAGACCGGTAGCAATACCTTTTCCACCTTTGAAGCCGGCGAATAAAGTCCAAACGTGGCCGATTACTGCAGTAACGCCACAAATAATTTGAACGAGTGTAAAATCGTCGAATGGTGTAACGTTATTAAAAGGAAATCTGTCTAAATAGAAACGAGCGACAAGAATTACAGCAATGGCTCCTTTAAGTGCGTCGAGAAGGATAGTGAGAATTCCCCACTTCCAGCCTAGTACACGAAATACGTTGGAACCGCCGGCGTTGCCGCTGCCGTAGTTTCTTATATCTATGCCACGAACTAATTTACTAATCAAAATACTATTCGGGATTGAGCCTACTAAGTAAGAGAGAATGATCACGAAAAAGAGGTTCAGCATTTTTTCTACCTATATGTTGAGCTAAAATTATATAAAAGGTTTTTTATAAACAATTGGATTTTACTATTAAAAAGATTTCAATATCATCGATAATATATGTATGTCTTCTTTGGTTGTAATTTTGAAGTTCAAAGAAGATCCGTTCACAATTTTTACTTCGTAGCCAGCTCTATGAACTAACATTGATTCATCAGTCCCAATAAAGTTTTCTGCCTTGGCTTTCTTCATCGCATCCATAATTATTTTGTAACGAAAAACTTGTGGAGTCTGCGCATAATAAAATTCAGAACGGTCAACATAATCTAAAACGTTTTCTACTCCTCGTATTAAAGTGTCCTTAGCTTTCTGTGCAACTACTGCGGCTCCAAATTGCTTAGCAGTCTGGATTGAATCATATAAAATTTCTTTGGTTAGCAAAGGACGAACCGCATCGTGGATTACAATTATATCTTCATCTTCCGCTTTGAGAGATTTAAGAGCATTATAGACTGATTGTTGTCTTTCTTCACCGCCTTCAACCAAACAAGTAAACTTTGTAAGACTAAAATTTTGCTTGATGGATTCGAGAAGCGGAAAATAAGTACTCTGGGCAGCTACAACGATTTCATCAACATGCTTGGAAGATTGGAAAACTTGAAGAGTGTAAGCGATAAGCTCCTTGCCGGCAAATTGTAAATATTGTTTGGGAAGCGGCGAGTTAGCCCGCTTACCCAAACCTCCCGAAGGAATAATAACATACGTTTTCATATTACAGAATTAGCATTGAGTCACCGTAACTTAAGAAACGGTAACCATCCTTTTGAGCTTTCTTGTATGCTTTCATTAAAAATTCATAACCGCTGAAAGCACCGGCTAACATAAGAAGAGTAGATTCCGGAGCGTGGAAGTTGGTTATTAATTTTTTTGTTACTTTAAAATCGTAAGGAGGAAAAATAAATTTGTCCGTCCATCCGAAATTAGGTTTTGCTAATCCATCAGCAGTTACACTGCTTTCCAACGCACGGCAAGTACTGGTTCCAACCACAAAAACATTTTTCTTATTCTTCAAAGCAGTATTAATCACTTCCGCAGTTTCTACCGGGACTTCAAAGAATTCAGAATCCATTCTGTGCTTAGTTAAGTCTTCAACTTCTACCGGACGGAAAGTGCCGAGACCAATATGAAGAATTACCGGAACAGTTTTAACGCCCAACTTTTCCAGTTTCTTAACGAGTGTAGGTGTAAAATGTAAACCAGCTGTTGGGGCCGCTACGGAACCATCAATCTCAGCAAAAATTGTTTGATAGTCTTCGCGGTCTTTTGCTACTGCATCACGCTTAATGTATGGCGGCAGAGGAGTGTGCCCAATTTTTTCTATTGCTTTAAAGATATCGCCGGCATCTTCGTTAAAGCGAACAGTTCTTCCGCGTGATGTTGTATTGTCAATTACTTCGCACCAAAGCTTATCGTTGAAATAAATCCTATTGCCGATACGAACTTTTCTTGCCGGATCAACAATAACATCCCATATGTTTTCTTCTTTATTTAATTCGCGTAAAACAAATACTTCAATTTTAGCGTTTGTGCGTTCTTTCTTTCCGAATAGACGAGCTTGCATTACTTTGCTTTTATTTACAACAATTACATCGCCTTTCTGAACGAAATCTGATAAATCAGAGAACTTATAATTTTCGATGCTTTGATCAGCGCGATTCATAACCATCATTTTTGCTTTATCGCGCGGATTTGCCGGATGCTTGGCAATTGCTGTTTTTGGTAAATTATATTTGAAATCGGATAACTTCATTTAGACTCCTCTAAATTATTTCTGAGAACAATGAACAAAGAATCTCACCAACAGTTAATTAGAGATTCCTTGCCTCCCGCCAAAAAGCGGGAGACTCAGAATTACAACACTACTTTTTCTTTGCTACTTTTTTAACTGCTTTCTTAACAACTTTTTTAGGAGCTGCTTTTTTTGCAACAACTTTCTTAGCTGCTCTTGCTTCTTTAACTGCTGCTTGTGCTGCTGCTAAACGAGCAATAGGAACACGGAAAGGTGAACAGCTAACGTAGTTCAAACCAATCTTATGGCAGAACTCAACAGATTTAGGTTCGCCGCCATGTTCGCCGCAAATACCAATCTTAAGATCTGGTCTTGTAGCGCGTCCGCCTTGAACTGCGATTTCCATCAATTTGCCAATTGCATCTTGATCGATTGATTGGAATGGATCTTCCGGTAAAATCTTTTTATCAAGATATTCTGGTAAGAATCCGCCTATATCATCGCGAGAGAAACCAAAGCCCATTTGTGTAAGATCGTTTGTACCGAATGAGAAGAATTGAGCAACTTCGGCAATCTTATCCGCAGTTAAGCAAGCACGTGGTATTTCAATCATCGTTCCGGTTAAGTGAGGAATTTTCTTTAAACCGAATTGAGCTGCAACTTCTGCGTGAACCTTAGTTACTAATGCATATTGATGTTTGATTTCGTTAACGTGACATGTAACCGGAATCATGATTTCCGGATATGGTTTCTTTCCTTCAGCTAATAATTCTGCTGTAGCTTGGAAGATAGCGCGAACTTGCATTTCTGTGATTTCTGGATAAGTAATACCAAGACGAACACCACGATGTCCCATCATCGGGTTGTTTTCATGCAATGACTCAGCACGTTCGTTTAATTCATCCAAAGAAATTCCTAAACTTTCAGCAAGTTTCTGTCTTTCTTCAATCTGTGTAGGAACGAATTCGTGGAGCGGTGGATCGAGCGTACGGAATGTTACAGCAAATCCGTCCATTGCAGCCAATGTTCCTTTTACGTCTCTCATAACAAATGGGAAGAGTTCGTTCAATGCAGAAACTCTTTCTTCTTGAGATTTAGAGTGAATCATTTTGCGGAGAATGAACAACGGCTCTTCAGAATTTTTTCCGTAGAACATATGTTCTGTTCTAAACAAGCCGATACCTTCAGCACCATAAGCGCGAGCGCGAATTGCATCTTCCGGAGTTTCAGCATTTGTTCTTACTTTTAATTTCTTAACATCATCGCAAAGTTTCATGAATGCAACGAAATCAGCATTGTCTTCAGCAGCTTTCTTCATCGGAAGTTCACCGGCATAAACAGTTCCTTTAGAACCGTTAAGTGTCAGCCAATCACCTTCTTTGAATGTTAAACCGCCAGCATCAAATGTTCTTTCTTCATAATTAATTTTTAATCCGCCGGCACCAACTATACAGCACTTGCCCCAGCCGCGAGCTACTAAAGCAGCGTGAGATGTCATACCGCCGCGGGCTGTTAAGATTGCTTCAGCAGCGCGCATACCTTCGATGTCTTCCGGATTTGTTTCTTCGCGAACAAGAATTACTCTCTTGCCTTCTTTTTTCCAAGCAACCGCATCAGCAGCGTTAAATACAACTTGTCCGGAAGCGCCGCCAGGACCAGCTGGTAAACCTTTAATAAAGGCTTTTGTATTTATTTCAACAGCTGGATCGATGATTGGATGTAACAATTCATCTAACTGAGCTGGCTGAACGCGCATTACAGCTTCTTCTTTAGTAATAAGTTTTTGTTTGAACATATCAAGAGCCATCTTAACAGCTGCTGGTCCGTTTCTTTTACCAACACGGCACTGCAACATATATAGTCTGCCTTCTTGAATTGTGAATTCGATATCAAGCATATCGTTATAATGTTTTTCCAACAAGCGTTGAATCTTGTGGAGTTCAACATATGTTTTCGGCATTCCAGTTTCTAATGAAGGAAGGTGAGCAGTGTGTTCAGTCTTACCAACTTCGTTAATTGGGTTTGGAGTTCTGATACCGGCAACTACGTCTTCGCCTTGAGCATTTGTTAACCATTCGCCGTAGAAATAATTTTCGCCGGTAGCCGGGTTACGTGTGAATGCAACACCGGTTGCAGATGTTTCACCCATGTTACCAAATACCATCGATTGTACGTTTACTGCAGTACCCCATTCATCCGGAATTCCTTCAATTCTTCTGTAAGAGCAAGCACGTTTTCCCATCCAGCTTTGGAATACAGCTGAAACTGCGCCCCATAATTGATCCATTGGATTTTCCGGGAATGGTTTGCCTAAAACTTCTTGAACTTTTGCTTTATAAATCTCGATAAGTTCTTTCAAATCGTCTGAAGTCAAATCAGTATCAGCATGAACGCCGCGAGCTTCTTTCATTTTGTGAAGTTCTTTTTCCAATTGCTGACGAACGCCTTGTCCTTCTGCTGGTTCAATACCGGCAGCTTTTTCCATAACTACATCAGAATACATTTGGATTAAGCGGCGGTGTGAATCGTAAACGAAACGTGGATTGCCGGTTTTAGCAATCAATGCTTCGCGTGTTTCGTTATTAAGACCAACGTTCAAAATTGTTTCCATCATGCCGGGCATAGAAGCGCGCGCGCCGGAACGAACAGAAACAAGTAATGGATTTTTGAGATCGCCAAACTTAGCACCCATTACTTTTTCAGTTTTAGCAAGAGCAGCTTTAAGCTGTCCTTCTACTTCTTTAGGGTATTTTTTGTTGTTCTTGTAGTATGCAGTACATACTTCAGTTGTAATTGTAAAGCCGGCTGGAACCGGTAAGCCGATATTAACCATCTCGGCAAGGTTTGCACCTTTTCCGCCGAGCAGCTCTTTCATGTTTGCTTGTCCTTCAGCACGCTTTCCACCAAAAAAGTATACGTACTTATTTGTTGCTTTAGCCATTTAACTATCCTCCAGTTAATGTATTTGTTGTTTATATAAATTTTGTGATTCCATAATCAATCTCATCTTGCAATTCCTTATAGGAAATGCCCAAACTTAATTTGCCCTTTCTCTTTGTGGAGAAGGGGAGGGATGAGCCTAACGGATCTCACATGTGTTTATTCCAATGAACAAAGAACAAGTTTATTGAATCTTTCTTGTTCCTCAATTTTCAATTCTATTTTCAAATAGTAGATGTCAATATCATCAAGCTCTTTACGAAAGTTGGTAAGCTTAACAGCATCTTTATGCGTTGTTAATACCGAGTGAGAGTTTGTATCATAAAACATCTTTCTAATTTCTTGAACTTCTGCCGTGGAGTAATTAGCATGATCCGGGTAAAGAAGTTTATTTGTTATATCAATTTTATTGTTTTCTAAAACATTCAAGAATGAATGCGGTTTAGCAATACCGCAGACTACCAAACTTTTCTGTCCTTGAAAATCTTCCAGCGGAAAAGATTTGTGCGACTTTACATCAAAAATTCCTTGAGAAGAATAGTAGCCGTAAAAAACTTCTTTGCCGCTAAAATATTTTTCAAGTTTTTCCGGAATCTCTGTTTTGTCGGAAAATTTTCTATTAATGATTATAATATTAGCTCTGTTAAGAGATTCAAAAGGCTCACGCATCATACCAAGCGGAATAGGATTTTGTTCTACAAAATCTACTTTATTTAAGAATCTTTGATCTACTAGCACAATATCCAAGTCTCTGTGAATCCATCTATGCTGAAAAGCATCATCAAGTACTATCGTATCAACAGAAGTGTTTTTAATCAAAAGTTCAGCGCCCTTAGCTCTTTTTTCGCAAACAGCAGCCGGGATTTTCAATTCTTGCGCAACAAGAATGATTTCATCGCCGCATTTATCAACGCTGCTTTTAATTTCATTCCCGTCGCTTACCAAAATATATCCGAAAGAATTCCTTCCGTAACCTCTGCTTAATACACCAACCTTCTTACCGTATGTCTTTAGCATTTCACCAAGCATCAGCACAGCCGGAGTTTTGCCGGAGCCGCCGACAGTAATATTCCCAATAGAAATTACCTTGGCGTTGACTTTTGCGGCATGGAAAAAATTCTTTTCAAAAAAGAAATTTCTTATGCTAATAATTACAGCATACAAAAAGGCAAATGGCGATGATATAATTCTCAAGAATCCAATCATCTATTCAAAGCTTCCTTCTGTAAATTGTTTAGTTCTGCTTCGCATTTATCAATTACTTCAGAGGTCTCTTCTTTAGTTAATATTGCCGGAATCATAATCGGCTGAGAATAAATTGCTGTAACAGCAGAAAATGGTTTAGGTATTTCGAACTTATCCCAGCTTTTCAAACTCCACTTACTCTTCATTCCAATTCCAACCAGCAAAAGTGGAATTTGAGAACGACGTGCTGTAATAACTGCGCCGGGTTTCATTTTGTAAATTGGTCCGGTTGGTCCATCCGGTGTAAGTGCAAGATGATAATTTTCTTCAGTAAGATGAATCATCATATCCAATGCCTCATGTCCGCCTTTGCTGCTGGAACCGCGTACAACATGAAAATCCCACTTTTCTAAAATTGCTGTGAGCACATCGCCATCTTTACTCTTACTAACAAGTGAAGCAAAGTTGCGGTTCCTTTGCATAAACCAGCCAATAAGCATTGAGCCATGCCAGAACGCAACGACATAGTTCTTCTTTTGCTTATCTAATTCTTTGACAACATCAGAGTTTTCAATTCTGAGTCTAACAGTCTTTAAAAGAACATTTATTAAAAAACTTGCGATTCGAATTCCAAGAAACCGCAAGATATTTTTTTGATTATGACTAAGCTTCATTCATCTCCGCTAAGATTATTTCGGCGGCTTTCTTAGAAGCTCCACCCGTACCAAGCAAATTCTTCAGCTTACCGAGCTCCGATTTAATCTCTTCTAACTTTTTTTTATCGCTTATTATAAACTTAACTTCATTAAAAATCTTTTCTCTATTTACATCGTTCTGGATTAATTCTTTTACCACAGTTTTACCCAGTATAATGTTGGCCATGGCGATATTTTTAATCTTTGCGAGATTCTTGCCAATTAAGTAGGTTAGAGAATTAGTAGCATACACTACAATAAATGGCAGTTGAAAGTAACCGGCTTCTAAAGTTGAAGTGCCGCTTTTGATAATTCCAAACTTTGAATGCTTGAACAAATCATAAGTAAAACCTTTCACCACTTTATATTTACTAGCGGAAGAAACTTCGCTAAGCAAATTTTCATTTATGTTTTCAGCGCAGGCAACTACAACTTGCATACTGAATTCATTAGCTATTTTTTCAGCGGCCGCAATACACTCCGGAAATATCTTTCTAATTTCTTGCTTTCGGCTTCCGGGTAAAACTAACAGAATTTCTTTATCTGCATCTAATCCAAATTTCTTAATTAATTCATCTTTAGAGAGAAATTGATAATTCTCAGCATGCTCAACTAATGGATGCCCGACATACACAGAATCAACGCCGGTTTCTCTATACATTGTCTCTTCAAAAGGGAAAATGACAAGCATCTTCTTTATTAGCCGCTTAATTTTTTCTATTCTTCCTTTTCCCCAAGCCCAAACTTGCGGAGAGATAAAATAGATCAGTTTTTTTCCGCGCGTGTTAAATTTTTCGGCAATATTTAAGTTAAAGCCCGGATAATCTATCAGCACAATAGTTTTTATATTTTCATCTTCAGCAAGTTGCAGAAGATCACGTTTCACTTTGTTAATGAACGGAAGATGGCGGAGTACTTCTATGAATCCCAAAAACGCCATCTGTTTAATGTGATACTTAGCTTTCATGCCGGCGGCAATCATTTTGTCTCCGCCGATTCCAAAAAATTCTAGCGAAGGATCGAGCTTGCTCAATTCCTTCATCAAACTTGCACCATGTAAATCGCCGGAAGCTTCTCCGGCCACTATCATTAATTTCTTGTTCAACTTAACGCGTATCTAACAATTACTATTAATATTATGAATGCGAATGCCTGTAAAGTTCTCATCTCACTTTTTAAGCCGGCCTTAGGATTAAATGGCGGCTGTTCAATTCCCGGATTAGGATAAGCTTTAAAACTTGGGATAAGTTTAGGAACTGATTTTCTATACTCTTCGTAAGCATTCCCGTATTTCTGAACAAGGAAACCTTCTTCTTCTTTGATTATGACATAATATTGCCACATAAAAAACGCGAGTGCGACAATCTGTAAATATGGAAAAAGAGCGTAAGACATAATTCCAATACCTAGGTACATCAGCATATTGCCTAGATACAACGGATTACGTAAATGTGCAAACGCACCGCTCACAACCAAATATGTGGCTCCAACTTCACCGGTTCTCCTTGTTTCGCTGCCGGCGTATGCAACACCCCAGAAGCGGAAAAACTCGCCTAATAATGCTACTGCAAAACCTATGGCTAAACTAATAGGTGTTGCTTCTTGAAAAACGAGCATTAAGACAACAAAAGGGATAGGTGAGTAACTTCTGTATTTAAAAACTTTTAATGCAAAATTATTCATTACGCTTCCTGTGTATAAACTTCTTTTCTTTTAAGCAGTGCCTGATGGCGCTTCTTTAAGCGCTTTTTGTTTTTTAACTCATCCAGCCGTTTAATTACATCATCAAAATCTTTGTAAGGGAAATATGTAATTCTGTTTACTTCGCAAAACTTCAGCAGCGAATCCTTGGCGAAGATGAAATCGCAGTATTGAATCGGGCATCTGTCTGAAACACCATCGCCGATGTAAACAGTGTAATCATCATCGCTGCTATGTTTAAGAACATAATTTCGTTTGCAGTTCGCGCTGCATTTACAATCTTCTGCGGAGTTTGGAAAACTCGGTTTCAGTTTGTTATCTGCAATAGTCAAAACATTTGATGAGAATTCGACTTCAGCTAAGTTTTCCTTTTCCAGAATAGTTCGTATATAAAAATCGAAACCATCACTAACAATTTTTAGCTCAAAATCATTCTCTTTGCAGTAGATAACAAATTTTTTGAACGATTCTTCAATTTCAATAGAACGAATAAATTCTGTTATCTTAACTTCATCTGCAATCATGACTGATTCGCATAATGTTTTCCAGCCTTCTTTAGGTAGCACCAAATCATTATTCCAATCATCAATAAGTCTTTTAGAAAACTCTCTGTCACCAAATTCAATGAACAATTCTTCGCCAACATCTTTTTTTGTGATCGTTCCGTCAAAATCAACGAACACTTTGAAAACTCTTTTATCCATTACTATAATCCGGTATTTCATCGAAACGAACGCCGACAAGCTTCGAAATACCTTCTTCTTGCATTGTAACGCCATACATTGTTTCGGCAGACTCCATAGTGCGTTTGTTGTGAGTAACAATTATGAATTGTGTTCTATCGCTGAATTCTTTTATAAGCTTTGTAAAACGGTCAACGTTCGCATCATCAAGCGGAGCGTCAACCTCATCTAATACGCAGAATGGAGAAGGCTTTACAAGATATATCGCAAACAACAACGCAGTAGCTGTAAGAGTTTTTTCTCCTCCGGAAAGCAATTCGATTGTAGTAGGACGTTTGCCTTTTGGCTTAGCCATAATTTCAATCTTTGCTTCAAGCGGATCAACATTTTCTTCAAGAATCAAATCAGCTTCATCGCCCGGATTGAAAAGTGTCTGGAAGATAGTGATGAAGTTCTGGCGTATAGAAGTAAATGTATCCATGAACAACGTTTGAGCTGTTTGATTTATCTCATCAATTGTTTTAATCAAGTCTTTTTCCGATTCAATCAAATCGGTTCGTTGTTTCAATAGAAAATCCAGACGTTGCTTTTCTTCATCATATTCTGAATAAGCGAGAAGATTTACCGGACCTAGATTCTTAATTTTCTCTTTATGTCTTTGTACTTCTTGATTTACTTCATCGTAATTAAATGTGTGTAAATCTTCGAATTCCTTGAATTCCAATTCTACCGAATAAGTCTCTTTGATATGCTCAATCAAATTATTGATTTTGAAGTTGAGTTCGTTTTCCTTCAATTCGAAAGAGTAAATCTTATCAGAAACCTCTTGCCGTTGATTTCTCAACTGACTTAGCTGATTTTCAAACTGCGAAGCTTCACTTTTAATAGCCCGTAAGTTTTCGCTGATTTCTTTTTCGGCATTCAACATCACAACTCTGGATGAATTGATCTCGGCTAACTGATCGTTTGAGTCACCAAGTATTTCATTTAAAGTTGTTGCTTCTTCTTCATTACGTATTAAATCGTTTTTACGCTTTTCAATTCCATTTTGGATAGTCCCAAGATTTTGCTCGGAACGGGTAATTGAGTTTTTCGTATTCTCAATTTGTCCTTTTAACCGTTCATGCTCTACGCGTCTCTGGTTTTGCTGTGTCTGCTGTGAAGAATAATCTTCTTCCGATTGTCTTAGCTCGGCTTCTTGCCCGGCAATGTTATTTTCGAAGGCAGTTTTTGCTTCAATAGTTTTTTCTAACTCAACTAAATTTTGCTCAACATGTAAATCAAGTCCGTGTGCTTTAGAGGCTAATTCTTGAATCTCTTTTTCGGTGTTTTCAACATCTTCGTCAGCTTTTTTTCTTTCGAATTCCAGCTGCGAAATCTGCTTGTCGATATTGGCGATATCGTTAGCAATAAGCTTTTCACGGTCAGTCAAATTCTTAAGATCGATTTGTGTTAGCTTAGCTTCGGCTTCTTGAATTTCTGCGCGAAGTCTCTCGAGATTAGCTTCATGCTTAGGAAATTCTTTTTTCAAACTTTCCAGCAGCTGCTTGCGGCCGAATAAAGTTTCGTCTTGCTTAGGCAAAGAACCCGCTTCAATAATTCCGTTAGCTTGAATGAAATCTCCTTCCAGCGTAGCAAAATTAAATTCTGGATAAATCTTGTTTAGTTCAATCGCAGCTCTCAAATCCTTAGCAATTACAATTCTGTCCAGCACTTGATTGAAATATGGCTTCCAAGTTGAATCTGTTTCAACAAAATCTTTTGCCCAGCCAACAAAACCATCTGCTTTTGCAATCTTTTTAGCTTTTCTTTTGAGGCTGAAGTTGGAAAGTGAAGTTATGAAAGATTTTTTTGCATTGATATCTGACTGCAACAAGTAGAAAGAGGCTTTACCTAAATCATTTCTCTTTAAATAGTCGATTGCGCTTTCCAAATCAGTAAGACTATCTACAAGCAAATTGTTTAGAACGGATTTAAGTGCTGCTTCTAGCGCGAAGCGAAAATCTTCTTGAGTATCTCCAATATCTGCAAAGATACTTTTGCTTTTGCTTGTCCATTCGTCGTTATCAATAAGAACGCGTGCACCTTTGGAAATGCCTTCGAGATTTGAAATCAAAGTCTGCATAAAGTTAATTTTCTCTCGCAGACCGGCAAGTAAAGTTTTTTGTTCAACTTCTTCGTTTTTAAGAAGGTTAATCTGTTCTTCGAGTTGAGCCTTTTCTTGTTCGCGAAGCGTGATTTGCAATCCGGCTTCGTTAAGTTTCTTTTCAGCTTCTTCTTTTTCTACAACAAGATTATCTATGTATCCAACAGTTTTTGCAATGTGATTGGAAACGTTCTGAATTTTCGTGTTAAGTTTCTCAATGTTTGCGCGATGAGTTGTTAATTCTTTTTTATAGCTATTGGTGATATTTTCTTTTTCAGCAATCTCTTTGAGAAGTGTAAACTTGTCTTCGTTAATTGCTTTTAACGCAGCACGCTTTTGCTCAAGGAGTTCACGCTTTTCTAGAACCAATGATTCGTGTTCTTCAATTTCAATTTTCTTTTCGTCCAACTTACGGGTGAAAGTGGTTAATTCTTCTTTCCCATCAGTAATTGCAAATTCAGTGTCTTCAAGTTGCGAAGCGAGATCTTGGATTTCTTGTTCTAATCGGGCGTGGTTATTTTTTAAAGACTTTAATCGTTCTTCCGTAACGGAAATATTTTTTTGTGTATCAAATAATTGCTCAGAATTCTTTGCTATTTCGGAGCGTTTACCTTGAAGCTCGGAATCAATAGCGTTAATTTGATTTCTGTAGCTGATTAATTCATTCTCAATTTTACGTATGTCAATATCTATCTGATCTTTCTGCGTTGTTAATTCAATTATTTCATTTTTCAGAGAAGATTTTTTTTCGTGAAATAGTGCGTATTCGCGTTCGCTTACATCCATCTCTTTTTCACGAAGAACAGATTGAATCTGTGTGTATTGATCAGCCTTCTTGGCTTGTCTTTCCAAAGAGCGGACTGTTTTATCAACTTCCGAAACTATATCGTTTACGCGTGTGAGATCACCTTTAACTTCATCCAATTTTTTAAGCGAGAGACGACGACGTAATTTGTATTTGTTAACACCGGCTGCTTCTTCAAATAATCTTCTTCGCTCCTCGGTCTTATTACTGAGGATGGTCTCAATCATTTTTAACTCGATAACGGAATAGGCGTTAGTTCCAATTCCGGTATCCATAAAAAGATTTGTAATGTCTTTGAGTCGGCAAATGTTTTTGTTGAGTAAATATTCGCTCTCTCCGGAACGGAATATTCTTCTTGTTATAGTAACCTCAGAATACTCTGTAGGCAAAATACCTTTGTCATTAACGAGGGTCATTGAAACTTCGGACATGCCCATCGGCTTGCGCTGACGTGTTCCGTTGAAGATCACATTTTCCATTTTATCCATGCGGAGCGTTGTGGTTTTTTGCTCGCCAAGAACCCAGCGTATTGCATCCACAATATTTGTTTTACCGCACCCGTTGGGACCAACAATGCCGGTTATTCCTCTATTGTAGTTTACAACAGTTCTATTTGCAAAGGATTTGAAGCCTAGTATTTCGAGTTTAGATAGAAACAAATGATCCTCAGTTTATCATTGAATTATATTGCTTAACAGCGTTGCTCAAGTAATAGATTATAGAGTGAGTAAGCTGATACTTGAGAAGAATACCACCAAGCAATACAAATATGAACATGAATGAATAAAAATAAACTAAAAGCGGGCGAACATCGAAAATTACATACACACCCTTGAGTAATCTGAATAACATCCATAAGTAAAAAACAATAATTACAGAGATTACTGCAATGTTAGAAAAGTCCATTACTAATACTTTGTAGAGCACAAGCTCAACCGGCAAGAAGAGAGTTAGGGGTAGAAACGCCCACACTACAGTAAAGTAAATATTCGAAAGAGAAACTTTTGTTTTTACAAAGAATGAACCAAACTTAATTAACAAGCTAAGCAGTCCAAACTTAAGAACAGCAATTATGAAAATAACTGCAAAGCATATCTGTGGATTCCATGCTAGATAACTAATTGCATGCATCAGTCTCGTACTAGCAAAAGAAAGGAGCAACTTTTCAAACAAAATATTGTTTCTAAGGTAGAACAAAATAATTGTAACTAATAGAGAAGCAGAACCGGCAAGAATCAACATAAGTATCGAACTGTGAATGCCAGAAAGTATTCTATGATCTCTAATATCAGCAAAGAAATTATAAGGGCGAAGAAGGGCACGAGTTGCATCTTCTCTGAATTTCTTTTTTGTGTTAATCAAAACAGCCATAATAACTGATAGAACTAATGAAATTAATATGAAAATTATCGGGTTATCTTCTTTGCGTGAACCTATTGGTATAGTAACCTTACTTCCGTTTGTAAGTTTTGACTGAAGAACCTTATATGTAATAAAATTTGTGTTGCCGGTATGTTCAACTACATTAAATCCATATTTATTGTAAGGATCAAATCCGGAATAGAGTGAAGGAAAAACTCCTTTGTAACCAAATAAAGAATTTATCATAAAGCCGGAAAGATTCTGCTTTCTTGAATAATTAATAACATCTTCAAAGTACTTTGCTTGTGCTTCCTTGGAGTTACGTACCAAATATCCAACAGAATTACCTTTGTAGTTTGGATAAGTAACTTCGCTGATAAAGATGGAACTGCTTCCTAGCGATGATATTGATGCTGTTAGCTTTTCCTCAAGAATATCCTTTGATACTGAGAAAATTTCAAATCCGTATAAGTCAATGTTTTCAATTGCGCGGGTTTGAGCGCCGAAAAATGAAGCGTAGCTAATCAGATTTTTCTTTTTAATTTCTGTAGCAACTCTACTGATGAAATCTTCGGTAGCTGGTGAATCGGGAAGAAAACTACTGCCAACGCCAATAATTAGTGCTGATGAATAATCCATGTAGTTGGACATGAATTCTTTTGTAAGTCCGGCTATTTTTAAGCGAAAATCGTTTTGTCCTAGAAACTCTTCCGGCATAGAATTAACCGGCAATTCAATTAATGCAAACAATCCCAACTCTTGGCAGACTTTTAACGCATAAGGATGGGGATAATTCTTTGCGAATCTTACACTATTAAATCCGGTTTGCTTAATAAAGCTTAGTTCTTCCCGGATCTTTTCATATAAGTTTTTCTTTCTTGTTTGAGTTTCATTAAGAAGGTAAGTTGTTCCATTCAAAGAAAATTGCGAACCGTTAAGCAAAAAAACGGTTCCATTTTTCGCCAAATTAAAAAATGAAATCTCTTGCAATTGCTTATCTATAACTGCGCCATCTTTAGAGATGGTAACTTCGCATAAATATGTTGTTGGTGATTGCGGCGACCAGAGAACCGGATTGACAATACTCATCTGAAAGCGCGCATCGTAGTTCTCTTCAGTACCTATCGTAAAAAGGTTATTGGTTTGAAACTGAGAAGCAGCTGAGCTCGAAGGGCGTAGATTAACGTTTACTGCAAATTGTGTTTGTTGTATTAAGTTGGCCTTTTCTGAAGAATTTTCGATGTGAACATTAAAATTAATTTTACCATTCGA
>Ga0172380_10004824_pt1 | contig 16956 bp, 15 predicted proteins | sample Leawe162metaG_FD_119747 | JGI IMG/M metagenome (GOLD analysis project Ga0172380, IMG submission 119747) | Leachate microbial communities from a municipal landfill in Southern Ontario, Canada - Leachate well 162 metaG | ecosystem: Engineered > Solid waste > Landfill > Unclassified | place...
CACGGGTGATCGCCGTTTTTGAGCCAAAAACGAATGTTTGTCGAAAAATGGTCGAACATTGGCTCGTCTTACCGCCGTTTTTGAAGCAGAATCGAGGCTTTTTGACCCCGTGAACGGTTACTCTATATGAATATACCAACAGTCAAGGTGAGAAAATTTGGATACGCGAGGATTATCCGGTAGATTATGGGGACGGTACTCAACCTCCGCACTTTAATTCTGGTCCTGCGGGCAGCCAAAATCTCCCGAATCATCATAACTGGATAGGGGGAGAAGATAACTGAAGATATTGTTTGACTGGATCGAGTGCAAGTATTGGAGTGTTTACGATGCAAATAAATATATATAGTACCTTGCCAAATTTGCCGCGAATGGAAATCCGATGGCCTGGTGATGACGTGTTGATGGGATGGCAGGAACGCGATAGGTTTACGGCCGTTCGGGTACTGCTTCACGAGGACACTGCTAGTCGGGACATCGCTGTTTTTCGGAAATCCTTAACTGAACGTGGAACGAGAGATTCGCTGGCATTTCAACCAGAGGTCTTCGATCACCATAATTATGTGTTGCCCCTTAGGGGGGTTTTGTCGCTTCTCCTTATTCAAGAATGGATGCAATCCTTCCATGACAACCGAGTTGATCTGGTAGTTTGCGATGAACCCCGTGGCAAGAGTCGAATTCGGTCTTACAAGGGATTGTTTGATGCGAAATCGTGCGATACTGCAACTGCGTACGAACAACGAGAATTTGATTTAACCACAGATTCATCGGCTATTTTGGGTAGGCTCGAAACCTCCTCTCTAGGATTTGCGTCGTGTTTCGGTTACTTGGGAGATACATTTAAGGCATTTGGCGTTTACGGATGGCCCAATTTGCCTGATTCTAATTCTCTTCTCGATCGTATATTTGCTTGTTTTGAAAGCCAACGGCAACTTTGGCAATGGGAATCTGGTCGATTGTTACCGATTGTTTGTACTAGCTCAACTTCGCTATTCTTCCTTCAAGGGGTGGCAAACGAATCGATTCTACAGCTTATTGTTTATCTTCCAAACAAAATGTTGCAGAGCTATTTAGAGGTGGCGCAAGCACGGTTTGGTGCGGAATTGTCAAGAATGTAGCGCGACTGAGGTGTTCCACAGGCGACCAAGGTGAAAAATGCTTTTGACAGTCTTGGTCCAAAATGTTGAGCATTGCAAACATTACGATGAAAGGACAGCTTTCGGACACTACTTCTTTTATCCACCGATCTTGGCTGGCAACTCGGCTGGCACAATTTCATAACAACCCGTTTTGCTCGGCCCAACGAAGGCGATCCGATTTTCAGCTTTCAATCCATCCACAGCCCGCTTGGCGGTGCTATACGAGCAGCGGAGTTTTTCGGCGATCTTCGGCATTCGCAGCCGCTCTCCCGATCTGATCATTTCGAGAATTCGCTCCTGTCGCAGTTTTTCGTCGTCACTCACATCGGTCAACGCGTCCGACTTCGAGTCACTTGCAGCACCCAACTTGATGCGCGGGGATTTCGCTGTTCGCAAATCTTTGACGTTGATCCGCGCGTTCAGTCGATAACCACCGTTGGAAGTTTCAATCATGTCTTGCGGTTCGACTTTCAAGCCCAGTTCTCGGCCGATTTGTTCCGCCATATGCCGTCGAAAATCCCGAATGCTCCCGGCGACGCCGCCCTGACCGCCCTTGCCGGCCAGCGCACTGCCTGGGAAAGCGCGATACCGGTGCTCATTGAGTCGATCCTTGAGTTTGTCCAGAATGGTCCACATCTGGTTCGACTTGCCGCTTGATAGGACCGTAACGCCGCACAGTTCAACACGGTCGGTGTAGAAGATCAATTCGCCGTCTTGGAACGGTTTGTCCGGTTTCAAATGCGTCGCGCCAACGGGATCATGTTTCCGTCGTGTACGTTCCAGCACCGATTGAATCACCGACGCCAGTGTACGACCGGTGCGAGGAAACGGCTTGTTGATGAAATCTTTGACGCCGTAATCGCACAGGGGGGCGGCGAACTCCAAGCCATCCTTGCCATATGCGGTCATCACGATGATCGGCACGCCCTGCATCGATGGGCTTTGGTGAATCTCCTTGGCCAGGTTGGTCCCGTACTCGATGGAGTCCAGGCCGCGACCGGATTGTACCGGAATGGACAAATCCAGCAGCACATAATGGAAACCGCCCCCGGAAGTCCCGGAAGCCCCGGAAGTCCCGGAAGCCCCGGAAGTCCCGGAAGTCGTGTTCCCGGCGACGGCAAACTGGTGACGGGCCTCTTCCTGCGATTTGGCCCAGACGTGATCGTGCCCCAGCGAGTTTGGAACGGAAGACAGCAAACGCGTAGGGTGATGTTGTGAACGGACTACGAATGGACGCATGAAAAAACCCATCCTTGCGAATGGGCTTGGTCGTTGGTGTTGATTGCGGGTTGCCGTGTCTTGGCGTCCCCTCACCCTAACCCTCCAATCGCCCAAGGGGAGAGGGGATAAGAAACTTCCGGGGGCGGGGGCGGGTCTTGCTTCCGGGGGCGGGGGTGCGGTACCGGGCGAGTCCCGGCTGCCGTGGCCGGCTTCGACGAATGGGTACGTCGTGCCCGACCTGGCTCGGTGGCTCGATGAACGGGACGGCTCTCGCCGTCGCCCCTGTGCCCAGGGTTTCGTCGGTTTCCGAAAGAGCGGGTCGTGTGCGGTCGGTTGATCTTGCGATCGCCGACCGGTCGCCCGCTCGTCTGGACTGCGCCGCGGTGGTTTCAGGGGTCGCGAGTGAGCGGCCCACCATGGATGGGTCCGTTCCCCTGGCCGTCAGCGCCGGCCGACCTCACGCCGCTGCATTGTTCCGCGATGGGATCAGCATCACGTCAACGCCGGATCAGGCCGCGGCGCGGCGATCCGGTGCAACGGCGGCGGTCGGTCACGATGTCCTCCGCGGCAAGCGCGATGGGCGGTTGCGAATGATCGGCGATGATCGGCGCGTCGATTGTTGACGCGCTTGCATCGTGACTCCGAGCAGCGCCGCCGTGGCGTTTGTCGCCGATACACCGTCTTCAGTCGATCAGCTTCGTCGCATGGGCGGTTCGGTTTGGCTCGACATGCGGTCGCGCTGAACTGACGAAAATGTCCCAGGTTGCCGATCGGCCCCGGCCGGCGTGACTTGCGTCCGACGCCTGCGGTTTCCGATCGGGCCGCTCGGCCGATGATTCGGCCTGTTCGCGGCGTTCGCTCCTGCGGAACGATATCGCCGCGTGGTCAGGCCGGCTCATTGCCATCCTCGCACGCCGCGCGCCGTGGCGACCAGCGCCCGGCGGAACATGCGTGATGCAGGGCCGATCATGCCGTTCCGAAGTCGCTGTGACCACCGTCCCGTTGGGCCGGCTGCGAACAGCGGTTCTTCGCACACGATGCGACCCCGGCCAAGTCCCCGCCGCGGCGTCTCGTGCATTCACTTCGACATGCGAAGCGATGCCTTGTGCGCCGCGCGGGCGAGACGCCAGGCGGTATGACGATGGTTCCGCCGTTTCTCCGCATGATGATGCGAAGGGTTGACAGCGGCTCGCTCCACCGCCACCTTCCGTTGAGGGCCGGGTGACGGAGTACGCCTGGTGTGAATCCGACGAATCGTTCACCTGTCAAAGAGCGTTCGGCTTCACCGGGACTGCCCGGTACCGCACCGACTTGTCACCTAATGATATAGCGCGCCGTTCCACGCGATGCAAGTAAAAAACCTTCCGATTTTCAGATTGTGCAACTCCCGGAAAACGGTGCAAAACCAGTGGAAAAACCGTCGCTTCCCTTCGCCGTTGTCATTGCTGATGTTGCGGAAGATTGGGGACGAAGGGAGTGAGGGAATGAGGGATTGAGGGAATGAGGGAGTGAGGGAGTGAGGGAGTGAGGGAGTGAGGGAAGGAAATGAGTCACATTTTCACTACATCCGCTTCCCTCAATCCCTTATTCCCTCAATCCCTTCACCGTTGCTCGGCCAGATATTGACGCAGCGCAGGCCCCAACGCCGCGTCCTTCAGCGCCAGCGCGATGCAGCACTGCAAATGTTCCAGCCGGTCGCCGATGTCGTACCGCGTCGCCCGCCAGCGATGCGCGTACATCGGTTCCCTTGCCGCCAGTTCATTCATCGCATCGGTCAGTTGAATCTCGCCGCCCACGCCCGCCGTCGCATGTTCCAGCCAATCGAAAATCGCCGGCGTGAAAACGTACCTGCCCGCGATCGCCAAATCCGTCGGGGCCTCGTCGGGCCTGGGCTTCTCCACCAAACGATGCAATCGCAACGTGCGTTCATCATCGCCTTCGACGCGCCCATCGACGATGCCGTACTTGCTCAACTTCTCGCGCGGCACACGTCGCACGCCCACCACACTTGCGGAGGCGCTTCCGGAGGCGCTTCCGGGGACACTTCCGGGGACACTTCCGGGGGCGCTTCCGGTGACACTTCCGGGGGTTTGTTCATGCACGTCGATCAATTGGCGCAGGCCCGCCGGTTGGCCATCGTCCGCCGCGATGATCGTGTCGCCGAGCATCACCGCGAACGGCTGATCGCCCACCGCCGCCCGCGCGCATCGCACCGCATCGCCCAGTCCCTTCTGCTCCGGCTGATTCACGAACGTGATTTTCGCCCCGCGCGCCACGTCATGCACCAGCGCCAAACGGTCGGCTTTTCCCGTCTTTTTCAGAAACGCTTCCAACGCCGGGTCGTCCGCCAGATGTTTGCGAATCGCCTCTTTGCCGTCGTTGATGACGATGACCAGATGCGTGATGCCGCTGTCGAGCGCTTCTTCAATGACATACTGCAACACCGGCTTGTCCAGCACGGCGAGCATCTCCTTCGGCACGGCCTTGGTCGCCGGCAGCAACCGCGTCCCGAATCCCGCGGCGGGAATGACGGCCGTGGTGACGGATTGAATGGGCATGGCGTGTTCCAAAAAGAAATTTCACAAGAGGCACAGAGACACACGGATGCGAAGAAAGGGACGAAGGGACTCGGGGACGGAGGGACGAAGTGAGGATGGGGCGTGACTCTTTCACTTCGTCCCTTCGTGCCTTCGTCCCTGATCCCTGCTTCCCATTTTGCTCTGTGCCTCTGTGGCTCTGTGGTTCATTTCTTTTGTGGTGAATCTTATCCGGGTACCACTTCAGGCACGATGACTTCGGCGTCGATCTTGCGGTACGCTTCGGTGATGCGTTGCAGGCGTGCCGGGTCGCCGTCGTAGGCGGCGATCACCGCTCCGCCGGAACCGGCGAACTTCACGAACGCGCCGAGTTTTCGACCGGTTTCGACCAGTTCCTTGTTGCCGTCGCTGATTTGAAGAATGCTCGCCCGAAGGTCGAAGTTGGCGTTCATCAGCGGGCCGATTTCGTTACCGCGACCGGCGACGATCAGGTCGCGCGCCTGCTGGGCGTAACCGGCGAACTGTTTCATGGCATCGAGCACCTTCTGTTCGCCGCGAGCATAGCGGCCCCGCAGATCGTTGTGCGGCACCTCGGTTCCCTCGGCCAGCAGCGGGCGAAACGCCACGAACAGCGGCGGCAGCAGTTTCGGGTCCAGTGGTTCGTATTCGCCGTAGCCGCGCTGGTCGATGAGCTGCTTGTTGAAATCCATGAAGACCGCGCCTTCATAAACCTGAATGACGCGATCCTGCAAACCGGCTCCGATGCCCAGTTCGTCGCGCTCCACGCTCAGGGCCAGCGCCGGTTGAAGCGGCTTGGTGATTTCCACGCCGAAGAACTGCATGAGGGCGCGCAGCGTGGCGGTGACGATCGCGCTGGAACCGGCCAGCCCGACGCGCACGGGGATGTTGGTGTGATACTCGATGCTGAAGTTGCGTTTGGGCAGTTCGATGCCGTGCTGTTGACAATAATCGACGAAACGTTTGATGGTGGCTTTGATGAGGCGGATGCCGCCGTAGTACCCGTTGAGCGACACGTCGCCGAGCAGGTCGTTGAGATCGGCGAAGTCGGTGCGGTCGGAGCGCTGCGGCAGAATCGTCAGTCGCGGCGACTCGAACAGCGTGACGCGCGCCTGGAAGTTGCCGACGATGACGCTGATGGTTTTGCCGAAGTATCCGTCGGACGGATTGCCGATCAGTCCGACGCGGGCGTGAGCGCTGGTTTGTATCATCATGTCGAATGTCTCGCCGGGTGGGTGAAGGCATTATACTGATTTGTTCGTGAATCCCCGGAATCCACGGAAGACCGCGGCTTGGAAGCCGCGGCTGAAATTGCCTCCCGAATCCCGAACCCCGAACCCTGTTTTCAAGGAGCATGCGATGGTGGAGTTCGACCCCAAGCGTTACGACACGATGCAATACCGGCGATGCGGGACCAGCGGGCTTCTGTTGCCGGCGATTTCGCTGGGCTGCTGGCACAACTTCGGCGACCAGGCCGACCAGGGCGAAGCGCAACGGATGTTGCGGCGGGCGTTTGATCTGGGGATCACGCATTTCGATCTGGCGAACAACTACGGCCCGCCGCCGGGGTCGGCGGAAACCAACGTCGGGCGCATTTTGAAGCAGGATTTCGCGGCCCATCGTGACGAATTGATTCTGTCATCAAAGGCGGGCTATCGCATGTGGCCGGGGCCTTACGGCGAATGGGGATCGCGCAAATACCTGATCGCCAGTTGCGATGCGTCGCTGAAACGATTGGGCGTGGAATACGTCGATATTTTTTACTCGCATCGCTTCGATCCGAATACACCGGTGGAGGAAACGATCGGGGCGCTGGATGCGATCGTGCGGGCGGGCAAGGCGATTTATGTCGGCATCAGCAGCTACAACTCGGCGCAGACGGTGGAGGCGATGAAGATCGCGCGGCAGTTGCACACGCCGCTGGTGATTCATCAGCCGGCGTATTCGATGCTCAATCGGTGGATCGAAAAAGAGTTGGTCGCCGATTGCGGGCGACTGGGCGTGGGCATGATCGCGTTTTGCCCGCTGGCGCAGGGGCTGCTGACGAACAAGTATCTGAACGGGATACCCGCGAATTCACGGGCGAAAACCCCCGGAAGTTTTCTGAAGGAATCGAATGTCACCCCGGAAGTGGTCGCCAAAGTGAAACGACTGAACGTGATCGCCGAGACACGCGGCCAGTCGATGGCGCAAATGGCGCTGGCATGGGTGCTGCGCGATGCGCGTGTGACCAGCGCGCTGATCGGCGCGAGCAAGGTGTCGCAGGTGGAGGACAACGTCGCGGCGCTGAAGAACCTGGAGTTCACGAAGGATGAACTGGCGAGTATCGATGAAATACTGGCATAGCAAAAAAGCACAACATTCGGATTCAAACGCAGATGTTCTGCTGTTTTGCTTTTCTGTTTTTCTGTTTTTCTGTTTTCATACTCTGCGCCTCTGCGGTTAATCATTCTTCTGTCAGCGCGATGACGCTGGCGATGGCGTGGGTTTCGGTGTGACTGAGGGAGACGAGCCAGCGGGTGATGTGTTGTTCGGCGGCGAGTTCCGCCACTTCGCCATGCACACGCAGCAGCGGTTGGCCGGTGGGTTGTTTGACGACTTCGACGTCGGTCCACGCGATGCCGTTGCGCCAGCCGGTGCCCAGCGCCTTGAGCGCGGCTTCCTTCGCGGCGAAGCGGGCGGCGTAATGCTCAATGCGGCGTTTGTGCGACGCATCGCAATAGGCGCGTTCGGCGTCGGTGAAGACGCGCAGCAGGAAATGTTCGCCGTGCTTTTGCAGCATGTCGGCGATGCGTGCGGTGTCAACGAGGTCGATGCCGTGGGAGGTGATCGTCATGGGTTTCGTCATCGTGTTTGTGTCGATATAACCGTGTTGGAAAGCCCTTCAATCCATTTTTTCGGAATGGCCTCGTTTTGGGCCTCCGGCCCTGAACTTGGGATCGCATCGTATTCATCCCATCTTTTTACGTTTTTGCGCCAGCCAGGTTTTGAGTTTCGCGGCGGTCATGCAGTTGACGATGTGTTGCGGCTCGGCCCAGGCGCGGCGGGCGGTGAGGACGCCGTAACGCAGGTTGTCGAAATCATTGGCGCTGTGGGCATCGGTGTCGATGGCCAGCAGGACGCCGGCTTCGATGGCGGCACGGGCGTGGGTGTCGCGCAGGTCCAGCCGCCAGGGGTTGGAATTGATTTCGAGCGCGGTGCCCGTCTCGGCCGCGGCCTGGATGAGCGCGGCCATGTCGGGGGAAAGGCCCTCGCGTTTGCCGATGAGCCGGCCGGTGGGGTGGCCGATGATGTTGACGTAGGGATGTTCGATCGCTTTCAACAGCCGCTCCGTCGCCTTTCGGGGGTCTTGCGACAGTGCGTTGTGCGGGCTGGCGACGACGATATCGAGTTGTTTGAGCAGGGAGTTGGGATAGTCGAGTTTGCCGTCGGCGAGGATATCGACTTCGCTGCCGGCCAGGAGGGTGATGCCCTTGATGTGCTTGCGTGCTTCGTGAACGGCGGCGATGTGTTCTTCAAGACGATGGGCGTCCAGGCCGCGCGCCTGCGCCTGGCTGACGGAGTGATCGGTGATGGCGAGGGTATGGAAGCCGCGCTCCTTGGCGACGGCGGCGAGTTCTTCGATGGTGAGTTTGCCGTCGGAGGCGCGGGTGTGTGCGTGCAGTTCGCAGTGAATGTCTTTGACGGTGACCAGTTGGGGCAGCGTGTCATTTTCGGCGGCGGCGATTTCGCCGCGGTTTTCGCGGAGTTCGGGGGGGATGAAGGGGAGATCGAGTTTGTCATAGATATCGGATTCGGAGGCGGCGGCGACGGATGTTTCACCCTGCCACAGGCCGTATTCGTTGAGGCGCATCTTCTTTTTGATCGCGCGTTGTCGGAGGGCGACGTTGTGTTCTTTTGAGCCGGTGAAGTAGGCGAGGGCGGCTCCGTACTGGTCGGGCTGGATGAGACGAAGATCGACCTGCATATTGGAGGCGAGGCGGACGGAGATTTTGGTTGGACCGGCGGCGATGACGGAGGCGACGGGTTCGAGTTTTTTGAAGGCGTCGGCAACCCCCGGAAGTGCGTCGGGTTGGACAGCGACGAGGAGGTCGATGTCGCCGATGGTGTCGCGGCCGCGGCGGAGGGAACCGGCGAAGTCGCATTGCTGAACCCCCGACAGTTGGCGAAGTTGCTGAACGAACCACGCGGCGACGGGCTGGGCCTGGCCGAGGCGGACGCGCTGCGATGCGGATTCGACGAAAGCGAGGGAGTGCGCGATGTTGGCGAGGATTTTTTCGCCCATGCGGGGCAGGTCGGCCAGTTCGCCGGTGTGAAGTTTTTGTTTGAGTTGATCGAGGGTGGTGATGCCGGCGTCATGCCAGAGCGTGGCGGCGGTTTTGGGGCCGACCCCCGGAATTTGCATCATTTGGAGAACGCCGGGCGGCACGGAGGCGATGAGGTCGTCGTGTTCCTTGAGCTTGCCGTGTGAGATGAATTCGGAGATTTGCCGCGCCAGGTCTTTGCCGACCCCCGGAATTTCAATGAGCTTCCTCGGCGTGGCGACAAGTGTGTTGAGATCGGCGGCCAGGTCTTTGATCGCGCGGGCGGCGCGTTGGTAGGCGATGACACGGAAACGATTGGCACCGGTGAGTTCGAGGACCCTGGCGATGAGTTCAAAATGGTCGGCAAGTTCACGGTTGGATGGCATGAACAAAGGATACCATCATGCGGGAGGGGCGGCACATGGAGGGAACCGGAGTAATCAACCGCTCAATTGAAACCCCCGAATGGAACGCCATCAACTTAAGTCGCAAACCTTGTGATTCCAAGGGCTTTTCGTAGTTCATCTCGCGGCCGGGTCATGTGGGTGTAGCGATCCTTCTTTCGTTTGATCACGCGCGGTTCGTGACGGCCGTGACGATGCGAGTGCGCAAGCCGGGGCGGGTGATGCGGTATTCCAATTCGCGCACGGTGATGCTCGCCGGCAAAGCGGCGTACTCTTCGGCGCTGATCCACGTCGGCCGCTTGGCCGGCTTGATGTATTCGACGATCTGATCCTTGCGGCCCAGCGATCGGACCCAACGGCTGGTCGGCGCGCCTTGGCGCTGCGACTTGCGATGTTGACAGCGGCGAAAAAAAGGGATGAGTACATATGTTGACCGCGAGAGGGCGGGTGTGTGAGGTGGGTGCATGGCCGGAAGCACGAGACAACAACCCGGCGGCGCGGTGTTTCACGCTCTCAATCATGGCAGGATTCCTAAATATATGTACTCATCCCCTTTTCTTTCTCATCAGATCGGGATGCAACGCATCATCAGCGATGTTTCGTTGGTGGCCGCGTGATCGGTCTGAATGCCCAGCGCCGGCTGAAGACCGTCGGCCCAGCAATCCAACAGCGTGACGCTGAACTCTTTTTGCCACTGCGGGCGATATTGCTGCCAGAGCATGGTGGACGGGCCGTGCCCGTGTGCGACGATGATTTTGAAACCGGCGCGGGCAAGCTGCTTGAGAATGGCGCGGAGGATGGCGACGAACAGATCGTTGTCGATCCAGTACGCGCTGCCGGGCAATGGTTGACTGGGGTAGGGGTGTTTGGAATCGGGGCGGCAGGAGTCCATGCCGAACCATTCGAGATCGCCCTGGACGACGCGGCGATCGGGTCCGAGGAAGAGCATGGGCAGCACGATGCCGCCGACGTCGCGTGCGAGCGGTTCAAAGAAGCCGGAGGATATCATGCCGTCGGAGCCGAGGGGCAGATGTTCGCCGTGCCATTCGAGCGTGCCGAGGGGCAGGTAGGCGATGGGCGCATCGGCGATGCGTCGGCGAAATTCGCGCGGGGTCAGGTCTTGGTATCGCACGTTCATGGCTGGTTCCTTCTTACCCGTGGCACTTCGTGGTGAAAACCTTTTTCGCGGAGAATGCGGTTGTCCCGGCGGCGTCACGCGGTTTTCAGGCGGCCGGTTTCGAGGGTCAGTTGCGTGTCGGCCCGCTCGGCGACTTTCGGGTCGTGTGTGACCATGACGATGGTCTGGCCGGCGGCGTGGAGTTCGTTGAAGAGTTGGAGGATGGTGTCGCCGGTGGCGCGGTCGAGGTTGCCGGTGGGTTCGTCGGCGAGCAACAGGTCGGGTTGGTTGATGAGGGCGCGGGCGATGGCGACGCGCTGGCGTTCCCCGCCGGACAATTCGTTGGGGCGGTGTTTGACGCGGTGGGCCAGTCCGACGCGGTTGAGAAGATCGGCGGCCCGTTGTCGGAGCGCGTGTTTTTGCGGGCCGATCATCCCGGCGATCATGGTGTTTTCCAGGACGTTGAGCTCGGGCAGCAGGTGGTAGAACTGGAAGACAAACCCGACATGGAGATTGCGAAAGCGGTCTCGTTTGGCGGTTGAAAACCGATACAGATCATCGCCGTTGAACAGGACGGCACATCCGGGGACGGGGGTGGGGGTGTCGAGTCCGCCCATGAGGTGGAGGAGCGTGGACTTGCCGGAGCCGGACGAGCCGAGTACGGCGAGCCATCGACCGTGGGGCACGGACAGATCGACGCCTCGGAGGACATGAACATCTTCGCTGCCCATGCGGTAGTGCTTGTGCAGTTCGCGGACTTCGAGGATGGGTGTGGGAGAATTGGCGGTCATTTTTGGTTCAGTGCAAGCGGAGAAAACACATGATGGGAAATGACGAATGACGAAATCCGAATGACGAAAGAATGACGAATGTCCAATGACGAATGCCGAAACGCGGAGGTCCGGCATTTCGTCATTTGAACATTCGTCATTCGGATTTCGTCATTCGTCATTAGATATCGCTCAGTCTCGTATTTAACAGTTCCAATGCTATTCGTATCGCAATGATTGTACCGGATCGACCAAGGCGGCTTTGACGGCTGGGACGATGGAACCGAGTACGCTGGCGATGATCGCGGCCAGGACGATCAGGGCGATTTCATGCCAGTTGACCTGATTGGGGATTTGATCGAAGAAATAAACGCGGCGGTCCCAAATGACGATGCCGAAGGCATCGCCGAGCCATTGATGGATTTCGTTGATGTAGTGAACGATGAGATAGGCGATGAGGGTTCCGAGCGCCGAGCCGATGACACCGATGACGCCGGCATATGTGAGGAAGATGGACGCGACGCCGAGCCGGCTGGCGCCGAGAGCGCGGAGGATGCCGATGTCGCGGGTCTTTTCCAGCACGATCATGTAGAAGATGACCAGCACCATGATGATGGCCACCACGCTGATGATGCCGAAGAGGAAGGTCATCAGATTCTTTTCATTCTGCACGGTATCCAGCAGTTTACGAAGCAGTTCCTGCCAGGTGCGGATTTGCATGTAATCGGGCAAATCCGGGTTGGTTTTCATCAGTTCGGCGTAGCGGGTGTTGACGGCGGCGCAGAGTTGGTCGGCGGTGTAACCGGCTTTGGCGCGGACGACGATGGTGGTGCAGCGCGCGGGGATGGTGCCGAGGATTTTCGTCGGGTCGGCGGGATTGACGCGCGTCGCCTGATCCATCATCAGCATTTTCTGCGCGACGGCGAAGGGGATGAAGATGCGTTTGGAATCGGCGTCGTACAGGCCGGAGTGGAACTCATTGACGGGGACGAATTGTTGGGTGGCGGGTTCGAGGATTCCGCCGCGCGAGCTGACGGGGACGAGCGTGAGGGACAGGGGGCGGGCGAGCAGGGGATAGGGGAAGTCGTAGGAACCGTCTTTGAGCCGGGTGTTGTAGGGATTGACTTCGATGCCCATGACCATCGCGGGATATTCCGCGAGCCGGGGCCAGGGGGTGGCGAGTTTCATGGCGGCTTCCACGGGGTCGTGGGGGCCGTATTGCGCGGCGAGGTTTTGTTTTTCGAGGCGTTCGGCAGACCAGTAGAGGGTGTCTTTGTAGTGAATGACGTGGGTGAGTTCATCGGGATCGGCGCCGATGATTTCGACCATGAGGGTCGGGCCGGACGGAATCTGGAGCAGGCCGATGGTTTGAATGGTCGCGGCGGCGGACTCGGTTTGGGGAAGTTCGCGGATTTCATCGAGGATTTTGTCATAATCGCTGATGCCCTGCACACCGGCGTAGAGTTGCACGTCGCCGATGAGTTTGGTGCCGGAGTTCAGCAGCAGATCGTGGAAGCCGCCCATGATCGACAGGACGACGATGAGCATGGCGGTGCAAAGCGTGACGGCCAACAGCGCGAACAGCGGAATCAGCTTGCGGCGAAGATAGCGGAATGTGAGCAGAAGTTTATACATGCGGTTAATGGGCCACGAAGGCGCTAAGGCGCGAAGGGAAACATTTATAAGAGAATGCGTTTGACGCCTTGACGCAGAACGGGGACGTTAAAGTTAATCAGGAGGGCGATTTTCACATCGGTGGCGCGAAGGTATGAGATGGTCTGTGCTTTGAACAACGGTGTCATGGTCTCGACGGCCTTTAATTCAACAACCACCCGATCTTCAACAAGAATATCCAGTCGTCCCGCACCGACAACGCGATCACAATATCGTACTTCAAATGGCTTTTGACGTTGATACGACAAACTTCGGTGTTCCAGTTCAATGCACAGGGCTTCTTCGTAAACTTTTTCGAGATAGCCCGGCCCCAGAACCCGATGCACCTCAATGGCAGCCCCGATGATCCGGGTGACCAGTTGCTCAGTGGCGTCATCCAGCGGGGAACCCTCGGCATGTCGAAATGCAATGGACTGCGGATCAAACCCCATAAAATTTCCTGTCTTCCTTCGCGCCTTAGCGTCTTCGTGGCCCATCTCTGTCTTCACGCCTGCGGCCTCATCAGCGGGAACAAGATCACATCGCGGATGCTCTCGGCTCCGGTGAGCATCATCACGAGTCGGTCAATGCCCAGGCCCATGCCGCCCGCCGGGGGCATGCCGACTTTCAAAGCGTTGAGGAAATCCTCATCGACCTGCTGTTGCTCTTCGCGCTCGCCCACTTGATGGCGGAAGTGGCGTTCCTGAATGTCCGGGTCGTTCAGTTCCGAGTAGCCGGGGCTGATCTCCTGCCCGTTGATCGCCAGTTCGTACACATCGGCGAAAAACGGATCGTCCCTGTTTTCACGTGCCAGCGGAATCACGACGCTGGGCACATGCGTGACGAACGTCGGATCAATGAGCGTGGGTTCGATGAGTTTTTCATAGACTTCGACGAGTTGCTCGGCGGGCTCCTTGCCCGTAAGCATCTGTTGAACCTCTGCGCGGAAGTTTGGCACGGTCTTTCTTGCCAAAAATTCGGAAAGTTGTGTCAGGTATGCCACACTAAGAGCCGTTTGGAAGTTTGACTCGGGATCATTGTCCGTGTTGATGAAATGTTCGGCTCGGTCATCTTGCCACTCGCTAATCCGCTGTTGGATGTCGCGTTCAGCATATTCGCAAGCACTCAAATACTCATCGACCGTATTTGCTGTTTCTATTGGTTTTGCGAGTTCAGAATTCACCTTCGCGACAAATCCCGCCGTTTTTTGTCGATATTTCTTGAACATCGCTTGGGCAATCAACTGTTGTTCAGCATCGGTAGCGGTGGCCTTTTGGAATGGCCAACCTGTCTCATTTTCAACCAGTTGAACCATCGACACGCGCCGCCAACGCTTCCCCTTGGGTTCAGAAGTATTACCTTCGAGGTTGATCGTTTTGGTTACTACGCCGTCGGCGTTTTTGTGTTCGATTTGCAACGTGCCGAACACTTTCTGCGCGATGGTGCAGGTCATGTCTTCGACCAGGTCGGCCATCGTTTCCCAGTTGCCGAACGCTTCATATGCTTCGAGCATGGTGAATTCGGGATTGTGGCGGGGGCTGATGCCTTCGTTGCGGAAGTTGCGGTTGATCTCAAAGACTTTGCTGAACCCGCCGACGAGGAGGCGCTTCAAATAAAGTTCCGGCGCGATGCGGAGGAACAGGCGCATGTCCAGCGCGTTGTGGTGTGTGACGAACGGGCGAGCCGCGGCCCCGCCGTGGATGGGTTGCAACATCGGCGTTTCAACCTCGGCGAATCCTCGCCCCCGGAAGTAGTTGCGGATTTCGTCAATGATGCGGATGCGCAGTTGCATCATCCGCATGACATCGGGGTTGGCATAGAGATCGACGTAGCGCTTGCGATAGCGGAGTTCGGCGTCTTGCAGGCCGGACCATTTTCCGGGGGCGGGGGCGAGGGATTTGCAGGCGAGGGTGAAGGCGGGGGCAATTAATTGCCCCCGCCGGCCCCCGGAAGGGGTTTCCACCCAAATCGTGACTTCGCCGGTTTTGGTGGAACCCAGCGGGCCGCTGGCGGTCACGATGTCGCCGAGGTCGATGAGCTTGGCGTGTTGGAAGGACGCATCATCGACGGACTTTTTGCTCACGGCGATTTGCAGGTCGCCGCTGGCGTCGCGCAACGTCATGAAAATCAGCTTGCCGATGTCACGATGCAACATCACGCGACCGGCGACCGACACGCGCGGGCGGTCATCGACATTTGCATCGGCTTTATGGGCGGCGTCGGCATTCGCATCGTATTTCGCTTTGGCGTCGGCGAGGGTTATCAGGCCGGCGGTGCGCCGGCCGTAGCCATCGTCGGCCAGTTCGGCGCGGATGCGGGTCAGTTTCGCCCGACGATCGTGTTCCTGATCGCTGACGGAGGGTGTTCCGGGGTTTCCGGGGGTTCCGGGGTTTCCGGGGGTTTCGGGGTTTCCGGGGGTTTCGGGGTGTTGATCTTCACTCATGGTCCGCACATCCTACCGAACCTTGGCGTTCGGGTGAAACTCGCGGGGCGATTTGGCCGATGTAATTCAGACACACTCGCACGAACTGTCAGAGGATTCAACTATGTCACCACGTCTCAAACGCATCGGCGTCCTCACCGGCGGCGGCGATTGTCCCGGCCTCAACGCCGTCATCCGCGCCGTCACCAAGACCGCCATCTTCCAACACAACCTCGAAGTCTATGGCATCGAGGACGGCTTCCTCGGACTGGTGCAAAACCGCATCCGCCCCCTGACCAGCGGCGATGTCTCCAACATCCTCACGCAGGGCGGAACCATCCTCGGCTCGAGCAACAAGTGCAACCCCTCCAAGTACGCCGTCAAAAAAGGCGACAAGATCGAATACATCGACGTCACCGACCGATGCCTCGAACACATCGAACACCACCATCTCCAAGCCCTCATCGTCATCGGCGGCGACGGCACGATGAGCGGAGCGGCCAACTTCGTCCAACACGGCATCAACTGCGTCGGCGTGCCCAAAACCATCGACAACGATCTGGTCGGCACCGATGTGACGTTCGGCTTCGCCACCGCCGTGTCCATCGCCACCGAAGCGCTCGACCGCATTCACACCACCGCCGCGTCGCATCATCGCGCGATGGTCGTCGAAGTCATGGGCCGAAACGCGGGGTGGATCGCGCTCCAGGCCGGCATCGCGTCGGGATCGGACATTCTGCTCATCCCCGAAATCGAATTCGATCTCGACTCCATCAGCGAGAAAGTGCAAAACCGCTCGCGCCACGGCAAGCGCTTCACCATCATCGTCGTCTCCGAAGGCGCGAAACCCAAGGGCGGCAAACAGATCGTCGATCGCGTCGATCCCACCAGCCCCGATCCGATTCGACTGGGCGGCGTGGGCAAGTTCGTCGCCGATGCCATCGAAAAAAACACCGGCATCGAAACCCGCTGCACCGTGCTCGGTCACGTCCAGCGCGGCGGAACGCCCGTGGCGCAGGATCGCGTCCTGGCGACCCAGTTCGGACATGCCGCGATGCAGGTGCTGATGGAAGGCAAGCAGGGCCGGCTGGTCGTGATGCAGGACAACCACGTCAGCGACATCGAACTGCTGCGAGCGGCCAACAAGCAGCGCATGATCGAGCCGAACGACCCGCTGGTGATCTCCGCGCGGGCGGTGGGCACGTGTTTCGGGGATTGACGAACAGGTATTTGGGTCTGCCCAAGGTATTGGGTGCATGACACCCTACGCGGCTTGTCGGAGTGGTGAGCCGCACAACCAGTAGTGGTTCCAGCGGTCGTCGTTGCTGAGCCACAGCGAGCGCAGGGCGAGGATCGGTTCGACGCCGGCGG
>Ga0172380_10004825_pt1 | contig 16955 bp, 16 predicted proteins | sample Leawe162metaG_FD_119747 | JGI IMG/M metagenome (GOLD analysis project Ga0172380, IMG submission 119747) | Leachate microbial communities from a municipal landfill in Southern Ontario, Canada - Leachate well 162 metaG | ecosystem: Engineered > Solid waste > Landfill > Unclassified | place...
GACGGCGGCAGAAGCACTCGGGCGGGTGTTGGGCGAGACCATCATCCCGCCCCAGTATCGCGACGCGCATACGGAGGGGTTGCAGCGTTTCCTGCGCAGCGGCGAGGGGCCGATACTGAATATGCGCACCGAAATGACCGGGCTGCATCGTAATGGCCACGAGTTTCCGGTCGAGCTGTCCATCGCCCCGATCAAGCTGGGTGATCCGGAGGCGGGAAATTACGAATTCAGTGCCTTTATCCGTGACATTACCGAGCAAAAGGCATCCGAGGAGCTGATCTGGAATCAGGCCAACTTCGACAGTTTGACCGGCCTGCCCAACCGCCGCATGTTCCACGACCGGCTGACCCAGGATATCAGGAAGGCACACCGTGCCGGCCTGAAGATCGCGCTGTTGTTCATCGATCTCGACAAATTCAAGGAAGTCAACGACACCCTCGGACACAGTTTGGGCGACATTCTGCTACAGGAAGCGGCGCGCCGCATCAGCGGTTGCGTGCGTGAGGCTGATACCGTGGCGCGGTTGGGCGGCGACGAATTCACCGTCATCCTGACGGGGCTGGAAGATATTGGCAGCATCGACCGGGTGGCGGAAAACATCCTGCAAAATCTGGCAAAACCATTCCAGTTGGAAAACGAAATCGCCTATGTATCGGCCAGCATCGGTATCACCCTGTATCCGGATGACGCCATCGAAATAGGGGATCTGCTGAAGAATGCCGATCAGGCGATGTATGTGGCAAAGAACAAGGGGCGCAACCGTTTCGATTATTTCACATCATCCATGCAGCAGGCCGCACAGATGCGGCTGCAATTAACCAACGAATTGCGCAGCGGGCTGGATGCCGGCCAGCTCCTGCTTTATTACCAGCCTATCGTGGATATGAGCAGCGGCCGCATCATCAAGGCGGAAGCGCTGGTTCGCTGGCAGCACCCGAAGCGTGGTTTGGTCAGCCCCGCACTGTTTATCCCGTTGGCCGAAGAGACCGGGCTGATCATCGAGATTGGCGAGTGGGTATTCAGAGAGGCAGCGCGCCAGGTCAAGCGCTGGCAGGCGCTGTATAGCGACACGTTCCAGGTCAGTGTCAATGTATCCCCGGTCCAGTTTGGCAGCACCGCCGGTTGTGTCGGTAGCGAATGGTTGAGCTATCTGCAGGAACTGGATGTGCCCGGGCAAGGGATGGTTATCGAAATCACCGAAGGTTTGTTGCTGGATTCTGATCCCGACATTGCCCACCAGCTGGCCAAATTCCGTGATGCGGGCCTGCAAACGGCAATCGACGATTTCGGCACCGGCTATTCGTCATTGTCCTATCTGAAGAAATTTGACATTGACTATCTGAAGATCGACCAGTCATTTGTGCGCGATCTGGCAACCGATCACAACGACCGTGCGTTATCCGAAGCCATCATCGTCATGGCACACAAGCTTGGACTCAAAGTGATCGCCGAAGGGGTGGAAACAGAGGGGCAGTGCAATCTGCTGTCCGTTGCGGGCTGTGACTATGGGCAAGGATATTTATTTTCCAGGCCGATGCCAGCCGAAGAGTTTGAAGCATTGCTGAAGAATAACCAGCCACTTTTTGGATGCCTCCATAAATAATTGTCGGCACGGCAACTGCTGGCAGTACTCGTATTTTTGTCCCGTCACTGATGCCAAGTAATAAAGTCTGTCGGAGCGAACGCTCTAACTCCTTGTTTCTTAAAACCCCGAAAATTAGCAAAACTGGCGCAAAGTCTGTCGGAGTACGCTTTACCCGCCAAATTTATTGATGCTCTGGGAATATAGTCTGTCGGGGTCAATAAACACGGGGTGTTCAGCGTCTCCTCCTCGGCCATAAGAGACGGTGGAGAATTGCTGAGAAGGCTGATTGAATGTTCTGAAAGGTCGTCCGCTTCACTCCTGACAGCGGACGTTCAAAACTAGGAGCTTAATGGTGATCGACCGTCGCTTGCTAACTTATTAGAGATATAAAGATATCTCAATAGCGGATACTCAACGCTCAAGGAAACCGGCCTGTCGCGTTTTTGCGGCAGGTCCAGGTTGACCACCTGGTTGGCTGAACATCTGCCGTCTAATGTCGGCATATCGACTTCCCTGTGAAGTTTCGCTAGCTGGCTACAACAATGACCCTGACGCACCTATAGTTGATAATTTTCATCAAGAGTTTGATGATGTTCAGACGGATGAAATGCACTGAACATCCAAGTCAGTAGGAGGAATCATCATGCTCGACATTAATAAATCCATTCAAGACCCTGCCCGTTTCGAAAACGACCCGGAAGGCAACATGATCGAACTGGATTCATGGTCGCCACTCTTTGCCAATCGGGAAGCACAACTCGAAGGTATCGAACTGACCGAGGATCACTGGAAGATTATCTACTACCTGCGCGAACGCTTCCGTGCGCGCGGCAATAATGATCCAGCCCGGGAGGTATTACACGATCTGGAGTTGAAGTTCGGTGAAGTGAACGGACGCGGGTATCTTTATCAACTGTTCCCGCATGGACCTGTCGGTCAGGCTAGTCGTATCGCCGGATTACCGATGCCACCGCACACGACGGATCGCTCGTTCGGAACCATGATGTAGAGGTCTAGCAGTTGCTCAGCAAAGGGGCGTCCTCCTGAACTTCCAGAAGATGCTACCCACCGAGCTCGGTCTGTATCACCACATATGCACGGACTGGAATCATTCTAAGTTCTTTTCCGCGAATTCATAGCTCCCTAGGTTGCTGAGGAAGGTCTCAACACTTGGGACGAAGGTTGCGATCTTGATTCCAGGAGAACCACCAGACTTGTTGTGTAATCGGAAAGTTATATTTCTTCGTGGATATTCATGGGGGAACCAAACCACGGCGATACTGCGATTGCAAATTGGATCGTATCTTCCTCAATGTTGGCAATGATCCAATATCCACCAACCCCGAGCACTTCAACCCATTTGCTCCAAAGCTGATCAACATTCGAATTTCCAGCAGCCAGTGATTGTTGAGTAGCCAGATACACCTTTTCATTCTCTTTTGCGAGCGAGCGCATATTTTTCAGGATGGCATCCACATGTCCGCGTTCCGGCTGAAAGCCTCGATCTGTATGAGGAATCTCTGACGAAACACTGGCGCTGGGCTTGTTTTTCACAATATACCGAGCGGCTGCAATCACTTCATTTTTGTCATATTGAATGTTCATGGCTAAACCTTCCGACTGTGAGCACATCCCGCTTCCATTAGTTTTTCCAGCTTCCCAGCAAGGTCGATTTCACAGGTGAAACAGACGATCTACTTTTGCAGCACAGATGAAATCGTTTTCCGACAACCCGTTGACCGCATGAGTGGAATAATTAACATAGCAACGGTTGTATCCAACGCTCAGGTCGGGATGGTGATTCTCCTGATGAGATAGCCAGGCCACCGAGTTTACAAATGCCATGGTCTGGTAATAGTTCTTGAACTCAAAGAGTTTGCCGATTGCCATATCATGCTGCACCCAGCCGTTGAGTTGTTTCAATAGCTTGTCGATCTCATCCTGAGGCAGTGGCGGCATGCCACCTTCGCAGGGTTTGCATTTTCTATTGGATAAGTCGCAGATGTCGCTCATGATGGCCTCACTTGATAGGTGTGCTCACTCGGCTTGCCGACTAAGTCAGCAGCTTGAAAGCGTGAACCCAATCGTTACGCAAAAAGCCGGGTATACACCAAAGCATGCATAAGGGTTCGATGGCGCGAGCGGCTTCCGCTTTACCCATGTCCGCTGTTTCCCATCCGAACTGGTCAAGGATTCCGCTAACGATCTTCTTTGCCGCTTCGTCGTTGCCGCAGGTAAACATGGTTGGTTTTCCACCCTTGAATTGCGGATTCACCATGTAGGCATTGCCGACTGAATTGAATGCTTTGACAAAGCGCGCTTTGGCAAACTCTTTTTGCAAGCGTTCCATTTGTGACTCTTCGAGACTGGTGTAATACTTCAATACACCATTGACGGGAGGCGCATCAGCAATGGGATTCGTTACATCGATGACCGGTTTCCCAGCGAAGTTCTCAGCTCCCGCAAGGCGCAGTACATCCATCGCAGCCGTGCCTTTAACTGCCAATACGATCAGCTCGCCGAACTTCGCCGCATCAGAAAAAGTGGAGATTCGCCCGTTGGGATTGTTTCCTGCCCACTCACCAAGCTTGGCTGGTACACGAGTACCTAGCATCACCTCATGACCGTGTTTTAGAAATCCACCTGCCAGTACTTTGGCCACGTCACCCGACCCTAAGATTCCGATTTTCATGATCTTCTCCTTTCGGTTGCAATTCATTAAATGGGCATCAAGATCCTTCAAATTCAATTTGAACCATGCCACCGGCAATCCGCACTGGGTATGTGCGCAAATCCTCGTATGCGGGGGGACCCAACACTGCGCCTGACTTGATCGAGAAACGTGCGCCGTGGCGCGGGCAAACGATCACGTCGCCTTCGAGTACGCCACTGGATAATTCTCCTCCGTCATGCGGGCAGGCATCGCAGACGGCGAAGTAGTCGCCGTCGAGATTGAACACCGCCACCGCGACACCGTCTGCATCGACCACGCGACGCATGCCTGATGCCAACTCTTCCGTGTTTGCCACATCCAGCCAGCAAGCCATCGTGTGTCCTTTCATCCAAAAATTACCTGCTCACTTAAAACATGCCAAGTTGCAGGCGTGCTGCTTCTGACATTTTGTCGCGGCTCCATGGCGGTTCCCACACCAGTTCGACAGTGACATCGTTCACACCTTCCACCAGCAACAACACTTCCTGCACATGCTCAGGGAATCCTTGTGCCACGGGGCAGTTTGCCGCAGTCAACGTCATACGCACATTCACATCGCCATTGGGCGAAATGTTCAGAGCGTAAATCAGGCCGAGGTCGTAGATGTTCACGGGAATCTCGGGATCGAAGATCGTGCGCAAAGCTTTGACGAGGCGCTCGCGTAGCCCAGTTGGAGCGGACAGTTGTAGGTCAATGGGGTCGGGGTTGATCATGGGTCACCTCATACAATTATTCCGTGGTCACTGGCGTTTCGATATTTTCCAGCGCCGCTTTCAAGGTGTGCCATGCCAAGGTTGCGCATTTCACGCGCTGCGGAAACTCGTGTACGCCGGCTAGCACCACCAGCTTGCCGATATCGTCCGCATTTTTGCCAGCGGTCACCATGCCGTGGATCACGTTCAACAGGCGTAGCGCCTCCTCGCGGCGTTTGCCCTTGATGCCTTCCGTCATAAGCGATGCGGAGGCGGTGGCGATGGCGCAGCCGGAACCTTCGAAGCGTGCATCCATGATCACGTCGTCTTCCACTTTCAGATACAGCTTCACCTTGTCGCCGCAAAGGGGGTTGAAGCCCTCGGCCGTGCGGTTGGCATCGGCCATGCGGCCAGCGTTGCGTGGTTGGCGGTAATGGTCAAGCAAGGTGTCCTGATACAGTTCGCGTAGGTCGTTCATCGCTTGAACACCTCCTTCGCCTTGTGGATCGCGGCGATCAGTACATCCACTTCCTGCCGTGTGTTGTACAGCGCAAACGAGGCGCGTGCCGTGGCCGGTACGCCGAAGCGTTGCATGAGAGGCATGGTGCAATGGTGGCCGCTGCGGATGGCCACGCCCCCGTCGTCGAGTATGGTGCCAATGTCGTGCGGGTGGATACCGTCCAAAACGAACGAGAGCACGCCGATCTTTTCCTGCGCGTTGCCTATGATGCGCAAGCCAGAAATTTGGCCTGCCATCTGTGTGGCATATTCGAGCAGCGCGTGCTCGTGTTTGATCAGCGCAGCCCAACCGAGCGTGTTCACATAGTCGATGGCGACGCCTAGCCCGACGACCCCGGCAATGTTGGGCGTGCCCGCCTCGAATTTATACGGCAGCACGTTGTAGGTGGTTTCCGCAAAACTCACGGAACGGATCATGTCGCCGCCGCCTTGGTAGGGCGGCATGCCTTCGAGTAAAGCGGCCTTGCCGTAAAGCACGCCGACGCCGGTGGGGCCGTACAGTTTGTGCGCGGAAAATGCATAGAAGTCGCAACCCAGGGCCTGCACATCTACCGGCAGGTGGGCAACTGCCTGCGCACCGTCGAGTAATACCGGCACGCCGCGCAGATGCGCCAACGCGATGATGGAGTTGGCCGGGTTGATGGTGCCCAACGCGTTGGAAACATGCGTCACCGCCACTAGCCGCGTGTGCTCATTCAGCAGACCTTCGTACACATCCATGCACAGCTCGCCATCATCGTTAATCGGGATGATGCGTAGGCGCGCACCAGTTTGCTGGCACAGCATCTGCCACGGCACGATATTGGAGTGGTGTTCCATCTCGCTCAGTATTATCTCGTCGCCATTCTGCAAGCGGCTACGGCCGTAGCTTTGAGCAACCAGATTGATCGCCTCGGTGGTGCCGCGCACGAAAATGATCTCGCTACTGTCGGCCGCATTGAGTAGTTGCTGCACCTTGACGCGCGCTGCCTCGTAGGCTTCCGTGGCACGCTGGCTCAGCGTATGCACGCCTCTGTGCACGTTGGCGTTGTAGTTGGCGTAGTAGTCGCGCTCGGTGTCGATCACCGCTTGCGGTTTCTGCGTGGTGGCCGCGTTATCCAGATACACCAGCGGTTTGCCGTGAACCCGGGTCTTGAGAATCGGAAAATCCGTGCGCCAGAATTGCGCCTGCAGATCGTCGTGATGCATAAGTTTGTCGAGCAGTTTCATAACAGCTCCTTGATCAATTCGCCCTGCGGCAAACGGTCCAGCACCAGCTGTTCGATGCGTGCACGCATTCCAGGTGTGTTGACGCGGCTGATGATGTCGTTGGCGAAACCGTAGATGAGCAGCGAGCGCGCCGATTCCGCAGATATGCCGCGCGCACGCAGATAGAACAGGCTGTCGTCATCCAGTTGACCAACAGTGGCACCGTGAGTGCATTTCACATCGTCGGCGAAAATCTCCAGCTGCGGTTTGGTGTCCACTTCGGACTGGCGCGACAGCAGTAGATTGCGGTTGGATTGGTACGCATCCGTTTTCACGGCATGGGGATGCACCAGCACCTTGCCGTTGAACACGCCGTGGGACTCGTCATCCAGAATTCCCCGGTAATACTCACGGCTGGTGCATGCTGGCGCGAAATGGTCGATGCGGGTGTGATGATCCGCGTGCTGTTTGCCTTGCAACAGGTACAGTCCGTCGAATGTGCACACGCCGTCCTTGCCGTTCAAATGCGAGCTGATGTCGTTGCGCGCAAGACGTGCGCCCAGCGCAAACGATTGCGACGCGAAGTGGCTGTGCGCCGCCTGCTCCGCGCGGATCGCGGCGATATGCAAGGCGGCGCTGCCTTCCTGCTGCAGCTTGCAGTGCTGTAAATCGGCACCGTCGGCTAGGTCGATCTGGGTCACCGCATCGGTGAAATTGTGCGCGTCCAGCATGCCGCAATAATTTTCGATGACGGTGGCGCGCGCGCCCGCACCGAGCCGGATGATGTTGCGCGGATAGATCGCCGTGCCGTGGCCGCTGGCGATGAACAACAGGTATACCGGCTTGTCCAGCATCACGCCGGCTTCCAGTTTCAGCACCGCGCCGTCAGTCATCAATGCCGTGTTGAGCGCTGCGAAGGTGCTGCTTTCTTGCCCCTGGTCAAACAATGCCTGCGGCAAGTCGGCCCCAGAATCCAATACCTTTGCCAGACTTTCCAGCGTCAACCCGCGCGGCAAATCGTCCAGCGCCGACAACGCGTTGGAATAGTGCCCGTTCACGAACACCATCAGATGGATGTTTCCCAGCGCCAGTGCCCACGCAAACAGCGCTGCTTCGGATGAGGGTTCGGGCGGAATGTTGTCGGGTGCCAGCGAAGTGCGCTTGGCCACTGCCGCCATATCGGTATATTTCCATTCCTCGTCGCGCCGCGTGGGTAAGCCTTGCACCATATAACGCCCGAATGCGATGCGCCGTGCCCGCATCACCCACGGCACGTCATGGCCCGCCAGATACTGCGGCACCTGTTCCAGCGCCAGTTTTTCCCAGGATTCGATTTGCGCGTTCATCGCAGCTCCCTACAAAACTTGTAGCACTTCGTTTTCCGATTCCACCCAGCCGTAGCCGTATTTCTCCAGATCGTTGGCCAATGCCGCGCCACCGGATTTGACGATGCGGCCCTGCGATAACACGTGCACCACATCCGGCACGATGTAACTCAGCAGGCGCTGGTAATGGGTGACGAGCACGATGGCGCGCTCGGGGCTGCGCATGCTGTTCACGCCGTCCGCCACCATCTTGAGGGCATCGATATCGAGTCCGGAATCGGTCTCGTCGAGTATCGCCAGACGAGGTTCCAGCAGGGCGAGTTGCAGAATCTCATTGCGTTTTTTTTCGCCGCCAGAGAATCCCTCGTTCACTGCGCGCGGCAACAGCTTGTCGTCCATGCCTAGCAGTTTCATCTTGTCGCGTACCAGACTCAGGAAGTCGATCGCGTCGAGATCGGATAATCCGCGCTGCTTGCGTATGCTGTTGAGCGCGGTCTTGAGAAACAGCGCGTTGCTCACGCCGGGGATCTCCACCGGATATTGAAAGGCCAGAAACACACCCGCGCGCGCGCGTTCTTCCGGTGGCATCGCCAGCAAGTCCTTATCCAGATAGCGCACCGAGCCTGCCGTCACCTGATAACCGTCGCGCCCGGCCAGCAATTGCGCCAGCGTGCTCTTGCCCGAGCCGTTCGGCCCCATGATGGCGTGCACTTCTCCGGGGCGCACATCAAGGTTGATGCCGCACAGGATTTCTTTGCCTTCGATACCCGCATGCAGATTCTTTACGCTGAGCATAGATTTCTCCTTAACCGGTGCTACCTTCCAGACTCACGCCGAGCAGCTTCTGCGCTTCCACGGCAAACTCCATCGGCAGGTTCTGGAACACGGCTTTGCAAAATCCGTTGACGATCATGGACACCGCTTCTTCCGGCGCGATGCCGCGTTGCGTGCAATAAAACAATTGGTCTTCGCCGATGCGCGAGGTGGAGGCTTCGTGCTCCACCTTTGCGGTCGAGTTCTTTACTTCGATGTAAGGGAAGGTGTGCGCGCCGCAGCTCGCGCCCAACAGCAGCGAATCGCACTGCGTATAGTTGCGCGCGTTCTCTGCGGCGGGCAGCACCTTGATCAGACCGCGATAGGTGTTCTGTCCGTGACCGGCGCTGATGCCTTTGGATAACACCGTGCTCTTCGTGTTGCGGCCTATGTGCGTCATCTTGGTGCCGGTGTCGGCCTGCTGGTAATGGTTGGTGAGTGCGACCGAATAAAACTCACCCACCGAATTGTCGCCGCGCAGGATCACACTCGGATATTTCCAGGTGATGGCGGAGCCGGTTTCAACCTGCGTCCACGAGATGTGCGAATCGCGTTCGCGGCAATCGCCGCGCTTGGTCACAAAATTGTAGATGCCGCCTTTGCCTTCCTTGTCGCCCGGATACCAGTTCTGCACCGTGGCGTATTTGATCTGCGCGCCTTCCAGCGCCACCAGTTCCACCACTGCCGCATGCAACTGGTTCTCGTCGCGCATGGGCGCGGTGCAACCTTCGAGGTAGCTCACGTATGCGCCCTTGTCGGCGATGATCAATGTGCGCTCGAACTGGCCGGTGTTTTTTTCGTTGATGCGGAAGTAGGTGGACAGTTCCATCGGGCAACGCACACCGGGCGGGATGTAGCAGAAGGAACCGTCGGTGAACACGGCCGAGTTGAGCGTGGCAAAAAAGTTGTCGGTGTAGGGCACCACCGAGCCCAGATATTGCTGCACCAGCTCGGGATGTTTCTGCACCGCCTCGGAGAAGGGGCAGAAGATGATGCCGACTTCAGCCAGTTGCGCTTTGAAGGTGGTCGCCACCGACACGCTGTCGAACACCGCATCTACCGCCACCCCCGCCAGCATTGCCTGCTCCTTGAGCGGAATGCCTAGCTTCTCGTAGGTCCGCAGCAACTCCGGGTCGAGATCGGTCAGGCTGCGCGGCCCGTCCTTCTCCGATTTAGGCGCGGAGTAATAGCTGATGTTCTGGTAGTCGATATCCGGATGATGGATGTTCGCCCACTGCGGCTCGCGCATGGTGAGCCAGTGACGGTAGGCTTTCAATCGCCAGTCGAGCATGAATTGCGGCTCATTCTTGCGCTCGGAAATCATGCGGATGACTTCCTCGTTCAAGCCGCGCGGTACTGTGTCGGTTTCAAGTGTGGTCACAAAACCGTGCCGGTATTCGCGCCCGATCAACTCGTCCAGTTGTTTGCTTGCAGCAGGCATATTCGCCTCCCACTTTTTTCCGCGTCAAGACGCGGCAGCCTCACATCACCTGAGATAACTGGTACTTCGGCGGTAGCAGATCGATGATCTCTCTCTGCACCATGATGTTGTGCTCTTCGTAAAGCGGTTCACCGCACTGCGCCAACACTTCATCCAGGTTATCCAGCACCTTCTCGCCCTGCCACACCCATTCCACCGGCAGGCACACTTCGGCATCCTCATGCGTCGGAAAGCTCGACTGCACGACACCGATCGCCTTGATGTGCAGGCTGGATTGAGGCGAGCATTGTTTGATGAAAACGAGATCCGAGTTTCTGATGGGTGAAACGGTGCTGTGCAATGCAAATTTGCCGTCGGGTGTATGCGGCAGACACACAATGCCGTTGTCGATGAAACCCTGAGCGTTGTGTTCATCTATTCCGAAAATGGCAGCCATGGAATCCTCCATTTCGTTGCGATTAATCACTAGCCCTGCATGGAGTTAACTGTTTTTGAACTTGCTGAATTACCGTCATGGATACAACGCAACCTGTGCTGAAACAAAGGGTTGTGAGAGGCATGGCAGTCAGAACGCCAATGCATGACATGCGCCCTAACTATACATAACCAACTAGATTAGTCAAGTAACTATTGCGATGGCGACCGCGCCATGTCAGCCGCCACGACCCAGCGTTCGTAGTCTTCGGATGTAACGAAGCCAAGCGCCAGTGCGGCCTCCTTGAGGGTGCAACCATCACGTTGAGCACGCTGCGCGATTTCGGTTGCGCGGTCGTAGCCGATATACGGCACCAGTGCTGTCACAAGCATCAACGACTGCTCCATAAGTTCATTCAAGCGTCGGCGGTTAGCATTGATGCCCTGCACGCAATATTGATCGAAGCTCGCCATGCCGTCGGCCAGTAGGCGCATGCTTTGCACGAAATTGAGCGCGATGAGCGGCTTGAATACATTCAGCTCGAAATTGCCTGAAGCGCCGCCGAGTGTGATTGCCGTGTCGTTGGCTATCACCTGGCAGCACAACATGGTCAGCGCTTCGCATTGGGTGGGGTTCACTTTGCCGGGCATGATGGAGCTGCCCGGTTCGTTTTCTGGAAGATGTATCTCGCCCAAACCCGAGCGCGGCCCGGAAGCCATCCAGCGAATATCGTTTGCGATCTTGAACAGCGCGACGGCCAGTGTTTTAAGCGCGCCGTGCGCATTGACCAGCGCATCGTGCGCGGCCAGTGCGGCGAATTTGTTCGGCGCACTCTTGAACGGCAGTTTAAGTCGCTGACTTAATTCATCCGCCACGCGCTGTCCGAATTCGGCATGCGTGTTCAAGCCGGTGCCCACTGCGGTGCCGCCGACCGCCAATTCGAAGATCGCGTCCAGCGTGGATTTGATCGCGGCTTCGGCGTGGCTCAGTTGCGCAACGTAGCCGGAGAATTCCTGCCCCAGTGTGAGCGGGGTGGCATCCTGCAAATGCGTGCGTCCGGTTTTGAGAATGTCGGCAAATACATTGGACTTGTTGGCGAGGGTCGTGCGCAGCGCACTCAAACTCGGCAGCACGTTACGTGTGATGCCGAGTGCGACTGCCACATGCATCGCCGTCGGAAAAATATCGTTCGAAGACTGCCCCAGATTGACCGCGTCATTCGGATGCACCAGACGGTTGAGGCCGCGTTCGCCCCCCAGCAATTCGGAAGCGCGATTGGCCAGCACCTCGTTCATGTTCATGTTGCTCTGCGTGCCGGAGCCGGTTTGCCACACCGACAATGGAAACTCTTCCTTGTGCTTCCCCTCGAGCACTTCGTCCGCCGCACGCATGATGGCTTGGGCGGTGGCGGTTGGCAGCAAGCCGAAATCGCGGTTGACGCTGGCGCAGGCGCGCTTGGCTTCTGCCAGTGCAAGGATGACCTCGTCCGGCATGCGTTCTGTGGAGATGTGGAAATGCATCAACGAGCGTTGAGTCTGTGCGCCCCACAGACGTTGCGCGGGGACTTCGATCTCGCCGAATGAATCATGCTCTACTCTGAAATTCATCGGTCCCTCCTTGACGAGCAGGACGTAGACACCCCGCAAGTTGAGTCTGCGCAGAACGAGTTGAGCCGCTTGTGCTTTTTCTCATGAGAACCACCTTAAGAATGCTGCGGCTGATATCGCAAGTATTGCCAACATCGAAGCGAGTATCCAGAAATGATCGAGCCTGCTCTCTGTCCAGTTCGAACTTCGGAACAGATAAGTTGCCATCAATAAAAATCCAGACACCGCACAGCACATTTTTATGACGAGTGCCGCGAGAGCAATGCCTGCGATATCGGGGAACTGGTGGTAATAATACAAACTGATCGCTCCCAACCCAGCACCGCTCAATGCCTGCATGGACCAACCCGCAAGCACTACTATTGCCAGTTCAGTTCTCGTGCCTGTTTCCCGAAATTTCATTGCAGCCAAAGAGCCACCCACTACCGCCACTGCTCCGAAATTATGGACAACCTGCACAGTGGCGTAGGCCAGATTTTGAGAGGCACTCATTGGGCGGTGACATCTATGCAAGCTTCGGCACCAGTTGGCGCATGCCCTTTGGTATTCACCGTCAAGCAGATGTGATGTTTGCCTGGCATCAACATACCTACACTGGCTGTGCCCTTCAGTGGGCGAATGACATCAATGCGTTTCTCATCAAGATAGAGATGCAGGTGATCTCCGTCTGTCCCGGGTTGCGCCTCATACATGAGTTCGACGGTATCAGTGGATTTGAAGGCCGCGCCATCGTGCGGTGAATTAATGGTGACCTTTTCGCCGGATGCCAGCGCTACGCCGGACACGAGTGCGAGTGCGTAAACTAGAGTTGCCGATGATTTGATTTTCATGATCATTCTCCTTGGTGGTTTCAGTTGTTGTGAAAAATTCAAGGGGACGATTGGACATATAAATTCATGCGCCATGCCTGTCGTCCGCGTTGCTAAGTGACAGGCGCATTCCAATAGGTGACGAGGTAATAGACACCCCATATCAGCAAAGAAACTACGACGCCCCATAGCCAAAGCGGCACGTTGCCTTTGCGCTCCGAAATTCCGGCACTTGCATATACATAGACCGTTCGATCCGACGGGGTTGAGTCAGCCGCTCGTGCGACGGTTTGGTGTTGTACTGCATTCGCGCTCGGTTCGATTTTCATGGTGTTTCTCCCTTGATGAGTTGTTTGGCGATAGCCGGGAACTGGGGCTGGTCGAGTTGTAGCAGTTGTGCGTCGATCTGCTGGTGATCGGCTGCGTCGGAGAGCGAAGCCCAAATCTTTGCACGTGAATCCGCGAGCTGAACTTTGACCGCGCCGGATGCAGTGGGCGGTTCGCTCACGGAGCAGAAGCTGATGATGGGCAGCATGATCTTGTTGCACGCGTTCAGCAGCCACGGAATGCTGGACGTGCAGAAGCTGGCGTCCTGTGCTGGCGCACTCAAACCCGCCTGTTTCAAAGCGGTGACCTGTGCATTCACACGCAGCGACTGGACGTAATGCACGATATCCCAGGTCTGCGCTGGGGTGAACGTTCCAGCAAAGGCGGGCATGGGCGTGCCGCCCAGACCGGCTGCGATGGTTTTGAAAATGTGGCGCCCGTCGTGTCCGAGTTTGACCCCGCCCGACATACCAGCATCTAGCGTAAAGTTGGCGGGATTGTCGGGGTTCCCCGAGGAGTCGGTGAAAGTACCGGGGGGCACGCCGTCGCCGAGTCCGCCCATGCCGTGACAGGCGGCGCACACGGTTTCAAATTGTTCCTTGCCCTTGGCTAGCGAAGCGGTGGTGACTGGTGGCTCTTCCGGCACGGTGATGGGCGCGCCGGGTTTCTCGGTTTTCCAGCGTGGTGAAAAAGTCTTGATGTACTGGATCACAGCCAGTCGTTCGCGCGCGTCGATGTCGTACCACGGCGGCATGGCGGTGCCCCACAGGCCGTGGGTGATGGTGACGAACAAATCCTCGTCCGAGGGCAGCGAATTCGAGTCGCTGCCGGTGGTACGGAACTTGAACATGCCCGAAGTGAAGTCGCGCGGCTTGGGATTCAGGAAGCGCGCTGCCGCACCGTTGCCATCGCCCTTCACGCCGTGGCAACCCACGCAGCGCCGCAGATAGACCTGTTTGCCACGCGGCAGCACATCCAGATTCTTCTCCATGTCGCTGGATTGCAGCGCCGCGCCGTTGGTGAGGCGCGTGGAAACAAAAGCCTCGCGCCAATCGCCGATGGAGGTGCCCAGCTTTTGCAGATAAGCGACCAGCGCCGTGCCGTCTTCATTCAATTCGGGAGCGTTTTTTCCGTCGCCTTCTTTATACAGCCAAGGGAAGCGCGGCATGATGGAATCCGGTACCACATCGCGCGGATTCCAGTGGTGCGCGGCCTGCCAGTCGTCGCCGTATTTGTGACCGATGCGCAACAGGTCGGGACCGATGCGCCGCGTGCCCAGCATCTGTGGCTGGTCATACACATACTCTCCAGCTTGCGAGACGGGCCCCCAGCGTGAATTTTCGTGCGTCACCGGGCGCACGAATTGCGAATGGCAATACCAGCAACCTTCGCGGATATACACATGGCGGCCTTTGCGTTCCTGCGGTGTGTAGTCAGCGACTTGGATCATCTGTCCGGTGCTGGCGGAAGCGACGGTCGGGTTATAGGTCTGCGGCAGGATGGAAGGCAGGATGCCCTGGATCAACACCGCCAGAAAGAAGAACGCGATGCCCGCCACTATGAAGATGCCGGAGGGGCGGCTAAACCAGTTGGCTTCTACGGCTACCGGATGCTCTTCAGTGATTGCGAGCGGTGAGACATCGGACGCTGCGATGTAGGGTTGACCCGCGCGTGCCGTCATCACCAGATTGACGGTCATCAGCACGAACCCGACATCCATGGTGGCCCCGGCCAACGTGCGCGTGAACCACCACGGTTGCATCTCTACCACCGTATCGACGAAGTTCGCGTTGTATTCGAGCATGCTGCCCTGGATCAGTCCCTGTGCCGTGAGTCCGATCAACATGATGCTGGTACCCGCGATGGTGAGCCACACATGCCAACTCGCCAGTTGTGGACTCCACAACTGGCGTCCGGTGACGCGCGGCCACACGTAGTAGATGCTGCCCACTGCCGCCAGTACAAAGGTGGCGAAGATGGTGAAGTGCGAATGCGAGATGACGAAGTCGGTGAAGTGCGTCAACTCTTGCATGCGGCGCAGCGCCTCGGTCGAACCCTGGAAGCAGCCGATGAGGTAGAAGAAGGTGGACAGCAACAAGAATTTGGCCGCGTAGGCATCCCCGTCGTTACCGCTGATGACATCGCCCCAGCGGCCCTTGGCAGTGCCGAACAGATTGGTGATCACCGCCCACACCGGGATAATGAGCATCATGCTGGTGACGATGGAGATAGTCTGGTTGTGGTACGGGATGGGGCTGAACAGATAGTGGTGGGTGCCGACGAAGGGATAGAAAAATGCCAACGCCCAGAATCCGAGTAGCGACAGGCGATGGCTGAACAGCGGCGCTTTCACCGCCAGCGGCAGGAAGTAATACATGAGCGCCAATCCGGCCGGAGTGATCCACAGCCCCACCACATAATGGATGTAGAGTCCGTGCAGGGCGGTGTTGCTGATGCCGGACATCGGCACATACGGCAGCACAACATTGCCGAGGACCAGGTTCATCACCGTCCACACCAAGGCGGCCAGCATGTACCAAAGCGCGACGTAAAAACCTTTTTCCTTGCGCGTGAAGATCGTCACCAGTACCTGCACACCGATGAGCGACAGCAACACGAAGCGCAGCAGATTGACCGGCCACTCGTATTCACCCGCCTCAAAGCCAGAGTTGTAGCCCAGCATCAATGAGAGAGAGCCTGCGACCAGAAAGATATTCCAGCCCCACAACAGTCCGCGTCCCCAGTGTTCGAAGGCGATGGGGCGGCCGCACAAGCGCGGCACCAGGTAATAGATCAGGCCGATCACGGGCGTAGAAAAGGCGCCAAAGATGACGCCGTTCACATGCACCGGACGCAAGCGGCCAAAAGTCAGCCACGAGGTCTCGCCGAGAAAATCCGGGTAATGGAACTTGATGGAAACGAGCAGACCCACCAGCGGAAAGATCGTGAGCCACACGATGGACCACCACAACCAGTCGCGTACCAACTCCATATTGACAAGAACGTCACCCCCGACGTTTTGCCGAACTTCCGTAGTGGTCTCATCGCGGATGTTCATGTCGCTTACTCGTTGGCTAGGCATATACCCCCCTTCCTTCGAATACCGCTCTCACAACTCGGATTGAAATTTCGGTTGTGAAGAACTTCAGCTACACGATTTGATTCTCTGGCGAATTGCTTAAAGACAAGCTATGGGCGGAATGAAAATGGCCACTACACAGCTTTAGAAATTGATGTGAACCCGTCTCGGCATTCGCGGATGGTTTAATCAGAACGCAGTGATGACACTGTAATATTCCTATTGAATTTGTCAACTACTCGTAACCAATGAATGCTAGAGGAGGCGATATATTCATTCCTCATTGGAATTGAGAGTTTCACTATTCGAAGTATTTCTATCATGGCGCTATGACTGGTGATGACCCCATATGGGTCATTGGCACCTCAAGATTCCACCGGCAGAAAAATGCTGAAAGCGGACATACCTTCAGCCGATGCAGGCTGCCTTTTCAGCAATTCCC
>Ga0172380_10004826_pt1 | contig 16955 bp, 11 predicted proteins | sample Leawe162metaG_FD_119747 | JGI IMG/M metagenome (GOLD analysis project Ga0172380, IMG submission 119747) | Leachate microbial communities from a municipal landfill in Southern Ontario, Canada - Leachate well 162 metaG | ecosystem: Engineered > Solid waste > Landfill > Unclassified | place...
GAATCGGGGTGAACAGGATTGAGCGGTCGCCGGAATCGATCGCATCCAGGAAATTATCCATGATGGCGCGATCGCCGCCGCCGTGGGTGCCTTTCCTCTTAACCTTGAGGGCGTCCTCCAGGAGCGGCTCAAAGCTCCAGGTTTTTATCAGGCCGCTGATGCCGTCATATTCAATTTCGCCGTTGGTCATGCTGATTTTTGTCATGCGTCTTTCCGCGCCGTTGTGCCCGCACATCGTGAATGAGGCGGTTATGTTGTCCTCAAACTGGACCTGGACGACCTGGTTGTCCACCACGTCGTTGTCGCACTGGAACACGCAGCGCCCGAAGCGGTTCTTCATGAGCAGTTCGCGCAGGTGGTTCTTGTCCCGGACCACTCCCATCTGGCGCAGGAAGGCCGGGTCGGAATCCTCGTCAAAGTAAAGCTTGAGCACGTGATAGGGGCAGGTGTGGTAGTGCCGGCATCCTTCCAGACAATATTTCGGCGCACCCTTTGGGCAGTTTTCGCGGCGGAAGTATTGGAGCGAACCGAAGGAGGCCACCTTGAGCGGCCGGCGCCCGGTCAGGTGGCAGAGCAAATCCATGTCGTGGCAGGATTTGGCCAGGAGCATCGGGCTCAGGCGCTGCGAGTTGAAAAATCCGCGCACGAACGAGTGGGCCATGTGCGAGTAAGAGAGGTTCTCGCTGTGCTGGATGCAGGTTATTTCGCCCAGGCGCTTCGAATCAATGATGTCCTTGATCGTGCGGAAGGTGGGCGAAAGCCGCATCTGGTGGCAGACGATGAAGATGTTCCGGTAGCTTTTGCCGGCGTCGTAAAGCCGGATCAGGTCCCTGGCGTTCACGCAGATAGGCTTTTCCATCAGGATGTGGTAGCCGCTTTTCATCGCCAGCATGGCCGGTTCAAGGCGCCGGTCTTCGAGGGTGGCAATGACCACTCCCTCCACTTCCGTGAGCTTTGCGTCGAAAAAGGATTTGATGTCCGCGAAACAGCGTCCTGGCACAATCCCGTGCTGGCTGGCGAACGATTCCCTCTTGTCACGGTCGGGCTCCACCACCGCCGTGAATTTCACCCGGTGGGGCATGTCGAGGGTGTACTGGCCGAAGATGCCCCGCCCGCGGTTGCCCGCGCCGATCAGCGCCAGTCTGGTCTGCTTGTTCATGTTTTGAATTGACTCCTTGGAATCCGGCAATGTAACCAAAAACCCAGAAAACAATAATATGATTTTGGCGGCAATCAAGCAGATATTATCGCCATGTTGCAGCCCATGAAATTCCTTTTATGGCTGCCATGTTTGATGCGTGATTATTCTTGACGTATTGAGCCGGAATTGAAAACCTTCCGGACATAAGATTCAGGTTCGTATGGCCTTACGGGGAAAATTCATTATGCAATGCAGCAATTCCAGAACCGTTGCCTTTGCTGATGCCAGTCAGGGTGTAAATAACTACTCCCGCTTCACCCGCCTGCCGCTGGGCTCCATCAGGGCGCGAGGCTGGCTTGCGCGCCAGATGCGGGTGGAAGCCGCCGGCATGAGCGGCCACATGGATGAGCTCGAGCCGGACATGATCGGCAAGCCCTTCATTACCCGCTCAAAAAAACGCGGAATCAGCACGGCCTGGTGCTCGGAGATTTCCGCCACTTACTGGACCGGCCTTGTCCAGCTGGCCTTTGTCCTGGATGATCCCGGCCTCAAGAAAAAGGCGGCCAAGTGGGTCAAGGGCGTCCTCGCCGCCCAGGAGCCGGATGGCTACATAGGCTCATATCGCCGCACCGATAACCGCAAGCAGGATTTTAATGCCTTCGGCGTTGCCTGGGCTGTCCGTGCCCTGATGGCGTATTACGAGGCCGCCGGCGATAAAAATGTGCTCGAAGCGTGCCGGCGCGGCCTGCTCTGGTTCGTCAACAACTGGGGAAAACACAAGACCGGCTACGCCGGGCCCATGATCATTGAATCCCTGGTCATTGTCTACCTTCAAACCGGCGACAGGCGCCTGCTGCAATGGGCGGAAGGCTACATGGAGTGGCTTGGGAAACAAAAGGATTTCCCCAATTCGGTACGGGACTTGTCCGGGCCGCGATTAGATTACAATTCCGCCCACGCGGTTGCCTACGGCATTTGGCTGCCCCTGGCGGCGATTCTCTACGCGGCCACCGGCCGGCGCTTTTTCCTCAGGGCCAGCGAGACAGCCGCGCGCAAGGTGGTCCGTAAATGCTTTCAACTTACCGGCGCGCCTCCTTCCAACAACGAAATGATCGGTCCGCCCGGCGCCGCCTGCGAGACCGAATACTGCAATTTTGTGACCTATGCTCATTCATTTTCATGGCTGGCCCAAATCACCGGCCAGCCTTCATATTGCGACCTGGTCGAAAAGGCTGTCTTCAACGGCTCGCAGGGCGGCAAGAAGAAGGATGGCCGCGCCATTGCCTACATGACCTCGCCCAACCAGTTTTTTGCCACGTCATTGTCGGCCATGTTTAGCAACCGGCCTGATATGGAGATTTACGCGCCGGTTTACCCGGTGGCCTGCTGCCCCGCGCAAGCAGTGCGCGTTCTGCCGGAATACGTCCGCGGCCTTTGTCTTTCCGACCGGGCCGGAGGTGTTGTAATGCCGTGTTACGGACCGTGCCGGATTGAGTGCGCGCCCGCGCCCGGGCTGAGGCTGGTTATTGAGGAAAAAACAGAGTACCCGTTTCGGGACACAGTTGAATTCAAGCTGGCGCTCAGCCGGCCTGCGCGCCTCCCGGTTCGTTTCCGCATACCGGGCTGGTGCCGCAAAGCCAGCCTGCAGGTCAACGGGCGCCCCCTTCAGGCAAAACCGAAGCGGGGCAGCTATTTTGAAGTTGCCCGGGAATGGAAAACGGGCGACACAATCCGCCTGACTCTTCCAATGGAAGTGAAAGTTGTGGAAGTAAATGACAGTGATTTCAGCAATAAGCGGCCGCTGGCAATCGAGCGCGGGCCTCTGCTCTTCTGCCTGCCGATCAAGCCGGACTGGAAATCAATCCCCGGCAAGCCCCTGACGCCCCTGCCGAAAGGCTGGTCGTGGTTCGAGGCGCGTCCAATAAATAAAAAAATCCCGGGAGTATGGCATTCCTGGAAGCTGGTTACATGGAATTACGCCTTGAGCCGCCGACGCCTGGAGCGCAAATCCGCCATGCGCGTGGTTGAAAGCCGCGCGCGGCCGGCAATGCCGTGGGTCAACAGCCCGGTCAAAATACGCGTGCCGGCCCGCAGGTTCACTTCGGTTTTCCCTCCCACTACCGACAAGAACGTGGAGATTTATAAAGGGCCGGACGGGCTATTGGACCGGGAGGAATTCATCGAGCTTGTGCCCTACGGCTGCACAAATTTGCGCGTCTCGTATTTCCCGCAGATCAAAGACAGCGCACGGTGATCGCGTGATCGCCCTCCGCCAGTTCGTGGGCTCCTGTTTCGCGTCCCGGCCTGCCGTCAACAGAGATCGAGGAAACCCGGCCGTTGCTCCGGTCCCAGATGAATTGTCCGGTCAGCCCGCGCGGCACGCGCACTTGGCCTTGCCAGGTCGCACCTTCCTTGCGCCATGCCGCGTGAATCGTCCCCGCCGGCGTCGGCACGCGCCCGCTTGCCTGCGTAAGATAGCCCAGTTGCGGGCGAATGTCAAAGCGCCGGAAGCCGGGCTCCCGCGGCCTGATGCCCAGGACGTAAGCCGGCAGGATTATGGCCGGCGCGGCGCTCCAACCGTGGCAGAGCGAAGTTTGCCTTTCCCACCTTTCCCAGCAGCTCGTGGCGCCGAATTCAAGCATCAGGCCCCAGCATAGCCGCATGTATTCCAGAGCATCGATTGTCCGGCCGGCCTCCATCAGGGCCGAAAGGGCAAAATATGACCAGAATGGAGTGGCGATCCGCATGAGATTTTCGCCGATATAATTCCCGTCCTGGCCGGGCCGGGCGTCGCCTTTGCAGAACGAACGGTAATAGGACTGGTAATCGCCCAGGTTCGGCAAATAGCGGCCGGTTATGCCCCGCATGGCATCAAGCGCCAGGCGCCTCTGCGCGGCACTGCCAACCTTCAAGAGATAAAATAAAAAATTTTCGTGCTGGCCGATCAGTTCCGGGTCGGTGCCAGGCAGTCTTTCCGGGCTGTCAGGGCGATACTTGCGGAAGGCTTTTCCGGCTGGCGACCAGTAGAGCCGCGCCAGCGAGCGGCGCAGGCGTTCGGCCCGGCGCAAGTAATCTGCCGCGGATGCTTTATCTTCGGCCGCGCGCGCCATGCGTGCGCTTGCTTCCAGCGCCTCCAGGTACCAGCCTTGCACGGCGCCGTCAGCGTTGCGCGAGTCCACCCGGGTCCAGTCAACGAAGTTCCATCCGGGCATTTTTTCCAGGAGGTTTTCCCGGTTTTCGTATTGCGCGAACCAATGCATCTGCTTTTTCACTGATTGATATGCAGCCTGCATGGCGGCGCGGTCGCCGCTGAAGAGATAATATTCCCACGCCAGCACGGGCCAGCGCATGCCCCAGGTCGGCAGGTTAGATGGCTGGCGGGTGGGGACCACCCCGGGCACCCAGCCTTCAGGGGTGTTCGCCCCGGCGAATTCCAGGACCGCCTTGCGCGCCAGGGCGTATTCGCCGAAGCAGTAGTATGCCCCGAGCGCCTCCGGCTGGACGTCGCCCACCCATTGCGAGCGCTCGCGCCAGGGGCAGTCCGTGAAGGCGTCCTCCATGCAGAGGTTGATCGTCCGGGCCGAAAGCGCGAAGATCCGGTTCAGGAGCCGGTCGGAGCAGCTGAAAGCGCCTAGTTTCGGGGCGGGATAGATCATTTCGTAAGCCGCCAGGGATTCAATTGTCACTGAGCGGGAGGACCGCCGCGCCGGGTTGCCCAGCCTTATGACCATGTAGCGGAAGCCGCGCGGCTGGTTGAAGCGGTGGCGGGTCAGTCCTTCGCGTGTGATGATTCTTTCGCATTGCCCGAGCAGCGGGAGTTGCCATTGCGTGGCCACGCGGTTGTCGCGGAGGCATTCGCTGCAGCCGAAGTCGACAATTGTTCCCGCCGGGCCCCGGGCGCTGATTTCCACGGCCGCCAGGGTCTCCATGCCGAAATCAATGACGATGTAAACCGCCTCGCAAGGCCCCAGCTGCACCGTGACCGGCCCGCGCGGCCAGGAACAGGGCGGTTTGAGGGCCGGCTTAAATTGGATTTCTTCCGCCGGTGCAGTCCGCATGTGCCACAGGCCCGCGCTGATGCCCGAAACGTTCGCGGTAACGTATTTCAGCTTTTCAGAAGTTATTTTCATCCCGGGCCATAAATCCGCGCAGACCAGATCCCTAATGCCTTCCGATTCAATCAAACCGCCGCAGGGGACTTTGTCGAGGCATATGCCGGCGTCAATTATCCGCCGGGGCGCAAGGCGCTTCTCGGTAAGGAAAGGGATGGGACGCGGCAGCATTTTAACCGGCGGCGCCAGCTGCGTCCTGAAGAGCTCTACCGCCGCCGGCCACCGGCTGTCATCAAACCGCGGCCCATGCCAGTTTGCGGGCTCCAGGCGGGCGTCAAAGCATTCCGGGAAAAGCCGGCCCGGAAGGCCGCTAAGGGCTTTTGAAACCTGCGCCTTCCATGACCTGTCTGTCGCGGCAAGAACGATTTTACCGGCTTTCACCTGGCACCATAGCCCGCCCGCCACGGCCGCAAAGGTGAACCTGTGGGCCGCGGGGGAATAATGTTCAACCAGGAACGCCGCCGTGTTTATGCCTTTTCTAAGCTCCACGCTCCTGGTGTCGCAGTAGGGGTTTTCCGGGTTCCCGCGCGCCGGGCCGAATCCGATGTATTTACCGTTGAGCCAAAGCCGGTACTTTGAATCTGCGGCGCAGCTTATCCGGGCCCGGATGCCGCCGCGGTCAGCGATGAAGGTTTTGCGGAACATCGCAAAGTGCAGCAGGCCCCTGAAAGGGCCGCGCGCCCATATCCATTTTGCCGTCCTGGATTTTTCAAGCAGGTCGTTCATAACATTTCAGTGCCGTCGCGGTTCAAAGGGGCGGCGCATGGGATTATACCGCATGCTGGCAAAAATGCCGGCAACCGCCTGCTTAAATCAGATATTGCTTTCAACCGGCAGGCCCTTCTGTTTCAAATACTGCTTGAGCTCCGGGATGCCGATGAGGCCGAAATGAAAGACCGATGCCGCCAGCAGGATGGTGGCGCCCGCCTGGGCCGCCTCGTAAAAATGCTCGAGGGTCCCGGCCCCTCCGGAAGCCACCACCGGGATGGCGCTCACCGCCTTGATCTTGCGGATGAGCGGAAGGTCGTAACCGGTGCGCATGCCGTCGGTGGTCTTGCTGGTCGGCAGGAGCGTGCCGATTCCCATGGCGCCCAGGCGCCGCACCCACTCGATGGCGTCGGCCCCGGTGGCGGTGCGCCCGCCGTCGATGTAAACCTCGTAGCCGGAGGGCAGGGCGGGGTTCACGGCCACGTCCACGGCGGCCGTCACCTTGGCGGCCCCGAACTCGCGGACCATGTCCCGGATGACTTCCGGCTTGCGGAAGGCTGCGCTGCTCACCGATACTGCGTTGGCGCCGGCCCCGAGCACTGCCCCGGCCGCGACCGCGTCGCTGATCCCGCCGCCAACGGTGAAGGGCACCGTGGTCACCGCGGCCACCCTGCGGACCACCTCCAGCATTGTGGCGCGGCCCTCGACCGTGGCGGTTATATCCAGCATCGCCAGCTCGTCAGCCCCGGCCTTGCAGTAGGCCCGGGCGCATTCCACAGGGTCGCCGGCGTCCTTCAGGTCCACGAACTGGACGCCTTTGACCACCCGGCCGTTTTTCATGTCAAGGCAGGGCATTATTTTCACCGTGTCTTTTTTCATAAGTTTCTCCATGGGGGCTGGCGGCCTTTGGCCGCAACCGGATTGTTGCCGGCTTTCATGTTATCAGACATCAGTTTGCCGCCAGTAAATGCGGCGGCATGCAGTTTCATGATTATTCGCAAAAGCATACGGCCTGAAGCGCTTCACGGGAATCCACATTAGCGGAGCAGGCGCTAAAGTCAAGACCCGGACACGGCGGGTCCGCCATTCACGGCGTGTCGTATTTGGGCGGATGAACCGGGCGCAGCGGCCTGGCAGGGATGATAACCCGGAAGCGTTCATCGAAGTTCGTCATGACCCCGGATTCCCGGAAGTCATTTGCCGGCCCGCCCAGCCAGTCACCGCCGGCGAAGGCTTCCGTGTTGGTCACGGCGATGAACAGGAGCATCTTTTTATATGCACCGGCGCGGCACTGGTTGCGCGAAATAAATCCCCTGTCCTTTATGATTTCGTCCACCCGGAAGCCTATTTCCGGGACACTTTCGGCGGCCGGTTCCGCCGCGAGGATTGTGATCGGGGCGGTCTGTTTTTCAGGCGCTTTTTTGAACTCTTGCTTGCCGGCGGCATCCCGGGCCGGCTTTTTAATGCCGTCGAGTTCCTTGGGCACGCCGCCATCGATCGTTTTCGGCACCCCGCCGTCAATGGATTTCGGCACCCCGCCGTCAATTTTTTCCGGCACGCCGCCGCCGGCGGCCGGGATCGCGCATATGCAAAGCAGGCCCAGGGCGCAAATTATCGCTTTCATTCCTTCAGCCTCCAGTCCGCATGTTTGTGTTTTACCCGCCCATCCGCGCCGCGGTTGCACAAAAGCGCGCAGGGGCTAACCCGCGTTTCAATCTCCCGCTTAAGCTTCGCTCCCCTTTGCCCGGCACATGAACACGCGGTAGGGAAAACTGAATATGAATCCCCCCGGGGTTTCACGGTAAAGGTCCGGCCTGTCCCTGCAGGTCCTTGCCAGGTCGGCCTGTATCCTTGCCATGTTTTCCGGCGTGACGTTGTAGCGGCCGGCGAACTCGGACGAGGGCATCGCGAGCATCGGCACGGGGAAATCCTCCGTGATTTCGAACCGGGCCTTCTGCAGGAGCTGCACTAATGCGTCCCTGTGCGGCACCCATTTTTCCACCCCCGCCATCTCGAAGAGCACGTCCAGGGCCAGCGCCGCCTCGACGTCGCCCGAACAGCCGGACTGGTGCACGAACCATTCGCCCGGCTTTAGCTGCGCTCTCAGGTGGCCCAGCCAGGGCCTCTGGAGCCCGATCCCGCCGTAGTGGAGCACCGAGCGGCAGATGAGCATTATGCTTTCGCCGTCTTTGACTATATCCGCGCGCCTCAATGACTGGATGGATCCCTTCCTGGTCTTTATGCGAGGATGCGTGCAGGCTGCGAGCTGGGGGCCCGATTCATCCAGGTTGATGAGCCTGGTTTCTTCCGCGATCCCCGCTGCGACCAGCTCCTGCAGGATGAAGCCGGTTCCGCCGCCCAAATCGACAATGGCCGCGGGATTCCCCGCCCGCGCCGCGCGCATGACCGCCGCCACGTAATCGGCGGAAATATTCCGGTCGGAAAAATAACCCTCGTATATCGCTGCCCAATGCTTCCCGTGCACGTGGGCTTCAAGCTCAACGTTCCTGTCGGCCATGGTTTTACCTTTCGCTTAATAAGCTTTCAGAATCTCTTTGCCTGAATATAGCTTAATATTAGCGCTAAATTCAAATGAGAATTCGTTGGCCTGCCAGCCTGCCTCAGCGCGTTTCATTCCGATCGTTTAAAAACCTGCTTTTATTTGCGCGAAATTAAGGTATCAATTGTTGCGGCCTGTTGGTCTGGGTGCCTAGAACCTGTCTCAAAATTCGCTTGGGCATGGCAGAAGCTCGCACCATGCTCCATGCCAATTTTGAGATAGGTTCTAAGGAAAAACTGGCAGCGGCGCGAGCCCTGGCGGGCTCGACATGCCGGTGGTTATAAGGCAGAAATTATAACACAGGAGAGAGCCTTTGATGAAGACCATGACGCAACGCGAACGATTTCTGAACGCATTGAGCAGGAAACCGGTAGATATGCTGCCTTGCGGCGACGGGCTGTGGGGCGAAACCAGAGCCAAATATGTCAGGGAGGGCAAGCTCCGCGAGGACGAGGATGCCACTGCCCACTTCGACATGAGCTGGCGCACGGCGGGGTGGCTGAACAGCCTGGCGGACCTGGACTTCAAGGAAGTGCTGATCGAGGAGACCGGCGAAACCGTGCTCAAGTTGAACGGCAACGGGGCGCAGTTGCGGTGGTGGAAGGACAGGTCGGGCACTCCCGAACATGTTGATTTCAAGGTAAAGGAACGGGCGGCCTGGGAAAGCCTGATCAAGCAGCACCTTGTCAAACTGGACCGCCGGCGTATCCCGTTTGAAGGTTACCGGCAGCAGAAAAAGGCCGCCGCCGAACAGCAGCGCGTCTTCGGGTGGGCCGGGGTGGCGCCGTTCGAGCAGATGCACCCCGTGTGCGGGCATGAGAACATGCTGGTGGGGATGGCGCTCGATCCCGACTGGGTGCTGGACATGGTTATGACTTACGCCGATTTCACGATCCGGCACCTCGACGTGCTGTTTGCCGAAGAGGGCCTGCCGGAGTTCATGTGGTTCTACGAGGACATGGGCTTCAAGGACAAGCCCTTCATGTCGCCCGCCATGTACGGGGACCTGGTCATGCCCGGGCACAAGAAACTCTTCGATTACGCTCACTCTAAGGGCTTGAAGGTTGTCGTCCACTCCTGCGGGTTCGTTGAGCCGCTGGTGCCGGGGCTGGTCAAGGCGGGGATGGACTGCCTCCAGGCCATGGAGGTCAAGGCGGGCATGGACATGCCGCGCATCGCGCGGCAGTTCGGGGACCGGATTTCATTCTGCGGGAATATCGACATCCGCGTCCTGGCGTCGAACGACCGCAAGGCGATAGACGAGGAGCTTAACCGCAAGATACTGCCGGTGCTGGGAATGGGCGGCGGTTACATCCTCCATTCGGACCATTCCATACCCCCGGAGGTCGAGCACGACACGCTTGCGTGGTTCTTCGATCACGGGCGGCGGATCACGCAGAGGATGCAGTGAACGCCATCGCCCGGCCTGGAATTTGCGCGCGCCAAGCCCGCGGCTGCTTGAAGCGCAAGACTCAACGCTATAAAAAAATACGGTAAATATAAAAAGGTGCAAACGCAAAAATATGAAAATTAATGAAATCGGCAGTAGCCCTGAGGAGGCGCTGGAATATGTCCAAGCCGCGCCCCCGGCGCAGGGCAGTACCATGATGAACGTGCCGTTTGAAAAGCGCGACCCGGTCCGGTTCGGCTTTATCGGGATGGGGTGCCGCGGCGCGATGCAGCTGAGGGAGCTGCTGGCGATTGAAGGGGTAAGCTGCGCCGCCGTAAGCGACCCGGTGGAGGAACAGATGCTCAAGGCCGCGGAAAAAATCAAGCAGGCCGGGCAGCCCGCGCCCGCCATGGACAGGGACTGGCAGAGCCTGTGCGAACGGCCGGATATTGACCTGGTCTACATCTGTTCGCCGTGGGATTTCCACGTGCCGCAGGCGATACGCTCCATGGAGTGCGGCAAGCACGTTGCCATTGAGGTGCCGGCCGCAAACACTCTGGCCGACTGCTGGCGGCTGGTGGATGTGTCCGAGCGCACGCGCCGGCACTGCGTCATCCTGGAAAACTGCTGCTACGGCCACGCGGAGCTGATGGCGCTTAACCTGGTGCGCTTGGGGCTGCTCGGGACGATCACCCATGCCGAGGCGGCCTATATTCACGATTTGCGGAAACTCCTGCTGGCCGGGCACAGCGAGGGCGTCTGGCGGCGAAAGCAGCACCAGGACCGCAATGGAAATCTGTATCCAACCCACGGCCTGGGGCCGGTAGCCTGGTATATGGGGATCCATCACGGCGACCGCTTTGCCAGGCTGGTTTCGATGAGCAGCCTGGAGGCGGCGCTTTCGGAGTACCGCGATGCCACTTTGCCTCCCGATGACCACCGGCGTGGCGAGAAGTATGTCTGTGGCGACATGAATACATCCCTTATCCGGACCGCGCAAGGCCGGACTATTATGCTGCAGCACGATGTTGTCACGAACCGGCCCGGCACCCGGATCAATCTGGTCCAGGGTTCCAAGGCCGCGTTCATGGACTATCCGCCCCGCGTTTATTTTGCGGACCGGGCCCTGGACAGGGCGGCGATGAAGGCCGAGTATGAGCACCAGCTTTGGAAGGAACACGGCGAACAGGCGCTAAAGCTGGGCGGCCACGGCGGCATGGACTACATCATGAACTACCGCCTGGTGCATACCATCCGCGCGGGGCTGCCGCCGGACCTGAACGTCTATGACGCGGCGGCCTGGAGCGCGCCCGGGCCGCTTTCCGAAATCTCAGTGGCATGGGAGAGCATGTCGCTGCCTTTCCCGGATTTTACGCGCGGCAACTGGCGCCAGAAGGGAACCATGCCGCTGGCCTGAATGCCGCATATGCTTTATGCCGATTTTAACATAGGTTCTTGATTTAGCCGCAGAGTTTTCACATCATGGGATGGTTTTCTGGAAAGCATTGCCGTCTGATAAAAAAAAAGGGGGAAAGCAAAATGGTCAACCGCTCATTAATGTGCATAGGGGCGCATGCCGACGACATCGAGTTTTCTGCGGGGGGCACCTGCCTCAAATTTCATGACGCCGGCTACAGGATAGATTACGTGATGTCCACGAACAACATGTCGGGCCAGTTCCATATCGTTGAAAAGGACAAATCGGTCACGCGCACGGAAATCGCCGCCGCGAAAATGGAGCCCCTGCGCAAGCAGGAGTGCGTGAAGGCCTCCGCGGTGCTCGGGACAGAGCCCGTGCATCTCGACCACCCCCAGCGCCATTATACCGCCGATGATCTGAAAAAAGTGAACGAAGGCTACGGGGTGCCGCCCCCGCGCGGGGTCACCCTCGGTCGCCCGGCAATCATGGTGGCGCACGAGGACCGCGAATCGGTAAAACGCGTGACGGATCTCATCCTCGCGCGCAACCCTGAGGCGGTCCTCAGCCACGCGCTCGTGACGGATTCGCCCGAGCATTACGCCACCTCGCTCCTGGTGCAGAAGGCCTGGCGGGCTGCCCGGAAGGCCGGTTATGGGGGAGTGCTGTTGCTCTGGAACGAGTTTGTGGAGAGCACCGCGCTCGACAAGTCCTTCTGCCGCTGGGATTCTTTCATAGACATATCCGGCCTGCGGCCGCGCCAGTACGAGCTGATCCGCTGCCATATAACAATGGTGCCTTTCCCGGAGCGGATGGACTACCTGGATTTTACGCCGTGGCTTGGAATAAGGGATGCCGAGCTTTTCAAGCTGGCGGATACTGTCCGGCCCCTGAAGCCATCGGGAGATTTCACTGCTGAAATAGCCCGTAACTTCAAACCATCCGGCATGGCATGAGCCCCTCGGCTTGTCATCGCTTCGATGCAGCTTCATCAGCGTTCGTCCCGGCGATCATGTGCGCGCTCGCGCTCTGCGCCGGCTGCGGCGTTAATCCCGCCATCCGTCCCGTCGGGCCCGTCACAGTAGTGGTGGCTTTCGGCGACAGCCTCACCGCAGGCACCGGCGCGGCTGCCGGCGAATCTTATCCGGAGGTGCTTTCCGGGATGATTGGCTGCAAGGTTGTCAACGCGGGCGTGCCGGGGGAAGTTACGGCCGGAGGGCTTGCCCGGCTGCCGGGCCTGCTGGAAAAAGAATCGCCCCGGCTGGTCATTCTCTGCCACGGCGGCAACGATATGCTCAACAAACTCACCCGACAGGAAACCGTCGCCAATCTTGATGCCATGATCGCCATGGCCCGGGGCGCGGGGGCGGACGTCATCCTCGTTGGAGTGCCGGAGCCGGGCCTGCTGCTAAAGGCAGCCCCTTTTTACGGGGAGCTGGCGGCCCGTCACAGGATTCCGTACGAATCCGGCGCGCTGGCAAAAATTCTTTCATCGCGTTCGCTCAAGAGCGACTACGTTCATCCGAACGCGGCCGGCTACAGGCGCCTGGCCGGATCCATTGCGGAGCTGATCAACAAAAGCGCGCACAGATAAGCCGAAGTCGCCCGGCTGCGGAATAAGGACAGCCTGCGAGAAGATGATTTTCTGCGTCACGGAACAATCCTGACCTGGCAGGCGGCCGGGTCGCTGCGGTTGCCGTAGATATCCTCGGCCTCGATTTCAACCAGGCACGGCCCCGGGGGCCGGGGGGCCATGATGACCGGGATGGAACCCACGCCCCCTTCAGGGATCGTTATGCGGACGGGCGAAACGTATTCGTATTGCTTCCATTTTTCCGGGTCGGGGCCCCGCCGGCGCTCGACAAGATAGACGGGGCGCAGCGTCGCGCCGGGCTCGACCTCGAGGCTGGTTGGCGCGGCATCATCGTTTTCGGCCTCCAGAACTTCCAGGATGGTTCCGATCTTCCCGGCCATGCGCGTGATCAGGATGACATCCCGGTAGTGCCCGAGGCGGCCGCGCCTGTACTTTGCATAGCTGACCATGAGAGCGCCTGAGCCCGACATGAATACGCCGCCGAGGGGGGCGAGGGGGCGGCCGGCATCGGCGGCGAAGCATGGCATGCACAGGTCCCATGCGATGGCGTATGTGCCGGTGCCATCCGCGGGCAGAACGGCAACATCCCCCAAGTAGGCATACTCGCCGGGTTTTTTTGTCAGGGCTGGATCCAGGATTCCGGCGGAAATCAGGAAGGCGCCCTTGCCCTCGGTGATTTCAAGGGAGAGGGCGAGGGGGGCGGATTGAGCCAGCTGGATTTCGCCGGCAACCTTGCCCCTGATCGCCAGCACGGGGGCTGAGGTTGCGCCTGCCATGGAAAGGTCGTGCACATGGTCGAGGAACCCGGCCCAGCCCGTGCGTCGTGCGAAAGAAATCTTTTCATACTCCGAAAATTTCTCCCTGGGATTGTCGGGTTCTTCATCTCCGCCCGCTTCGGCGGCGGAAGTGCTTTGGGGCTCGTCATCATCGTCATCATCTTCTTCTTCAGGCTCTTCCTCCAGGTTGCCCCAGCCGTTGACGGGATACCAGATTGACAGCCCGCCGGCGGAAGTCCGGGCCGAGCCCTGCACGCGGGCCAGGACCATGGCGTCAACGGAGTTTGCCACAACGCGCGCCGCCCCGGAGAGCCTGGATCCCGCCCGGGGGTCATCCGCCAGCCTTTTGGCGAACTCTCCGAGGTCGGCGTATTCGGTCGGGGCGCCCAAATCAACCAGCTCCGGCACGCTGTATTCAGTGGTCTTGCGCCTTTGCCTCGGAATATTGAATTTATCCGGCCCGGATTCATCGCGCAGCACTTTGGCAAAGGAACGGAAAGCCTCCTCGAATGCTCCGTAGCGGTCCAGTTCGATCACGCTGTGGCCGGCCAGGACCTCGTCGGCCGGCTTGTCCGCGCGGATGTGGCGCTGTTTCCAGAATTCCGCTTCCCGCAGGCCGAATTCGCGCGCCGTTGCGGCCGGGTTGGCCTTGAGCCATTCCAGGGCGGCATGGTAGTCCCAGCCGTCGCCGTAATCAATTTCAGGGCAGGCGATGAGAACTCCGGCCAGGCCGGCCATGTCCGCCAACACTTCCGCCCCGGCCATGAGGCAGGTGTCAAAGGCCATGAACTCGAAGCGGGCTATTCCGGCGGAGGGCATGGCCTCGCGGAGGGCGGAGCGGATCTGGGCTGGGGTCATGGCGCCGGTGTCTTCCAGAGTGCCGTCCTGCGTGTCGCCGCCGAAGCCTTCCCACTGCCCGCCATGGTCCCACAGGATGAGCCCGTAGCGGTCGGCCGGGCGGGTTTGGGCGGCCCAGGCTATGAAGGCGGAGAGCGTGGCGGGATTGTCGTGGTTCATTTCCGGCAGGCGGGCGAGTATCCTGGAGGAAATTTTATCATGGCTTGAAGCCCTGGTGACAAGGAAGCGCGTCGTGCCGGCAGCCAGTTTCCGCGGCAGGCCTTCTTCCTCGAGTTCCTCCGCCTGGCTGGCGTCGAAGTCCGTCTGCAGCAGCACGTTGAAATCCGGGCCGCTGCCGGCCTCTTCCATGGAAAGCATGTCGCCGATGAGGCTGGGGGCGAGGTTATGGTCGCCGTGGCCGTAGATCATGATGGTCCAGGAAGGCGCGTTCGTGTCGGCGCGGCCGCGGGGCGCAAGGCCGCCGATGAACACGAGACCTGACACGGCAAGGCCCAAAAGGACATGTCTTTTCACGGCTCTTTGATTGCAACCTGATTGTGTGCCGGGCGATCCTGGTGCTCGGCGTACGGGCACTGGTGGTTGAGCCGCACGAAGGCGCAGTCCCTGGCGCAGGGCTCGACGTGCACCGCCACTTCGCTTTCGGCAAGGGAGGTGGTGATATCGTGCTTAAGCGCCGTGGTGATTTTATGGGCGTTTTTCACGGACATATGGTCCGGCATTACCAGGTGGATATCAACGAACTGCTTGCGGCCCGCAGACCTGGTCTTGATGTGCTTGAAGTCGCAGTAGCGGTCGTAGTGGCTGGCCAGCGCCTTGAGCACGCCCATCTGGCTGGGCTCGCCGATGGAGGCATCCAGCAGCTTCATGAAGGCCTCGCGCAGGAGGCGCGCGGAAGGCACCGCGATCAGGGCGCTCACAATCAGGGTTGCCGCGGGATCGACGTATTGCGCCGCCCACGCCAGCCCGGCGCGATCCAGGGCGATAAAGATGCCGAAGGAGATGGTGATTGAAAGCGAAATAATGCCCTCGAGCCGGTAGTGGATTCCCTCTGCCCGCAGGGCCGGGGAAGAGTGTTTCCGGGCCAGGTTCAGGATAAAGGCCGCCCCCCAGAAATTGATCAGGATGCCCAGGGCGCTGGCGAACATGCCGACAACCGGCAGGGTCACCTCGGAGGGCCGCACGAAGTGCATCACCGCCTGGACCGACATGGAAAGCGCCAGGCCGATCAATACCACGCCCTCGATGGCCTCGGCGACATTCTCGATCTTGCCGTAGCCGTAGTTGTGAAACATGTCGGCCGGCCTGTTGGATAGCCTGATCGCGTAATAGAGAAGGATTGAAACCCCCAGCGAGATGACCGATATGCCCAGATCGGCCGCCACCGCAAGCGAGTTGACGACCACGAGCGTGGCGAGTTTGATGAGAAACAGAGCGACGTTGCCGAAAAGGCTTACGCGGACCGCGAGCATCATTTCATTGTTTTTTTTCATGCCGCCATGTTATGGCCGCCGCGGCCAAAGGAAAGACAAAAATATCGCCTGAGCCCGGAGCTTCACTGGAAATAAAAAGGATTGCTCCAGGCCATTTTGCCGGTTTTGTCCGCCAGCTCGATCCTGACGTAGCGGCAGTCTTCGGGAACGGACCACGCGGCGCCCCGCAGGGCGCCTTTCCCGGCGAAGAAGCAGGCGCCGCGGTAGCGGTTGGAGACAAAGTTGATGCGCGCCGCCGGCGAGCAGGCGAGCCTGATTTCCCGCCCGCGGATTTTGACGGATTTGATCTCCGGGCCCTGCGTTGAATAAAACCGCCCGGCGCGGATGGCTTGCAGGATGGCCCCGGCTGAACAGCCGGCGGCCTTGAGCATAATCCAGCCGCCGCCTATATGGGAAGCATGGTGCGTGTCGTCCACCGCGAAGCCCAGCATGCGGTGCCCGGCATCGAGGAGCTCGTCCCAGTGCACCGAGGAATACCCCTTGGCCTTGGTCAGGTCGCAGACGGTATTGTAGACCTCGACGCCCGGGCAGGCTGTTTTGCCGGGATATACGCACCTTGCGGAGGGCGTGCCGCACCAGCAGGGGTGGGCCTGGATGACAAACACCTTTTCGCGGCGCGCTCTCTCAAGCAGATGCAGCGGCGACTTGAACGAGCGGGAATCCCATGCTTCCTTCACCCCCAGGCAGACAAAATGGTAGGTGTGCCTCCTGTGCGCGAACCCGATTTCCACGGCCGGGATGAGCAACGGCCGCGGGCCGGCCCCCGGGCAGGCGGTAAACTTGTTGTGGTCGGTGAGAAAGACGAAGTCGTAACCGAGCTTTCCGTATGCCCGGCCGATTTCATCGGGCGCAAGGCGGCCGTCGGACCGGGTGGTGTGGGTGTGAACATTGCCCTTGAGCCATCGGCCA
>Ga0172380_10004827_pt1 | contig 16951 bp, 11 predicted proteins | sample Leawe162metaG_FD_119747 | JGI IMG/M metagenome (GOLD analysis project Ga0172380, IMG submission 119747) | Leachate microbial communities from a municipal landfill in Southern Ontario, Canada - Leachate well 162 metaG | ecosystem: Engineered > Solid waste > Landfill > Unclassified | place...
ACTCCGTCACTTTGTTACTCTGTCACTTTGTTACTTTAAAAGAATCATCCTTTTCGTCTCGATGTATTTCCCCGCTCTCATCTGATAAAAATACACCCCGCTCGTCAACCCTGAACCATCAAAGCTCACCTCATACATCCCCGCCTGCATCCTCTCATTCACCAGCATTTGCACCTCTCTCCCCTGCACATCATATATTTTTATCGATACATCACTAACAACTGGCAACTGAAAACTAATAACTGTAGTGGGATTAAACGGATTCGGATAGTTCTGCCCCAATGAATACTTAGATGGTATTTCTGTGGTAATGTTTTTTACCGGTAATAAATTCTGGAAGTTTCTTCTCCAGACTTGTGAACCTTCTCCTGCAAAAATATATCCGTTTGCATACAGAAGTTTTGATATAGACGCACTCCCGCCGTTAAATCCTTCATTCTTCAGTGTCCAGTTGGTTCCTTTGTTTGTGGAAACAAATATCCCTCCACCTGAAGAAGAACCTGCAATAACGTTTGTGCCATCTGCTATAATTGAATTTAATTGATATCCATTGAAAGAAGATGTTTGTGTAAAGTTAAAACCGTTATCAGTAGATTTTAACACACCGCCGCTGTAAGTTCCTGCATATATTTCAGTCCCGTTCGTCGCGAGAGATTGCACAGCATTGCTGATACCATTAGCATTAGACCAGTTTAATCCGTTGTTTGAAGAAACTATAAGCAGTGTACTTCCTGCAGTTGCCAGTACGAAATTATCTTTTACAAGCATAATCGGAGTAACCGATGAGTTTATTGTTGTCCAGTTCAATCCGTTATTTGTTGATATTTTTAATCCTGTTCCCGTTGCTGCATATAAATGTGTATTGTTTGAAGTGAAACTATAACATTGCATATTCATATTTGTCCAGTTTGCTCCTGAATTGTCCGAATAAAATGATGATGAACCGCCGATAGATGTGGCAAACAAACGAGTACCTTTAACGTGTAAACTACCTGCAAAATTAGGGAATGAAGTCTGAGTCCAATTCACCCCATTATTCGTTGAACGGTAAACTCCCGGTGAGTTTATGGTAATATTATTTAAGACTATATATGTACCTGTAAAAATATCATTATTGATTGAAGCAAAACTATTAATCATTCCTGAAATATTATTTGGTACCTGTACCCACTGCGCATTGCCGCTCACTGCTGCGAGCATTAAAAAGATTAGAATAAATTTTTTCATTTCAAACTATTTTATGTTCTTCAAAAAATCTCCACGACACGTAGCCGTGGGATTAAATCGTTGTGTCAGGAATTTTTTCCTGACACCGCCAGGACGTAAGTCCTGACGTGCACAAAACTTCTCATTTTAAAAGTATCATACGCTTTGTTTCAGTAAACCCTTCCGTCACCATTCTGTAAAAATACACCCCGCTATTCATCCCTGTCCCGTCAAACATTGCCTCATACGTCCCCGCCTGCATCCTCTCATTCACCAGAGTCTGCACCTCTCTTCCCTGCACATCATAAACCTTAATTACCACATCGCTGATAACCGGCAACTGATAACGGATAACTGTATTAGGATTAAACGGATTCGGATAATTCTGCCCCAGCGAATAAGAATCAAGCACTTCATTTGATATGCTCTCAATCCCCGTCAGCACGGTATCTCCGTACGTAACGCCGTTTATCTTGCATCCGTATAGCGTATGTGTTATTTGATCCATTTCCCATATCCTTACCATTGTCAGTCCAAAATACTTTGAATACTTTCTGTTAGTTACATTTAAACCGTCTTGATCAAATCCTTTACGCTTAGTCGGTATTCCAAATAAACTATGAGTTAATGTATCCGTGCATATTGACTGAAAATATGATGAACACTTGTACAGCGTATCTCTGATATTTGACCCCAACGAATCTATATATCTTTCATTTATTAAATAATTACAGCTCATACTTGAAAGCGATGAAACAACCCCTGTATTTCCGTTAATCCTTATCCATTTCTCATTAGAGGGAAATCCTGGAAACGCCGTTTCCGAATAAAAGAATCTTTTTCCTGAAACAATAGTATCTTTTGTTATTGTTATTTTATACTTATATATGCCCGGTGGATACATGGAATAGTATCCATATATATACACATTCCCAACCGACATCGGAAAATAATTCGTCACGCTCGTATCAATAACCGCTTGTCCAAACACTTTATAAACCGCCTTATTCGTTGAAACAAAAAGAGTATCACCCATATTCGGATTCTTCACAATCCCTTTCACATTTAAATCCGGACTGAATGAATTGTTGTAAAGCGTCCACGTGATTCCCTTATTGCTCGATTTATAAAGCCCGTCTGCGCATCCCGCGTAAATCACATTTCCGTTCAGCGGGTCAAACTCTATATCGTTTACTGCCTTGTTCATCAGCACCGTCCAGTTCGTCCCGTTGTTAGTTGATTTCAGCAGCCCCTCTGCCGATGTGTTGCACATATAAATCGCATTCTCTCCTTCATCAAAATACATCTGTACATTCTGCACTCCCGTTTTTATAACCTGAAAATCCGTCCCCCCCGTTGTGCTGCGGTATAGATTGATTCTACTTATAAATATTGTATTGCGGTTAAATGTATTAATAAAAAATCTTGAGCCGGAAATATTTTCAGGGAGAGTATCAATGCATGACCAGTTTGCCCCGCGGTTAGTTGACTTGTGTATATTACCTGGTGATAGACTTGTACTGAAACCAACATACATTACCGAATCATTCACAGGGTCAATAGCCATACCCCCGCAGTGATTCATTATAGACAATGGCAAGAAACTATTTGCAGTCAGTCCGTCATTAAAGCTGATAGCCGTGTAATCTGCAGGCTCCCAGTTCGCTCCACTGTATGCATATATGAACAAATTTGTATCCTGTCTCGAAAATGCTGCGTCAAGAAGATATCCATTATAGTATCCATATTGAAATGCCCAGCTGTTGCGAAATCGTCTGTGATGTGCGCTGTCTGTAAAGCCATAGAGGTTATACATATACCTCATCACATTACCAAGTCTCATATCATATACATAAGGCGGTTCTGCATACCCGCTCCTCTGTACATAAAAATTCTTGTAACCTGGCTGAGGCAGCGGTACCTTATAAAATCTCATTACACCACCCGTATCAAGGTCATATATTCGGATTGTATTCGAGAAGGGTATATACTGTGCAGTGCTGACTGAACACATCAGCAGCATAAAAGCTAAGAGGAAAATTAACTTTTTCATACTGTTATGTTTATTATTGTTAGAAGCCAAAAAGAGTCAAAGCATATATTACCATATACTTTAAACCCGGTCATGTATAAACCTGCCTCTATCCGAAACTTATTGATAAAAATATACAATATCAAACCATAATATTTCCCACAATTCATTGGCTTTGTGAACCCAAACAAAAGTATGATAGAGCATGTGTGAACCTGGACAAAATATTGTTACCCCGCTTCTCTGCAATGCTTATTCTTTGCGTCCGACGTGGAGGATTCTTGGACGGGGCTCAAGGCGGGGATCTTATTTTTGTTTACTATTTGGCGTTTTCGTGTTTTGGTGGTGATAATGCAATAGTTCAATTCTCTTCTCTGCGCTCGAGTCGAAGATCCGTCGTTTTGTCGAAGATCCGCCGTCTAGCTGGGAGGATTGGGCGGACGACCTCAGCGGTTAAAATGTATATAAAAGTTTTTCTTTGTTATTTCCTCTTTTCACTTTAATTAATGAATATATGTTTCTATATTTACATATTGATTAGAAAGTATTATAAAATATTAAGCTTTATCATTCTGTTCGCAATCGGATTTGTGTTCCTGCATTCTGAACTGGATTTATTTTCACCCGAGCACCATACTCACATCTCTCATGATTTTTGTGATATTGTTGATAATGTAAAAACTGAACGCTCCGTTATCTTCAAATTTAAAATTAATAGTAATGATGTTCCCGTAATTTTCTTTTCTGTCCCGGCAAATTTATTCGGGTCGTCATTCATTACGAATATAAATACTTCCACTAAACCTAAACCTGACATAGATATCCCGGTCTTTTATTCCGCACTCCTGATTTAGTCACTCCCTGTTTTAAAAAGCATTTCATAAACATTTCTATTTAATTGTAAATTATGAAACATATTTTATGTTTGATATTTTTAATCATTGCGTTTAAAAATACAATATCTCAGGTTGAACTTCCGCAAAGAATAAGCTCAGCTGATGCTGAACTTATTGCAAAAGAGTTTAACACTGTTTTTAAAAAAGGTCAGAACAAAGTGACATCTGCTGAAGGGAAATATCTGTCTGGGATTTCCCCTCAAATGCCCGAGCTTTCTTTGACGTATGATTTTGTGCCTGTTGGTACAGGTCTCGGAAATTATGAAGAGCGGAGCATCGAGCTAAACCAGAGTTTCGAATTCCCTTTAAAGACTGTGTATAAAGGCGAGTGGCTCAATGGTGAAATAGATATTATTGTAGCGGAAAATGAACTTGATGCCTTAAACGTTCTTACTGAAGTTCGTAAGGCGTACATTATCTTGCTTGAAAAACAATCCCTTATTAAAATTGCTGAAGAAAATAGCAGTGTCGCCGAAGAGTTTAAAACAAAATCTGCCGTTCGCTTTAATCTTGGTGAAGCAACTAATCTTGAAAAATTAACCGCAGATGTTCAGTATGCACAGGCAATAAATAATCTTGAGGTTCTAAAGAATCAGTATAATATCGCCTTGCATGATTTGCTGACATGTATCGGTATTCCTCACGATAATAAATCTTATAATCCTGTACTAACTGATTCTCTGAAATTTAAACCATTCCATGAAAGCATTGAATCTCTTCTACAAAAAACTGCTGTATCCAATCCCTTGCTCAATCTGTTTGGTTTGAAAAAGTCGAATTCTCTAATTAACAAGAAAATTGCCGTAAGCTCCTATCTTCCTGATTTTAAAGTTGGATATAAAAGCCAGTCGATAAACGGTGTTAATGATTTCTATGGGGTAAATTTCGGTATATCTGTTCCTCTATGGTTCATGTTCGACCAGAGAGGAAAAGTTAAAGAAGCAGATGCTGAAATTAAAATTAATGAAAACGAATTTGATGCAGTAAGTTTGAATGTTTATAGCTCCGTGAAAAAAGCATACCTGAATTTCAAAAACAGTGAGAATCAGATTTTGCTGTACATGAATACTTTGAGTCCCGAAGCTGATGAAATATTCAGGGTCGCTGACGCAGGTTTCAGAATTGGGGATATTTCCTACCTTGAATTCCTTCAGGCAAAACAAACGATGATAAGCATCAAAGAGGGATATGTCTCTGCATTAAAAGATTATAACTTAAATTTAATCGAGCTTGAAAAATCCATTGGCAGTAAACTATTTTAAAAAGAATTTATATCATGAATAAATTAATAATTATACTTATAACCATCTCTCTCTTTGCAGGATGCGGTAAGAATGAAACTGAAAATCACAAAGAGGTAGAATCTAATCACGAAGATGAACATAAAAGCGAATCAGTAATTCTTTCAAAAGAATCTCAGGAAACCATTAAACTGGAAACCGAAACAGTTAAAGAAGAAACTTATAAAGGCTATTTAAAAATTCCTGCTGTCGTTATATCCGACCAGAACTACGAAGCTCAGGTAAGTCCAATCGTTGCTGGAAAAGTTAAGAAGGTCTATGCAAGTGTAGGTTCTTACGTTAAGGCTGGACAAACATTGATTCTAATCGAAGGACTCGAAATCGGCGTGTTGAAAGCAGATTTTCTCAAATCAAAAACCACATTGGATTTTACTGAACAGGAATATGAAAGGCAAAAATCATTGATGGAGCAAAATGCGGGCTCTCAGAAAAATCTCATTTCTGCTAAATCCGATTTTGATAAGGCTGTAGCTGAGTTTAATGCTATGGATAAAAAAATTCATTCTATCGGTCTTAAAGATGATGACATTGTTAACCAGATAAATGATTTGCATTCAGCAGGTGACTTGGCAATTAAATCTCCGATTAGTGGTGTTATTGTTGAAAGAAATGTTGTCGTGGGGCAGTACTTAGAACCGTCGTCTATTGCTTTTAAAATCTTAAACACTTCTTCTCTGCTTGTTGACGGACAAATCTATGAAAATGATTTAAGCAAACTCAGTAATAGTTCTTCAATCGATTTCATTTCGCCTTCTTTTCCCGATGAAGTGTTCGCCTGCAATCTCACGTACACTGGTCAGGTTATTGACGAAAACACAAGGACTATTAAAGTCAGAGCGAAAATTCTCAACCCGAGAAATAAACTTCTTCCTCAGATGTTCGGCGAATTGCGAATCCCCATTGGAGAAAGCTCGAAAGGTTTGTTTGTCCCTGAAGAATCAATCGTTAAAATTGATAATCAGGACTATGTGTTTGTTCAGATTAATGATACTGCATTCGTGAAAATATCTGTAACCGCTGGTATTAAACAAAATAACAGGATTGAAATCAAACAGGGTCTAAGTCCGGGAGATAAATACGTTGTGAAGGGTGCCTTCTATTTGAAATCCGAACTCATGAAAGAGTCGTTAGAGGGGGATGAACACTGATGCTTGAGAAAATTATTTCTGCTTCGCTGAATCAAAAAGGACTTGTGATTTTTGTCTGTCTTCTGATAGTTGTATTCGGCTTATATTCTTTCTTGAAATTGCCCATAGACGCATTCCCTGACGTGACAAACATTCAGGTTGAAGTCGTTAGCTATGCCGATGGTTTATCTGCAATCGAGATTGAACGCTCTGTTACTTATCCTATCGAAATGTCAATGAGGGGACTGCCGGGAGTCAAGCAAATGCGCTCTGTTACAAAGTTCGGTCTTTCTTTGATTACTATAGTTTTTGAGGATGATGTGGATATTTATTTTGCACGGCAGCTTGTCTTTGAAAGACTCGACGAGGCTAAAGATAATGTCCCCGATGGTGTCGATGTTTCTATGGGACCGATCGCTACTGTCATGGGCGAAATTTATCAGTTCACCCTTGAAGGGAATATGCCGCAGGATGAATTGCAAAAGAAGGAATACCTTACCGAACTCAGAACTCTGCAGGAATGGGTCGTTAACCCACAGTTAAAAAGTGTTGCAGGGGTCAATGAAATAAATTCCTTTGGCGGTTATTTTAAGCAATATCAGGTTATTATTTCTCCTGAAAAATTGCTGAAATATAATCTGACCGTTGACGATATCTTTTCTTCAATAGAAAAGAATAACCAGAATGTCGGAGGTAATATTATTGAAAAATATTCTGACCAGTATATCGTCAGAGGTGTGGGGTTGGTTAAGTCCATCACCGATATTAACAACATTGTTCTAAAATCTTTTCAGGGAACACCTACTTTCCTGAAAGATGTTGCTGTCATCAGGATTGGCGAAGCTGTTAGGCAGGGCGCAGCTATGATTAATGGAAAGGATGAAGCCGTTGGCGGAATCGTTATGATGCTTCGCGGTGAAAACAGCCGCGATGTTGTTGAAAGGGTTAAGGAAAAAGTAAACGAAATAAACGAAGGCAGCTTGCTTCCCGGTGGAATTAAAATTGTTCCTTATTATGATCGCGCCGATATAGTTTACGACAGCGTAAAGACCGTTAATAAAGCATTGATAGAAGGTGCGTTTCTTGTTCTTGTTATTTTGTACTTACTGCTTAGAAGTTTCAGAGGCAGCGTTGTCGTTCTTATCGCTCTGCCTTTATCGCTTCTCGTTACTTTCATCGTTATGAAGATTGCTGGACTTGGTGCTAACCTGATGTCGCTCGGCGGTCTTGCAATTTCAATCGGTATGATAATTGACGCTACCATAATTCAGGTCGAAAATGTTCAGCGGCATTTAAGCGAAAGCAATAATTCCCAACCAAAATATTTAACCGTTTTGAAATCCGTTCTTGAAGTTAGAAAACCAAGTATATTTGGTGAACTTATTATTGCTATTACTTTCATCCCGATTCTTTCACTCGAAGGTATAGAAGGTAAGATGTTCGGTCCTCTCGCTAAAACAGTGGCGATTGCCCTTCTCTCTTCTATGCTCCTTTCCATTTTTGTTATTCCTGTTTTATGTTCTATATTTCTGAAACCTCAGCCTGAGAAAGAAAGCATTATAATTAAGTATGCAAAGAAAATTTATTCTCCTGCTCTTAATTTCAGTATGAAAAATAAATATTTTGTTCTTTCCATCGCATCTGTTTTTCTTGTTGTATCGTTCATTATTATTCCAAGGCTGGGAACGGAGTTTGTTCCTATAATGGATGAGGGCGCATTCGATATGGATGTTTCATTGCTTCCGGGAATCTCTCTCAATAAAGCCATGGAAATAAATCAGCTCGTTGGCAAAAAACTTAAAGAGTTTCCTGAATTGCAAACCGTGGTCTCCAGAACTGGACAGACAGGTGTCGCTCTTGATACACGCGGAGTCGATAAGACAGGTTACGTGGGAGTTCTCACTCCAAAAAGTGAATGGAAAAGAAACCTTAACAGGGAAGAACTTACTAACGAAATGCGAAAATCGCTTGAGGATATTCCGGGCATAGCTTTTGGATTCAGTCAGCCGATACAATGCAGAATTGACGAATTAATCGCTGGCACAAAAGCACAGCTCATCATTAAACTATTCGGTGAAAATATCGATACGTTAAAAAATAAAGCAGATGAAATCGCCCGTGTGCTTTCAAAAATTGAGGGCGGTACAGATTTAGTTACCGAAATAATCACTGGACAGCCGTATCTGACCGTGGTTATCGATAGAAATAAAATCGCAAGATATGGTCTTAATATTTCCGATATTCAGAATGTTATTGAAATTACCGTTGCAGGTAAATCTGCTTCAAAATTTTATGAAGAAAATAGAAACTTCGATATTTCTGTTAGACTTCCTGAAGAATACAGAAACTCTCCTGAAACTATCGGCAGCATTCTTGTTCCTTCCAAATCAGGAGCTAATATTCCTCTGAGCCAGCTTGCAGATATTTCTTTTACCGAAGGACCTGTACAGGTCAGCCGCGAAGACGGACTCAGGAGAATCGGTATAGAAATGAACATTAGCGGAAGAGATATCGGCAGCTTTGTTTCCGAAGCAAAGGAAAAAATAAAAGACAAAATTGTTTTGCCATCAGGTTATTACTTAAGCTGGGGCGGACAGTTTGAAAATCAGCAGCGGGCGATGAATAAACTATTAATTATTGGTCCTGTTGCCGTTGTAATAATTCTTATTTTATTATTTGTTACTTTCCGTTCAATAAGACTGGCTCTGCTTGTAATCACTAACCTGCCGTTTGCATTAATTGGCGGTGTACTTTCACTCTGGATTTCAGGATTGTATCTTTCCGTTCCTGCATCAGTCGGTTTCATTGTTCTGTTTGGAGTTGCTGTACTAAATGGGCTTGTACTCGTTTCGCACATCTCTCAACTTCGTGAAGAGAATTCACTCTCATTGAATGAAGCTGTATTAAAAGGAAGCATGGATAGGCTAAGACCCGTTTTGATGACGGCTCTTATCGCTATCTTTAGTCTTGTACCAATGCTGTTTTCTGAAAGTGCAGGCTCTGAAATTCAAAAACCACTTGCAACAGTTGTCGTCGGTGGTCTAATCAGTTCCACTTTACTCACCCTCCTGCTAATTCCGTCTATGTACGGCTGGTTCGAAAAACGTAAAGTAGAAAAAGAAATCTAAAATATAATACACGAATCTTTCGTCCCAGAATGCAAAAATCTGGGACGAAATTTCAACTATCCAATATTCCCTGTTATAATAGATTTCACATTTTTTATGTGAAATATAGCATAAATACTATAGTTTTTTATTGTCTTAGTGTTTTCTCCAGGCTTTATCCCTTAACAAAAACTCAATTAAATTAATACTCTTTTCCCTCAATATTACCACGCAAAGCCCTCTAACGTGCGTCGTAGATAGGAAGCAATTGCGTCATAAGTGCGCCAAATATGCGCAATTAGTGCGCCACACATGCGCAATTTTTAGTATTCTTTTTTCGAAATGAAGATTGTTGGTATGATGTCCGTATGTTGCAGTCTTGAAACTATGTTTATTCCGTTCATTCTATACTATTTTACATACCATATAATATGCATATATTTCATTTAAAAGTCAAGCTAATTTTTCAGCAAATCCACAAAGAAAAACTCTAATTATTATACTCTTTTTTCTTGTTACTTATATTTTTTTCTTAGTCCTTTGCGTTTCTCTTTTAAATCAGTGAAAACCTGACTGCTGAAGGCAGTTCATAATCATCAGTTCTTTCAGCGTGCTTCTTTTTATTCCTTTCTCCAAATAAGACTAATTTATGAATTTATATTAATCATTTTTTTGAATAAATTACATAATCACAAATTTTATTAACAAAATAACTTTTCGATATGAAAATCTTCATTGATACAGCTAATCTTAATGAGATTAAAGAAGCGGCTGATATGGGTCTGCTTGATGGCGTTACTACCAATCCTTCACTCGTTGCTAAGGAGGGACATAAGGATTTTAAATCAATGCTCGAAAAAATTTGTTCCATTGTTGACGGTGATATAAGCGCCGAAGTCGTTTCCACCAACTACGAAGGTATGGTTAAAGAGGGTAGGGAACTTGCAAAAATTCATAAGAATATCGTTGTCAAAGTTCCTTTAATCAAAGAAGGTCTTAAGGCAGTTAAAACTTTCACCGGTGAAGGTATCAGAACAAATGTTACTTTATGCTTCTCCCCTTCGCAGGCTCTGCTCGCGGCTAAAGCCGGTGCATATCTCGTAAGCCCGTTCGTCGGAAGACTCGATGATATTTCCCTAAACGGTATGGAGCTTATTTCTCAGATTAGACAGATTTATGATAACTACGATTATCAGACTCAGATTCTCGTTGCATCAGTAAGACATCCAATCCATTTCGTTGAATCATGTCTGATTGGTGCCGATGTGTGCACTATGCCGTTCAAGGTCATTGAACAGCTTGCAAAACATCCTTTGACCGATATCGGTCTTGAGAAATTTCTTGACGACTGGAAAAAACTAAATAAATAATTAGATTATGAAAAAGACAGCATTTAATGAGTTACACAAAAAGTATGGTGCTAAGTTAGTTGAATTCGCTGGTTATGAAATGCCCATTCAATATGAAGGCATCATCGCTGAACATAAAGCAGTTAGAAATTCCGTCGGTGTCTTCGACGTTTCCCACATGGGCGAGGTAGAGATTCACGGTAAAGATGCTTTTGCTTATGTCCAGAAACTTACTACAAACGATGTCTCACAGCTTTTCAAAGGAAGAGTCCAGTATTCTTCTATGTGCCTGCCGAATGGCGGCATCGTTGATGATTTGCTCGTTTACAACTGCGGCGATTATTTTATGCTTGTTATCAATGCATCCAATATCGAAAAAGATATTAAATGGATGAAAGAAAATGTATTCGGTGACGTCATTATTAAAGATATTTCAGATGATACATCTTTACTCGCTGTTCAGGGTCAGAATTCTTTAAAGACTCTGCAAAAGCTTACTGATACCGACCTCTCAAATATTGAGTACTATCATTTTGTGTACGGCAAAGTTGCAGGTCAGGATGTTATTATTTCTCGCACCGGCTATACAGGCGAAAAGATTTGTTTCGAGATCTATTCATCATCAGATATTAAGAAATCTGAAGAACTCTGGAACGCCATCTTCGAAGCAGGAAAAGAATTCGATATCAAACCTATCGGTCTTGGTGCCCGTGATACTCTGAGACTTGAGTATGCTTTCAGACTCTACGGTAACGATATGGATGAAACAACGAATCCTCTCGAAGCAGGTCTCGGCTGGATAACAAAGCTTGATGTTGCTGATTTCAACGGCAAAGACGCTATACTGAAATCAAAACAGGAAGGTTTAAAGAGAAAACTCGTCGGATTTATTGTTGAAGGTAAAATGGTCGGAAGACACGGACAGGATGTTTATAAGGATGGTGTAAAGATTGGTCATGTTGCAAGCGGTTCTCCGTCACCAATGATTGGAAAGAATATCGGTCTTGCTTACGTTACTACCGAAAACTCAAAGAACGGCACTGAAATCGAAATAGATGTCAGAGGTAATAAAATAAAAGCTGTCGTTTGCAAGACACCTTTTATTAGTTAATTTAATTGTAATATTGTAATATATTCTTTAATATATATCGGGGGGATTTATGAATCCCCTCGTTTATAAAACTTAATTTTGTATTTTGATTAATATTCAAGTTTTTCTTTCACAGTTTCTAATTACGGATGAGCTTACTCTAAAGGATAAGAATGTAGTAATCGTAGATGTTCTTCGTGCTTCTTCAACTATATTAACGGCACTCGTCAACGGGGCTAAGGAAATAATCCCTTCGGAGAATGTTTCTGTTGCAGCAAGAATTTCAAAAGGACTCGGTAATTCAGTCCTTTGTGGTGAACGCAACGGCAAGGTTATCGAAGGTTTTAAATATGGAAACTCACCGTTTGAATACACACCTGAAAATGTAAAAGGAAAATCATTAATTTTCTCAACTACAAACGGAACAGTAGCAATAACTAAAGCTAAGTTTGCTAAATCCGCTGTTATTGCAAGCTATCTTAATCTTAATGCTGTCATCCATTACTTAAGCGAGCTCAACGAGGATTTCGTTATCGTATGCTCTGGTAAGCTTAATGATTTTTGTATCGAGGATTCTGTTTTCGCAGGACTTATTATCTCCAGATTATTTGATTTAAACGGCAAAGATAAGTACAGTATTCTCGACTCAGGATACGCATGCTACAAGCTCGCAAAACAGTTTCTTTATAAAACTGCCAACCCTGAAGTAAACAGAGTATATCACATTTTCAAAAAGAGCGAGCATGGTAAATATCTTTGTTCACTCGGCTTTGAAGAGGATTTAAAGTATTGTTCAAGCATTGATATGTTTACGGGTTTGCCGCAGATTAAAAACGGCATCATTAAACTAAAAGAAACATTCGAGATTGAAGCAAGCGCTAAATCTAAAATGAAAAGAGTTAACATAAGCAATAAACCGGGCGCCTCAATAGAATGACCAGTAGAACCAGAACAAGGAAGCGTACTAATAAATCCAAATCTGTAAAAAGAAGAAGTTCAGATAATGAAGAATTCAGGATATCCGAAAACTTCAAGATTCGCCTTATTGGATTTCTGCTTTTAGTGCTCGGTCTCTTATCGGTTATTGCAATCCTGGCTTATTCAAAGTCAGACGCACAGACTCTTATGCGCTTTTCGTTCTTTGATATGTTCAGGAAAGAATCATACTCATCTATTTATAAAATTTCAAACCCGCTCGGTGTTGCGGGCGCCGTAATTGCTAACTTTGCAATCGATAACCTCTTCGGTTACTTTACTGTGTTGATTCCTGCAACTATGATTATAATCGGATATTCTCTCTTCCGCAGAATCAGTCTCTTTAAGCCCATAACAATCTCTGCATATTTAATCCTTTTGATGCTGATGCTTTCCGCATCAGCCGGTCTCATAAGGTTTATAGCAGGTACCGAATCTGTTTCTGCCGCTTATTGCGGAGCTGCAGGTAATTATCTGTCATCAATATTCTATTTTACTATCGGAGGAATCGGTTCTTCAGTGCTGTTCCTGCTTCTACTTTCTTTGCTGGTTATGCTTCTCATCGATGGAAATATTCTCAGGTCGCTCGCAAGACTTAAAATATTCTGGGATAAGATTAAAGAAAACTTCTCAAAGGAAAAAGATGATCTTAATACCGTTAAGAATGAAAAGCTAGCTGCAAAAGAATCTAAGGAATCGAAAGATGAAGATGGAATCGGTGCGGCAATAATCAAGGAGCGTGAAAGAATCAAAAAACTGAAAGGAAATAAGAACTCTGATAGTGAACTCATTAAAGATACTGAAATAAACAGACCGGCTTCTATTATGGTTGGTTCAGTTGATGATTCAGTGATTATTCCAGGCGAACTTCCCGAATCAGATATCAAAATTAATGACCCCGCTTCAAAGAAAAGGAAGAAGAAGTTAGATGATTTATTAATCAAGACACCTAAGAAAGAAGAAGCTTCTGAAACCGATATCAATCCCGAGAACGCGAATGAACTCGATGGACTTGAGAACATGCAGGAAGACGATTTTGTAGAAGAGAAACTTGAAAACTATAAATATCCACCACTCGATATACTTGAAAATCCTACAAGGGATGAAGTTGAAACAATTTCAGACGACGAACTAAAACATAACGGACGATTACTTCAGGAGAAGCTTCTTAAGTTTGGTATCGAAATCAAGAATGTTGCCGCTACACCCGGTCCTGTTGTTACGCTATATGAACTCATACCGGCACCCGAAGTTAAGCTCTCAAAGATAGAGTCATTACAGGATGATATTGCTCTCGCCATGAAAGCAAGAGGTATCAGAATGATTATTCCTATTCCCGGAAAAGGTACTGTAGGTGTTGAAATTCCGAACAGCAAGTCCCAGTTGGTTAGAGTTAAAGAAGTCTTGTCTTCTTCAAAGTTTAACGAAAGTACAAAGAAACTTACAGTCGCTTTTGGTAAAACTATCGACGGCGATATTTATGTTGATGACCTCGCTAAGATGCCGCACGTACTTATTGCTGGCGCAACAGGGTCAGGAAAAAGTGTCGGTATTAATACTATCATAGCATCATTGCTTTACAAATTGCATCCCTCAGACCTGAAATTTGTTATGATTGACCCGAAGAAGATTGAACTTAGTTTATATTCTAAACTTAGAAACCATTTTATTGCAACATCAAACGATATAAACGAAAGTATCGTAACAAGCTCGAACAATGCTGTTTCCATTCTTAAAAGCGTTGAGATGGAAATGGAACAGCGATACGATAAGCTTGCAAACGCCGGCGTGAGAAATATCGATTCTTACAACGAGAAATATGCCGAAGGCAAACTCAAGAACAATGAAGTGATTCGTCACAAGAAGATGCCGTACATCGTTGTTATTATTGATGAGCTTGCTGACTTAATGATAACTGCAAAGAAAGATATTGAAGATCCTATTGCGCGTATCGCCCAGATGGCTCGTGCCGTCGGAATACATCTTATCGTTGCTACACAAAGACCATCGGTTGATGTTATCACGGGTGTTATCAAAGCTAATTTCCCTGTCAGGATTGCATATCAGGTCGCTTCACGCGTTGACTCAAGAACAATTCTTGATGTTGGTGGTGCTGACCAGCTGTTAAGAAACGGCGATATGCTTTACATGTCTTCTTCAACTCCAAAACCTATCAGAGTTCAGAACGCGTATATTTCAACAGAAGAATGCGAGAAGATTGTAGAATTTATTTCAGAGCAAAAGGGATATATAAAACCTTACTTACTGCCGTCCGTCGTAAACAAAAGAGGTAAAGGCGGTTCATACAATAATGATATTTGGGATGAAATGTTTCCCGATGCTGCCCGTTTGATTCTTAAATTACAAAACTGTTCTACTTCAACACTTCAGCGCAGATTAAAACTCGGTTACGCAAGAGCAGCAAGAATTGTTGACCAGATGGAAGAAGCCGGAATAGTCGGTCCGAATCAGGGTGCTAAAGGACGCGAAATACTCGTCACCGAAGATGAGCTCGAAGAAATTCTTCAGGGTCTTTAAGCAATATCCTTTAGTAAATTATCCAGCAAAGACGATGCTCCTATCCTGAATAGTTCGGGCTTTAACCATTCATCTCCTAATACATTCTTAACTAAAGATACATACTGCAAGGCTTCGTCAGTTGTTCTGATTCCTCCTGCAGGCTTAAAACCAATCTTCACTCCTGTATTTTTATAATGTTCTTTTATAACATTAAGCATCACGTATGCTGCCTCTAATGTTGCGGCAGGACTTATCTTTCCCGTAGATGTTTTTATAAAATCAGCACCCGCTTCTATTGCTAAGACACTTGCCTTGTAAATATTCTCATAAGTTTTCAGTTCTCCTGTTTCCAGAATTACTTTCAGGTGAACGTGATTTCCTTCCGATTTACATAAACCTTTTATTTGTTTTATTTCATCCGATACAAGTTCATAATTTCCCGATAAGAACTCACCCCTTGATATAACCATATCTATTTCGTCAGCTCCCTGCTCAATGCAGTATTTAACTTCTTGAAGTTTCAAATCCAATGGTACCTGTCCCGAAGGAAAAGAAGTAGCAACTGATGCAGTCTTTAGTCCTGACCCTTTGAGCTTGTCCTTAGTAAAACTTATAAACCTCGGATAAATGCATATAGCCGCGCATGAAACTTCTTGTAAATCAGAAGGTCTCCTTCCTTTCTCGCATAAGTTTCCGACCTTCTCAAAAGTATCCGAGCCCTCTAATGTAGTCAAATCTATAAATGATACACATTTTCTCGCATAGTCAATTTTGTTTTCTGTGACTTCAGCGTTCTTTGATGAAATATCGGCTTTTGTTTTAATCTCGGTATCCGAACCAAAAAGTTCTTTGAACTTACTCATATTTTCTTATTTAAGTTTAATATTAAGGAAGAATAAATTTACAACAATTAATACATAAAATGTATTCAAATATTTATAATTCTCTCAAAAAACTCTCAGCTGTCCAAAATAAATTTGGAACTCGAAGAGGTTTTTCGACAATACAGCTGCTTTTCATGCATTTTGGGTCAAAAACTCTCTCTTTTACCCTAAAAATCACTGTTTTAGTGCATTTCTTGTTGAAAAACTAACAAATTTGAAAAAATAAACTACTTCACCTCTCTTCCAATAAGAACAGTTTGTAAACAGGCTATTGGCGAAAAAGCTGAAAAAACCGCAAAAACAGACTGGAATTGCATGTAAGTATTTACATATGCCCCCGTAACCTTGCGACATGGCATGTAAGTATTTACATGTGCCCCCGCAACCTTGCGACATGGCATGTAAGTATTTACATGTGCCCCCGCAACCTTGCGACATGGCATGTAAGTATTTACATGTGCCCC
>Ga0172380_10004828_pt1 | contig 16948 bp, 14 predicted proteins | sample Leawe162metaG_FD_119747 | JGI IMG/M metagenome (GOLD analysis project Ga0172380, IMG submission 119747) | Leachate microbial communities from a municipal landfill in Southern Ontario, Canada - Leachate well 162 metaG | ecosystem: Engineered > Solid waste > Landfill > Unclassified | place...
CGGAAAATCTGCGCACAAAAAAAATCGAAGCCATCGGCATCCTGGCGGGGGGGATGGCCCATGACTTCAACAACCTGCTGCAGGTTATCCTGGGATATGTCTCTCTGGCCCGCATGAATGCTGAACCGGGAAGCAAGACCGAGTCGCTGCTGGCGATTGTCGAACAATCATCCGAGAGCGCCAGAGAACTCGGCACACGGCTCCTGACCTTTGCCAAGGGAGGAGACACGTTTATGGAACCGGTGTCGCCCGGAAGGCTGATCAGGGAAAGAGTCGAAGCCGAGCTGAAGTCAATACCGGCGATCAAGCCAGTCATTGATCTTCCGGACGATCTCCCGCTCGTCATGCTTGATGCAGATCAATTCCATCAGGTGATCGTCAACCTGATTACCAATGCCCACGACGCCATGCCGCGGGGAGGCTCGTTAAACGTATCGGCATCCGTTGTTCCGCTCTCTGCGGCAAACAGCCTCGGACTCCCCTCCGGCGACTACCTGCACGTTATTTTCGCGGATACCGGAATCGGTATTCCCCCTGAAAATCTGCCGATAATTTTTGACCCGTATTTCAGCACGAAAGAGATGGGATGCCAGAAAGGGATGGGGCTTGGTCTGGCGCTCTGCCATTCAATTATCAGGCATCATCATGGCCATATTCAGGCCGAATCCAAACAGGGTGAAGGCACCCGGATCCATATATATATACCGATATACCATCCCGCGGAACAATCCTCCTGATCTCTTGCTCCCCGCATGTATTAGTTCACTCCGGTCGATAAATCTGATACCGTGTTGCCCGCACGCTATCTTAACCTGACCTGGACTCCCCTCTATGCATCACGGCGGAATTTACGAAGAAGAAATAGCCGGAAAAGCCTACGACACCGCCCTGCTGCGGCGTTTTGCGCGCTACGTTGCTCCTTACCGGTTGTCAATCACTGTTGTCGTGCTGATACTGCCGCTGGTCGCGGCCTGTCGATTGGCCCAGCCCTGGATTATCAAGATCGCCATCGACAGTCACATCATCACCGGCAAACTGGCCGGGTTGGAGAATATCGCACTCGGCTTCCTCGGTATTTTGCTGATTGAATCGCTCCTCTCCTTTCTGGAAGTATACCTGTTGCAGTCGGTCGGGCAGCGGGTGATGTCGGACATGCGCTCGGAACTGTACAGCCACGTCATGCACCTGCCGGTTTCCTGGTTTGATCGCGTACCCACCGGAAGCGCGGTCACCCGGCTGACCAGCGATATCGAGGTGCTTGGTGAAATGTTTGCCTCGGGAATCATCACCATCATCGGTGACATTCTGCTGTTGATCGGAATCATTTCCGTCATGCTCTGGATGAACCTGAAACTGTCACTGGTAACCTTTTCCGTACTCCCGATTCTTCTGTATGTCGCCTATACCTTCCGTCGCCGCATGAGAAAATCGTTCCGGGAGGTGCGAGCCCGCCTGGGAAACCTGAATGCCTTCCTCAACGAATGCATCTCGGGCATCAGCATCATCCAGATTTTCAACCGCGAACGGGATGAAGAACGGCGCTTCAGCCTCCTGAATGCATCGTATCGTGATGCCAACATGCCGGTCATTTTCTGGGATGCGTCTCTGTACGCCATGGTTGAAGCGCTCTCTTCGATTGCCGTGGCTCTGATCATCTGGTACGGCGGCAGCGAGATTTCATCGGGTGCTCTGACCTTCGGCGTGCTGGTCGCATTTATTCAGTATATCGAAAAGTTTTTCGCTCCCATCCGCGACCTTTCAGCCAAATATTCGGTCATGCAGGGGGCGATGGCGGCGCTTGAGAGGATATTTGCCCTGCTGGACACGCCAAAATCAGGTTTCGAATCCCGAAACTCACTCTCCCCTCCTTCCTCCGACAGTTCGCACTACCCGGAGAGGCCGGCTGCCACGGGATTGGCTGGAGTACCGCTCATCGAATTCCGCGATGTATCTTTTTCCTATCAGACCGGCACCGACATACTGAGCGGCTTCAGCCTTGCGGTCCACCGTGGCGAGCGGATCGCCATCGTGGGTGAAAGCGGCGGCGGCAAAACAACCATCACCCGGCTGCTGACGCGGCTTTACGAAATCGAGCGGGGCAGTATTTTACTGCAGGGTATCGATATTCGGGAACTCGATCTGGCACAGGTGCGCCGCCGGGTCGGCGTTGTACTCCAGGATCCCTGCCTGTTTGCCGGAAGCATCGAATTCAACATCAGCCTTGGAGATGCACAGGCACAAAAACGCGTACGACAGGCTGCGGCATCGGTCGGCGCCGATCGTTTCATCGACCGACTGCCGAGAGGCTATGACGAAGAAGTGCGGGAGCGGGGAAGCAATTTTTCCGTCGGGGAGAAGCAATTAATCTCATTTGCCCGCGCCGTGGCCTTCGATCCGGAAATCCTCGTACTTGACGAAGCCACCGCCAGTATCGACAGCGCTTCCGAGCAGATGATCCAGGACGGGATCAAGGGTATGATGCAAGGGCGTACCTCACTGGTCATCGCCCATCGCCTTTCCACCATTCAGGATGCCGACCGTATCGTTACCATCCATCATGGCAGAAAGGCTGAAGAGGGTACGCACGATGAGTTGCTTCGAGCGGGCGGGATATACTCCCGGCTGCATCAACTGCAGTTCAGTGAACCGTAAACAGTATCCTCCCGCAACTCGTATTGCATCTGCGTCAAGAAGCTGATACCCTGTCCCAATCAACGTTTCAGGAGCTTTCCATGTGCACAACCTGCGGCTGTCCAAGCGCCGATCATCATCACGACCACGGCAGCGATCATGGCCATACACACTCCCACGATCACGACCATTCCCACCAGCATGACCTTGGTTCCGGAACACGGACGACCATCGCCATTGAAGAAGATATCCTGGGGAAGAACAACCGGCTGGCGAGTTTTAACCGCGCGCTGTTCAAGGACAAGGGGATTTTTGTCCTGAACCTGGTCAGCTCGCCCGGTTCCGGCAAGACAACCCTGCTCGAACGCACCTTGCGCGACCTGTCGCACACGATGCGCTGTGCCGTTATCGAGGGGGACCAGCAGACCGACAACGATGCCCAGCGCATCGCCGCGACCGGAGTCCCGGTCCGCCAGATCAACACCGGCGCCGGATGTCACCTGGACGCAAAAATGATCATGCACGGCACCGACAGTTTTGATCTGGACCATCTGGATCTGCTCCTGATTGAAAATGTCGGCAATCTGGTCTGCCCGGCCGCGTTCGACCTGGGCGAGCACCACAAGGTAGCCGTCCTTTCCGTTACCGAGGGAGAGGACAAGCCGCTCAAGTATCCCCAGATGTTCCACAATTCAACTGTCATGCTGCTCAACAAGATCGACCTGCTGCCGTATCTCGATTTCGATGTCGAAAAATGCAAGGAGTACGCGCGGCGTGTCAGCCCCGACATCCTCATCTTTGAGGTTTCGGCCAAAAGCGGCGAAGGGATGGAGGCCTGGTACCAGTGGCTGAACGCAGGAGCAGCCCGCTGATACGCCAGCGGCACACGATTCAGGGGATCGTTCAGGGGGTCGGCTTTCGCCCCTTTGTGTATCGACTGGCGCATGAATTGAATCTGACCGGCTGGGTGCGCAACACTCCTGCCGGTGTTGAAATTGAAATCCAGGGAAGCGAACAGCAGCAGCGGGCCTTCGATGAGGCGTTCCGCACAACCCTTCCTCCGCTGGCGGTTATCACCGGGCAAACCTGCATCGATATCCCCCCCGGCACCGAAACGACATTTACCATACTGGCGAGCGGCAGCGGCGCTGCCGATATCCAGATAGCACCCGACTCCGCCCTCTGCCCCGACTGCCTGCGCGAGCTTTTCGATCCGGCCGACCGGCGCTACCGTTATCCGTTCATCACCTGCACCAACTGCGGCCCCCGCTACAGCATCATCACCGGAATCCCCTACGACCGCCCTAACACAACGATGGCAGGATTTCCGCTCTGCCCCGACTGCCTGGGCGAATATCAGGACCCGCTTGACCGGCGTTTCCATGCCCAGCCGATCGCCTGCCATGTCTGCGGCCCTCAGGTGAGCCTGATTACTTCGTCAGGAGAGAAGACCGCAACACATGACGGGGCGGTCACTCAGGCGGTCAGACTCCTGAAGTCCGGCGCAATCATCGCCATAAAAGGGATCGGCGGCTACCATCTGGCTGTCGATGCCTCCAACAACGATGCGGTCAAGCGCTTGCGGGAGCGGAAAAGGCGGGATGAAAAACCGTTTGCCGTCATGGCGGATTCGCTTGAAACCGTCCGGAAACTTGCACTGACCGGCGAGATGGAAGAACGGCTGATGAACTCTCCCGAAGCCCCGATCATCATTGTCAGAAAACGCCCCGGAACGATTCTTTCTCCCCTGATTACCCCCAACAACGGCTGGATCGGCCTGATGCTGCCATACGCGCCGCTGCACCATCTGCTCATGCATAAAAATTTCCAGGCACTTGTGATGACCAGCGGCAATATTTCCGACGAACCGGTCGCCTTCGAAGATGGCGATGCCCGAGAGCGCCTGTCCGGAATAGCCGACTACTTCCTGCTTCATGACCGCCCCATACACATCCGGAGCGATGATTCGGTACTGCGTGTTTTTCAGGGGAAACCGCTCTTTTATCGCCGGGCCCGGGGGTATGCCCCGCGTGCCGTTGCCCTCCCCTTTTCCGTGACGCCGCTGTTGGCGACAGGGGCAGAACTGAAGAGCGCCATCTGCCTTGCGGGCGGCAACCGCGCCGTGCTCAGTCAGCATATCGGCGACCTTCAGAATCGCGCCACCCTCGATTCGTTCGAACATTCCGTCACCCACCTGTCAACGCTGCTTGAGATCAACCCAACTCTGATCGCCTGCGATCTGCACCCTGACTACCTGTCATCCCGCTTTGCCGAGGATGCAGGTTTGCCGCTGGTCCGGGTGCAGCACCATCATGCCCACCTCGCCTCCTGCATGTCAGAAAACGGCCTGGATGGCGACGTAATCGGAGCAATCTTTGACGGTACCGGCTTTGGGCCTGACGGCACAATCTGGGGCGGCGAGTTTTTGGTTGGCGGGTACGCTGGTTATCGGCGCGCAGGACACTTCCGGACGGTGCCGATGCCGGGAGGAGATGCCGCGGTACGTGAGCCATGGCGCATGGCCATGGCCTATCTCTACCAGGCAGCGGGAGAAGGTGCCTTTACGCTCGATCATCCGGTTGCCCGATTGCTTCCGGAAAAGGAACGGGCGCTGTTCGCGCAGATGGTGAGGCGCGGGATCAATTCACCCCTGACCTCCAGTTGCGGGAGGCTGTTCGACAGCGTTGCCGCGCTGTTAAACTTACGACATCTTGTGTCGTATGACGGCCAAGGCGCCATTGAACTGGAGGCGCTGGCGGAATTGGCAGAGGGGGAACCGGGTGAGTACCGGTACGCCATGACGCGCCATGATGACGCTCCGCTCCAGCTGGATTTTTCCCCCATGTTTCCCGAGTTGCTGGCCGATCTCGCTGCGGGCATCCGGACCGAAGTCATCGCCCATCGTTTTCACCGGACCGTCGCCGCTGCCGCGACAGAGGCCTGCCTCCATATTTCTGAAGCGACCGGCCTGGACCGCGTTATTCTCTCGGGGGGCGTTTTTCAGAATCGCCTTTTGAGTGAAATGATATATACTCCCCTGACCCACAAGGGGCTAACCGTTTTCACCCATCGCCTGGTCCCGCCGAATGACGGCGGTATCGCCCTGGGACAGGCTGCAATCGCAGGAAGGAGAAAGGACTGATATGTGTCTTGGCGTGCCGATGAAAGTTTTGAGTAAAGATGGCGATTCCGTGGTCGCCGAAGTCGATGGGGTACAGAAAGAGGCCAGCGTCATGCTGCTGGAGGAGGATGTGGCGGTCGGTGACTACATTATCGTTCATGCCGGCTTTGCCATTTCCCGGCTGGATGAGGAATATGCGACCGAGACCCTTCGCTTGATGCGGGAAATATATTCTGATGAGGACATGGCATGAAATTCCAGGATGAATTCAGAGACCGGGCCCTCGTACAGAACATGGCCGGCAACATCCGCCGCATGGCGGAACATTTACCGGCGCCGGTCAACTTCATGGAAGTGTGCGGCACCCATACGATATCGATCTACCAGTACGGCATCCGTTCGCTGCTCCCCGATAACGTCCGGCTGGTCTCCGGTCCCGGCTGCCCGGTCTGCGTTACTCCGATCGGCTATGTTGACAAGGCGCTGGCCTGCTCTGCCGACCCACACACTATTGTCGCCACCTTCGGCGACATGCTGCGCGTTCCCGGCAGCTACTCGTCGCTGATGGAACAGCGGGCCGGAGGCGCCGATATCCGCATCGTCTACTCGCCGCTCGATGCTGTGTCCCTCGCGAAAAACAATCCGGAACGGAGGGTGGTTTTCCTGGGAGTCGGCTTTGAAACCACCGCTCCGACAATCGCAGTCAGCATCCTCGAAGCTGCCCGTCTTGGCTTGAAAAACTACTGCGTGCTCGCTTCGCACAAGACCATGCCGGTACCGATGGATATACTGAGCGGAGACCCTGACCTGAACCTCAAGGGGTACCTCTGTCCGGCCCATGTCAGCACCGTTATCGGCGGAGCCGCATACAGGCCGTTGGCGGAGAAATACCATATCCCCTGCGTCATAACCGGCTTCGAACCGGCCGACGTCATGCAGGGGATCGAGATGTTGCTGGCACAGCATCTGCGGAATGAAAGCACGGTTGAGATCCAGTACAGCCGTGCGGTTTCCTGGGAAGGAAATCCCAAGGCGCTCGCGATCCTTCATCAGCTCTTTGAGCCATGCGATGCGGTCTGGCGCGGTCTGGGGGTTTTGCCCGGCAGCGGCCTGGCGATCAGGCCGGAATTTGCCGCGTTTGATGCCGAAAAGGTTTTGACGCTGGATGTCCCGGAAGCGGTCGAAAACCCGGCCTGCCTCTGTGGAGAAGTACTTAAGGGGAAGCTGACACCGTTCGACTGTCCGCTCTTTGCCACACTCTGCACCCCCGAATCACCGGTCGGCGCCTGCATGGTTTCCAGCGAAGGGACCTGCGCCGCCGCTTACAAATACGGGAGATAACCTCATGTTTACGATGCAGGATTTACGCGACCATTACCGTTTTACCGATCAGGATGCCGAACTGCTTCTTTCATTGCAGCCGTTGGCGGAACAGCATAAAGAGCGTTTTTCACTCGAATTCTACGACTATCTCTACAGCCTCCCGGAAACGGCAGCGATCCTCAACAACAGCAACCGCCAACGGCTGCGGGAAATGCACACCAACTGGTTCATGTCGCTCTTTAGCGGAGTCTATGACAACCACTACATGAACCACCTGAACCGCATCGGCCACGCCCACGTCAAGGTCGGCCTCAGTGTCCACTTCGTCAACGCGGCAATGAACCAGATCCGCCACTTCCTGCTCGGCCTGATCGATGTCAATTATTCTGATCGCGAATTGCGCCGCGGCCTGCGGGAAGCGGTTGAAAAGCTTCTCGACATGAATCTCGATGTCATGAGCACCTCATACCGCGAAGAGGAGATGAAAAAAGTCTTCGTTTCGCGCAAAATCGAGTCGTTCCTGATCAAAGCCACCGAGCGTTTCACGTATGGCCTGAACCTGGCACTGGTGCTGGCACTGGCGGGCGTTTCCATTTCGGTCGTCATTCTCTTTGTCTGGGACATCCTCCATATTTTCCGGGGGGACATGGAAAAAGGGATACTCTCGGCACTTGGATCGCTCCTGATCCTCTGGATGATGATCGAGCTGATGGACAATGAAATAAAGAATCTCAAGGGGGGGAAATTCAACATCCTGGTGTTCATCGGCGTAATCATTGTCGCGATGATCCGCGAAATACTGATCTCGACGCTCCGCAAAGACGATCTCACCACCCAGGCTTTCCTGGCCGGCACCCTGCTGATTCTGGGGGTGGTCTACTATCTGGTATCACTGGCCCAGAAAGATAATTCCAAGGTTTGACGCATGGGTTCCTTTTCCCGCATTCTGGACGGTTTTTCACTTGGCTTTCGCTACCGCCGCGAACTGCGGCAACTGCTGGACAGCACGACACCACATTCAAGCATCCTTGAGCTTGATCCCGAGGTGGTGTACTCCTCAGGGATTACTGCCTTGGCACTCGATTTTGACGGGGTTCTGGCAGGTCACGGCTCCCCTGCCCCTCTCCCCGAGGCAGTAACCTGGATGCAGCGCTGCGAAGCGCACTTCGGCGGCAACAAGGTATTCATCCTCTCCAACAAGCCGACCGAAGGACGGAGACGGTGGTTTGCCGAGCGTTTCCCGGACATGCGCTTCATTTCCGGAGTCCGGAAGAAACCATACCCCGATGGCCTCAACAAGACAGGGGAACTCGCCGGAGTTCCCCTCTCTTCAATCCTGATGGTCGATGACCGCCTGCTGACCGGCTGTCTGGCCGCGCTGATCGCAGGCGCCCGCCCCTGTTACATCCGCCGCCCGTACGCCTCGTTCAGGCACCGTCCCGCTGCCGAACTGTTTTTCTGGTTGCTGCGTACCGGGGAGCGGCTGTTTGTGCGAATTGTTTCACTCTACTGAATTCAGGCCACGTTGCGAAATAATTTTTCGTCAGGCACCGGCAAAAACGATCACTCTTTGATGTATTTCTTTCCCTCTGTCTTGATGAAATCGATCAACTTTTGCACCGCTGCGGATGGCTTTCCCTTGGTAATAAGCAGAATCGGGCTGTTAGCTTCGGGAGAGGGCTTGATCCCTTTGACCGAGTCGTCAACCATGCCGAGTGGATCGATGCCTATCGCTTCCGGATTGGTCGCCACGGTATCCTTGATGCCCTTGTAGTCGGTAGTTTCAAGGTTTTCAGCGACAATCTTCTCGCCGTCCAGAATCAGCTTGGTGAAGAGGGCATTCTGGCCGGGGGAGTTTTTTCCCCACACAACGAGCACCGGAGCGTCCTTCCCCCCAACTTCTTTCCAGTTGGATATCTTGCCGGTGAAGAGCCCCTTCAGCTGCTCCTTGGTCAAGCTGGTGACCGGATTGGACGGGTGAAGAAGGACTACGGTTTTGTTCGTTCCGATCTCAATACTCTGCAGGGCCGCTTTATCGACAATAACGCCATCCTTGGCAGCACCGGCAATCATGCCATCCAGACCGACAGCGGATACCGCTACTTCCAGGTCTCCCTTCCACAGCTGTTTGAGGCCATCTTTAGGGGTGCTCTGCAGAATGATCAGGTTGTTACCGGTGGCTTTTTCAAAAGGCACTTTGACCGGGTTGAATACGGTTACGACGGATGCCCCGCCGCCGCCCAGCTTGATTTCGGCTGCAGCTGCCAGCGAAACGGAAAGCACCAGAGTTGTTGCTGCCAGTGCGGAAATACGTTTGAACATGAAGTTGTCCTCCCTTGGACTGGAATGCCTACTTGATGTATTTCGGGCCTTCAGTTTTGATAAAGTCGATCAGCTTCTGAACCTTTGCCGATGGTGCGCCTATGGTCAGCATGATGATTGGTTGCGATTTCATCGACAGGGTTTCAACCGATTTTACCGAAGCATCGATCATTGCAGCCGGGAGATAGCCGATAGCATCGGCGTTGGTGGCGATATTCTGGCGAAGGTCGGCAGCGTTTGAGGCATCAAGTGTGTCGATCGGGATTTTCTTTCCTCCGAGGAATGTTTTGGAAAACACTTCATTGCTGCCGGGGCTCAGGTTGCTGACCACGCAGAGGATCAGGGCATCTTTGCCGCCGACATCCTTCCAGTTGGCAATTTTGCCGGTAAAGATCCCTTCCAGCTGCTCCTTGGATAGTTTCACCACCGGGTTGGCAGAGTTAACAATCACAGCATAGTCAGCGGGATGTGCCAGCGGAATAACAGTAAATTTGTCGGGACTGTTTTTGAGCGTAATGTTGGCCTTCTTGATAACGCCCATCAATTCGTCAAAGGTGTGACCTGCTGTTGCCACTTCCGCTTCTCCGGCATCCAGCTTCTGGAACGCAACTTTTGAACCAGCAGCCGTAGCGTTCAGGGTAATGCCTGTTTTCTTTTCAAAGGCGGCTTTAACCGGGTTAATAACGGTGGCCAGGGAAGTTGACCCCCCGATCAGGTTGATGTTTTCTTCGGCAAACGCCATGCTTGAGGTTGCTGCGATTGCGGCCATGACGACGATTGCTGTGATCATCTTCTTCATCTTTCGTTCCTCCTGTGATGTGGTACTGTTTTTTTATTTTGTGACTGCCAGGAAATACAGAAGTTTCTTAACCTTGGCTGTCGGAACGCCCTTGGTGATAAGCGTAATCGGCCGGGCAATTTCCGGCGTTTCCGGCGAGCGGACGGACGGGTTCACAATCGCCTGCGGTCCGATACCGATTGCTTCCGGATTGGACGCCACGTTATGTCGGATATCTTCCGCGGTTGTTGCCGCAATTACTTCATCGGTAGGCTTGGTCCCGGCCATGATGTGCTTGACGAACATCGAATTGGTTCCCTGGGTTAAGCCACCCCATACGACAAGGATCGGTGAATCCTTGCCGCCAACCTCCTTCCAGTTGGAGATTTTTCCGGAAAAAATGCCGGTCAACTGTTCCTTGCTGAGCTTTGCAACAGGATTATCTTTGTGAACAATGACAATAACCTTGTCTTTTCCGATGATAACAGCCTGGTACGCTTTTGGGTCGGCCACTGCCACACCTTCCTTTTTCAGGAGCGCCATCCAGTCATCGAATGATAGCCCCGCTGCCGCGACATCAACACTGCCTCGCTCAAGATCAACAAAAGCCTGTTTAGGGCCATTGGAAATAATGGCCAAATCCAGGCCGGACGCCTTTTCAAAGGCTGCTTTAACCGGTTTTAAAACATTTTCTGTTGGAGCTGCTCCCGCGCCGATTTTCAAAACATCGGCCATTACCTGTGTTACACAGAGGAGACATAAAACGGAGCTGACGGCAACAATTCTAAGCATTTGAAACTCCTTTACCTGGGATGTTTTCTGCTCTTCCTGCCAGAGGCAACTTATCTATTCGTGCGTAGTTATGAGAATCATGATGAAATCTGTTACAGCCTGAACCAGCCGACCATCTGTTGCAGGTCACTGGCGAGGCGGGCAAAGTTTTCCGCCGTACCCTTGATCTCTTCGACCGACACAGTCAACTGGCGGGTGACGTCGTTGATACCAACCATGGTACGGTTGACATCTTCCGCGGTGGCGGATTGTTCCTCGGTTGCGGTGGCGATGGTCTGCACCATGCCGAAGACCTGCTCGACGTGGCTGACGATGTCGCCCATGGATTTGAGCGTACCGTCAACATGCTGAATGATCCCTTCTATCGCCAGACGCTCCTTCTTCATGATCAGCACCGATGCATCCACTTCTTCATGCATATCCTTGACGGTGCGGCTGATTTCACTGGACGATTCAATCGTGCGGTGTGCCAGCTGGCGGACACTGTCCGCTACAACGGCAAAACCGCGCCCCATCTCACCGGCGCGGGCCGCCTCGATGGATGCGTTCAGCGCCAGCAGGTTGGTCTGATCGGCGATATCCCTGATCATCTCAACGATCTCGTTGATTGCTTCGGATTTAGTTCCGAGCGCCTCAGTCTTTTCCGCTGACTGACGGACAATATCCGCGAAAGCAAACAGCTCCTTCGAGGTATCAACCAGAGCCTTCTGCCCTTCCAGCGCAATCTGTTTCATGCGCCCGGCCGAGTCGGAGGTATTGATAGCGTTGCCGGATACATCCTGGATAGTCTGCACCATTTCAGTCATGGCGGTAACAGTGGTTTCTATGCCGCTGGTCTGTGTCTGGGAATTGCGTTCCAGCTCGCCGGCGGTGGAGGCAAGCTCCCGTGAACTGCCGGCAACGGTGGAGGTAGTATCAGTAATGCGCCCGACCATATCGCGCAGGTTATGCACCATTTTATCCATTGCATTCTGCACCTGCCCAAACTCATCATTGCTTTTCGGGATGTCGCGAACATGGAGGTTGCCTTCGGCAACACTCTCCGCCACGCCAACCAGTGTCGTAAGAGGCCGGATTACGGAGCGGAAACTCCAAACTCCGAAGAATGTACCGATGATGGCAGCCACGGAACCGATGGCGATCAGCAGGATGATGCTGTTCTTGACCATTGTATTTACCATGCCGATGGCCTTTTCCTGCTCACCCTTTGCAGTACTGACGCTCTCTTTCCCCTTTTCCGCCTGCTTGAGCACAACCAGGCGCAGTTTGTCTCCGGACTTTACCGCCTGTTCTTTAGCGGCCAGATGTTTCTTGAGTGTATTCATAATGCCGTCGGCGGCATACAGATCGTTCCGTATGCTCCCCAGGGTAGCAACGACACCTTTGAGGATCTTAAGCTCTTCCCGTGCGCCCTGCTTGGTCAGCGCCTTTTCCACCGCGTCGGCGCGTTCAGTGATTCGGGAGAAGAGTCCGCGAATTTCGGGGTCAAGCTTGTCGATATCGGCAATGGAGTCCAGGGTGAAGAGCCTGTTAGTCTGTCCCTCCACCATCAGCCCCAGTGCCACCAGTTCCGAATTGTCGAGCAGAATTGAATTGGCCGCATTGGATTGCCCGTAGATACTCCCCTGCTTCTGGGTCTCGATTCCCACTTTTTCACTTGCCAGGGACGCTTCCTGGTCAAGGGTAAGGTACAGGGAATTCAGCTTTTCAGAGAGTTCCTTGCCGGATTCCGTTGTCTTGGCCTTTGATTCATCATCTTTGGCGGAGAGCGCCGTCGTTTGCAGCTTGATGAACTCCGTCAGCTTATCGGAGACAACCTTGGTATCCTTTTCGATTGACTCATTGTCGTTATGGTAGTCGTTCTTGGCTATACGTCCCAGAACCGAATTGACCTTCCCCTTGGCAATCAATACAGCGGTGCTTTTCTGCGCATTCTGAACGGTGATGAAAATCAGCTGCAGATCCTTGATCAGGTTGCGCAACTCTTCAACACTGCGGAGGCGGGAGGAGTAGCCGCCGGTATCCTTGAGCGCCGCGGCAAACGAATTGGCCCGACCGGTCTGGAGAATGCGAATTCGCTTGTCCAGATCCTTAAGGCGGGACGAAGATTCTTTCATCCTCAGGGCTATCCTGCTGTTTGCCTCAGTGGCGTCCTTACCGGTGGAAATACGCGCCGATGCAGCAACGAACAGCTCTTCAGCAATCTGGGACAGCTCTTCAGCCGCACCCATCTTGGTGTTGCTCATCTCTTCCAGCGACTGTTGGGCCGCCCTGACCGTAACCAACGCTTTGTCAGCCTCTCCCTTGAACAGCTTGTACTCTTCCGGTGTGCGGGCGGCACTGAGTTTGACCAGATCGGTGATGACACCCTGCAGCTCTTTCTGGAATTCCACCGTCCTGATCTGATAGGGGGTGCTTTTTTGGGTCAGATATGAGAGTTTGTTCTTGATGAAGGTCAGGCCGAAAACGCTGGTGATGACAATCGACCATACCGCCACCGCGCCGATGATCATATTGAGAATAAGTTTGGTTTTTATTTTCATTGATGCCATCCCTGATTAAGAAGTCTGTAGATGTTTGCCCTGAATTTTAATGAGTGACCCTACCATGGTTTTTGGGCTAATTCAAAAATAAAACAGGCAAACGGTTCATTTTGATGTAATCAAATGAGTGCCGGACATATGTCGCTTAGATGGTACAATTGTCCAAAGGAGGACTACCACCATGGAACAACGGATTACCGAACTGGAAATGCACTACATGCAGCAGGAAGTGACTATTCAGGAGTTGAATGAAATTGTCTGCCGCCAGCAACTGATTCTGGAACATCTGCAGCGGGAGTTTGCAGCGCTGAAGGAACAGTTTCTGGTCATGTCGCCGTCCGTGTCACGCGATCCTGACCAGGAAGAGCCACCGCCGCATTATTAGTTTTTCAGGGCCGGAGGCAACGTCATTTTCTTTTGACTTCTCCCTCCCCACTCTGCTACAAATCTCTCCACAATTGTCGTACCAACACGGTTTTGGTGCCGTGCCCCGCAAGGCACGGTTAAAAGGGAAGAAGGTTAAAATCCTTCGCTGTCCCGCAACTGTAACAGGCGATGAACGCCGCATGATGTCACTGGAGTTTTCCGGGAAGGCGCGGCTAGTAAGATGACCCTGAAGCCAGGAAACCTGCCACTCCGTTACAGTTTTGGGACCTCCGTGGAACGAGGGGCCGAAGCCCGATCGTTTCTGATTACCCGGTTTTCGAGCCCCAGTCCCTTTCACGGACCGGGGCTTTTTATTTTTCGTATCCTTTTTATCAGGGAAAAGAGGGCATCATGGCACAGACGATCTTCATTACCGGTGGCGCACGCAGCGGCAAAAGCACCTTCGCCGAACAAAGGGCTGTGGCGTTCGGGGCACCGCTCTGTTACCTGGCGACGGCCCAGGCGCTGGACAGCGAGATGGATGAGCGCGTACGGCGGCATCGTGACCGACGCGGCGCCGATTGGACCACTATTGAGGAACCGATCCATCTGTCTCAGGCGCTGGCGCGCTGTGACGGGCAGTTTGGGGTGATTCTGGTGGATTGCGTAACACTCTGGCTTTCCAACCTCTTGTTCAAGTATGAGGATGCCGGAGAGAATATCGAAGAGCGGATAGCCGGGGATGTTCAGCGACTTAAAGGCACGCTGCACGGGATGGCAACACCGGTCATTCTGGTCAGTAACGAGGTCGGAATGGGGATTGTTCCGGACAACAGCCTGGCACGGTTGTTCCGGGACATTGCCGGCACAACGAATCAGTCCCTGGCAGCTGCTGCGGATGAAGTACAGGCCGTTATCAGCGGGATTCCGCTAAAATTGAAATAGTCAACAGAGGAGATTTTTACATGGACATCATCAAGAACACACTGGCGCGTATCAAGCCGGTCAGTCATGACCTTTTGCAACAGGCGCAGGCACGGCTGGACAACAAGACCAAACCCCCCGGTTCGCTGGGACGACTGGAAGAATTCGCCCGCTGGGTCGTTGCCATCAGTGGCAATCCGAATCCGGATGTTTCAAAAAAGGTCGTTTTTACGTTTGCCGGAGATCATGGCGTCACGGAAGAAGGTGTCTCGCTGTATCCCCGCGAAGTGACCACCCAGATGGTACTGAATTTTCTCTCCGGCGGCGCCGGGATCAACGTGTTGACGCGCCACGTCGGCGCGGAAGTGCGCGTCGTTGATGTCGGGGTCGATCATGATTTTGCCGGAATTGCCGGTCTGATCCATAAAAAAGTTGCCCGCGGCACGAAAAACTTAGCCAAAGGCCCGGCCATGACCCGCGCAGAAACCCTTGCGGCTCTTGAAGTCGGCATAGAACTGGCCAATCAATGTCGTACCGAAGGGGTGGGACTGGTCGGCACCGGCGAAATGGGGATCGGCAATACGACGCCGTCATCGGCCATCATTGCAGCCATCTCCGGAAAAACAGTGGCGGAAGTGACCCATCGCGGCACCGGCATTGGCGATGAGGCACTGACCAACAAGATTCGCGTCATCGAGCAGGGGCTGTCGCTTAACAAGCCGGACCCGAAAGATCCGCTGGATGTATTGGCCAAGGTGGGCGGCCTCGAAATCGCGGCAATCGCCGGACTGGTGCTGGGATGCGCCGCCAATTCCATTCCGGTGGTGATCGACGGCTTTATCTCCACGGCCGGAGCTCTGATCGCTTCGGAACTGCATCCGAATGTACGGGACTATATCTTTGCCGCCCATGAATCGGTGGAAATCGGCCATAGCTTCATGCTGGAGAGGATCGGCGTTGAAGCGATTCTCGATCTCAAGTTCCGCCTCGGCGAAGGGACCGGAGCCGCCTTGGCCATGACGCTGATTGAGGCCGGAGTTAAGGTACTGAAAGAGATGGCGACCTTTGAGCAGGCCGGGGTGTCACAGGGATGAACAGGCACGGTTGAAAGATGAAGGATGAAAGTCACTCTTATTGAAAAGGATTAAATTCATGTCAACCCAGATCGAATCCGCCCGCCAGGGCATTATTACCCCGCAGATGCAGACCGTAGCCGTTAACGAGCAGCTTGACGCGGAGTACATCCGCCGGATGGTGGCTGAAGGAAAGATCGTCATTCCCTGGAACCACAACCGCAAGCCATCACGCATTGCCGGCATCGGCAAAGGGCTCTCCACCAAGGTGAACGCCTCCATCGGCACCTCCTCGGACATTATCGACTACGAAGCCGAAATAAGGAAGGCACTGGCAGCACAGGAATCCGGGGCCGACACCCTGATGGAACTCTCCGTCGGCGGCGATCTCGATCGTGTCCGGCGCGAGGTCATCGCCGCAGTCGATCTGCCGGTCGGCAATGTGCCGCTCTATCAGGCCTTCTGCGAGGCGGCCCGCAAATACGGCGACCCGAACAAGCTGGATGACGAAATGCTCTTCGATATTATCGAGCAGCAGTGTGCCGACGGCATGGCCTTCATGGCGGTGCATTGCGGCATCAACCTCTGCACCATCGAGCGATTGCGCAAGCAGGGATACCGCTACGGCGGACTGGTTTCCAAGGGGGGGGTCTCCATGGTAGCCTGGATGATCGCCAATAACCGCGAAAACCCGCTCTACGAAAAATTTGACCGGGTGGTGTCGATTCTCAAAAAATATGACACCGTACTATCGCTCGGCAACGGTCTGCGGGCCGGGGCGATCCACGACTCCTCGGACCGGGCCCAGATCCAGGAACTGATCTTCAACTGCGAACTGGCCGAGATCGGTCGCGACATGGGGTGCCAGATGCTGGTTGAAGGACCGGGACACGTGCCGCTGGACGAGATCGAGGGGAATATTCAGCTGCAGAAGCGGATGAGCGGCGGAGCGCCGTACTACATGCTGGGCCCCATCGCCACCGACGTGGCACCCGGTTTCGACCACATCACCGCCGCGATAGGCGCGGCCCAGTCGAGCCGTTTCGGCGCCGACCTGATCTGCTACATCACCCCG
>Ga0172380_10004829_pt1 | contig 16947 bp, 15 predicted proteins | sample Leawe162metaG_FD_119747 | JGI IMG/M metagenome (GOLD analysis project Ga0172380, IMG submission 119747) | Leachate microbial communities from a municipal landfill in Southern Ontario, Canada - Leachate well 162 metaG | ecosystem: Engineered > Solid waste > Landfill > Unclassified | place...
CTCACTGGGCTGTGCGCGCTGCTGCTGCTCTATGCGGTGCTGGTCGAGCGCGGCATCCGCACAGCGATCGCCGTGCGCGACTCCTTCGGCCAGCTGTTGGCCGTAGGACTGTCGCTCACGCTGGCCCTGCAGGTCTTCGTCATCGTCGGCGGCGTCACGCGGCTCATCCCGCTCACGGGTCTCACCACGCCCTTCCTCTCATACGGCGGCTCCTCGCTGGTGGCGAACTGGGTGATCATCGCGCTGCTCATCCGCATCTCCGATCGCGCCCGCAGGCCCGATGTCTATGTGCCAAGCGTCGATGAGGCCATGACCCAGGTGGTGCGCAGGGTATGAACCGCCCCATCCGAAGGGTCAGCGCCGTGCTGGCTCTCCTGCTGCTCGCCGTGATCGCGAACATCACGATCATCCAGGTCTTCCGCGCACCGGAGTACCGGGACCGTCCCGGCAACCAACGACAGCTGCTCGCACAGTACGACCGTGAGCGCGGACCGATCCTGGTCGCGGCCGATCCTGCGGCGCGATCGGTCGAGACCGGCGACACCCTGCGCTTCAAGCGCGTGTACTCCAGCGGCCCGCTGTATGCGCCGATCACCGGCTTCTACTCGCTCGTCTACGGAGCCACCGGCCTGGAGCGCACGGAGAACCGCATCCTCAACGGCAGCTCCGACCTGCTGTTCGTGGACCGCACCAAGCAGCTGTTCGCCGGGCGCCAGATCCAAGGCGGCGCGGTGAGCACCACCATCAACAGTCGCGCGCAGGAGGCAGCCTTCAGCGGGCTGGGCAAGAAGACCGGCGCGGTCGTGGCGATCGAGCCCTCGACGGGCAGGATCCTGGCATCGGTGCAGTCGCCGTCCTTCGACCCCAACCTGCTGTCCTCGCACAATCCCGCCGAGATCCGCGCCTACTACGAGAAGCTCACCGCCGATCCCAAGAAGCCGCTGCTCAACCGTCCGATCGTCGCGCTGAACCCGCCAGGCTCCACCTTCAAGCTCGTGGTGACCGCCGCGGCCCTGGCCTCCGGCGAGTACACGGCCGACTCCATCCTCCCGGGACCAAGCGCGTACCGGCTGCCGAACTCCACCAAGGAGCTGCACAACTGGCAGGGCCGGGCCTGCAGCCCCAGCGGCTATCTCACCTTGAAGCAGGCGCTGGCGGTCTCGTGCAACACCGCCTTCGCATACCTGGGCGTCCAGCTCGGCGACGACGCCCTGCGCGCGCAGGCGCAGGCGATGGGCTTCGACAGCAGCTTCGAGATCCCGCTGCGCGCCGCGCGCTCGACCTTCCCCGAGGATCCTGACTCGGCGCAGACCGCCCTGAGCTCCATCGGCCAGTTCGACGTCCGCGCCACCGCGCTGCAGATGGCGATGGTCGGTGCCGCCATCGGCAACAAGGGGGTGCTCATGAACCCCTATCTGGTGCAGCAGATTCGCGGACCTGATCTTGCGATACTCAAGACCACGCTGCCGACGGTGTTCAAGCAGGCGATGACGCCGCAGAATGCCGCAGCCGAGACCGAGATGATGGTGAACGTCGTCAACAACGGCACCGGCACGAATGCGCGCATCTCCGGCATCGACGTCGCCGGCAAGACCGGCACCGCACAGACGGGCAATGCCCGGCCGTCCATCGCCTGGTTCGTGGCCTTCGCGCCCGCGAAGAACCCGCAAGTCGCGGTCGCGGTGATGATCGAGGAGGCGGGCTCGGCGGAGATCAGCGGCAATGGCCTTGCGGCACCGATCGCCAAGAAGGTCATCGAAGCAGTGCTGAAGGATTCGAAGACCAACCTGAGATAGTTGGTCACTAGGCTGATGGAGGAAGTGTGAGCGACGTGCGCATGCTTGGTGATCGCTATGAGATTGGCGAGGTCATCGGGCGTGGTGGCATGGCCGAGGTCCACGAGGCGCACGATGTGCGTCTGGGGCGCAGGGTCGCGATCAAGATCCTTCGCCCTGACCTTGCTCGTGACCCCGACTTCCAGGTGCGATTCCGTCGCGAGGCACAGTCAGCTGCCGCGCTCAATCATCCGAACATCGTCGCTGTCTACGACACCGGCGAGGATCGGCTCGACGGCGAGGACGGCGGGCCGCAGGTCGTCGTGCCGTACATCGTCATGGAGTTCGTCGATGGCATGACTCTGCGGCAGCTGCTGTCCGCGGGCCGACGCCTCCTGCCCGAGCGCGCACTGGAGATCGCATCGGGCGTGCTGTCGGCATTGGACTACGCACATCGTCACGGCATCGTGCATCGAGACATCAAGCCGGCCAACGTGATGCTCACCCGCACCGGCGATGTGAAGGTGATGGACTTCGGCATCGCGCGTGTGATCAACGAGGCGGGCGTGAGCATCACCGCCACGTCGGCGGTGATGGGCACTGCCCAGTACCTCTCGCCCGAGCAGGCCCGTGGCGAGGTCGTCGATGCACGCAGCGACCTGTACTCCGCCGGGGTGCTGCTCTATGAGCTGCTCACCGGGCGTCCGCCGTTCATCGGGGAGTCGGCTGTCTCCATCGCGCACCAGCACGTGTCGGAGATGCCCACCCCGCCCTCGCAGATCGACAGCGGCGTCTCGCCGGAGATCGACCTCATCGTGCTTGCGGCATTGGCCAAGCGCACAAATGAGCGCTACCAGACGGCAGCTGAGTTCCGTGCCGATGTCGAGCGGGTGATCCAGGGCGGACCGATGACCCAGGCCGTGCCGACCATCATGGCAAGCGAGCACACGCAGATGCTCTCACCGGTCGAGGCATCCGGCAGTGCTGCCTATGCGCGCACCCAGCAGCAGCAACGCCGCGGTCGTGGCAGCGCGTTCTGGGCCATTGCGATCGTCGCCGTCGTCGGCGCGATCGCGGCCGCGCTTTTCTTCGTGCTCCCGCTCGTCAACGGCACGAGCACGCAGAAGGTGATGGTGCCCGATCTCGAGGGCCTGACCGTCGACGTGGCGCAGAGCTACCTGGAGACCTCCGGCCTCATCCTCGGTCAGCAGACGACCGAGAGCTCGGATCGGCCCGAGGGGCGCATCATCGCCCAGCTCCCCGCCCCGGGCGAGTCCCTGGAGCAGGGGCAGGCGGTGAACGTCACGCTCAGCAGCGGCAAGGAGCAGGTCTCGGTGCCGCAGCTCACCGGGCTCACCTCGACCGACGACGCCCGCCTGGCGCTGGAGGACGTCGGCCTCAAGCTCGGTCCGGTGACCCTCGTGGAGTCCGACTCGCCCGCGGGCTATGTGCTGTCGCAGGACCCGCCCGCCGGCCAGCAGATCGACATCGGCAGCACGGTGTCGGTCAGGGTGGCCTCCGGCAATGTCGCGGTGCCCTCGTTGATCGGCTCGACCGAGGCGCAGGCCCGCAGCGACATCGTCCAGGCCGGCTTCGATCCGCAGGTGATCTACCAGGACACCGGCACCGATGTGGCCGGCACCGTGCTCGCGCAGTCGCCGAAGGCGGGAGCCAAGCTCGAGCGTGGCTCGGTCGTGACGATCACGGTCGGACGGGCTGCCCCGATCCCCACGCCGACGCCGACGGTCATCGAGAGCCCGCCACCGCAGGTCGGCTGAGCTCTCGCCGGCTGCGGCTAGTGGTGCACGACGGGGGCCAGGCCCCGGCTCCTGCCCAGCGCCTGGCTGTCACCGCACTCGGTGAGCCAGTTGGCCAGCATCCGGTGCCCGCCCTCGGTGAGCACCGACTCCGGATGGAACTGCACGCCCTCGATGAGCATCGAGCGGTGGCGCACGCCCATGATCACGCCGCTGTCGGTCCGGCCGGTGATCTCGAGCTCAGCTGGAAGGGTGGCCGGCTCGATCGCCAGCGAGTGATAGCGGGTGGCGGTGAAGGGGTCCGGCAGCCCTTGGAAGACGCCGACGCCGGAGTGGTGCACGAGCGAGACCTTCCCGTGCAGGAGCTCAGGAGCGCGGTCGACTGTGGCGCCGAAGGCCACGCCGATGGCCTGATGTCCCAGGCACACGCCGAAGATCGGCACCTGTCCGCCGCACTCCTGGACGATCTGGATGCAGACCCCGGCCTCTTGCGGCGTGCCCGGGCCGGGCGAGAGCAGCACCCCGTCATAGGCCAAGGCATCCTTGGCCGTGACCTCGTCATTGCGCGCCACCGTGACCTCTGCGCCGAGCTGGGCGAGGTACTGGACAAGGTTGAAGACGAAGGAGTCGTAGTTGTCCACAACCAGGATCCGGGTCATACCGGGTATCTTCTCAGCACAAGGCCTGCGGCAATAGCGCTGGCTCGATCACAGGAGGGTGACCACAGTGCCAGAGTCGAAGCGTCGCAAGAAGGACGCCGGGTACACACCGCCTCCCACGATGGGCGAGCGCAAGGTCGCCCGGCTCGGCTCGCCACGCTGGCTGGCGCCCCTGATGATCATCTGCTTCATCGTCGGGCTGCTGTACATCGTGGTGTTCTACATCGCCGGCACGCAGATCCCGGTCATGCGTGACCTCGGCAACCTCGTGAATATCGCGATCGGCTTCGGATTCATCATCGTGGGCTTCTTCCTGTCCACGAAATGGGTCTAGCGACTTACAGAGCTGTAATTCTCCACAGGTGTGGAAAAGCCTGTGGAGAACTAGGTCTGCAGGCCCGGCACGAACGGTGCGAGCAGGTCCTGGATCTGTGAGGTCCGCACCATCGTCGCGATGACGAGCACTGCCACGACCACGATGCAGGCAAGGCTTTGGACGAGCACCGCGTTGCGCCGCGGGGCGAAGACGAAGATCGCCGCCACGAGCGCGCCGACGACCAGGCCACCCAGGTGTGCCCGCCAGTCGACATTGGGCTGGATGAAGCCGAAGGCCAGGTTGATCGCCAGGAGCACGAGCACCTGGGTGATGTCGTAGCGCAGCCGGCGCCCAGCCACCACGAAGGCGCCCATGAGGCCGAAGATCGCCCCACTCGCGCCCACGGACACGGTGTTGAGATCCGAGAACAGGTACGAGGCGACCGCTCCGCCGAAGGCGGCGAGCAGGTAGAGCACCGCGAAGCGCGCATGCCCCAGAACCCGCTCCAGGGTCGGTCCCATGACGAACAGCACGTACATGTTGAAGGCGATGTGCAGGATCGAGCCGTGCAGGAAGGCGCTGCTCAGCAGCGACCAGTAGTCGCCATTGGCGGCGATGCCGACTGGCCACATCCCCCAGTTGGCGGCTGACTGGTCGACGCCGACCGACAGCTGGAGCAGGAAGATCGCGACATTGATGCCGATCAGGCTGTAGGTGAGATACGGCTTCCCGACCACTGAAGCACCTGCCACCGTGCGCAGTCGGCTCGGCTCGGCGGCTGCGACGCACTCAGGGCACTGGAAGCCCACCGGCGCCGGGATCATGCACTCGGCGCAGATCGGGCGATCGCAGTGGCCGCAATGGATATAGGTCACCCGGTCCGGATGCCGATAGCACACTGGGCCGGCAGGCGCGCCTGCTGGCTCAGTCATGGCGGTCCTAGTCGCGGGTGATGGTGACCGAGGTGATCGTGATCGGCTCGAGGGGACGATCCTGCGGGCCGATCGGCGAGGCGGTGATGGCGTCCACGACATCGCGTGACTCCTGGTCGGCGACCTCGCCGAAGATCGTGTGCTTGAAGTTCAGCCACGTCGTGGGTCCCACGGTGATGAAGAACTGCGAGCCGTTGGTGTTGGGGCCGGCATTGGCCATGGCGAGCAGATAGGGCTTGTCGAAGGTGAGCTCGGGGTGGAACTCGTCGGCGAACTTGTAGCCGGGTCCACCGGTGCCGGTGCCCAAGGGGTCGCCGCCTTGGAACATGAAGCCGGGGATCACGCGATGGAAGATCACGCCGTCGTAGAGCGCGGCCGAGGACTTCTCACCGGTCTTGGGGTTGGTCCACTCGATCGAGCCCTCGGCCAGGCCGGTGAAGTTCGCGACCGTCTTGGGAGCGTGGTTGTCGAGCAGGTTGATGCGGATGTCACCCTTGCTCGTGTGCAGCGTGGCCTGTGTCGTCATGGCGTGATCCTGTCATGTGAGAGGGCTTCGACCGAGCGGCTATTGCGCGCGCGTGAGGTGGAGGTTAGGAGACTCGAACTCCTGACTTCTGCCTTGCAAAGGCAGCGCTCTACCAACTGAGCTAAACCCCCTGAGAGCTACTTAGCGTAGATCAGGCTCCTGTGTGGGCTCGGACCACAGATCGGTCTCGTCCTGCTTGGCCAGGTACTGCTTGTAGGCGAAGTAGCCGACACCGACGATGATTCCGAGAATCAATAGTTTTTTCACGTGGGCCTAGATGGACTTGAACCATCGACCTCTTCCTTATCAGGGAAGCGCTCTAACCAAGCTGAGCTATAGGCCCGTTCCGAACCCGAGAGCAGTCAGACCACTCCTGGGCGCGGGGTGAAACAGTACCCGATGTGTCGCGCCGAAGGCCCGCCGGAGTTAGCCGGCCTGATCCGGCTCCTCCTCGGCTCCGGACGACGGGCCTGTCTGGGCCGCCTCGGTGACGATCGCGTCGTCGTCCTCGCTCTCCTCGGACTCCTGGCTGCGCGCGACCGCGACGATCGTGTCGCCGTCGGCGAGGTTCATCAGGCGCACGCCCATCGTGTCGCGTCCTGAGGGCCGGACCTGATCGACGCTGGTGCGGATGACCACGCCGTTGGAGGCGATGGCGAACAGCTGGTCGCCCTCCTCGCAGACCAGGGCGCCGACCAGCGAGCCCCGCTCCTCGACCAGGCGCATCGCGCGCACGCCAAGGATGCCGCGGCCCTTGGGCGCCCACTCCTGGACCGGAGTGCGCTTGGCATAGCCGCCGTCGGTGACGGTGACGACGAAGGCTCCCTCGCGGGCCACGTCCATGGCCAGCAGCGAGTCATCGCCGCGGAAGCGCATGCCGATCACACCGCTGGTGGCCCGGCCCATCGGGCGAAGGGTCTGGTCGCTGGCGTCGAAGCGAGCCGACATGCCCTTGCGCGAGAACAGCATGAGCTGGTCGTTCTCGGACACCAGCTGCGCGGAGATCAGCTCGTCGTCCTCGGCGAGGTTGATCGCGATGATGCCGCCGGTGCGATTGGTGTCGTACTCCGCGAGCCTGGTCTTCTTCACCATGCCCTTCAGGGTGGCCAGCACCAGGTGCTCGCCGGCCTCGTAGTCGGCAATCGCCAGCACCTGCGCGATGGTCTCATCGGGCTGGAAGGCCAGCAGGTTCGCCACATGCTGGCCGCGCGCATCGCGTCCGGCCTCGGGCAGCTGATAGGCCTTGGCCCGGTAGACGCGTCCCTTGTTGGTGAAGAACAGCAGCCAGTGGTGCGTGGTGGTGACGAACATGTGCTCGACGACATCGTCCTGCCGCAGTGCCGCGCCCTTGACCCCCTTGCCACCGCGTCGCTGCTCGCGATAGAGCTCGGCCTTGGTGCGCTTGGCATATCCACCCGAGGTGATCGTGAGCACGACATCCTCGACGGCGATGAGATCCTCATCGGTGACATCGCCGTCCCAAGCCACGAAGTCGGTGCGGCGATCGTCACCGAACTTGTCAGTGATCTCGGCCAGCTCGTCGGCGATGATCGAGCGCTGGCGCGGCTCGTTGCTGAGGATGTCGTTGTAGTCGGTGATGCGCGCCATGAGCTCGTCGTACTCATCGACAATCCGCTGATGCTCCAGTGCCGCCAGGCGGCGCAGCTGCATGTCCAGGATTGCGGTGGCCTGAAGCTCGTCGATGTCGAGCAGCTCCATCAGGCCCACACGAGCGTCCTCGACCGTGGCCGATGCGCGGATGAGCGCGATCACTGCATCGAGGGCGTCGAGGGCCTTGAGGTAGCCGCGCAGGATATGCGCCCGCTCCTCGGCCTTGCGCAGGCGATAGCGCGTGCGGCGTTGGATGACCTCGACCTGGTGCGCCACCCAATGGCGGATGAAGGCCTCCAGTGTGAGCGTGCGGGGCACGCCGTCGACCAGCGCCAGCATGTTCGCGCCGAAGTTGTCCTGCAGCTGCGTGTGCTTGAACAGCTGGTTGAGCACGACCTGGGCCACTGCATCGCGCTTGAGCTCGAACACCAGGCGCATGCCCGTGCGCGAGCTGGAGTCGTCGCGCACATCGGCGATGCCGGTGAGCTTGCCCTCGCCCACGAGCTCGGCGATGCGCAGCAGCAGATTGTCGGGGTTCACCTGGTACGGCAGCTCGGTGACGATGAGCACCTGGCGTCCGCGTGCATCCTCCTCGACGGTGACGACGACGCGCATCGTGATCGACCCGCGGCCGGTGCGATAGGCGTCCTCGATCCCCTTGCGGCCCACGATCAGCGCGCCGGTCGGGAAGTCGGGACCCTTGACGATGCCCAGCAGCGCGGCCATGCGCTCCTCGGTGGAGGCCTCGGGATTGGCGAGCACCCACTGCGCTGCCGCGGCGATCTCGCGCAGGTTGTGCGGCGGGATGTTCGTGGCCATGCCCACGGCGATGCCCGAGCTGCCGTTGACGAGCAGGTTCGGGAAGCGACTGGGCAGGACGAGCGGCTCCTGCGTGCGGCCGTCGTAGTTGGGGCCGAAGTCGACGGTCTCCTCGTCGATGTCGCGCACCATCTCCATGGCCAGCGGCGCCATCCGGCACTCGGTGTAGCGCTGGGCCGCTGGCGGGTCGTTGCCCGGTGATCCGAAGTTGCCCTGGCCCTGCACAAGCGGATAGCGCAGCGACCACGGCTGGGCCAGGCGCACGAGCGCGTCATAGATCGCGCTGTCGCCGTGCGGGTGATAGCTGCCCATGACGTCGCCGACGACGCGTGCGCTCTTGGAGAAGTTGCGGTCGGGTCGGTAGCCGCCGTCGTACATCGCATAGAGCACCCGGCGGTGCACCGGCTTGAGGCCGTCGCGCACATCGGGGAGCGCGCGCGAGACGATGACGGACATCGAGTACTCGAGGTACGAGCGCTGCATCTCCGTCTGGAGGTCCACCGGCTCGATGCGCCCGTGTGAGCTGATCACTTCAGTGTCGTCGGACACGATGACTCCCGGGTATTAGATGTCGAGGAAGCGCACGTCGCGTGCGTTCTGCTGGATGAAGTTGCGGCGGGACTCGACGTCCTCGCCCATGAGCACGCTGAACATCTCGTCGGCCTGCGCGGCGTCGTCGAGGGTGATCTGCTGCAGGACTCGATTGGCGGGATCCATCGTGGTGTCCCAGAGCTCGTCGGCGTTCATCTCGCCAAGGCCCTTGTAGCGCTGGATCGCCTCGTCCTTGGGAAGACGCTTGCCTGCAGCAATGCCGGCTTCGATGATGCCGTCGCGTTCGCGATCGGAGTAGGCGAAGGCGGCGTCGTCACGCGACCACTTGATCTTGTACAGCGGCGGCTGCGAGAGGAACACATGACCCTGGTCGACCAGGGGGCGCATGAAGCGGAACAGCAAGGTCAGCAGCAAGGTGGTGATGTGCTGGCCGTCAACGTCAGCATCGGCCATGAGCACGACCTTGTGATAGCGCAGGCGATTGATGTCGAACTCGTCCTGCACGCCGGTGCCGAAGGCTGAGATGAGCGCCTGCACCTCGTTGTTGCCCAGCACCTTGTCGATGCGCGCCTTCTCGACATTGAGGATCTTGCCCCGGATCGGCAGGATCGCCTGGATTCGCGGGTCGCGTCCCTGCCGGGCCGAGCCGCCGGCAGAGTCTCCCTCGACGATGAAGATCTCGCACTCCTCGGGCTCGCGGCTGGAGCAGTCGATGAGCTTGCCCGGCATGCCGGCTCCGCCGAGCAGGCCCTTGCGATTGCGGGCGAGGTCACGTGCCTTGCGCGCCGCAAGTCGGGCGGTGGCAGCGTTGACGGCCTTGCGCGCGATCTCCTTGCCCTCGCCGGGATGCTGCTCGAACCAGGCGCCGAGCTGGTCGTTGACGGCCTTCTGCACGAAGGCCTTCATCTCGGTGTTGCCGAGCTTGGTCTTGGTCTGGCCCTCGAACTGCGGCTCGGCGAGCTTGACGCTGATGATCGCGGTAAGGCCCTCGCGGACATCCTCGCCGGAGAGGTTGGCGTCCTTCTCCTTGAGGATGTTCCACTCCCGCGCGAACTTGTTCACCAGCGTGGTGAGCGCGGAGCGGAATCCCTCCTCGTGTGTGCCGCCCTCGGTGGTGTTGATGGTGTTGGCGAAGGTGTAGACCGACTCGGCATAGGTGTTGTTCCACTGCAGTGCGATCTCGGCGCTCATCGGCCGCTCGTCATCGACGCTCTCGGTCTCGACGTAGATGATGTTCTGATGCGCGACGCCCTTGCTGGCGTTGATGTGCTGGACGAAGTCGGCGATGCCGCCCTCGTAGTGGTAGCGCACGCTGCGCAGCTGCTCCTGGTCGTCGTCGGCGAGCTGGGCCAGGGCCGCGCTGGCCTCGGCCTCCTCGCCGCCGGCCTGGGCCGGTGTCACGGCATCGCGCTCGTCGACGAGCTCGATCGTCAGCCCCTTGTTCAGGAAGGCCATCTCCTGGAACCGGCGCGAGAGTGTGGTGAAGTCATAGACGGTGGTCTCGAAGATCTCCGCGTCGGCCCAGAAGGTCACCGTGGTGCCGGTGGTGTCAGTGGGCTCGCCGATCTCCAGATCCGCCTGGGGCACGCCATGGACATAGGACTGGCGATGCACCCGGCCGTTGAGCCGGACCTCGACGTCCAGGGTCCCGGACAGGGCGTTGACCACGGAGATGCCCACGCCGTGCAGCCCGCCGGAGACGGTGTAGCCGCCCCCGCCGAACTTGCCGCCGGCATGCAGGACGGTCAGGACGACCTCGACCGCCGGCCGGCCCTCGCTCTCGACGATGTCCACGGGGATACCGCGGCCGTCGTCGACCACGCGCACTCCGCCGTCGGCCAGCAGGGTGACGACGATGGTGGTGGCGTAGCCGGCCATGGCCTCGTCGACGGAGTTGTCGACCACCTCGTAGACCAGATGGTGCAGGCCGCGCTCGCCGGTGGAGCCGATGTACATGCCAGGACGCTTGCGGACAGCGTCCAGACCTTCGAGCACGGTGATGGCGCTGGCGTCATAGGACACGAGAGACCGGCCTCCAGGGGGCTGTGGGGAGCAGGATGTGGTCCCCGAAGTCTACCCCGAATCGGGGATGTGGATGCCAGGTTGCGCCCCGTGGCCCCCTCTAGGAACGATCGGACCCCCCGGTCACAGGCAGGTGTATGGACCTGCCCCGAAATCCCCGCCTGGGTGGCTGCCTGCCCCGCGGAGGTCAGCCGTAGGTGTCGCGCGGACCCCGTCCCTTCACGTGTCTGGGCCCAGACTTCCACGTGGGCCCCGCTGGGCCCAGGATCCGGATGTCGGTCACCACGCCGCTGCCCACGGCGCCGTCGATCTGGGTGCGCAAGGTCGGCAGCAGCTGGATGATCGCGGTCGCCCAGGTCGTGGACTCGGCTCGCAGGACGAGCAGCCCGCCCTCGAAGGACTCCGGGGCCACATGGTCGGCCAGGTCCCGTCCGACGATCTCGGGCCACCGCGCCGACACCTGGGCCGCAGCGTGCTCCCGGCTCCAGCCCTGCTCGCGCAGCAATTCTCCTACGGCATCGCCCAGGGGCAGGGGGTCACGGCTGTCGGAGCTGCGGCTGCTGCGCCGACCCGGCTTGGACCGCCTGCTGCCCCCGCCGACCGCTCGATGGAGCGCCTTGGCCGCCGCATCGCCCTTGTCAGACGTCATGCGTCACTGTCCCAGCCTCGACGCGAAAGCGCGAGCCGGAGAGCCCAGCGGGGATGTCGGCGTCCACGGCCGCGGTGATGATGACCTGGGTGGCGCCAGCCAGGCGCAAGGCCAGGCGCTCGCGCCGCGTGACATCGAGCTCGGCGAAGACGTCGTCGAGGATGAGCACCGGGTCCTCGCCGTCGGCGCGCAGCACGTCGAAGGAGGCCAGGCGCAAGGCCAGCGCGATCGACCACGACTCGCCATGCGAGGCGTAGCCCTTCGCCGGGATCGGTCCCAGCCGGATGGCCAGATCGTCGCGTTGCGGACCGACCAGCGTGACACCCCTGTTGAGCTCCTCGTCCCTGCGCTCCTGGATCGCGTGAAGCAGGGCTGCAATCCAGTCGCTGCGATCCCGTGAGGCACGCGGCAGCCGCTCGCCGAGGACCGGCTCGAGACTGGAGGCGTACGAGAGCTCCAGCAGAGCGGGGTCCTGCGCGATGAAGGCGTAGTCGCGCACGGCAGGCGGGCTCAGCTCGTCGATCAGCTCGAGTCGGGCGACGATGATCTCCGCTCCCACGGCCGCCAGTTGCTCGTCCCACACCTGCAGGGTCCGCAGCATCTCCTCGCCCGCGCTCCGGCGCGCCACGGCCGCGGACTTCAGCAGCGCGCTGCGCTGCTTGAGCACCCGATCGAGGTCAGCGATGGTGCCGGCCAGTCGTGGCGTGCGCTGCACCAGCAGCTCGTCGAGGAACCGGCGTCGGTCGGAAGGGTCGCCTTTCACGAGCGCGAGATCCTCAGGCGCGAACACGACCACGCGCAACAGGCCGAGCACATCGCGCACCCTGGGCACCGGCGACCTGTTGATGCGCGCCTTGTTCGCCCGGCCCGGGATGATCGCGATCTCCACCAGGACGTCTCGGTCATGTGCCGTCACCGAGCAGCGGATGATCCCCTGTTCGGTCTGGAAGCGAACGAGCGGAGCATCACTGGCAACGCGGTGGCTTCCCAATGTCGCGACGTATCCGATCGCCTCGACGAGATTGGTCTTGCCCTGGCCATTGCGTCCGACGAAGGTGGTGACGCCGGGCTGGAGATCGATGCGGACATCCGGATACGAGCGGATGTCCGTCAATGACAGGTGCGAGACCCACATGCAGTGCTCTCAGCCAGTGAGGCGCACTGGCATGAGCAGATAGCGGTAGTCGTCACGCAGCTCCGAGCTGGACTCCGCCGCCCCGGTGAGCACGGCCGGGCGCGTGGGCTGAGTGAAGGACATCCGCACATACGGGGCATCGAGCGCGGACAGTCCGTCGAGCAGGTAGGTGGGGTTGAAGGCGATCTCGATGTCATCGCCCTCCAAGGACGACTCCACTGCCTCGCTGGCCTGAGCGTCCTCGCCGGCACCTGCGCGCAGGATCACCTCCGAGCCCTCGAAGGCCAGGCGCACCGGGGTGTTGCGCTCGGCGACCAGGGCCACGCGCTTGACCGCGTCGGCGAGCACCGCGGTCTCCACTGTCGCGACCGCAGACGACTCGGTCGGCAGCAGCGTGCGGTACTTGGGGAATTCGCCGTCCAGGAGTCTGGTGGTCGTGCGTCGGCCGTTGCCCTCGAAGCCGATGAGCCCCTCGCCGCCCTCGGCCAGTGCGAGGGTCACGGCATCAGCGGTGGCCAGTGCCTTGGCCGTGTCCGCAAGGGTCCGAGCGGGGATGAGCGCCGTGGCCGAGATGGCAGCTGACTGAGGGCTCCAGGTGAAGTTGCGCACTGCGAGCCGGTATCGGTCGGTCGCGGCAAGGACGAGCGACTGTCCCTCGATCTCCATCCGGATCCCGGTGAGCGTGGGCAGGGTGTCATCCCGCCCCGCGGCGATGGCCACCTGCGCCACTGCCTCGGCGAACAGCCCGGCGTCGATCTGGCCTGAGGACTGCGGCATGGCAGGCAGCTGCGGGTAGTCCTCGACCGGGAGCGTGGGCAGGGTGAAGGAGGAGCGGCCGCAGGTGATGACGATCCGGGTGCCCTCGCTGGCCAAGGTGACCGGTGCCCCCGGAAGCGAGCGGGCGATGTCGGCCAGGAGTCGCCCCGAGACCAGGGTGGTGCCCGACGCCTGGACGTCAGCGCTCACCTGCACGCGAGCGGACACCTCGTAGTCGAAGCTGCTGAGCGTCAAGCCATCAGCCTCGGCCGTGAGGACCAGGCCGGCGAGGACCGGCAGCGAGGGGCGTGAGGGCAGGGTTCGAGCGGCCCACGCCACGGCGTCTGCGAGCGTGTCTCGTTCGACTCGGATCTTCACGGTGCTTCCCCTTTGGACCTCAGTGCTGCCAGGTGTGGGGAGGATTGTTGCATCACCCTAAGGCTTGTGATTCCAACCAGATGAAGAGAAGTCGTAGTAGTCGTAGGTCCTGTGGACATTGGGGATCGACGGCGTTTCCCGTGCTCATCAGGCGTGGTGTCGTCCACGGGGCCTGGGGACCGGCTTGGGACGGAGTCGTCACTGCTGTGGACGGTCGCCGCCGGCCGTCCGTTTCTCCCCAGCTGCGCCGCGGGCTGTCCCCAGGCAGGCGCCGGCTCATCCGCAGCCGGAGAAAGTTGTCCACAAGCTATCCACGGGTGGGGATAGGGGACATGTTCGACGCTCTGGGGGACAGAAATGCGACCGTCCCGAGCCCTGGTAGGTGAGTTATGCACAGGGATTCCCACAGGGGTTGTCCACACCTGTGGGAAAGTTGGGGACAGATGTGACGGATGTGACGGAGGAGTCGCTCACACCGGGCGGGGCTGGGACTTGATCCGGCTGGTGAGGTCGCTCACCTGGTTGAACAGGCTGCGGCGCTCGGCCATGAGCTGGCGGATCTTGCGATCGGCGTGCATGACGGTCGTGTGGTCGCGGCCACCGAAGGCCTGGCCGATCTTGGGCAGGGAGAGATCGGTGAGCTCTCGGCACAGGTACATCGCGATCTGCCGGGCGGTGACGAGCACGCGCGAGCGGCTGGCTCCGCACAGGTCGTCGACGGTCACCCCGAAGTAGGAGGCGGTCGCCCCCATGATCTGGGCGGCCGTGATCTCGGGGCCGGCCTCGGACGGGAAGAGATCCTTGAGCACGACCTCGGTGATCGACATGTCCACCGGCTGCCGGTTGAGGGAGGCGAAGGCGGTGACGCGGATGAGCGCACCCTCGAGCTCGCGGATGTTGCTCGACACCTTCGAGGCGATGTACTCCAGCACTTCAGGCGGTGCCACCAGTCGCTCCTGCACGCTCTTCTTGCGCAGGATGGCGATTCGGGTCTCGAGGTCGGGCGGCTGGACGTCGGTGATCAGGCCCCACTCGAAGCGGGAGCGCATGCGATCCTCGAAGTCCTGCAGCAGCTTCGGGGGCAGATCAGAGGTGATGACGATCTGCTTGTTCGCATTGTGCAGGGTGTTGAAGGTGTGGAAGAACTCTTCCTGCGTCTGGACTTTTCCGCTGAGGAACTGGATGTCGTCGACGAGCAGCACGTCGACATCGCGGTACCTGCGCTGGAAGGCGGCGGCCTTGTCGTCGCGGATGCTGTTGATGAACTCGTTGGTGAACTCCTCGGAGCTGACATAGCGCACCCGGGTGCCCTGGTACAGGGTTCGGGTGTAGTGGCCGATGGCATGGAGCAGGTGGGTCTTGCCCAGACCGGAGCCCCCGTAGATGAACAGCGGGTTATAGGCACGGGCCGGCTGCTCGGCGACGGCTACCGCGGCGGCATGGGCGAAGCGGTTGCTGGAGCCGATGACGAAGGTGTCGAAGGTGTACTTGGCGTTGAGCCGACCCTCCTCCAGGCGGGTGGTCGGCGAGCCGGTGCCGGGACGGTCATCGGCTCGGGTCTCGGCGAAGGAGGGCACGACCGGCTCGGGCACCGGGGTGGGCAGCTCGCTTGCGTAGGTGGCATCGGCGACGGCGTCGGTCGCTTCCTCCAGGCCAGGGTCGATGGTGGGGTCGACCGTCACCGCCAGGCGGACCTCGCGTCCCATGGTCGCGGTGAGGGCCTCGACCACCATCGGCCGCAAGCGCGTCTCGAGCACGTCCTTGGTGAACTCGTTGGGGGCCGCGACCAGGGCGGTGTCCTCCACCAGGCCCAGCGGGCGGGTAAGCGCGACGAAGGCGCGCTGCTGTGGCGTGAGGATGCCCTCGGACAGGGTCGCGAGCACCTCGGGCCAGACCTCGGCCAAGTCGCGCGTCTCTTCCATGGTCTCCCCCTTGGTTCACTCCGCCCGGAGTGTTCCAGTTGTCCACATGTATTTCCACAGGTGTGGACCTACTGTGGTCCGAGCCCTGTGGACGATAGTGAGGAAAGCCGAAATCCCACAAGTTTTCGGGGGCGGATGTCGGCCCGGTGCCGTCCCATTTGACCCGAAGGCACCTGGCTCCGTACCCTTTGCCAGTTCTAGGGCTCGGTTGCGCGATCGGTGCAGGTCCCTAGCTTCCCCGTCGACGATCTTGCAGGAGCCAGCACATGAAGCGCACCTTCCAGCCCAACAACCGTCGTCGCGCAAAGACGCACGGCTTCCGGGTCCGGATGCGCACGCGCGCGGGACGTGCCGTGCTCGCTGCGCGCCGCACCAAGGGCCGCGACCGCCTCTCGGCGTAATGCTCGCCGCGCCTGCACGGCTGCGGCAGTCGGCGGATTTCCAGCTGACCGTCCGCCGCGGCGCGCGCGCGGGCCGCAGCAGCCTGGTCGTCCATGTGCGCGATCGAGGAGATGACCAGCCCACCCGCGTCGGCTTCACCGTCGGCTCGCAGGTCGGCGGCTCGGTCGTGCGGCACCGCCTCACCCGGCAGCTGCGCGCACTGGTCGCGCCGATGCTGCCGGGCCTGCCTCGTGGCGCCGATGTGGTCGTGCGAGCCCTGCCAGCGGCTGCGCATTGCGGGCGCCCCGCGCTCGCGCGTGACCTGCACGAGGCGCTCGACGCTGCGGTGCGCAAGGCCCGGGCATGAGACGACTGCTGTGGGTCTGGGATCACACCCTCGGCGGCGCGCTGAAATGGCTGCTCATCGGGCTGATCCGCGGCTACCAGCTCACCTTGTCGCCGATGCTCATGCCGAGCTGCCGCTTTCATCCGAGCTGCTCGGCCTATGCGCTGGGCTCGGTGAAGGAGCATGGAGCGGTCAAGGGGGCGGCGCTCGCCGGCTGGCGACTGCTGCGGTGCAACCCGTGGAATGCTGGGGGCCTGGACCCCGTGCCTGCCCATGGCCATTGGCGACCAGACATACTTTCTGATGGACGGCCGCGCAATGGGGCATCCACCACTCTGACGGATCAAGGGAGCCCATGTTCATCCTCGATTGGCTGAAGGACGGGGTCAGCTGGGTTCTCGTCCAGATCCA
>Ga0172380_10004830_pt1 | contig 16946 bp, 17 predicted proteins | sample Leawe162metaG_FD_119747 | JGI IMG/M metagenome (GOLD analysis project Ga0172380, IMG submission 119747) | Leachate microbial communities from a municipal landfill in Southern Ontario, Canada - Leachate well 162 metaG | ecosystem: Engineered > Solid waste > Landfill > Unclassified | place...
AGGTGGCCGGCGAGGAAGATGAATCCGTTATACAGTGGCTCGTAGATGAAGTTTATATAGAAGGAATGCATGTGTATGTGATTAGGAACGCTAGGCAATAGTAGCCTATTTAGGGGCCTTACTCAAACTATCTGAGGCCTGCCTTTTTGAAGACGGCCTCGATTTCAGAGCGCACGGACTCAGAATCGGCGGAGAGGCACTCCTTCTTGGGTAGAATCATGGCAAAAACCGGTATTTTGAGCCCATCCTGAGCCATTTTAATGGCATCATAGACCTTTCGTCGAATGACATTACGGTCCACGGCTCTGGAAGCGATCTTTTTAGACACGGAGACCGCGAACTTACTCCTATCGGCAGGGGTAAAACGCAAAGAAAGAAGCGTCCCGAAGACGCTTTTTCCCTGTGAGAGAGCTGTTATGTCTGCCGTCGTGAGACGATCAGCCTTCTTCAGCATTGATATTAGACGTTTACGATCTTCTTCCTGCCTTTCTGGCGTCGTCGGACGAGGATATTCTTGCCGGTAGGGCTGTTCTTTCGGGCGAGAAAGCCGTGTGAACGAGCGCGCTTCCTGTTTCTGGTTTTGTATACGATTGCCATGATTGTGATTTAAAGACTTGTTCACATATTATTAACATACTAAAGGACTATTCACAAGTAGTGCATTTTATTAGAGGCTATATACTTATACAACTATGGATAACAAGAAACTCTGGGAAAACGTGCTCGGAGCCCTGGAGCTCCAAGTTTCAAAATCCACCTTCGTTACCTGGCTCCGGGAAACCCATATCCACAAACAGGAGGAGGGGGTCATTTATCTCTCTGTTCCCAGCATTTTCGCCAAAGACTGGCTTGCAGACAAGTTCCACAAGGTTATCCTCAAGACATTGAGGGATTTCGGCAATGATGTGAGGTCTGTCGAGTACGTCATAGCCAAGAGTCCCGAGAAGAAACAGGAGGCTGTCGTGGAGGAGCCAAAGAAGCCGACCCCGACCTTTGAGCTGCCCCTGCAGGATCATTACATAAACAAGGAGGACAATCTCAACCCGAAATATACCTTTGACAGCTTCGTTATCGGCCCATTCAACGAGCTCGCCCACGCGGCCGCACATGCCGTCATGAAGAATCCGGGCATCGCCTATAACCCGCTTTTCATATACGGGGATACGGGAAGAGGGAAGACCCATCTCATGCAGGCCGTCGGAAACCACATAAAGCACAATCACCCCTCAAAAAAGGTGTTCTACGTGACATCCGAGCGTTTCACCGTCGATTACATGAATTCCCTTCAGCTGGGAAAGGCCAATCAATTTAAGGAACGCTATAGAAAATACGACGTTCTCATCATGGACGACGTGCAGTTCTTCTCGAGCAAGGAAAAATCCCAGGAGGAGTTCTTTCACCTGTTCAACACCCTCAAGGAGAACAACAAACAGCTCATTTGCTCGTCAGACAAGCACCCAAATCATATCCCAGACCTTGAGGATCGCATAAAATCACGCTTCAGCGCGGGAATGATCGTTGACGTATCAGCCCCAGACCACGAGTCACGCCTCGCCCTGCTCAAAAACAAGTCTCTCGCCCAGAGGGTGTCACTTACCGATGAAACAATCGAGTTCCTGGCAAAGGAAGTCGAGGGGAATGTTCGAGAGCTTGAGGGAATCATCAATTCCATAGCCATGCAGACCCATATCAAGGGCAGGGAACTCAACATCATCGAGATAAAGAACCTCATAAAGAACAGCGTCAAACCAAAGAAAACTATATCCATAAAGGAGGTGGTCAAGATAGTCTCTGACTTCTACAATGTGAGCGAGGATTCGATCTACTAGAAAACCAGAAAAAAGGAAGTGGTTAAGCCACGCCAGGTCATCATGTACATCCTGAGAGAGGATCTCAACATATCCTATCCGTCGATAGGGGAGAAGATGGGCGGAAGGGATCACACCACCGTCATACACTCATGCGAGAAGATAAAGGAGGACATCAAATCAGACCAGACCCTCACTCAGGAGCTCAGCCATATCCGATCCCTCATATCTTAATAACATCTGGATAACCCCGTATTTTACTGTTGATAAGTATGGTATAAGTTTGGGGGTTAGATGGGGATGAAATCTGATAGAAAGTGGATAAGTTTAGATATGTGGAAAAATGGTCTCTTTGCTTGATGAATAATTCACATGTATTTGATATTTTTTTCATAAAAAACACTTACAGGTAAACAAACGGCGAGTTATACACATATCCACAGCGCTTATAGAAATAATAATTCTTCTTTAAGATATATAAAGAGATATACTAGGAATATGAAAATCGAATGCATCAAGGAGAAACTCATAGAGGCCATATCGAAGGCTGACAAGCTTACGGGGAAGAACCTGTCCCTTCCGATTCTCGCCTGCGTCAGCATCAAGACTGACAAGAACTCCTTGCTTGTGAGGGCCACCAACCTTGATTGCGGTATAGAGATCAGGATACCTGCCAAGGTTGAGTCTGAGGGCGAAATTGCCGTTCAGGGAGGCGTCGTGACGTCACTCCTCTCCGGTCTTTCAAAGGATAAAAACGTGTCTCTCGAGTTGAAGGATGGCAACGTGCTCGTCTCGACCTCCTCTAACAATACCCTCATCAAGGCTTTTTCGGCTGATGAGTTCCCGTCCATACCCCGAATTGATACATACAAGAGCATTGAGATGAGCCCCAAGATCCTTCTCAAGGGTTTTAAGTCCGTCGTTTATAGCGCCTCCGTCTCATCTGTTAAGCCGGAGCTTGCCAGTGTGTATGTGTACAAGGATGATTCTGACCTCGTCTTCGTATCGACTGACTCGTTCAGGCTTGCCGAGAAGAGGCTCAAGATAAAGGATTCTCTGGATTTTCCGTCGGTCATAATACCTGCCAAGAACGTCACGGACATTATCCGGTCTCTTGAGAGCGCGGTTGATGACATCAAGGTCATCTTCGATAAGAATCAAATCGCCTTTGAGGGAAGGGATATGTACCTCATGTCCCGCGTGATCGATGCGACCTTCCCTGATTACAAGAACATCATCCCGAAGGCCTTCGTTACCGAGGTGGTGGTTCTCAAACAGGATTTCATGGATTCCCTGAAGACTTCGCACATATTTGCCGACAAATTCAATTTGGTTAACATCAAGGTAATGCCGTCGAAGAAGCTTTTCACCATATCAACCAGAAACAGTGACGTGGGGGAGTACGTGAATTCCATTGACTCAAGCGTCACGGGTGAGGATGTCGACATTAACTTCAACTACAAATACATCTCTGACTGCTTCCAGTCCATTGATGCCGACAGTCTGTCCCTCTCCATTGCCGGAATGAACAAGCCCCTAGTTATTCGTGGCGTGTCAGACAAGTCGTTCCTCTGCCTCGTCATGCCTATGAACAGATAGGTATGTTCAATGTCTCTGATTATTTCAAGAGGCTATCGGGCATAGAGCAGGGCACCATTGCCGTCCACGAGGCGGTGAGGGGTGCCTTCAAGGAGGTGTGTGGCATAGAGAGCGTCTCCTTTGAGGTGAGGAAGGGAGGGGTCGTTATCATCAGGTCAAACTCGGTGGTGAAGTCGATCGTGTTCATGAAGAAAAAAGAGGTTCTCGAGCATCTCTCGAGAACCTCTCCTTCGTCAAAGATATCGGATATCCGCTAGCCGTCGAGCTGAACCAGGAGTTCTGCCGTTGCCTCCGCCTTGTTGTGGACGGAGTCGGTTCCGATGACGCGAACCTCGTTCGATTCCTGAATGTTTGATATGTCGTTCGGGGAGAATTTGAATATGAAGGGCTGTTTCTCGCTTGTCTCCACGAATACCCCGTTGACGTAAAGCGATGCTTTCGCGAGAGGGTATCGTCCGGCGGAGGACACGAATATGGATACGCTCTCGTTTCTCGCGTATCGTTTGCCTTGGCTGATATTCTGTATGGTTACCGTCGGCTGATTCGCCTCCGTGTGAACGTCATCCGTGCCCGTCGGTATGACTGACTCGTTTTGATCGGCGTATCCGTGGGAAAGGGCCCATTCTCGGACGGGTTTCTCCCAATGATCGAACTGGGAGTCATCGCCTGGGTTTGCGGGGGAGGGGCCGAGGGGGTCACTTTTGTTCACCCAATAGAGGATTGAGTGCACGGACTGTATCACATGCTCCTCCTTCGTCTCCGCCGGCGTCAGTTCGGTTGCCCTTTTGCCCGATATGGTGTCGATGAAATAGCTCGCGCCTCCTTGCCACAGGCCATGCATGACCGGTTTGAGGTTTGAGGTGTCGACAGGGTCTGGGTCGACGAATTTTTGGTCAGGGAGTATCGCGAGCGCCTCCTTCATAACGGAGCTCCAGAGCGGGGCGACAATCTGGCCCGCAACCTTTTTGACCATGGGCCTGTTGTCGTTGTTTCCAGCCCACACGCCGATGGCTATGTTCGGGCTGTAGCCAACCGTCCAGGCATCGACGGAGTTGTTTGTCGTTCCCGTTTTGACGGCGACGTCCCTTCGGGGGAAGTAGAGGACCGAGTTTGGTCCGTAGGCCGGCGTACGTGCCTCATTGTCGCTTAGTATGTCTGATATGGTTCGGGCTACCTGTGGGGGGAGCACCTGGCTTGAGCGCTCCTTCGGCAGGACAATCTCTTTTCCGACCGAGTCGAAAACCTGAAGAACCGATACGGGTGGAACCCTCAACCCGTCGTTTGCGAAAACGCCGTAGGCACTCGTCATTTCGAGAAGCGATATCTCTCCGCCTCCGAGAACAAGGGTTAGTCCGTATTGGTCGGCATTGGTCAGGCTGGTTATTCCCATGTCGCGTGCGAGCGATATCGAATCCTTTATGCCGGCAAGGTAGAGGGTTTTGATCGCCGGTATGTTTATGGACTGGGCCAGGGCGTTTCGCAGGCTTATCGGGCCTCGGAACTGCTCGTCATAGTTTCCTGGCCTGTAGCAGACCGCATCCGAACTCAACGGTTCTCCGTCAACCGAACACTGGGTGCTGAACTCGGTTTCAAGGTCGAACACCACGGTGTCCGGGGTATAGCCTTTCATGAACGCCTTGGCGTAGATGATGGGTTTCATGGTCGATCCCGGCTGTCTGTTGGGCGATATGGCGGCATTGAACTGGCCGTCGATTTCCTTGTCGAAGTAGTCTCGTGAGCCGATGAGCGAGAGGATCTCTCCCGTCTTTGGGTCGATCGCGATCAGGGCCGCGTTCTCGGCATCGAAGTCCTCTTTGTTTCTGGCGGCGGTCGCCTTGAGCAGTTCCTCGGCCTTTGTCTGCAGGTCGAGGTTGATCGTCGTGATGACCTTGTAGCCGTTCGTGTCGAGTGATCCCGCGCCCAATATCTTTTCGAGGTAGTCCTTCACGAAGAAGACGAAGTGGGGGGCGCGTATGCCGTATTTGGTCTGTGGCGCGAAGAACACGATCTCGTTTTTTGCGACCTCGTACTCCTCCGGCGTTATCTGCGCGGTCTCAAGGAGGGTGGTGAGCACGAGATTCTTTCGGGCCTCAAGTTTATCCACGTTCTTGCCATAGGGGGAGAAATAGGTCGTCGCCTGGGGGATGGAGGCTAGGTATGCGGCCTCGGCCAAGGTCACGTCCTTGGCCGGCTTGTTGAAGAACTGCTGGGACGCTTCCTCGACCCCGTACATGTTTCCGCCGTATGCCGTCTCGTTCAGGTAGAGCTCGAGGATCTTGTCCTTGGGCATGAGCTTGTCGAGCTTGATGGCGAGCACCCACTCCTTGAGCTTTCTCGATATGGTCTTGTCCGTCGTGAGGACGGTGTTCTTTATCACCTGTTGGGTGATGGTCGATCCTCCCTGGCTGTAGCCGCCGCTCGTCAGGTTGGCAAAGACCGCGCGCACGATGGAGGATATCTTGATGCCCCCGTGCTCATAGAAATCCTTGTCCTCGATGGCGACGGTCGCCTTCTTTATGAAAGGGGATATGCTGTCTCCCGATATGACCGTCCTTTTGACGGTGTCGTGAAGGTCGAAGAGAAGCGTCTTGCCCGTGCGGTCATATATCTTCGTCGACTCGGAAACCCTTCTTTGTTCGAACGAGGTGAGGTCAGGGAGCCTGAATGACGATATCCAGAGTATGCCGACGCCCGAGATGATGAAGGCGAGTGAGGCGACGAGTATTATGACGTCCTTGAGCGTGTGCGATTTGAAGTGTCGGAGGAGCTTCTGGAGAGAGCTTTTTTTCTTGGTCATTGGTTTACGATAGCATCAATCATAGGGCCCTACAAGACAAGCAAAAACCCCTATGATACAGTTGTTTACATGATGTTTAGAAAGACACAGACGAACACGGACGTGGCGGCCATAGACCAGTTCCTGTCACGCGGAATCGAGGCGGTTTTCCCATCAAAGGAGGCGTTTTCGAAGGTGCTTTCGAGCGGGAAGAGGGTCTCGATGTACCTCGGCGTTGATCCAACTGGCCCAACCCTGCACATAGGGCATGTCATACCTCTCATGAAGCTCGGCGAGCTCCAGAGGCTTGGTCATCAGGTCACGCTTCTCATCGGTGACTTCACCGCCATGATCGGCGACCCGACTGACAAGCTCTCCGCCCGCAAACAGCTTTCCCGGGCCCAGGTGCTCGAGAACCTCAGGCTCTACAAGAAGCAGGCCTCGAAATTCATATCTTTTGGTGGGAGCAATGCCGCGAAGGTGAAGTACAACAGCGCCTGGCTTTCCAAGATGAGCTTCTCCGACGTCATTGACCTTGCCTCGCACATGACGGTTGATCAGATGCTCAAGCGCGACATGTTCAGAACCCGCATGGCCGAGGGCAAGCCCGTATACATACATGAATTCATGTATACGCTCATGCAGGGTTATGACAGCGTGGTCATGGACGTCGATGCCGAGGTCGGGGGGAACGATCAGACGTTCAACATGCTTGCGGGACGTGATCTGATGAAATCCATGAAGAACAAGGAGAAGTTCGTCATGGCCACGCGACTCCTCGTCGATCCTTCCGGCAAGAAGATGGGCAAGACTGAGGGCAACATGATCACGCTTCGCGACGAGCCGAACGACATGTTTGGCAAGGTCATGAGCTGGTCCGATGGCCTGATCGTTTCAGGCTTCGAGCTCTGCACCACGGTTTCGTCTGGCGAGATAGAGAAGGAGAGGGCGTTTCTCGCAGGCGGGGGGAACCCTCGGGATGCCAAGCTTCGCCTGGCGAAGGCCCTTGTCACCTTTCATCATGGCGAGGCCCTTGCCGTTAAGGCGCAGGAATCGTTCCTTGGTGCGTTCTCGGGCGGCGGCCTGCCGTCAGATGCGCCGGAGGCGATTGTCGCGCAGGGCGCCGCCCTCGTCGACATCCTGCTTCAGTCAAAGCTCGTTTCCTCCAAGACCGACTTCAGAAGGCTTGTTACCGACAATGCCATCAAGGATCTGAAGGGGGAGGGGGCCGTCACCTCATTTGACTTCAAGGTCTCCTCCGATATGGACCTCAAGATCGGCAAGCATCGTTTTCTCAGAATACGGCTCAAATAAACAACATTAAACGCCTCACATATGTGAGGCGTTTAATGTTCCGTGTCGACTGGTGTTGGGTGTCGCGCGAGACGCGTCTTGCTACCAGCTCTCCTCCTCGTCTACCAGGAAGTCCTTGATGGGATCGTCGTCCTCCTCTCCCTCATTGTCGTTTTCGAGGGGGTCCTCTATCTCCGCCTCCTCGTCGGCGACCTCGTCATCGTCGCTCGCGACCTTCTTGGGGCTTGGGTCGTCCTCTCCCTCCTCCTCTTCGATGACCTCCTCCTTCTCTGCGGGGGCGGGCTTCTTTACCTCTTCGACCTCATCTTTCTTAGCGGTTTTTTTCTGTGCCATGTTCCTTGTGAATTTCTAAGTGCCCTTAGTTTTATCAGATATATTTTTCTATTGCAACGAGACAACTCTGGGGATAAGTGGCGCGCTTGGCTTGTGGGGGACGACCTAGAACTTCTCGGTGGCGAAACAGGTCAGGCCGACGGCGATCGCATCGTACTCGTCGTCATGCCGTATCTCCTTTTCCACCCGTATGAGGCGGGGAATCATCGATATGACCTGGGCCTTGTCGCTTTTGCCGTATCCCGTGACGGCCACCTTTATCTGACCAGGGCCGTATTCGTAGACGGGGAGGTCATGGGTCGATGCCTGGTAGAGAATGACGCCTCGGGCCTCGGCGACGGCTATGGCGCTCTTCTTGTTCTCGCTGAAGAAGAGGCTCTCGAGGCAGAGGGCCTGTGGCGCGAACTCGGTGATGACTCGTTTGAGCTCCGTGCCGACGAGGCCGAGTCGCTCGGCGTGCGGGAGCTTCGCGGACGTCTTGAAGCAGTCTGAATACACGAGGGTTTCCTTTTGGCGGGGAAGTCTCTCGATGACGGCGATGCCGAGTCGCTCGTAGCCTGGGTCGATGGCGATGATTCGCATAGGCTCAATATATCAGGAAAGAAAGGGCCGCGCCCGGAGGGCGCGGCCTGATCCTTATTCCACGTTCGTGTATATCTCCTGAACCTCCTCGCTCTCCTCCAATGCATCTATGAGCTTGCCGAGGGCCTCGAGATCCTCATCAGAGAGGTCAACGGTCGTTCCCGCCTTCCAGCCCGCGCCCTCGCGGGTGAAGGCCCATGAGGCGCTGCCGGGGGCGGCGAGCGGGAGACCGTTGTCTGACAGTATGTGCTTCACCTCCTGGGCCGCCTTGTTCTTGTTCGAGGTGAATGCCTCGATGAGAAGGGCGCATCCGCCCGGGCCGTATGCCTCGTATATGATCGACTCCATGGCGGCGCCCGGCTCGCTCGCCTTCTTGACTGCTCGGTCGATGACCTCGCTCGTGACGTCCTCGGCCTTAGCCCGGTCAATTATTGCCCTGAGGGAAGGGGAGTTTCTGTCGCCTTTGACGACGCGAGCCTCGGCTGATATGAGCTTCGAGTACTTAGAGTAGAGCTTTGACTTAGCCCCGTCCGTCTTTGCCTTCTTGTTCTTTATCTGTGACCATTTATTATGTCCTGACATGGCGTGTGAGTGTGTTGGTTGTGATTAATCCTTCCGTATCTTCAGATGGCCAAAGGCCTTGTCCGTCGCCTTGCGTCCCCTCGGCGTGCGCTCGATCAGTCCGAGCTGGAGGAGATAGGGCTCATGAACCTCCTCGACGGTCGCCTCCTCCTCGGCAAGCGATGCGGCCAGGGTGTTGAGTCCCACCGGCCCGCCCCCGAACTTCTCTATGAGAGTGTGAAGGAGGTCGCGATCATTCTGGGTCAGCCCCAGCTCGTCGATGCCAAGCATGGCGAGGGCCCTGTCGACGATGGCGGGGGAGACGGGAACCTTCTCCACCTGGGCCAGGTCGCGAACCCTCTTGAGGAGGAAGTTCGCCGTGCGGGGCGTAAAACGGCTTCGCTTGGCGATTTTATCGGATGAGGTGGTGTCTATGTCTATGCCGAGAACCTTTGCGGACCTGTGCAGTATGTCCTGTATCTCAGAGTCAGAGTAGAACTCGAGACGGAAGGTGCCCCCGCTGAAGCGCGAGCGAAGCGGTGCCGAGAGAAGGGCGATGCGGGTTGTGGCTGCGATAAGGGTGAAGGGCGGAAGCTCGAGCTGTATCGTTCGCGCGCTCGGGCCCTTGCCGATAATGATGTCGAGCGATCCCGATTCCATGGCGGGGTAGAGGACCTCCTCGATCGTCTTGTTCAAACGATGGATCTCGTCGATGAAGAGCATGTCGCCCGGGGCGAGGTTGGTGAGTATCGATGCGAGGTCGCCAACTTTTTCGATCGCTGGGCCCGACGTCGTCTTTATCTGGGAAGAGGTTTCCTTTGCTATGAGATGTGCTAATGTTGTTTTTCCGAGTCCGGGAGGACCATAGAACAGTATGTGCTCGGGCGGATGCTTACGCTCGGCGGCGGCCTTCAGAAGGACGCGGAGATTCTCCTTTATGGATTTCTGGCCTATGTATTCGTCCCATGAGGAAGGGCGGAGGGTCTGGTCAAGGAAAAGGTCGTCATTTCCAAAAGAGCCCTTTGTATCGGGCTTTTTGAGGCCTTCTGGATTTGAATGTGCCGGACTACTTGACATATGTAAAGCTTTATGCTAAGATAGGAATATAGTGATCAATTGAAAAGTCGGTGACTCCAGAATATAAATCTCTAAGCAATTAAACCTTACGGTTTACTAGTTGATATTCTCGGGACGTTCTGGTTTGCACTCCGGTGCACTTACTGGGTCTATCCTAAGAACTCTGCTTAACTTTAGATGCATGTCTTTAAGTATTGCTTAGAGATTTATGTTCTGGAATGTGAAGGCTCGCTTCTGCCGTACCGGCGATGCGGGCTTTTTTCTTCCCATATACTACTCTTCCTATTGCCTCCCGCAACACGTTTATAGCAGGGGAACACGCATCCATTTGTAAGTAAAATCTAGAGGTCTATCACTCGTCCGAGCTCGTCCAGGGAGGTTATTCCGTTCAGGACTTTGATGATGCCATCCTCGCGCATGTCGGGAATGTTCTGCGCTCGGGTGGCCTTTTTTATGTCTCTTTCGCTCGGGTTCTTCTCGACGGCGTCCTCGAGGATCGCGTCCGTTTCTATGGCCTCATATATGCCTATTCGGCCCTTGTAGCCGGTATTGTTGCAGGCCGGGCATCCTTTCGGAAGCCACATTTTCTGAGTCTGGAGTCCCTCGATGATGGTCTTGTCCTGTATGTCGGACACGATGGAGTCAACGGTTGATTTCAGCTCGCCCTCTAGAGGCGTCTCCTGTTTGCAGACGGCACAGAGTTTTCGCACGAGCCTCTGCGCGAGGACGAGGTTGATCGCGGAAGTCATGGTCTTCACGTTCACGTCGAGGTCGATCAGTCGGGGATATGCACCAGCCGCCGAGTTGGTGTGAAGCGTCGAGAAGACAAGGTGTCCCGTCTCGGCCGAGTCGACGGCAATCTTCGCCGTCTCCTCGTCGCGGATTTCTCCCACCATGATCACGTCGGGGTCTTGCCTGAGCGCCGAGCGCAGTCCAAGGGCGAAGGTGTAGTTCTTGTCTGGATTCACCTGCGTCTGCACGATGCCGGGGAGATGATACTCGATTGGGTCCTCGATGGTGATGATCTTCACGTCCGGCTTGTGGAGCTTTCGGAGGAAGGCGTAGAGGGTGGTGGTCTTGCCGGATCCCGTCGGGCCGGTTGTCAGGAGCATTCCGTTCGGGCGGGCCACCTCTCGGAGGAGAAGCTCGAGGAGCTTCTTGGGTATGCCGAGATCCTCGAGGGGCACCTGTATGGATTTCGGGTTGAGGAGACGGAGCACGATGGACTCGTTGTATGCGCCAGGCAGTATGGAGGTTCGTATCTCGATGTCATCCTCGCCGACCCGCACGCTGAAACGCCCGTCCTGGGCCTCGGTTTTGACATTGAGCTTGAGGCCCGAGAGGAGCTTGATGCGGGAGAGGAGAAGGCCGAAGGTCTCGAGGTCGAAGTTCAGTATGTCGGTGAGCACGCCGTCGAGTCTGTAGCGGAGGCGGACATAGCCTTCCTCTGGCTCGACGTGTATGTCGGACGCCTTGGTGGCGAGTCCTCCCGACAGCACGATCTCGAGAATCTTCGAGATGCGGAAGCCCTTCTTGAGCTTGATGATTTCCTCCATCGATGACTTCACGTCATCGATTGTCTTTATCTTGCCTATGAACGTCCTGATGTCCTCGCTTGATATGTCGAGGGCCCCGGCCTTTGTCTCGGTGGAGAAGGAGAGGTCTGCGTAGCGGGTCCATACCTTCTCGAGGCTCGCGAGGGACGCGATGGTCACGGTCACCTCGTATCCTCTACCGGTGATCGCGTCGAGGCTCGCGAGGGTCTTCTCGTTTGAGGGCGAGAGGACGGCGACCTTGATGCGCTTGCCGACCATGCTGAAAGGTGCGATCTTCGCCTCGCGAGCCTCGGCTTCGGTGACGGCGCGCAGGGCATCCATGTTGATGGGGAGGGGACCAAGGTCTACGTATTCGAGGCCGTGTCGAGACGCGGTGATCTGGGCGAGATCCTCACCCTCCCTCTTGCGGAACTCGTCGAGTTTTTTGTCCTGTTTTTCTTCGTCAAATGAGATAGACATGGCACTATTGTAGCCTTTTGAGGCCGTTTTAACGCTATTGACAAAGCTTGTTTATTTGGTATAATATAAGAGTAACCATCACGCGTTGTGATGTTCCTGAAATTCAGTCTTTCCGAAAATGAAAACCAAAAACTGTCTGTTGTTCCTTGTCAGCGTGTTGTTTGTCAGTCTGTTCTCGGGGTGTGCCAGCCATTCGCCTTACCCGCGAGTGTATGGGGCACCTCCTCCGTCTGGAGCCTGGTCTGGTGACTCGAAGGACCTCGCTCCAACGACGTTCCGCTTCCTTGGCGTCGCGGGCGTCGTCTCTGGCGACACTGCCACGTTCGCGTCCCGTCTTCCTGGTCAGGTTGGCATCTTCTCGGGTGAGAATTCCGAGCTGGTCTATCTGGATCAGGGCGGGACATTCACCATCGACATGGCCAAGGTCGCCCGCGCGGGATTCACCGGCAAGTTCCGCTTCAGCATCTTCTGGTATCCAGAGGGTTCCAAGGCGAACGGACGTCGGATCTTCGTGGATTTCGCCACGGTCTATCTCTCGAACGGCGGGTATATCAATACTCCGAAGTTCGAGATAGCGATGGATCGCAACGGAAATCCCGTCGTCTGCGGATACGGCTGGTAGACAAGGGCTTCTCAAGGGACTCGTTTCGACGAGTCCCTTTTTGTTTGTTTTGATATATAGTATCGACATGATTTCCCATAGCCTCAAGGACACATCCGCGATCGCCTCTGAGTTCGCCCGGAATCTCGAGCCTCGCCTTTCCGGTGAGTCTGATTCGGTGCGCGCGACGATCATCGCCCTGCAGGGTGATCTGGGCTCGGGCAAGACGACGTTCGTGAAGGCCTTCGCCTCAGCCCTTGGCGTTCCGGAAGGGGAGGTGACGAGCCCGACCTTTGTCATCGAGAAGCGTTTCGACATTCACGGCTCGGCCTTTTTCAAGACGCTCGTTCACATAGACGCCTATCGCCTGGAACGACCGGAGGAGATGGCCCGACTCGGCTGGGCCCAGACTATCGCGGAGCCCGGCAATCTGATTCTCGTGGAATGGCCACAGAACATGGGTTCCGCCCTACCTCAGAACGTGCCCACGATTACCTTCACATTCATAGATGAGAATACTCGGGAAATAGTGTTTAATTAGGGGGTGAAACGACTCATCCTTCTCGACTCCCACGCCATACTCCATCGGGCATACCATGCGTTGCCTGACTTTTCGACCGCCTCTGGCGAGCCCACGGGTGCGCTCTACGGCGTCGCCACCATGCTTCTCGGCATCATCGAGACCCTGAAGCCTGATTATATCGTCGCGACATATGACCTCCCGAAGCCAACACACAGGCATGAGGCGTACAAGGACTATAAAGCTGGACGGGCGAAAACAGATGACGCCCTCGTGGCACAGATCATCCGCTCCCGCGATATTTTCAAGGTGCTCGGCATACCGATGTATGACAAGGAGGGTTTCGAGGCCGATGACATTTTGGGAACTATAGTCGAGAAGACGGTGGGGGAGCGATCGGCTGGCGAGCTCGAAATCATCATCGCCTCGGGCGACATGGACACGCTTCAGCTCGTATCGGGCGAGACCGTGAAGGTCTATACGCTCAAGAAGGGAATAAAGGACACCATCATCTATGATGAGCCCGCCGTGCGCGAGCGCTTTGGCTTCGGCCCCGAGCTTCTCCCTGACTACAAGGGCCTTCGAGGCGACCCATCCGACAATATCATCGGCATCAAGGGCATAGGCGAGAAGACCGCGACCATTCTCATCAACACCTTTGGCACCATCGAGAGCATGTATGTCGCCCTCAAGAAGGACGAGGACGCCTTCAGGGCCGTGGGCATAACGCCCCGAGTCATCGAGCTTCTCAAGAGCGGGGAGGAGGATGCCGAGTTCTCCAAGGTGCTCGCCACCATTCGCAGGGATGCGCCGATAGACTGGAAATTGCCGACCGTCGGATGGAGGGAGTGCATCGACATGGACGGCGCGTCAAAGCTGTTCTCCGACCTCGAGTTCCGAACCATGTTCTCCCGATTGAAGGCGGTCATGGAGGGAAAGGCTATTCCGAAGAGGGAGGCCAAGGCTGGTGATGGCACAGAGACAAAGGCGGGGGCGCAGGTAGACCCCGTCATTCAGGAGGATGTTCCCGCCGGGCGACTGCGCGAGGCATCCATCATGCTTTGGCTCATCAATTCGAACATAAGTGATCCCGAGCTCTCTGACATCATGGCGTTCTCGGGCGCCAAGGATTTCGATACCGCCTATAAGGCGCTCGAGGGAGAGGTGCGGAAGCGCGAGCTCGTTCGGGTGTACGAGGAGATAGAGAAGCCCCTCATGCCCATCCTTGATAGGATGCGGGAGGTCGGCGTTAAGATTGACGGCGCCTTCTTGAAGGATCTTGGCGATGAGTATGGAAAGGTTCTTGCGGGCCTCGAGAAGTCCATCTGGAACCTCGCTGGCATGGAGTTCAATATAGCCTCGCCGAAGCAGTTGGGGGAGGTCCTGTTCGTGAAGCTCGGGCTCAAGTCAAAGAAGAAGACGGCGGGAGGGGCCCTTTCAACCAAGGAGAGCGAGCTCGAGAAGCTCGCCGACGAACATCCAATTATAGGCGACATACTCAGGTACCGAGAGCTCGCAAAGCTCCTGGGCACATACATAGAAACCATCCCGACATTGCTTGATCCTGATTCGAGGATTCACCCCACCTTCATACAGACGGGCGCGGTGACGGGGCGCATGGCCACCAAGGATCCGTCCATACAGAACATACCGAATCGCACCGAGCTTGGCCGGAAGATACGAAACGCCTTCATCGCCGAGAAGGGGTGGAAGCTCGTCGCCTTCGACTATTCCCAGATCGAGCTGCGCATCGCGGCCTTCCTTTCGAAGGATGAGAAGTTCATAGACATATTCCGCAGGGGGGAGGACGTTCACGCAGCCGTCGCGGCGCAGGTGTTTGGCGTGCCGGTCGAGAGCGTGACCAAGGCCATGCGAAGCCAGGCCAAGGTGATCAATTTCGGCGTGATGTACGGCATGGGCGTCACGGCCCTTCAGAAGAATCTTGGCACCGATCGCAAGAGCGCCCAGAAATTCTATAATGACTATTTCGAGAAGTTCCACGGCCTGGCCGCCTATCTCGACGGGGTGAAGGCACAGACCGCCCGCACCGGATACACCGAGACCTTCTTCGGCCGACGCAGGTATTTCGACGGCATCAACTCCAAGCTTCCTTTCATTCGCGCATCGGCCGAGCGCATGGCCATCAATGCGCCGATACAGGGAACCGAGGCCGACATCGTGAAGCTTGCCATGGTCAGGGCGGACGAGTACATCAGGGAGAAGGGGCTCGGTTCGGATGTTCGCATGCTCATGCAGGTGCACGACGAAATCGTCTTTGAGGTTCGCGAGGGCGTGGTGGACGCGATCATTCCCGACATGCGCGCCATCATGGAGGGCATCATTCCGCCCAAGGACATACACGGTATCGTCTGCACGGTTGATCCGAAGGTGGGGGACAACTGGGGAGAGATGGAAAAATCATAAATCAGCATGCTCTACGTACTTCACGGCACCGATGTCGAGACCGCCCGCGCCAAGGCCCGGGGGCTCTTCGACGCGCTCAGGGAGAAGAAGCCTGACGCGTCAGCGGGAACCCTCTCGGCCGAGCAGGTGACGATCGAACGCCTCGACGAGCTCACCCAGTCTCAGGGCCTCTTCGAGAACAAGCAAATCATTTTCATGGATCGGGTGCTCGAGGGCAAGGAGACCCGCGAGATTGTCCTCGATCGCATCGACGAGCTTGGCGATTCGCCGAACATTTTCATATTCTTTGAGGGCAAACTGACGAAGGAGGTTCTGAAGAAGCTCGAGAAGAGGGCAGAGAAGGTGCAGGAGTATGCGGGGGCAGAGGCGCCCAAGGCGAAGGCAGACGGCGGTTTCTTCGCACTCGCCGATGCCCTCGGCTCGCGCGACAGGAAGTCGATGTGGGTTCTGTTCAGGGAAGCGATGGACAGGGGCGCCGTACCCGAGGAGATTCACGGCATCCTTTTCTGGCAGGCGAAGTCACTCGTGCTGGCCGGTCGTTCCCGCGATGCCACCGAGGCGGGCCTCAACCCGTTCGTCTACGGCAAGGCGAAACGATATGCGGGCAACTTCAAGCCCGGCGAGGCGGAGGCTCTTCTATCAAGACTTGTGCATATGTATCATCAGGCGCATAGGGGAGAGGTAGATTTTGAGATTGCCCTCGAGAAGCTTGCTCTCGATATCTAGCCGGTTTTCCGCGCATAAAAAAGCCCCGATAGTATCGGAGCTTGAGATGCGCGCTATCGCGTCACGTGGCTTGAATAAGGCCCTGGGGATATTTCTCAGAGGCGGGGAAATTGAAGTTGCCGTGAACTTCGCGGGGAAGTTTGAGGGCATTCGCCATTGAGATAGAGAACACGAAGTGTCCGTCTCTCTCGGACGGATGCACCCTGAGGGCCTCTTCCGTGTAGAAGTTGAGCCCACCGGTCTTGAACGTCTCCTTATTCTGCTGACGTATGTTTTCCGGAATCATCGCGATGATTTCCGGGGGAACCCCAAAGGCTTGAGGGTCCTGATTACGACTCACCACAGCTGCTGGTTTCTGGTCCATGGTCTGACATCTTTCGTTTTTGAAGAACAATCACACGCACCCCGTGTCGGGATCGCTCTGGAAGGGCGATTTGAAAACAGTACGCCTCGTTGGTTATTTTGTCAAAGCCTCCTTTATCTTCGGGGTTTTTGTGGTATTATCGGTTTTATTCCGCCCATAGCTCAGTCGGTAGAGCAGCTCCCTTTTAAGGAGAGGGTCCCAGGTTCGATTCCTGGTGGGCGGACACTATGAAGCGAGACGCGCGCA
>Ga0172380_10004831_pt1 | contig 16944 bp, 37 predicted proteins | sample Leawe162metaG_FD_119747 | JGI IMG/M metagenome (GOLD analysis project Ga0172380, IMG submission 119747) | Leachate microbial communities from a municipal landfill in Southern Ontario, Canada - Leachate well 162 metaG | ecosystem: Engineered > Solid waste > Landfill > Unclassified | place...
AGCCTCTGTCGTCCTGTTCTCCCTTCGCTGTGTCGTTTTTTAACACTTTGGCATGGTTGTTGTATAGCGGGAAATTTATAGGAAATTGTGGATAAGTTGTTTATAACTTAGTGTGAAAAAGTAGGTAAAAAGATTTGGTGAATTGAATTATTTGTATATTTGATTAAACTTTAAAAATAAAAATTATGAAAAAGACAAAAAAATTAATTAATGAGGTTATAACTGATTTAAGAAACAAAACAACAGAAGTTGTACAACGAAAAATGCAGTATGACAAAGACAATGTACATTATTGTATTACTGAAACAGAATTTGTTATGGGTGATAAAGTATTATTATTTATTTATGGTGATAGAGATGAAAGATTTATGATTCCTTCAAAGAAAATTACTTTAGATGAATTAGCTGATTTATTAGTTATAATAGAATTGTTAAACGGCTTAAAAGATTAATTATGGAAAACGGAACAAATACAAAGCGAATTACTTTATGCGGTTCAACTAAATTTAAAAACGCATTTGAAATTGTAAATAAAATATTATCATTAGAAGGAAATGTAATTTATACTGTTGCTTTTTTTACTCACAAAGATAATATTATATTAACTGAATATGAAAAGGAAACCTTAGATAGAGTTCATAAGAAAAAAATTGATAATAGCGAAGGTATTTTTGTAATTGATGTTGATGGATATATAGGAGAAAGCACAAAGAGTGAAATTGATTACGCAAAAAGTAAAGGAAAATTTGTTAAATACCTTTCTTCATTTCCTGATTTAAAATTTTTAACGGAATTTTATTTTTAAACTTAAAAAAAAAAAACAACTATGAAAACAAAAATTAAATACAAATTTATACAAGGTTATATCGTAACCTGTATTGTTTTTTTAATGTTTGCTCCTATTTTATTTTATAATAAATTAGAAGCACAAACAGAAACGCAACAAATAAAGTGGCGTACCATTGAATTAAAAAACGAAATGAGTTATCCGAGTGATTCAGTTATTTGCGTTTTTTATAATGAAAAAGAAAATTTATTTGTTATTGGATTTGCTTTTGAAAATAAAAATGCGGGTAATAAATTTTTTGTACGAAGTAGTGAATCCGGCAAATATTACCCAATAAATTATTTTGATTCTTATTATTACCTACGTGACAAATTCAACGATTTTATAATTTTATCTGTAAAGCCATGACGAACGAAGAAAAAATAAAAATCATAAATTTTATGATTGATGATTTAAGAGAATATGCAAAAAACGGTTTTTATCGTGGTCTTTGTGGTTCTTATTGGGAAGCTTTAGATAAATATTTTATTAAATACAATAAACTAGATGATATGTTTTTTGAATTAGAATATTTTGCACCTAAATATACAGAATGGGAACATTTTTTATATTGGTTTGATTTAAATAAATGTGGTTTTATTTTACGAATGAGAATTTTGCGCAAAGCAAGAAAAATGGTTAAGCAACAAATTTTTGAACAGGAACAATTAATTATTAACGAACAAAATTTAGAGTTATGAAAACAAAATTCAAACCATGTATGAATACGGGTACATTTTTTTATTCAAATGAAATTTGTGACGAAAGAAGAGTAATACGTAATAGTCATGGAAAACATTATCATTATGTTGCTCGTGTTAGAATAGGTAGGTTTACTTTTGATGCAGACGGGTGTTTTAAACCGCCTATACAATTAAGTTTTTTTGTTACAGGTCACAACTGGAAACAAAAAAATAATTTAGGCTTTTCAATGATGCGAATTGATGCACGACGCATTGACAGTTTAAGAAGGTATAATGAATCTTGTATTAGATTCAGATTAAAAGACGTAATTAAAAACTAAAGTATGAAAGTAGATGATATTGTAAAAATCGAAGTGAAAAAGAATTTTTTCGGCAAAAAGTTTTCTGAGTTTACTATTATGTATAAAGGTCAGGAAATTATTGCGCACGTTTTTAAAAACAATTCTATAAGAATACCGGATAAGGAAAATAAAATAAATCCAGCGTTAAAAGGAAATTTAATAATGACACTTAAAAACTTTTTAGAATGAGTTTTTCAACGAAAAAAGATAGAACAGTACGTGTTAAAAAAAGAAGTATTGAAATTGCAAATGAATTTAACCGAATACGTGAATTTAATAATTTGAAATTAAATTCTTCTTTTTATAAACTATTTTTTATTATACAATCAAAACGTAAAAGACAAAGAAAAAATAAACTTAAAAAATAAACTTATGAAAATTTACGCAAAATTTATTGGGACAAATTCATTAGGATATGTTAATGGTCAATCTTATAAAATATTAATTTCTGGAATGATGATTTGCAGAGGTGATGGAACGGGTAAATGTATTTACAGTTCTATTGAATCATTTTTAAAAAATTGGGAGTTATGAAATATATATTTATTTTTCTATATAAATTAATTAAGTGGATTTTATTTTATGTTGTACTTAATGTAATTTGTTATTTGATTTTCTTTATTTTCCTACCTATTTGTTGGATTTTCATTTTTATCTATGAATTTAAACGAACAAAAAACTGTATTACCCTTGAACGGCTTTTTATTAATATTCATCAAAAAGATTTCTGGTTATAACCCAATAAAAAAACCCCGAACAATTGAACGGGGTTTTTCTTTGATTTAATCCACTATTTTAAATTGACCTATACATTCATACCGATTAAGTCGTTTGGCCTTGTTTAAAGGCTGCAAAATAGTCAGAATAGAAGTTATTAATCATGTCTTCATTGTACCAAACGCCGTTAATCTTAAAACCACGACCACGAACGTCACCCGAACCGGATTGAGCGTAAGGATATGGAACTAAATTTCCTATATCTGTAATTGTACCTACTTTTTTATCCTTACCAATTAAAACAGATGTTTTTTGAGTGTTCCATGGAGCGTTATAATTCCAATTCCAAGGCATAGGAACAAAAGGCGGGGATAAATCCAATTGAGAAACATTGAATATTTCATCTCCTATTTTCCAATTTGCACGATCTTTTTCATAATAGAATGGTGGCGGAACAGGTGGATTTATTAACACGGGTGTATTGATAGGCGGGTTTTGAGCAGCAGCATTTGAAGGCACAGTTTCAGCAAGTGCATTACGTGTTTCTGTATCGCTACCGGTTGTTGGTTTTTTCTTTGCAAGTGCAATTACCAAGGCTATTATGCCAAGTGTAATTACCGATAAAATTACCCACACCCAAACGTTTGATTTTTTTTCTGTTGTTTCAGCCATTATTTTGAGTTTTGAAAAATTAATACTGTGAGTTCGTTTAATCGTTCATCTTGCTTTTCGTTTTTGCCGTCAATACGATTTATTTTTTCGTCAATGGTAGCCATGAAAACGTAGTTAGAACCTAAAGCAAGTATTCCAAAGCTAATAGCTAATACAATAAATTGCTTTTTTGCTGTTTTTAATATTGTTTCTACTTCATTCATAAGAAAAATTATTTATCGTTTTCATGCGCTAATTTCCAAGCATGACTAATTAAAAAAAGAAGTAAACCCGCACTAAAAAAAACACAAGCAGCAATTACAATTGATCTAGTATCAATTGATACAACAACCTCAGGTTTAATTTTACCTTGTAAAAAATCATTAGCCGAATTTAAAACTTCATTCATGACCTACGTTGTTTGCGTGTTTTTCTTGATCTAAATTCGACCTCGTCACTTTCTTTGTACTTATCATCGAATGATGCTTTTCCACGATTAGGGATAATTTTATCAATGATTTTTCCAATTGCATTAAGTAGTGACCAATCTCGTTTAGTTTTTTTACGTCTTACAACAATTTCCCACACACCTAGTAAACCAAATGTAAGAAGCGGAAAACTTTCTTGTATTTCCGGTAGTGTAATAAATGAACCTGAATTTTCATCAATCATAAAAGTATCTAACGGTGTAGATGTTTCAGAACTGTCAGGTAAAACGTTTTGTGATAATAGTTTTGGTACTTTGCTTTGATCTTGATCGCTAAAAGTTTCATTACTGAATGATAGCGAAAAACAAAACAAAAATGATATTGATATTAAAAAAAGTTTTTTCATTTTTTCGATTTGTTATATTGTTTATAAATTGCTTTACCAATAAAAAATAATATGGTAAGCGTAATTCCTAGTGCTAATAATTTCAAAAGCCACCCGTATTGTACAACCCAATCCCAACGATTTAAATTTTCTTGGTTAATGAGATTAATTAATTTTTGGTCATAATCCGGTGCAGTTGCATAACCTGCTTTTTTTAATGCTTGTGCTTGTTCTATGTAATTTTTAGCAGCGAACACACCGTTAGTTTCGTAACGTGAATTTTCTTGTAAAAATTTAGCATGATCTTTAAAACTAGCTTTTGCATTTGGATAAGTACGAAAGTTAGAATTTATTCCAACGTAACTCGAACCGTTCCATTCTGTTGTAGGCATATTTACACCTGCACCTTTAATACCAAAAAAATTGTAATAAGGTGCTTTTGACAATGAAGATTCACCCCAACCTGATTCTAAAATCGCTTGGGCTAAAGTAATAGAAGGATAAACCCCGCTACGTATAGCGGAGTTTATTGCTGCATACTTGTATTTTTTTACAAATTCGCTACCCTTCATACTCTAGTGATTCATTGATTCATTGACTTAGGTGCGTCAACCTTCACACCGGTAGAACCGTCGTAAATTTGACCAACAACACCCACAGGTGAACCGGAACTAATAATACTTGAAAATATTACGTTGTATTTACCTGCACCAACGCTAAGAACGTCACCCGAACCATTTAAGGTATAGGAATATTCTTTTTTTCCAACTTTTACTTTCGCAATTCCACCTGTTACGCTAAGAATTTCAAAAGACGGTTTTTTGTTACGGATTACTAACATGGCAACCATAACCGCTAAAAGAACGGCTGAAAGAATACCAAAAATCCAAGCTAATGTTTTACTCATGATTTTGTTTTTTAATTGTTTTTAAATTCCAACCCAACTAGGAGCATCGTTTAACGATACACCGTAATTAAGCATGGTTTGTGTATATCCCAATTGAATAAGAGCGTTTTTAGTATTGCTACCGAAAACACCGTCTTCAATTAGTTTAGGAGAGATTGTAGTTTGATTGATTAATTCTTGCATACGTTTTACTTCGCAATTTACGTCACCGAAAAACATTTTTTTAGTCATGTTTAAAGGCAATGTACAAACTAACCCACCCGTGCTTGTTGAAGTTCCTGTTGGTGTTGTGCTTGTTGGTGCTTTTGCTACTTCTTTACTCTTTTTTACAAGTAAAATAATAATAACAATTGCAATTATTCCCAATAGATAAGCCCACCAAAATTTTAAAAAATGCTTCATAATTCACCGATTTTAGATAGTTTGTTTCTTAATTCCGCAGGTGTACCGTCACTCCATACATAAATTTGACTACCTATGTCAGAATATAAGGAATTACCATTAGAAAGGTTGCGTTTGTAATATCGAGCAAGTTCTAACAATTCGCGATCTGTAAGCGTTAGGGCTAACCCATACGGCTCGTAAGTGTGACCCGTCCACCCAGTTTCATAAATATCATTATAAAGTTTTCCGGCAATTCCGTAGATTTTATTCAGTTGTTCCTGAGTTAACGGTGTAGAGCCTTGTCCTTCATCATCTATAAGACTTGGTGCTTTTGGTTTAAAAAATTGGCCTATTTTATACCAATTACGACGTATAATAATTAAGATAGTTAAGATTAACAACCCAATTATAATTTGTCGCTTGTACTTGATAAAAAACGTGCCTAAACTTGCCCAATTCATACTACTCTGCTTTTGTTTTAGGCTGTCTTGTGCCTAAATAGATTAACGTACCCAATAAGAAAGCTACGGCAATAGATACGATAATTATCGTGGTTGTTCGCTTACGTTGCTCTTCTTCTTCTTTTTTCTTCGCTGCTGCATTAGCTGCTTCAATGGCTGCTAATTGTTCTGCGGTATAAGATGTACCCGTAGGAGGCAATTGACCACCTGTACCTAAACCTGTAAAAAATCCACCTAGACCGTTCAACAAGTTATCGAACGTTAGACCTAAAAAAGCCCTCGTTCCACCTGTACCGGTATTTTGAATATTTACAACGTTCAAGGCATTGGCGAAAATAGTTTCCATTTGACCTGTATAATTATCAACCTCATTTTGATATTGCACACCCGCTAAGGCTGCAACAACTTTTGCACGGTCATTAATATACCAATCATTCAACAAATTTGCTACCTGTAAGGGCTGCATTGCTTCTAAATAGCCCATGCTATTTAGATTAGCTAAAATTTGCGGGTAATTATTATCAATAGCAAACTGGATAGCGTATGTTGGGTCGCTTTTAAAACGAGTTAAAATTTGCTCGTCGGTTAAAACTTCTTGTCCTGCCATCTTTTTTTAATTAAGATTATTTACAAGTCCCCGAACCGTTACCACCACCGAAATTTGCACGACGCATATATTCGCAGGTTGCAATCCACTCAGAAAATTTGATAGTTACATCAATAGTACGAGTAGGGTTTGTTACATCACTTGTTGGAATACCAATTGAAGTAGTATCTGTCAATGCAAATTCACCATTTATATAAACGGTTTGTAACCCTTGGTCGAACTGTGAATTTCGTCTTGACGCTGCAACACTTACTTTATAAGTAGCTTGGTCACCTTTCAATGAAACGTCATTGAATGTAATGTCATTATTCAACTGATTTGGCACATCAGAATCATAATTGACAAATTCAATTACGCCCACAAAAGTTTTTAAGAACTCACGAAGGTTGTTAATAGTTGCTGATCCAACAACATCTAAAGCCTGTGTTCCCGCACCTGTATTAATTCCAAATGATACGTTTAAATTACACGCATCGTCCATAATTAAACTGTTTGTACCACCACCAAAGGCAACAATGCCCTGAAGCGTTAGTTGATCGGGTAAAACTGCTTTACCAATAATTTTTACTGCATTCATGTTTAAATTGTTTTGATTTGTTTGTAAAATAGTAGGTGTTGCTTTTCCAAATTGCGCATTTGAATTTTCCACCTGCATTTTTCTTGTTTGATTTAAAGTACTCATAATTTTTTAAATAAAATTGTTTATACTTCTCGAGTATTCTTGTTTAGAACCTCTTTTTCTTTTTTCATATAGATTACAGAGCCGTCAGCCTTTTTAAAACCGATCATGTCTTCATCTACATCATAAAAAACAACTGCACCTCTTACGGGTTTAGTTACTTGTCTTGCTGTTGTTGGTGTTAATTCAATACCGTTCATTTTTGAATGTATTAGATTGTTTATAAAAAAAAATTAAATTACTACTGCTAACAGTCCCGAACCTGCTGTTGTGCCTGTATTAACATAACAGTCACCCGCAACCAATCCACCGCCCAATGCTGCTGCATTGTCTGCAAAACTTGTTAAGTTTGGAATCTGTATTAATTGAGAATTTAAACTTAAAACATCTGTTGCGTTGTCTAAGTTTATAAAAGTGATTCCGGCATTTTTCAAAGCGAAATTTGCACCCGCACCAAGTAATAATACTAAATCACCGTTAGCGTCTTGCTCAATTACTAAACCTCCATTTTCTGAAAAAATACGATTTTCATTTGCTACCGATGTTTCAACAGTTACTTTCGGGTCGGTTGCTAAAATGTTAGACGATAAAATAAAATTAGAAAGTTGCGCACTTTGATTTGCTAACATTGAAACTCTAGCAACTAATCCGGCTGCATCATTTGCTAAAGAAAGCCCTACACGGTTATTTGCAGCGTCTGCACTTGCTTGTATTTGTTGCTCTGTTGCTAATCTACCAATCATTGCTAAACTTGCAAGGGCTGTTGGTTGGTTTGCTGCTGCAACAATTCGTGCCTCGTTAGTTAATGAGCCACCAAATAAACTGAGAGTTGAATTATTGTTTGTATTATTATTCAAATTAGAACTTGAATCTACACCAATAACACCTGCACCCATTGACAATTGAGAACCTTCGCTACCTGCTAAACAAGTAACAATAAAGTTTGCAAAAGCACCACACGCACCGCCAATCCATTTAATATCTGTTGTTGATGTTGCTACATCATGCGTAAATATTTGAATGTTTAGATTATTGATTTGAACTGTATTATTATAACTTGTATTTGCAATAATAGTCCACAATTCAAAATTATCTGCTGCATCTGTTGCGGCTTGTATTTCAAAAGGAGAAACAAAAGGGCTTTCACCGTCAAAAAAACGATGAACAACACCGTCTGCACCACGATAAGACAATTTATTTGAATCTTCGCTATTGCAAAAAGCCCCAAAATATTCATCGGATTGTTTTGCTACTTCGCTACCTGCGCGAATAGGAAATTGAACTTGCTGACTCATAAATTAAGGATAAACAATAATTTCTATTGGTGTACTTACTAAAAGCCCGTCACCAAGCGCACCGGCAGGTGTTACGTTTGTTGAAATAACAATAACATCATCACTCCCTTTGCGAATACCTGCTACACCGTCATTAAACGAACCTGTTTCAACACAAGGATTAATGCTAACCATTGTTTTTGCAACCGGAAAAGCACCAACTGAATTAATAGAGTAAAGACCTACGCCGTCATAAGATAATGTTGGAACTACGCCAAGTGTATTTTGTAATACTACCATTGTTGGCGCAGCAACACCCGCTTGTGATATTAAAGCGCGTAATACTTTTGGCTGTCTGCTAATTTCAGAAATAACAACGAATGAGCCGTCCGCTAGGCGTGTTGTTAATTGGTTGTTATTTTCGGTGTCTGCAAAAACGTCAATAGATTCAGAGCCGTTTTTTCCTACGGTTGATCTAGCTAGTTTTGGAATTTGTACTTGTTGCATAAATAAAAATATTTGATTGTTTATAAAAAGAATATTAAAAATACAAGTCATTTATCAACTAAAAAATGTTTATAACCTAGTATTTAAATAAGCCCATACGAAAAAAATAATTAATAAAAAAATTTTTTTACCTACTTTTTATACTTTAAATTTGTCAAAACCTTAAAAACATGACTAAAACGACCACTCAGAAACTAGAAAAAATCGAAACATTTCTATTTGACTTTTATTTAAATGTTGATTTAGCAATAAAAAGCGATCAAACAGGTATGAAAAAGGCCATACTAACAGAGATTATTGAACGGGTGGAAAACACAAATATTTATAGAGTAAAGGGCTATATACCTGTGCCGGAAAATCATAAAAAATATTCAGTAATTGGTTATATTATTATTGATGATTTGCGTAATGCAAACCAAGTAAAATGGGATTGTTTGCAAGTGGGTTTAATTATTAATATTGAAACTCACTTAGATTATAAAATTGTTAATCGTGAGGTTGAAACTGAAAATGCTGATTATGGCAATGGTGAAATTTACAAAAAAGGTGAAACGGTTCTTACGTTACAACGTTGTGACAAAAATGGAAAAGTAATTTTAGATACACCGTTTGTTATTTCATTAAATAAATTCTTTAGAAAAATATCTATTTCAACAAGCAATTCCAAAGCAGTTATAAACGCATCTAACAACCAAAAAAATGGCGAAGGGCGAAAATCGAACAATCATTTATTACACAACCAAGGAACAAAAACAACTTAAAGAAAACATCAACAAAAAACTATTGAAACTAAATGTTTCAGCCCCTAAATATTTTCTTGCATTAGCAAAAAAAGACTTAGAGCAAAATGGTTTTAATAATCAAATTGTAACCAATTAAATTTTTATAAAAATGGCTAAACAGCAAGAAAAAAAAGAAGGTCAAAAAAATGACGAACTTTTAAATTCAGGTTTTGAAGGTGAAGAAAATAACACCGATCAAAAACCAAAAGAAGCAATTCCAACGGATTTTACAGATACCGATGAAAAACATCGTGGTCGTGTTATTATCTTCAAAGAAGTAGGCGAAAATGATTTTGGGGTTTACATAGGCCGTGGCCGTGAGATCGCAGAAGATTCTAAATTCGGTGCAAAAGGTACTTTTGCATTTGCTAAAAAAGGTAATGGTGACAATTTGCCGAATGAAAAAATTCTTATCCCCGCATCAACAGTTTTCACAAGAAAAATGGAATCCGTTTTTGAAAAACACGGTGAAAAAGAATTAATCGGAAAAGCACTTTTTGATATTACCTACTTAGGTAAAAAAGAAGGTGACCAAGGCGAATACTACGATTATAAAATCGCTTATCGTGGTGAAAAAGAGCCTATGGAATTTGCTTATGCAAGTGAATTTATCAACCTGTAATTAATCTAGGCCATGCTAGACTTACTCACAGGTTCAAGTGATGAACAGTTAACGCCGGAGTCAATTCCGGCGTTAATTTCTAAATTAGTACCCTTCATTGAGATTTATAAAACGCAAATAAAAACAGAACCTAATGATGAAGTAATTTTAATGCTTCGCACCACAAAAAAAGATGATATTAACGACCTTCAACTTGTCGTTGCTGTCATTGAAGGTTCAAAAATAAAAAGCGTTTTTCGTCATTTCACCGTTAAAGAAGCGGTTCAATTGTATCTAAAAGGTGAAAATGAAAAAGGTGGCGACCAATCAGAATTAATGAATCTTTTAGGATTAGATATTTTTAAAGAATGAAAAAAAAGAAAAAAATATCTCGTCAATTATTTAAAAAAGGGTTTTCCAAAAAGACCGGAAAATCCTTTTTTTATTCTACCGAAAACGGTAAACGTGTTGGTGAAAAATTTTATAGGGCGCAATTTAATAGCGACGGCAAAAGAGTAGGTAAAGGATTAACAAAAAAAGTAGTGAATTTTATAACTGAAAATCCCGATGATGTAATGATTGAGGGTTTTGATTTAAAAGATTCAGTTTCAAAAATTGTTGATTCATTTGAAAAGATTGAAGAAAAAAAAATACAACCACAAAAGAAAGTTGAATTACAATTTAAAACAGATATTCAATATTGGGATTTACGCACTGAAATTGCAGAAAACAAAGATATTAATACCTATATGATTAAATTGGTAGGTTCTGATAGATACGGACGTTTTTCAAAAGAACGTGCTTTAGAACTAATGGAAATATATCAACAAGCTATAAATAGCGAAGTGGTTGCATTTAACAAAAAATACAAAGCAGACAATATTTATATTAACCCGTCTGAAATTTTTCAAGACGTGGTACAAACGGAAACAAAGCAATATTTAGATTTAAATTTATTAGAGGTTAACGGCGTAGAAGGTGACTATCAATTTGAATTTATGAAAAATTTAGAGGCTAATTTCCGCAATGATTTAGATGCAAATTTTTATCAATATTAAATTATTTATACATGGCTTTCATTATACGTTGCAAAGGTTCTTTTGCAGGTCGTCGGGATTATATGAAAGCGAAAAAAATGACTTTTACGCTTAAAGCAACAAATAATACTAAATATATAGTTACCAAAAGACAAAGTTATAAGAACCCCGAAAAAGAAGCTAACGACAAAATTTATATGTATTCAGATCAGCATTTTCCTAAAAAGTATTTACACCTTTTTCAAAAGGTGAAAAAAGAGGTTTTAAATTGCGTAGAATTGAATTACACGCAAAAGGATAAAGCAATACCCGACTTGTATAAAAAATCTCTTTACAATCAATTTAAAGATATGTACGGCGAACTTGCTAAGGGTGAAATTATCAATATTACAGATACCATTGAATTAGATGTTACCAAAGCATATTATAATACTGCATTTGTTTTAGGATTTATTACTAAGGGATTTTACGATTTTTGTATTGGGTTACCAAAATATATGCGACTAGCTTTAATTGGTAGTATTGCAACAAAAAAAATAATTTATGAATATCAAGACGGCGAAGTTGAATATTTTTTTGTTGGTAGTGATGATGAAAAAGAACAAAAGACAATTGAACTATTGCGCCGTGTTTGGTTTAATATTGTTAATTACGTCGATAATTGTTTATTTGAATTTTCCAAATTAGCTGCTGACAATTTTATTTTATATTGGGTTGACGGTATTTATTTAAAAAAATATCCTGAATTAAATTTGCATTTTAAAATAATCACTAATAAATACAAATTAAATTTTGATGAAGAAAAAACCGAAAACGTTCAAATAACAAGGTATCACAAAGATAAGTACGAATTTAAAATAATTCTTGAAAACGGAAAAGAAAAAGTATTTAAGCACAAAAATAAAAAGCATTTAATTAATTTCAGTTCACCGGATTTAAAAAGAAAGGATAAATGATTATGAAAATAAAAAATCAATTAAGCAAAAAACAAAAAATTGAATTTTTAAATTTTTGTATAAGAAAATTCAGATATTTCATTAAATACCAAAAAAGAAAAAATAAAATAAATGATGTTTTTATAAATAGATTTAGAACAGAAGGATTTTGTTCTCTTTTTTATGATTATTGTTTTTTAAATAACATAACATCTGATTATTCTGTTTATGTAGGCGATTTATTTTTAGAATTAGAAAAGTATAAACCGTGGCAAACGGGTGTTTTAGATTTTTGGTTTGAATGTAGTTTTGAAGGATATAAAAAAAGAATTGATATTTGTAAAGAGATATTAAAGGAATTAAATAAATAATTTTTTATTTTATGAAAAAGAAATACGAAAATCATTTCTCAGGACAAAAAGAAATAAATTACTTTAAGCATAAAAAAACAGGTGTAGTTACTTATTTCATGCCTTTACAATTAACTAAAGTAACTATTTGTTTGCCTTTAGACGCTACAGCAAATAAAACCTTTAAACTAGGTTCTTTTCACGAATTTACTTTCTTTTTAAATGAAAAAGAATTTAGAAAAGAAATTGAATACATGATTAATCAATTTCATGTTTTTGATTATTGTGAAATAAATTGTTCTAATTATTCCGATGCTTCTATTTTAAATTCATTAATTGAATTAAATATTACTGAGGATAATAAATTAGCTTCATTTATTGATAAATTAAATTTAGCAAAAACAAACCCTGAATTATTTAAATGCTTTTCAATTTCGGGGCAATATTCATTATTTTGCACCGATGAAAAGAATTTATTTTATTTATCCGTTTCAAGAAAGGAAAATAAAAAAAATACCGTATCTATTTCATTCTCAGGTTATAATATAATAAATAAAAAGAATTTTATTTTTTATTTTAATTCTTTTTCTGAATTATATAAAAACAATTTAATTGATTTTATTGAATTTGCTAGTTATATAGTTAACTTTGAATTAGTGGCGAATAATTATTTAAATCATGAAATAATTAAAAATAAAGAGCCTGAGCCAAAGCCCGAAATTCAAGTAATAAAAGGAATAATAAAAAGCCCTCAAAAACGCAAAAAAGAAAAAAATAGTATAAACCCGTCGCAAAAAACTTTATTTTAATTATGGAAAACTTTGATGATTTTTTAAATCAAAATCCCGCACAAAAAAATAATAACCTTAAATTAATTAAATGGGCTGTTATTTTATTATTTATTATCGCTTTTAATCAATTCATGCTATTTATTTCAAATGTTTCTATTATTTGGATTAAAATAATTATTCCTTTTTTAGAAGCGGGTTCAAAAACAGTTTTTTTTATACACAATTTAATAATTAATTTATTATGGCTTTAGACGCTAATTTCACGGAAATAATTTTAGAGGATAAAATTTCTGAAACAATAAAAAATGAAATAAATAATACCGCAACGGAAATAAAAAAGGAAGTGGTTGAGCAAAAACCCGAATCATTTGACGATTTTCTAAAAAAATCAAATCCAACAACAGAACCGGAATTTAAAAAAGAAGAACCGAAATTAAATTCAGAAATTACCGGAGATTTAACCGAAGACGATTTAAAGCGATTAAAAATTTCTGCTGCAATTGATATTGAGGTTTACGATACTCTTTTAACTTCAACTTGTCAAATTGTAATGGGTGACTTTTCAGACGTTACAAATAAACGTTACGGATTTAATGATGCAAAACGTGAACGATTGACAAACCTACTTGCAGAAGTAAAAGCATTAGACAAAAAGAAACGCAACCCAAAAGGAGAATTTTGGAAAGCATTAATTTTTTCTGCATTGCCTATTATCGTTTTAGCTGTTAAAGATTTTTTTAATAAGAGAAAACAAAAAGCAGAAATTCAAAAAACAACAAATGAAATTGAATCTTTAAAACAGAAAATTGTAAGTCTTGAAAAAGAGAAAAAAGAAGCATTAGAAAAAGATCAATTTACCACCATAGAGGTAAAGCAAGAAAACGGAACGGTCGCTACTTTAACAACTGTGAAAAAAGACGGTGAAACTAGAGGTCGTCACGTAAAAAATTGTGCTTGTGAAAAATGTATTAAAAAAAGAAAAGAAAAAAATAAAAGCATTTCACTAGGCTCTCAGTTTGAAGAAATAAAAATAGACTAATGGATTATCAAGGTAGATGTATTGCGGAAATAGGCACTAACGGTACGGGAAAAACTCATACTGCTATTGAAATTTTAAAACGTGGAAATGTAGAAGTTCAAAAACATTTCGACGTTGTTTTGATTTTAGTGTCCGATGATTCAGAAACTATTTTAAAGCCGTATAAGGAAATTAAATTAACTGAGGTAGGTAAACTATCAAAAGGTTGGGTAAAATTAAATGTAGATGATGTTGACGAGGTTTTCAAAGTGCTTTTTGATGTTTGGGAGAATAACCAAAAAATAAATAAAAATGTTGCTTTACTTGTCGATGATGCTATGGCAATTTTAGATACACGCAACAAGTGGGTAATGAAATTCTTTAAAAAACGTCGCCAAAGGAATTGTGATATTATTATGAATTGTCACGGTGCCAGTGAATATCCACGTTCTTTATTTAAAAATACAACTGATTTTTTAATTTTTCAGACTACTGATTCGCTGCAAGAAATTGAAGCACGAATGAGCAGGGATTTAACGAACCGATTAAGATTAGCCGTTGAATATGTTAACATGGTTGCTGCAAATTTTCAGAACACAAACAACTCATTAAAATATTTCCGGTTTTTATTTTCTCAAAAGTCGCCACCGGAAATTGAAATAATTAGAAAACTAATTGCTTCTAAATGGTGGCATGACGAACAAAAACAAAAAATTATTATTAACCAATTAAATAAATTTCAAATATGAAAAGAATAAATCTATATTTTGCTATTACTAAAATATACGCTATTGCTTATATTTTGTTTTTTATTTTTTATGTTTTTCCTTTAGTGGATAATTTTTTTATATTCACTATTAACGTTTATCTACTTCTAAATGCAATAGCATTAATTTTTGCTAAAAAAGAAGATTTAAATATTCTTCTATGCTCTTTTTGTTACGTTCTTTATATGAAAAAAATCGAACAGCAATTAAAATTATTAGATTATTTAATTGATTATTATAAAGAAGAACGGTATCAACATGACCCTGTTTGTTTTTTAATACAAAAATACGCAAGACAAAGAAATGAAATTGATGATAAATTTATTTCTAAACCATTAAAGTTTTTACCTCAATTTAAAAAATACAAACCAAAAGATAGAAATAAAATAGAAATTTGGTTTTCATTAGATAGAGAAGGTATTCAAAAAAGAATTGATATATTAACAGAAATTCAAACGGAATTATTAACTTATAAAAATGCGTATCATGGCAAATAAAAGACAATACCAAGTAAATGAATTTGCAATTATTGCGAATTTCGACAATCAAAATTTTGAAACGTCGGGTAATCAATTTTTTATTGGTAAACAAGTAAAAATACTTGAATGTTTACCAAATTACGAATATGTTGTTGGTGACGGGAAAAGTAAATGCAAATTATTTTATTACAATCTAACACCGTCACCGAATAAATTAATCTATTCAACTGATAAATAAAATGACTCAGTACGAAAAATACACCCTTGAAAAAAGAAAATCTTTTTTATCTAAAAAACTTTCAGATGAATTTTTAAAAAATAAATCAGATCGTCATAATAGATCAGTAAAAGAATTTCAACAATCAATTAATTTTATAAATCAAACCTTAAAAACTAATTAAAATGGAAAAAGATTTAACAACCCTAAGAGAATTAAAAAAACTCGATGAAAACAAAAGCAATACGAATAATTCACTTTCTTATGATCGTGCAATTAATGTAAATAATTTCGTTAATTCATTGAAAAATGATGAAGGTGAAATTAATTTTGAAAAAATATTTCTTGCCAATACATCGGGAGAAAATAAAGATGATTTTTTAAAACAAATAATTTTTGATTATAATTTTTTAATTAGTCAAAATGAAGAAAATATTCAAAATCTTGAAAGCGATTTAGCAGGTTATCAAAATAAAATCATTGATATAAATGCAAACGGAAATTCTAATAATGAAGAATTTGAAAAATTAAAATCTGACTTTCAAAAGGCTAATGAAACAATTAAATACATGGCTACACTTTTAAATAAATCTAAAGAAGTAATAACGTCTTTGGCATTGTCTGACGGTAAAAGTACAAAATTATGAGTCAGAAATTTATTAAAGGAAGATTTGTAAAGCCATTAAAAACTTTAAGTGATAGAGATTTAATTTCTATTATTTACGGTGGAATTGTTAAAAGCATTTCCATAGAACAAATAAAAAAAGAACCAAGTATTAATTATTTATTATCGAAAAAAAAATTAACTGTAAAGAATTGTTTTTTCTCCAATGATGATAAAAAAAATTGGTACTTTTTTGATGAAATGAATGTTTCTTTGCCGGAAGATTCTTTAGAATTAGATTTTCGTTTTGAAAAAAATATAAACTAGACTCCATTAGTTATATTTTTTTTATCCAATACTAGGTTTTATATTTTTTCCTAGTATTGGATTTTTTATTTCTCAACAACTTATCAACAAAAAGCCCGCTATACAACAACCATGCCAAAGTGTTAAAAAACGACACAGCGAAGGGAGAACAGGACGACAGAGGCT
>Ga0172380_10004832_pt1 | contig 16939 bp, 20 predicted proteins | sample Leawe162metaG_FD_119747 | JGI IMG/M metagenome (GOLD analysis project Ga0172380, IMG submission 119747) | Leachate microbial communities from a municipal landfill in Southern Ontario, Canada - Leachate well 162 metaG | ecosystem: Engineered > Solid waste > Landfill > Unclassified | place...
AATGGACGGAGGAAGAAGACGAGACTTTGATGAAAACGCTATGCGATGCGCAGGTTATTGATGACGCGCTTGTCGCTTCGTGTGCCGCCGCGCATCATCGCACACCCGAAGGCATTCGCGCGCGCATCGAAGTAATCGCGCTGCGCTTGTTTGATGCAAAAGTTGCGCCCGCGGATATCAGCGCGCAGACTGGTATTCCTGTCGAAAAAATACACGCACTCTGGCATGCGCGCGAAGATGCGCGACACATCGCGCGCGTTCGCAAAGTCAAGGCGTATCTTGCGGAGATGTCCGATGCGCAAGTCGCGCAGATCTTCAAGGAGATAACAGAGTCGCGCGTGTAGGGTCTCGCGCGTGGCTGGATTGCATAATTGCTCCGCTTCGCAATTATGCGAGCCACGCTGCGCCCCTACAACCTCGTGTAGAGAGACTCTTGGGTGCTACTCTAAATTGAATTTTTATGCATTAGATATCCGGAGAAGTTGCGCAGCTCTCCTTACCATGGCTCTTTACAGCACGTACGAACCGTTGGCTGAAGTGATTCGCATGATGTACGACATAACGCGCTTTCACTGCCTCGCGAAGCGCGCAACTCTCGCGCATGCCAAATGCGCAATACAGATCTTGTATCCGTTCAATGTGACTGTATCGACTGTTCCATTAACGACGCCCAGCGCCGACTACTGGAAATGTGACCTTGACGGCGTTAGGTGCGCGCTCAAAACAAATGCCCCGTGTGCGCCATCGCGCATGCAAGTGGAGGTTGCAGTCGCGCAATATCTGTGTCGCGCCATGTCGCACATCCGCGCGAATGGAATCGAGCGCGGATTCAATCACAAATGCGCGAAAATCTATTACATCATGTACGCAGCAGGAGCACTCGCGAATTGCGCGCGTCACTCTTGCATTGCTCCGGATGACATCACATCGGCGTGCAGATTGATAGAATACGACGCTGAAACTCCATGCGATGTTTTCATCGCCGACTCGGCAATTCAATTCGCCGAGAAATTCGCAAAAGGTTTGATGCTTCCGATATCTACACATGCTGCCGGTCGCATTGTTATTCTTAAAAGATATCATCCCGAACTATTCCCGGCAGAAAAAGAAATCATAGTGATCGATGATTAATGCGAGCGTCAAAGTGTGTTTTTTATGTCTATTATTTCATCGACACGCGCGAAGAGTTGCGCGAATGTCCCATCGTTCGTAATAACATGATCAGCCGGAATTGTTGCTGCCTCTTGCTCGCTGACATGCGCGCGATTCGCAGAAGAAATCGAACCAGTCGCGCGCTCTACGCGAATTGTTGTGATAGAAATCGCGGGGTTTTCACGCGCCATTCGCGCGAAGTACTCGTATTCCGCGAGCATGCGCACATCTGAGATGATAAGCACGTCGATTTCGCGCGAGTCAATAAAGTGCTCGCGCACATAATCGCACCATACATCGCGCGAAAGATTGCGCCGAACTACATCGGTACCGATTTGCTGCAGAAGTGTGCGGATCTTGAACGGTGCACCTGCGAATTGTGGCAGGTCCGCGCGTTCTTCTTCCTTGCGCGCGATATCGTAGAAGTCCGCGAGTGGGATATCAACACCGTAAAAGAGCGCGACAAGTTGACGACATATTCCCTTGAGCGCGTCAGCAAGCGCGACTTTCCGCGCGACTTTGTCCGTCTGTTCGATGTATCGCGCGACTATGTAATCCGCGATTGTATCCTTGCCGCTGTGGGCGAGACCGGTGATCAAGATAATGCGCATGATGAAGCGTATAAGTCTACATCGCGGTTTCAAATTTGAACACCGTTTGCAAATAAATATGAAATGCGAGATATGCGCGAAGTATTCGCGGTCTTTGTTTGCGGTTGCATTGTGTTGCCGATAATCGCGCGAGAGTTTGCGCATATCCCATACATGCATGTAGCCATTGTATATCTCGCGACTGTTGCAATAATCGCGTGTGCAATCCGCGAGCATGAACGAGACGCGCGCGATTAGCCAAGAAATGCGATATTGTGATCGATTTTTTCAATGAGTTCAAAGCGTCCGCGTATTGCAAGTTGCGTGACGAGAACCGGTCGAACATGTCGTATTGCTTCCGCGGACATGCGAGATGCATTGATATTTCGCACGCATTCAATGACATCGTCATCGCTTCCGTTGCGCGCGATGATCGCCATCGACACATTGATTGTGCGCGGAGTAACAACGCACGGATCCTCACGCAAAAGGAAACTGCGAATGCAACAGTTGCAAATCGCGACAATGACACATAATTCGCGCGCATGCGGAATGCTGAGAACGACTTCGTGGTCCCTGCGCGCGATGACGACTGCGCAACTCATGCAATGCGGATGCGTGGTGATATCTTGTTCAAGCGGATAATCCAAATAACCGCGCGTACATACTCGCGCAAAGTTATCGAGACATCGCGCGCATGATAAAAACAGCGTGATGCTCGATGCGAAACTTGGATCATCCGCCATGAACAGAGGAAATAAACGTTGCGTTGCTGCGCACATTGAGGGATCATCAGTGTGATTCGCGCGGATGCAAGACATAAAAAGTTCGCGTGCGCGCGTGTGAATCGCGCGCGACTCGATGTTCGCGCGAACACTGAAGAAGGTCGGGAGATTGTACGTAGTTGCGCATGTTGCCGCGAGATTCGCGCGATCACGCGGCGTCAACCAGCGCGCGATAATGCGCGCGATGTGATCGCGATTCATGGGGGACGATATATTAGTGAGTTAGTCGCGCAGCAACAAGAGCGGCGTGAATGTCACTTTCGAAAACCCACATAAACTCAATCGAGAGATCCGCGCGAGTTATCGACTTCGATACGTCCCTACCAATGGATTGCAACGCTTCTCGCATTGCTCGTTTCGATGGATTGATAGGATCCATGAGAACAGGTGCTGTGCCTGGGCGAGTTGGGGTTATTTCGATGTAGATCTGCCCACTCTTTGTCTTATACACGGCTATGGTGTACATCGCGCGCGAGTATCTATGTGATGCAGGGCGCAAATTCAAAAAACACCGTGCGTTTGTGCGTCACTCTTGCTGCCATTCGCGCGCGAGCCACTCGAGATTTTTTGCACCACCACGTTCGTGCGCGACTTCGAGAAGAGTTGCGGAATCATCCGCGCATGGTTGACACTCATGTGCAAGTTTACATAAAGCTTCATTGCGCTTCTTCGCGGCGCCGATAAGCATCTCGCTGCCCGCGAATACATGTGTGGGATCCAGCGCTCGTATGAGTTGGCACATTTCAAGACTTCCACTACGTGCGGCTGATTGCAACGCAAGGTCGAGCGCAAATTCGCGGTCAGCGGGATGACACCATCCAAACGTCGCGCGACACAGACTCTCTCGTTTGCTTAGAGGTGCGGTCGTGAGCCCGAAACTCGATACAAAGTCAGGACGTTCAGTGACGATCCATTCATGGAGAAGTTCCGCGACATCCTCATTGCCATATTCGCATGCGCGCGTGAGTGCGCGATCAAAGTATTCAATGCGCGCATCACCAAGAGCTGCTGCGCGAACCGCGCGCATGAATGCTGGAGTTCCGCGCTCTGCAGCGGCTGCAAAGACAAGTTCCCAATCGATGGGATCAAGCGCGCAGAATTCGCGCGCTTTGTCGAACATCTGCAAGTTTCCGCTGCGTGCCGCGAGAAAGACGACATCATGCGCAAAGTCAATCGAGATTTCGCGCGTCATTCGCGCGTGATCATTCAACAAGTGTGATAACCGCGATACATCACCAATCAAAGCAAGCGCCCGCAAAACATCGGGCCAAACTGAAAGGTGCAGATCTTTGCGCGCCCACGCAAGCGCAAGCGTGATGAGATCATCGCGAGCACCGCGCGCGGCTCCTTCGATCATTGGCGCATAAATACACATTTCATTGCGCGCGAGGATCACCTCCCAGCGCGCGCAGTGCGCATCACACGCGAGTCGTATAAGTGTGCGATTGTTCCATTCGTGCGCGAGCTCACATATATCACGATGACCTCCGCGTGCTCCGCGCCGCGCAATGTGCATCGCAATGCTCATCGACATATCGCGCGGTGATTCATCGGTGCGCGACATATCAACCGGACCTAACCAATGCGCGATTATGTATTTGCATGTTGCGAGTTGTCCATGAAGTGCCGCGCATTTGATCGCAGCTACTGCGTCAGTTGCACCAGCCGCACGCGCACGTTCGAGAGTCGCGCGATCACCGGAGCGCGCAGCTTGCTTTAGAAGAACGCGCGGATCTACTGGATCCATTGTATACTCGGCGAATACAATTTCAATTGTTCGTACCTTCATGTCTCATACTTTTGAATCACAAATTCGTGAAATATAATGTCGCGCGAACCTGGGATGTGTCGCGCTTGTGGTCGCGCAGTCGAACCATATTGTATGTCGCGCGTTCGTTGCTGCGAATGTGCGGAGATAGCGCGTGGTGCTCGGTTTCTTTCTTCTTCCGGCACATGCGCATATTGCGGTAAGTTCGCCCCGAGTTTGACTCGCGATCATATCATTCCGCGCGTAATCGCGCGTGACATCGGCGGTGCGGAGAATATCGCGCTTGTTTGCGACGATTGTAACAAACAAAAAGGTAGCCTTCTCATCGAAGAGTGGCTCGCGCAATTACCAGCGGATGCTCCGCAACACATTTACGCCGCGCGATTTGTGCAATAAAAATGGCACATGATGGTGCTTTTTATCTAACTCGCGCCATTATGATTGAAGTTTTTGATAAAGTTTGCATTGGTCGCATTCGCAACCATCGATTGTCACATGTCTCTCATGTATCGGATGCATACATAGCACACCGAACACTTCCACGATATTCGCGATATTCGCGCGAATGCATATGTCGTGCACAATCCATCCATTGCCTCCGCGCATTGCATGCGGAATAAGCCGAGCCCATGGAATATCGGGTATGCGTGAATGTGCAACAGTAATCTTCCACGTGCAAACATCACCACTTCCGGCGGCCCATCCGAGTGTGCGAAATGTTACGCGCGGAATGTCAAGATCGAAGAAAGCAAGGAGAAGCTCGAGAATTCGCGAATTACCATACCTTGCCGCATTATTTATCTCTAAACAACAATCACACATTTCGCGATAGAAATGCAAGTCTGGAAGCTCACGCAACAAATCATACGCGAACCAACATATGTCTGCATGATTACCCAATGCAGCGCCTCTTAGAATGTACATGATCGCTGTGTACCGGTCTTGTTCAGCGATTCCACGAAAGATGTATTGGCAAACTTCGAGATTTCCACTATATCCTGCACACTGCGACAATATGAACCAATGCCCCGGTGGCTCAATTGGGCGCGGTTGTGTTGTTAGTCGCAATATATTAATGAACTTGCACATCGTAAGATTACCTGCTTCAGTTGCGCCTTCCATTGCAATTTTGTGACTCGCGCCGTGGGATAAGGCGACTTTGCATGTCACGTAATCTCCAGTGCGCGCGGATTCAGTCGCGATTATTTGCCACATCTTACTTTCATCACCAATAGGTGGTCCATACTGCATTGCGATTTGATCAACAGTTGCGCGGCTTTGCATTATGTCGCGACAACATATCACAATTTTGAGATATTTCGTCATCATTTCATGCCATCCACACGCATGCTTTGCGTGAAGCTCGCGGAATAGCACGATTATTGCCTGCGAATCGCAGAGTATCGGCGCGCTTTTTTCTAAAATATCGCATGCTCGAATATCGCTGCAGTCATCATCCCATGCGATGATATCGCGCGCGACTTCTTCATGCCCATGTTCGAGAGCGCGCGATATCGCATCTGTGCGCTTGAGCACTATTTTTATTTGTGCGTCGCACGACCATGCATACGACCATTCGCGAATGAGCGCGCAAATGTCGCAGCGACCCTCTGCGGCCGCGGCGCACAACGCGCGATTGTAATTCAACATACAGCGCTCGCGCAACACGCGCAAATATGAGACATCGCCGGCGATGATGGCATCGCGCGCGAGATCATCTGGCGACTTATTTGGATTACTGCGCGAGATTCGCGCGGACCATATGCGCGATGCACCACGCAACCCCGCGACAAGGCGCGAGTCAATAGCGCCCCCGCAATAATGCGCGATGAATTCATCCATAAAGAAGCTTGGTGATGCATCGTAGAAGAGCGATAGGGTATCCTCCATATTTGTATAACGTTGCGCACGAGATTCAAAAAAATGCGCACATTGTTTATGCGTCATCATCCATCGCGCCGATATCGCGAACTGTCTCTGGAACACCCGCGAGTTTTTGCCTGCGCTCAATCCATTCGCGCGCGAGTGCCGCGACATCTGTGCGCTTGTGTTCCTCGGCGATTTTGAGCGCTGACCTGAACCTGTGTGCGCCATGGTCGCGCGCGAGTTTCGCGAGCGCTGCGTTTCCATTGATTGCGGCGCGCTCAAGGACAACTTCCCAATCGACTTTTGAGAGTTCAGAAGTGATTTGAAGTTCGCTGAACGTCAGAACGAGATCGATAAATCCTAAATCTTCTGGTTCTGTCATGTGATCAGCCATGATTCCGTGCGCCGCTGCGATTATAACTCTGCGCTTCGCACCATCGATTGTCAGATACTCATCTGCGTAATGACAAATAAGACCAATCGAGGCGATGCATGCGGTATCGCGTATTTCGAGTTTAGAAAGATCAGAGTAACGCGATTTGTTCAAGTCCGCAACGAACCGTTTGATCGCGTCGTACAACGCATCAAATCCATAGTAGTAATCGGGTCCGGCACCAATCTTTGCCGCCATTTCTTCGATCATGCACCATGCAATGTGAGATATTTCGCTCATTTTGTTCGATTGAAAGTACCAAGGATGAGAGAATTCAAATTTGTAGGGGCTCGCGCGTGGCTGGATTGCAGGATCGCTCCGCTTCGCTTCGCGATCCTGCGAGCCACGCTGTGCCCCTACAAGTCGAGCCTTCGGCTCTCCTGGCTTCGCCACCTCGTAGCAACATGAAAAAACATACCACCAGTGCTCATTGTTCATCATGCCTGATATCGCGTATGATCAATGGTGGCAACGAAGCGATGCGATCCGGTGAAGATGTCGCGATCCATTCGCGCAGAAGTGCGCAAATTTCGGGATGCATTCCGCGTTCCGCGCCTGCGAGCGCGGCTTCATACATGCGCGCGCCTTTGACATGCGCGAGTTTCACGCGAACAATGTCGCCATGACTCGCGGAATTCATGAGCATGAGGTTCCAATCCGCACCAAGCACCGCGAGACATAATAGACTCTCCGAGTATTCGACGAGCGCCGTCATCAATGACACGGCATCACTATTGATTAGTTCAGACCGTGAAATTCAACGTAAAACGTATCATTTCACACATACAGATGTGATGAATAAATCCACAACACCTGCTTTTAACGGAGTGGTCTACCTCCGGGTAACAAGAAAGTGATAAGGAATGCCGACCAAATAGCGACAGTCATGAGTCTTGGCTCTCGAGACACAACCATCACTTCATAGTCATGCATCTTATGTCCCTTTCCATACGATACATATATTGCTTATTCCTTTAGATGAAGGGCACATGATACATTTTTATATATTTTTTATGAGCAGTGTATGTATCGCCACTATGTGTGAATGAGTGCAAATCACCATCGCGCACGATCGCAACTTTGCGACTAATGCGAAAACCAACTGTGACGCTCATGAAGTCATAGTACGTGATATGAAACTCGAATGGAATGCTAAAGACAGACGAGAGGTTTATCATATCAACTTCAAACTCAGAAACCGCGCGCGCAACAAAGCGTCCGCGCGCACCATCAAATATGTACGTGTTAGTATCTCCATCGACAATGATATCTCCGCGGACCATTAGATCTGGATGCGCGATATATCTCGCGACCCATCTATGCGCTGTCTCGCATTTAATTTCGCATTGTTCTGGACCGCGCGCGGATGCGAAGAACATACGCGCGTTACCATGAGGTGGCGCATCGCGCACGCGCGATTCAAGGTTGAGCAAGAACTTGTATGCGACGCGCGCATCGGGCATCACTTTGCGCGGCGCGAATTTCTTATGTGAGAATCGCGCGCGAATCGCGACTTCCCATAGAGGCGCGACAAACTCGCGCATGCGCGCGCATGTCTGAGACAGCGCGAGTTGCTCGCGCGTTTCGAGAAAGTCCACAATGTGTTGCATAATGAGAGCTATGAATTGAGCCATGGTATTCATTTTGTATGCAAAAATGAATATGAACCGTGCGAATACATACGAATGGATACATACGTTAGAGCCGTGTTTCCGCCTGCAACGGATGCTTTCGCGCGCAACGAGGTGCTTCTGATCAATCACGCGATTCGCTCGCATACATTCGTCGGGAAATCTGCGATATTCGCGCGCGACTTGAACAATGTGATTACACCCGAGCATATCATATTGCTTATCATGCACGGTGACGTTCATGCATTCGCAATGCTCAAAGACATAAACCATATTCATATTGCGGTGTTATTCGCGCGCGCAACAAGACTTTCGGGAATCGCGGCGTGTACCGAACATCGCATACAATACGCACTTCGCATATTTCGCGCGCAAGCCGGAGCGATTGTCGCTGCTCTTGCGGAGTTCGAATCGTACGATTATGAAAAGTCGCGATCGCAGTTCGTATCCGCGCGGAAAGTCGCGCAGTATTATGACGCATTGAATCACAATTTGTTTATTCGACAACTCGCGGCGGAATGTGCGTGGAATTCGTTTGTTGTTCTTGATGTCTTCGCGGAACTCATGCGCGCAACTGATCCGCGCGCGGTTCTCGCGGAAATCTACGGTCGTCGCGCGGCACAAATCGCGATTGCTGCGCACGATATGCAAATGCGATTGGCGTGTGACGACATCCTCGCGGATCCATGGATGACTCTTGAATCGTGTAATATTGATGCTCGACTCGCGCGAACTTTTGCATGCGACGAACTCATACGCGCGATTTATGAAGTTGTGATTTAATTGATGTTTTTTGCAAAAAACATCAATTAAACTGCAAACCATACGCGCTTTCTTGCTTGGTAACGATGCGAATACTGGTATGTTTCGCATATCGCATAAGGTCATTAATATCTAAGAACGCGCGCGGGACATGTAATGTGTATCTCGTGCCACCATATTCGAGTTCGCAATGATCACCCGCGTCGCGATGGATCATCACAGCACGCGTGTAGTTCGCGAGGTTCGGGTCAATGTAAAATGATGCTCTATCAAAGGAATCTACGAGGTCCTTAAAATATTCGATACCAAATTCAATGCCAATTTTGATTGTAATTGGTAATGTGATTTCGATATTCCCCCAATGACTTGCGTTTGCTTGCATGTCTCGCGCATACACTCCATCAAACATGTAGAAATACTCGCCGTGCCTGACGACATGTATAATGTCTCCGCGCAACATCAATGAATTTTGTGAGACGTAAATGATTTCTTTTATAATTCCACCGTGCGATACGGCGGATATCGCGCGTTCTCGCGATGCTTCCACTTCTTCTGGAGCAAGAAACAAGCGAGCACTATGCGTCACGGCACGCGCGCGATTCGCGCGATCTTCGAGCAGGAGCAAGAATTCGCGCGCGTTGTACTCGGGTTCGCGCGCGATGAATGCGGGTTGCGCGATTTTATGCGGAAACTGCGCGCGAACTTGCGCGCGCCATGCTTCATGTGATGAGATCTCGGCGCGGTTGCGCGCGCATGTCTGCGAAAGTGCTTGCAAATCGCGAGCGCCTAGAAATCGCGCGATTGTTTCTGTGCGCAACATTGGCTTTATAAAAATCAACAATATATTCAAATTTCTTATCGGTACCACTCTGCAGGCATTACAAAATGCGAAGAATCGGTACAATCGCGCACACAAAGCACGAATACGATGTCATTATCGATGGCCTCCTTTATTGTTTCGAACGTGTAATCCTTGTCAATAAAGATATCACATCGATCATCGCATTCAAATGTGCACATATCCGTATGCGAAGTCACGCGAAGACGCGCGCGTTTATCTATGCGCACAATGATATCGCACGGGCTCGGAAGATCGAAATAATAATCTACACAAAACTCGAGAGGAATGCTGAATACTTCGCAAAGATCGAGATATTCCCACAAATAATCCCACCGTTTCTGCTGGATGGGTCGCAGCACCATGCCATCATATATGTATTTGTTCTGTGTCACATCATCGATGATGATATCCCCGCGAAGTATTAAGTCGCGATCCGCAGCGATGCACGACATAATATTGTCACCTGCATAATGATAGATTCGCGCGCGATTTCTACCGTATGTAATTCTGTCTTCGAGAAGCAAGAGAAAGTTGCGCGGATTGCATTGCTCAACGCATTGTTTGTATGGGAACCGCGCGCGAACCAAGGCGTGCCATGCATCGCGCGTGCCGAATGAGTTGCGCATTCGCGCGCATGTCTGGGACATCGCGCAGATATCGCGCGCTCCAAGAAACTGCGCGATGGCACTATACATGGAATATATGGCGTTATAAATTCATTTTTGCATTGCGCAAAAAATCGTAACTTCTATGCGAATTCCAACTCGTATCCATTGGGTCGTTTGCGTACGATGCGCGCGCGAGTATGCGATGCGTAACTCATGAAATTATCGATATTGACGGATTTTGCTGGTCTTATGATGTAGTGTACATCACCGTATTCAAGTTCGCAAAAGTTATCCGCGCCATGATAACATGTTACGAATCCGGTACATTTTGTATCGATGTAAATGTATGCGCTCTCAAACATGTCAATGAGTTCCGTAAAATAGCCAATATCGAATTCGATACCGATTTTGATTGTGATCGGTAATTCTATGGAGTATTTCGCATTGTAACTTATTGATGTGCGCTGTATGCGTGCATATACTCCGTCGAAAATACAGAAATAGCGATCGTCATGACTCGCATCATGAATGATATCTCCGCGCAAGATTAGTGAATCTTGTTGTACATAAATGATATCTGTGATAATTCCATCTATCGATACACATGAAATCGCGCGCATCGGTGATATCTCAACTTCTTCTGGTGAGAGGCGCATGCGCGCGTGATGCGTGATTGCGCGCGAATTTCTCGCGCGATCTTCGAGTAAGAACAGGAACTCGCGCATATTGTAATCAGGCGCGCGCATGATGAATGCAGGTTGTTGAATTTTGTGCGGAAACCGCGCACGTACCGAGATGCGCCATATATCGAGCGAATTGCACACCGCGCGGTTGCGCGCGCATGTCCACGATATCGCGCAGATATCGCGCGCACTAAGGAAGTTCGCCGCGTGTTGCATGATGATATGTAATGTTAAGCAAATTCAAAAAATCAGTCAAATAACTCGAGATGATATGTTGCGCAATTGCGCGGTTGCGTGTAAAAGTCATGACAAGTCATTGCACTCCAAGACTTGAAGAGATCTGCGTGTGTGTCAATGATATATGTTTTGTCATCATGCGAGAATGTCATTTTTGCGTCATTGATCTTCTCATATTTTACGCGATCATCGATCTGGAATCCGATATTGCATCCGCGCCAGATGCCGCGACCATAATAAGTTATGTCAAACTCGAACGGAATATTGAACACAACTGCGAGTGATTGATATACTTCATTGATGCATGGAACATGATGGCAACGGTAACCATCAAAGATGAACATTCGCGCGCGATCATCGATCAGAATATCTCCGCGAATGATGAGATCCGCGCGAGGAACATATAACATCCCGAGTTGATGGTGCTTGAAAACATGTTCATCACATAAGATATGATCCCAATTATCGCGCGGTTCGAATGCCGCAAGAAAACGCCGCGCTTGACCATGTGGTGGTGCATCTGCGACGCGCGATTCCAAGATAAGTAAGAATTTGAGTAATTTTTGCCATCTTTCGAGCATCGGATCATCGCATTCGGTGCGTTTTTTATATGGGAATCTCGCGCGGAGTTGCTCCTTCCATCCACCGACCAATAGCGGAAAACGTATACGCGCGCATGTCTGCGATAGTGCGAGCAAATCGCGCGCACTTAAGAAATCTGCGATATGTTGCATGAAGTTCGCGATGATATATGAGGATGTCATGCGAATCATTTTTTGCGAAAAAACGCGCGACTTACTCCGGTTAGAATGGCTCAATATGATGAATATCGCATCCATATTCTTGCCATCCATATGAAAATGCGCGGTTGGTCTTGATGTATTCGTAAATCTTATCAACCTCATCGCGCGCATTTCGCGAGCACCTGATAGCATACGTAGTGCCACCATGAGTAAAATCGCAACAGTAAGACCATGTACGGTAATCCTTGGAGTGGTAGTTCAATGTAACGCGCGGATCTACGCGAAACATTATAATATCACCCGCTTGCACAGCATCAAGATAGTATGTAACATGGAATTCGAAAGGTATGACGAACACATCCGAGAGGTTCAATATGTTGCTCGCGTCATCCCAAGGCTCGCGAATTGTCGGGATGCAACGTGTACCATCAAACATGTGCATCAATTTGCCAGTTTCTATTATGTCTCCGCGCAGGATGATATCAGCGCGCGGAACAGCAATATGTTGGGCACGATCATGAATTGGGATCGAGTCACGGTCGGCTGGAACTTTGCCATCTTCGCATAGCACACCGGGCCACACCAGCGCACGACCATGCGGCGGTGCATCTGCAACGCGCGATTCAAGCAACGCGAGAAACTTGTAAGGCGCGCATTGTTCCGCGCGTTGCTTGTACGGAAACCGCGCATGAATTTGCGCACACCATACATCACGCACGTGCAAACGCGCGCATGTCTGCGAAAGCGCGCAGATATCGCGCGCACTTAAGAAGTCTGCAATATGTTGCATGATGGATGTGATACGTAACTCGTGCATATTCAAAAAAATGTGACCTAACCATCATAAGATATCAACGTGTATTTACACAATCCGGTCGAGTTGATCATGAATGACGCGCCATTGCGGATCATTAAAGATTCGGTCATGATACTATACGCACATTTTACTTCGTATTGAATCCCTTCGTACTCGAATTTGAACCGATCATCGTCGCTCTTCAGTTCTAATACTCTCGCGTCAATACGGCAACTAATGTGAATATCACTGCAGCGAATGTGGTCGTAGTATGTAATTGGGAACTCGTACGGAATGTTAAATACACTCGAAAGATCCATGCTGTCTTCACGTATCGTTCCCATGCCTTCATCATGTTCAAAGACTCCGTGGTCCACATAATGAGCACGGTGACCATCGAAGATAAACACATGCGTCGTTGCATCGATAATTATGTCACCGCGAATGCAACCGCAGTGTTGATCAATGAATAAATCACGATCACATGCGCGCGAATTCGTATTGTCACCGCATATAACGCGCGAGTTTGCGAAGTGGGTAAGTGACGCGAGGAAAGTTCGCGCATGTCCGTCTTCCGCGCGTTTTTCGAGTGACAATACGAATTCGCGCATTTGTACCGGGCTGCAATCGCAGTTCGGTGAGAATTTTTTGTATGGGAACCGCGCGGATCTCAGCGCACCCCATATATGCGCGAACATGCAGCGGTTGCGCGCGCATATTGCGGACATCGCGCAGATATCGCGCGCGCTTAAGAAGTCCGCGATGTGTTGCATGATGGATGTATGGTAAGCATCGCGCGAATTCATTTTTATGAAAAAATGTGATTAAGTCGCGCGCATCCTTGCAACTATGCGCTGGAATGCATCGGCACCTGCATCGCGATTATATGATCTCGCGGACGCCTTATCGCCGCTTAGATCTGTCTTGATACAACGTCCGGCGTAATAGTCGATATATTTGGCTATCGCCACGGTTGCATTCTCATTATCGAATGGTGGTGGAGGCATTCCGGACATCATGAAGAATGCCGCGGGTTTCATAGCTTCCCAGAGAAGCTTGAGAAGCTCAACCTTGTCAAGTCCAGAGATGTCAACTTCGTCACTTGCCATTGCGAATAATAATCAGAGTGATGGTATATTCAATTTTTCTTGCGCGATTTCATCATAAGAAGTGCGCGCGGCAGTGCGAAGGAGTCAAACTTTTGTGTACAACAACGCTATCTTTTGGTTCCACATGAGTCATTCCATCGAAATCGGTTATCATCCACTCCGCGCCAATATCAACAACATCTAAATAACGTGCGCGACCTCGTGAATCAATGCGCGGTCTTTTCCATCTCTCGCCGACGTGATCGAGCTCGGCCACAGTGAGAATATCACCATGACGATTCGCGCAACAGCAATGAGATGATCTGTCAGCTCTGTTGTACGCCAACCACCCACAAGCGCGACACCGCGAGATCATTCGCGCATATATTGAATATGCAATTCGCGACATATAACACTCTCTCCCATGCTTGTGTACTCTGCACGTGTCAACTGGGTGGCACCAGGCGTGACCTTCCGCAACGTCCGCAGCCCCGGAGGTCACACTCCAGATGAACTCAAAAGCGCAATGCAAAAGTATATTCGGCGCTGTAATGCTTCTGCGGCTGCTTACTGTGCGCGCGAACTCTGCGTGCTTTCCATGTCCGAAGGCGCGCGCCACTCGCGAACTCTTGCGATTGCGACGAACACAATTCATCGCATGATGATTATTTGTTCGGAGGATATCGGACCTGCAATGGGTCCCGCGGATTGGGAATATGTGCGCGATGCGACGCGCGAACTTCTCGACTCGCGCAAGGCGCCAATCGCGGATGATGAAACCGCGCGTGTACAATGCGCGCGTTATTGTGAACTCGCGGCGTTCCTCGCGATTCTTCCAAAATCGCGAATTGTTTCGCACATCCGTTCTGCATGTGTTGCATGGCGCGACCCCGCGGTCGCGCTCCGGCGCGCAATTGAAGACGGCGTACACATGGCACCTGATATCATGCCCGCGATACTCTTGCATGCATCCGCGAAGTACGCGCGAGTTTGCGCGATTGTTGAAGACGCGCGCGATTTCCAGGGTGATGATGTGGCGCGCGATGACATATCTCGCGCATGCGTTGCGATTGCGCGCGCATTCCTTAGCGAACGTGATGAGACACAAGGCGATTATGCAGAATGGACGCGTGAGTTGCGCGATTCGCGCGAGCTTTTCCTGGTGCGCATGATGGCCGCTGCGCATCGCGCGACTTTCACCATGAATTTGCGCGTCACGCGCGATACTGAGCGCGATGTTGAAGAAGCGCGACGTGTTGCCTTTGGCGCTTCAACCACTCTCGATGCGCGCCAACTTGATGACTTTGTATATGACAAACACACCGCGCGCGGTCGCCGAAGCGGGGTAGATAAACGCGGAGCGGAAGGCGCGCTGCAATTCGCGCTCGAAGGCGCGCGAGTCGAATGCGAAGATCCTCAATGGGCCTTGCGTGACTTTGCGGAGTTTTACATTGACAAAAAGACAGTCGAAGCAAGGCTCGACCTTGCTTCGGTTCGCGCATCATTCACTCCTTTCTTGATCCGTGCAGACGCCCCATCGCGCGAGTATGAGAGTGAGGATTCGGCATGGAAGTTCGAAGTGCGCGCGCAACTTGTCACGAGCATGGCGCACACTGATACATACTTTGCAAGCAATCGCGCAGGTCGATGGTACCTGATAAAAGGACCCGTCGCGCCGAGCGTAGCGCGCGATGCTGTCATGATTTCGCGAATCAAACGCGCGATTTGCGGAGATCTTCCGCTGATTCCACTAAGCGTGGCGAGTTGCGCGCGACTCTCTGCGACTCTGCGCAGTCCACTGGGCATGCGCGCGCGTTGGGTTGGTCCCGCGGCGTTCATTGTCGCGCGCGCACTTCGCGGAAGTCGCAGACTCGCGCGCACGACTCGTTCAAGTGCGCGTTGGCCACCAACGGAGGTCATCGATTGGTCGGCGAATGCAGACGAGTGGTCGCGAGAACATGGCCCGATCGCGCTGACATCTGGTGTCATTGCGCAGATCAGAGATGATGCGCGCGCGATTCACGATCTTGTTCTTGCGTGTTTGTTTCGATTCGCACTTGGTGTTCGCGATAACGCAGCGCGCAACTTCATATTGCGCGAAGATTCGCGCATTGTCGCGTGTGATGAAGACAACTTTGAGTGTATAGGAACTGGCGCGATTGCCGATGAGTGGGTCGAATTTCTCGCAAAATTACCCCCTGCGATTGGATCATTCGTGCGCGATGCGAGCGGTTATGACGAAATCGCGCAGTGGCGCGCGCGTCTCCTCATACTCCGCGCAAATGATTTATTTTCGGGTATGAGCGACGAATGGACGCCGAGGTTCGCGCGCATTGATGCGAGACTTGAATTTGTCGAAGGTAAGATGAGGGTATGATTTGGTGTTTGTTTTTTGAATCGCGCGAGGAGTAACTATATCGCGCGCAATCATATGAATCTGATAGAGATACTGCAACAATTCCAGCCAGTACGCGAAAGTTTCGAGAAATTCGCGGGGCTGCGAGTGGGAACTGCACCACTGCGGGCAACTTGTCGCGCGGCAGCCGCATTGTTTGGAAAGCCGTGGCACTGCTCAGCTGACCGGGCGTATGCACTTTCGGGATCTTATGGAAACGCGCGAATGCTCGAAATAGCACTTGAAAAAGGTGCGAAAAATCATTTTAGTTTGCTTTATTGGGCTGCGAGCGATGGTGAGCGCGAGTTTTGCAAATACGCAATGGAACGAATTGCGGAGCCCGGATGCACCGAAAAAATATGCTCTATGTTGAGTTGCCCACTGTTGACCGGAATTACGCCGCGCGATATGATGATGGCTGGAGCTGCTCATGGTGGACGCGCGGAATTCTGCGATTGGGCGATACAACTTGGATCAACTCGGTATGATGTAATGATGTTTTACTCTGCATCGAGCGGACAACAAGAGATACTCGCGCGGTCCATCACACTTGGCGCCGAT
>Ga0172380_10004833_pt1 | contig 16934 bp, 7 predicted proteins | sample Leawe162metaG_FD_119747 | JGI IMG/M metagenome (GOLD analysis project Ga0172380, IMG submission 119747) | Leachate microbial communities from a municipal landfill in Southern Ontario, Canada - Leachate well 162 metaG | ecosystem: Engineered > Solid waste > Landfill > Unclassified | place...
ACCGCTTCGACTATCGACAGCCTGCCCCGGATTCTAACTCCGGCGGTGATTACATCCCTGCTTCTACCTGCCCTGGCTCTCGCCTCCCCACAGTTCAAACCTGAAGCAGTAAATCTCCATCTGACCGAGGTGAACCCGGATTATTATTCGGTGTCGCTTAAATCCCCGCCGGTAACGGTTCAGGCAGTCGCGACTGCTTCCGGCGATTATGATCATCTATCAATTGCAGAAGAGCAGACCATTGGCCGTCCCGGATGGCCTGATCTGCCACTTATCAGCAGAACGATTCTGATTCCCCCTGCCGGCGATGTGATTCTTCACATTAAAAATGTCGTCTCACGAGAGGAATCGGGCGTCAGACCTCTTGCAGCGCCACCTGAAGATATCGACGATCCTGCCGCCGGAGAACCTTCTGAGGCATATCTCAACTCAGACGGCTGGTTCCCGCCTGACCCGATTCGGATCGACAGGCCTGCCATCATGCGCGGTTTTCGAATGGTGACCGTTTATACCTTCCCGGTTCAATATAATCCGCGCACCGGAATCACACGATTCAACGATCAAATCGATTATGATCTGGAATTTTCCGGAGTCGGCGAGAATGAAGTTGCCAATCCGGGAAGAATACCTGCTACTTTCGCTGTCAGGCGCGCACTGGAAAGTATGGTTGTTAATCCACCTCACTTTCCAGAACGCGATGCAGTTATCACAGGGAACTACCTTTATGTAGCAGTCGGTAACCAGTCCATTCTTGATGCCCTCGCCCCTCTGGTTGAATGGCGAAGGCGTATGGGACACAAGACCGCCGTAGCGACAGTTGCCGGAAATGCCGGTATCGCAACGATTCGCGCCGCGATTCAGAATGCCTACGATAGTGATTCGCCACCTGAATTCGTCTGCCTGGTCGGTGATGCGGCCGGTGGAGACCTCCCCCTTGCGGCTGCCTCACAGACTGGCGACTACGAGTATAGCCGGCTTGATGGCAACGACCCGCTCCCGGATGTGGCAATCGGCAGACTCTCAGCGGCATCCATAGCCCAGTTACGGACGATTGTGACCAAGATAGTCAGCTATGAGTCGAATCCCTATATGGGCAACACCAACTGGTACCGACAAGCCCAAGTCGTCGCCGGACACATCGGAAACGGTATGGGTGAAGTTCACCTTGCGCACTGGGTGCGAATGCAGTTGGAAGCTTACGGTTTTGAGGATATCAGAGGCTGGTATTGGGACGAAGACGGTGAAGCTGAAAACAATCAACCCTTTTTAACCGAAGCCTTTCGCTGGGGTATCTCGATTCTTCACTATCGCGCCTTCTCGCACATGAATCAACTACCGCTCGCAGTTCTCACCAATTTGCCCAATGACGATGGCCGCTGGCCTGCGGTTCTGGCGATCTCCTGCAACACAGGTAATTTTGTCTCTGAGAATAACGCGAACTACCAGGGTATCGGCATGACCGAGGAGTTCCTCCGCGCTCGCGGAGGAGCCATCGGAGCCATCGGAACAGCAACTCCGGAAACTAACGTCCGCTTTAATAACCTCGTTGCCGCCGGTATCTGGAAAGGTGTTTACGAAAAGCGAATGTACTGTCTCGGTTGGGGACTCAATCAAGGCAAATACGAAATCTGGCGGGCTTATCACGGATTTGATGACGGCTATTCGCGCTTCATGGACTGGAATAACCTGATGGGGGACCCGGGCACTTCGATCTGGACTGACGTTCCTCAGCGCATCGAGGTCGCTCATGCAGCAACAATCCCGATTTCATCAAATCTTTTCACAGTGGAAGTAACTGATGAAGCCGAAGGCGAGCCAATTGCTGACGCCCAGGTCTGTCTGTACCGTGCAAACGATTTTCAGATCGTAGGCAAGACCGATGCTGAAGGCCGCGCCTGGTTGACAATACCCGATGGAGTAGAAGCTGGAGATGCTCTCATCACAGTTGTCAAGCACAACGTCTTTCCTTATCTCGGTGAAACAAGCTTAACCGAACCTGCAACGAGGCTTTCCTTCCATAACTTCTCCAACGATGACGATCAGGAAGGTGGAAGTTCCGGTAATGGTGACGGCATCCTCAATCCCGGTGAGCGTGCCGAACTGATTTGCCAACTGACAAACCCCGGCAGGAACCAAATTCAAGGTAATGCCACCATCACGGTTACCTCGCTGTCACAATTTGCAGATTTGGTTGATAGCGAATTGAATCTCGATGCCGTTCCTGCTCCGGGCGAGTCAGTCGAGCTCCATTTTGTCGTCGTATTGGACGAGTCGGTGCCGAACGACGAATCTGTGCGCTTTGAGTTCGCAATCAGCACTGGAGCAGGTATTTGGAGATCCGTCGCAGACTACATCGTCGCCGCCCCTGAATTAGCCGTGCAGAGCTATGAGCTTGCGGATAATGTCCTCGAACCAGGCCAGATCAAGACAATCAATATCCTCGTCAACAACCTGGGTGGCTTTGCTCTCGAACCTTGCACCACGAGGCTGATTTCGACTCAGGATGCATTGACAGTAATTGACGATCAATCGACCTTCCCACGTATCCCGGTCAACGGAACTCGTAGCTTGAACGGGAGCCCCTTCCGACTTCGTGCTCATCCGCTCGCCGTACCTGGAACCACCTGCGACTTGATCCTTGAGGTGACGACCGAGAGCGGTTTCGTCGATAGCGCCTTTTTCAGTCTGCAACTCGGTCAGGCCGGAGATGGCGATCCCTTTGGTCCGGACAGTTACGGTTATGTCTGTTACGACTCCGAGGACGATGATTGGGATATGAAGCCGGCTTTTGACTGGATAGAAATCAATCCCACCATACAGGGGCGCGACTTCAACGGAACCGTGCTTAATCTGACTGATTTGGGAGATAACGAAGACGCGGCTATTATGGTAAACATGCCGTTTGACTTCCGGTACTATGGTCAGGAGTATCGACAACTCACCATCTGTAGCAACGGTTGGGCGGCTTTCGGCAATCAGGCTTCCATTGGCAACTTCCGTAATCAGCATATTGCGCAGGCGCTTGCTCCCAAGGCGATGCTCGCGGTCTGGTGGGATAATCTCATCACGATCCCCAACACCTCTGCTATTGTCACTTATAATGATCGGAATGGCGGGAGGTTCATCGTCGAGTGGAGTCAGATGCGACGACTCGTTGAGGCTGGTCAAGGTGCAGTGGAGACGTTTCAGTTGATCCTCTACGATCCGGCCGTGCACGAGACGATGTCAGGTGACGGAATAATCACCTACCAGTATCTAACGGTCACCAACCAGAATTTGATCGCCCATAACGACATACCCTACTGTACTATTGGGATAAGCTCCCCCGACGGTATGAACGGTATGGAATATACTTACTGGAATACCTACGCACCGGGCGCTACCCGGATCGCTAACAGTTTGGCTATCACCTTCACAACCGAGGCCTCAACCCGCACCGGTATTATCCAGGGCGTCATTCGCGATGCCCAAACAGGGGAGCCGATACCCAATGCGCAAGTCTTGACCACGCGCTCCTTCTGGGCGGAAACAGACCAAGACGGTTTCTATCGCATCGACGATATTCTCGTCGGCGAAGATTACACTCTGACAGCTTCGGCGCTCGGATGGAATGATTCAACCCTGACTGGCTTCGATGTGCTTGAGGATGAGGTTCTAAATGTAGATTTTTCGCTCCTTCATCCGACGTTTCGTCTGTCTCATGAGCGATTGCAGCGCGATATTACGATCGGTTTATCGGTTGAGACGGAAATAACGATTTTCAACGATGGCAACGGATTGCTGACATGGGAATCTCTGCCTAACATCGTGCAGGAAGAAGAACGTCCCATGTGGGAATATATTGAGTCGATCCCTATCGGCCAGATAGCTGATGACGACCGTATCGAAGGCGGGGTCTTCGCTGATGATCATTTCTTCGTTTGCGGTGCGAACAGCGGCGACCCGAACATGATTTACAAAATCTCTCGTGACGGCGAATTAGTCAGCTCATTCGAGCAACCCGGAACCTCCAACTACGGTTTCAAGGACTTGGCATTCGACGGAGAATTGATTTGGGGCTCCGGTGAAGATTCCATATTCGGAATTTCCACCGAAGGCGAAGTAGTCGCCAGATTCCTTGGACCACAGAGCCCCCATAGCGCTATTGCATTCGACGGTGACCGGGGCTGGTTATGGACAAGTACGGTCACGACAGCGATCATGGCGGTTGATCGGGAGGGAAACCGTGTCGGCAGGTCTATCCCTCTTCGGTCGCTTCGCGTTTATGGACTCTCCTATAACCCCGCCGACGAAGCTGGTAAATGCCTTTATGTTCACACTCGCGAACGCGATACTGACCGACAGATTATCTATCGAGTCGATCCGGATGCGGGAGAACTTGAACTATTTCACGTTCTGAATCCGGCAGGTCCCGGTGTACCGACCGGCGCCGATATTTCAGGAATTTATGACCCGACCGACTGGGTCTATATCTCCATAGAAAACGCCAATTTGAACGATGGACGGGATCGTCTCGATATCTACCAGATCGCGCAACGAGCCGATTGGATGAATCCCGAACCGCAATCTGGAACCATCGAGCCTGATGCTAATCAAGAGATCGTGCTGACCATAGGTGCGTATGACCTGCCAGTTATGCGTCTTGAGGGAGATCTCAATTTCATCCACAATGCGGCATTGGGTCACACCTCACTGCCGATCACGATCGATATTGTGCCGGGTCCCGGTGACCTTACCGAGAGAACATGGATGCTGAACCATGGATGGAATCTCATGTCGTTGAACATTGCCCCGACATCACTCGATATTGTCGAACTGATGGAACCGTTGGTCGATGACGGGATTCTCGGTATGGTAAAGGATGGTTTTGGGCGATTCTACAATCCTGCGAGTGAGTTCAACAACATCCCCGGATACGATACTACCAGTGCGTATCAAGTTTTCGTCAACGACGGAGGCTTCCTGCTCGTTCGGGGAACCGCGATTGCACCCGAAACTCCAATTCCTCTCCGGCTTGGATGGAATATGACGGCTTATTATCCGCGTGATCCGGTAGATGCAACCGCGGCTCTGAGTAACCTCGACGAATCACTGCTAATTGCCAAAGACATCACCGGACATTTCTATTTGCCAGCCTATGACTATAACAGCTTGGGTACTTTTTCCGAAAATGAAGGATACCTGATTAAAGTCACTGACAACGTAGATTTGGTCTGGAATGTCGTGGCGGGAGGAGATCGGATTGCGGCAGAACCCCCATCACCAGAACACTTCCCATCCTTCCCACCCTCAATCGACAACCATTCTCTATTGATGTTAGGCACAACCGGCATGGCCGGTTGGGAAGCAGCAGTCTTTAGTGAGAAAGGGCGAACTGTAGTAGCAGGGAGATTTGATGAAAGCGGTCGTTGCGGGTTGGCTATTCCCGGAGATTCGCCCGACACGGAAATCATTGAAGGAATCGCGAAAAACCAGACCTTCAGCGCAAGGCTTTGGAACGGTGTTGAAGAGTTGGAGGCCGGTATTGAGCTGGTCGAAGGTGAAATGAAGTGGAGTCGTGACGGAATCACTGTCGCTCGACTCAACCCAATACAGCCTCCAGTCGAGTTTGGATTGGAGGGAGCCTATCCCAACCCGTTCAACTCAACAACTCGCATCACCTTCGGACTCGAAGAAGCAGGGAAAATCAACCTTGCCGTTTACGACCTCGCCGGACGGCAGGTTGCTCTGCTCGCCGACGGGCTATTCAAACCGGGCCACCACGCCGTAGTCTGGAGCGGGAACGAGATACCTTCAGGAATCTATATCCTCCGACTTGCTAATGGGAATGCTGTTTCGACTCGCAAGGTTACTCTCTTGCGCTAACATATCGAAAGCGTTTTACGCCGCGTAGGTTAGCCATCCCGGTTGACGAAAACCAATAAGGCCGAAGCCGTTACAACTGGCTTCGGCCTTATTACTCGACGTGCCGGCTTAATCCGGCCAATCCGATTACCTTACTTATACCTCTGTTCTGCCTTTGGCACGAACCATTCATCAAGCTGATATCCCGGTCGGAACGGATACCATTTGACCCCCTTGAACCGTCGGTCGTAGGCAGGCTTGAACTTGGTGCTGAACATAAAGGTGTAGGGCTGTTCGTCGTTCACGATCTTCTGAAATTGCTGATAGTACTCCCGCCGTTTGTCCCGGTCGAACTCCGTCCGCGCAAGGTCTATCAACGAGTCGCAAGTTGCGTTCTTAAACTCAACCGCGTTCGATCCGCGCCCCTTCGCAGCATCGGAGTGCCAGATTTGCTTCGGGTCCTGCTTCAATCCCATCACCCATGACAGGAAGCAGGCGTCGAACTTATGATTCCGAATGTAGTTATTGATGAAAACCGACCATTCGAGCCGCCTGATCGTCATGTCGATCCCCACCATCGCCATATCTTCACGCATGACCGAGGCTACCTGATCCCCCAACGGGCTGCCTGACGGCAGGATAAGCTCGAAGCGAAACTCCAGAGTGTCTCTCTCCAGTATCCCGTCATCATCCACATCTTCCCACCCCGCCTCTTTCAAGAGGCGTTGCGCTTCGATGGGGTCGAATTGCCAGGATTTCAATGTTGTGTCGAAGTCATAGCCGTACTTGTAGAACGGACTTTCGACAACCTCAGAGAACCCAAACTGGATTTTTTCTGCGACCTCGTGCTTGCGGACGAGGTGACTCATAGCTTGACGGGTCGTTTTATCCCGGAAGATCGGGCTACTATTCTGCCAACCGATGTAGGAGTAGGTCGGGATCAGGAACGTCCCTTTGATATATTTGTCAAGGAATTTCTTTCGATTGGTCATCGTCAAAAACTGAATTGTCTGCAGGTTCTCCATGAAGTCGATCTCGCCGTTCTTCAAAGCCACCAGCGATGCCGTGTAGTCGGTCAGTACCCGGAAGACGATTTTGTCCAGCCAGGCATACCCCTGCCCCTGCCAGTATTCCTCATTGCGTGCCAGAACAATTTCCTGCCCTGTTGTCCAACTTTCGAATCTATACGGCCCCGATCCGACCAAAGGCAGGCGGTTACCGGGGTGGGCGTTGAACTGTTCGCCGTACTTCTCGATGCGAGTGGCATAGCCACGACACAGTGCAGTAACTTCGGTGAGGCGGACAGCTGTCCGCCTCACCTCTTGCAGTGAGTTCCACGCTCGTTCGGCGGAATTATGGGCATCCGTCAGTAGTCTCAAAGCAGGTGCAGCTTCGGGGCGGGACTTAAGGTATTCAGTTGCCTTGGCAAAGTCTTTATGGGCAGAGGCACTGACCAGTTCATCCCATTTGACCTTGCCTTCGGTGGAGCTTTCGATCCCCTTTTCCAGAGCTAATAAAGCTGACCCGGCCGCGATTCCTTCCGCATCAGCATTAGTATTATCATTAGCTTCCAGATAATCGGCGATTCGTCCAAACCCTGACCCATACTTCACCTGATAATAGCTTAAGCCATCCATAAGCCCCTCTGCATCGAAGACGTGTTTCGGCATGATGGGGTTGCCACCGAGGAACTCGAGGTGCATGAAGTACGGCTGGGAGCAGTACATCGTCACGGTGTAGTCGTCTTCGACGATGACGCTGTCGAGTTCGGCGTAATAGGGCTTGGAGGGGAGGTTATCGACGTAAGGGTTCATCATCGACTTCATGGTGAACTCAACGTCACGGGCGGTCAGTGGCTTACCATCGTGGAATCGGGCTTCCTTGCGGATTTTCCAGCGATAGACGAGGTGGTCGGGCGAGACCTCCGGCATACCATCGGCGAGGGCGGGGATTTCGTCCCAGGGGGGCTCGCGTCGGGTGGTGATCAGGCCTTCGTAGATGTAGTTCTTGATGTACGTGGCGCTTGCCGACGAAGAAGTCTGCGGGTTAAGGCTTTCCGGTTCGTCGAGCATGTTCATGATGACCCAGTCGCCAGTGACCGGTTCGCCGGTGTAGAGCGCGTTATTCTCAGCCGGAGTATCTCCCGGCACGAACGCGCCCGCACCGCCCACGTTACAAGAGATGACTAGTGCGCTAAGTATGAAGAGTATGAAGAGTTGGAAGAGTAGGAAAAGTCTTGTATTGGTATTGCGCATCAGATTAATTTTGGTTAGGAACTTTTGGATTTTTGAGATTATAGCCGAACGACTGTAGCATCGCCCCTAATTCGGAAATAAGGCTCGATAATTCAGCGAACTGCATCGTTGGCAAATAGCCAAGATTGTTCGCAAGTATTAACTGGGTTTCCAATTCATACAGCGAGCCCAATGAAATCTGGACGTATCTACTCATTTCGGGCTTGGTGTGGCGGCCAAAACCTTCGGCAATATTACTTGGGATCGAGACAACTGCTCGTCGAATCTGATCCGTAAGTCCATAGATTTCTCTACGCGGAAAGTTTTCGGTTGCAATGTAAACCTTCGAGACTAACGCGATCCCCTTTTGCCAAACCAGAAGTTCTTTGTAAGATTTGACTATTGCCATTGCGTTCCCGAATTACTGACCAAATTACTCTTCCTACTCTTCCTACTCTTCCTACTCTTCATACTCTTCATACTCTTCATACTCTTCCCACTTAACCCACTTACTTCGCTGAATTACTCCCCAAATGAAACGCCTTCAAATTAGCCTCTTCCGTCCCCTTCGGCACTCGCTTGCGGATGACCGACTCCCAGATCTCGTCTGAGATAGGCAGTTCGCCCGAAATTGCACCAAGTAATACGGTGTTGACGAGCTTGGGGTTGCCGACTTCGTTGGCAATAGCGATAGCATCAACCGGAACAACGCGCTTGACGTGCTTACGGGCCTGTCCGACCGGGTCCTCGGGGTAGCTGAATTCCTTTGTGAAGGCTATCGGCGGGACGAGTTGCTGAGTGTTCATGGCGAGCATGCCGTTCACGGCGACCTGCCCTGCCCAGCGGAGACCTTCGGCAGCTTCGAACGCGAGGACGACGTTAGCCGCGCCGTTGGGGATCAGTGGCGAATAGACTTTGGGGCCGAAGCGGACGTGCGACGAGACGACGCCTCCGCGCTGGGACATGCCGTGAACTTCAGACTTTTTGACGTCATAGCCTGCCTGCATAGCGGCTTCTGAGAGTAATTCCGACGCGAGGATGACGCCTTGTCCCCCCACGCCGACGATCAGGATGTTAGTTGTCATTGGTGATTTTGGAAATGTGTTATAAAGGATGTATTTGTGGATTAGTAAAATAAACGAATTCTGATAATCAAGATTATAGGATTCTCGTTACCAGATCCTTGAAATCTAATAGGTTTTTATGTGTTTCTTACAAAGCCATAAATAATTACCCTCAGGAGTTAGCACTTTTTCAAGCCCCCCCCAATGATTAATTTTATCCAATGTAGTTAGCATTTTCTGTAATACTCGCAAGTCTGATCCAATTGTTTCATTAAGATAACTACCTTGATTATCAAGTGAGTAGAGTTCTTGACTTCCTATAGGAACTTCTGTAATTGTGGAATCCAGATTAATTAGTTTTATAATCTCTTGCATAAATTGTACATCGTTTTTAATCAATTCACTTAAATCTCTATCTGACATCTTTAGATAAGAGCATGCCAATGGAGTTGCGATTTTTATAATTTCAATCGAATGTTTTAACATTCGTTCGATTGGCTTAGCCCATTCCTTGTCGATATAAAACTGATAACGTCCTCCATCTACCGTAGGATGCCATTCGCCGGGCTCTTGACACCAAAGGTGCATCTCAAGTTTAATTTGGAAAATCCGGTTCAACTTCTCACCAATTCCTCTTTTATCGGCTTTTCTTAATGTAAATAATCTGGGAACTTGACACTCCTCAGATTTTTGTATAGAGTTAAATAACCTAAGAAATTGCATTTGAGCAAAGGCCAAAAGTTCTTTTTGTTCTGATAGGATGAGATTTTGACTAAACGCGATCTTCTCTATCTCTCGCATTATTCCATCGTTATTATTATTGTTGCAATTATTATGGATTCCAAATATTAATTCGGTTAACGGGATATTTGCTAGTGTTTTTTGGCATTCCGCCTCGGGTTTATTTCGCGCTAATCGCGTTTCCAAATCATCAAGATCAAATTCGAAATCACAATGTTTACCAATTGCATTTTGACATGTACACGGAATCATCTTTCTCATAGGTAAACCTCCAAATCGATTCAAAGTAAGTTCTAATCCATCTCTCATTATTGAAAAGAAAAAATGTGGAGATCTACCTTTTGCGGTTAGATCTATATATCGCTGATGAGAGGATACTCTTACCAAGGCAATGTTCTGCGGATTTTCTTTTTGATCACCGAAAAGTACTCCCCACTTCCAATGTAAATTCTGTGTGAATCGGTGCTGCCTCGCTATGAACCATGTCGGTATTCCAGCAGGAATCGTTGATTGTATTCGATATCTCATTTTTATCTCGAATTTATCCGAAAATTCGTCCCATATTTTGAAGTAATTTGGTTCATCTTCTCCTAATCTCTCCACAACAAGACTTATATCATCAGTACTATCAATTTTGTAGGATAGATCATATTTCTCCATTAATTTTATGAAAATTGAGTGGAGAACAGGATTTAGGTCTTTCCACAAGTCAGTTGTATCAGTTCTTTTGAGAATTCCATTATGTTCAATCACTTGTTTACATTCTAATACTCGGCAAATGCGCTCAGACACCCACTGTGGTTTAAGAATGATGATATCTTTTAATTCTTCATCTTCTGGGTAGTACAATATTTCTCCGAGATCATGCAAGTAACGAGCAACTCTTTCGTAATTCTCAATATTTACTTCAGACTTAACCATTATTTTAAATAGGTCATCTCTGCTACACCATAATCGTTTGTCTTTCCTAATCATTGCATATGTATTATGAATTGATAATGGCCATTTCTCTCCCATTAAAGGTAGGTTTGCCGCTTCCTCCCGTATTTTTTCCACTACATCTTTGATGCCAAAACGTTGCTGGCCTCTATTCTCCTGTTTATTGCATACAGAAATATTTGCAACTATTTCTAATTCGGGATACTCTCGCCTGAGTTCATTTAGCGGTAGTTTCGGCTCCCAAACATCACTCCAAGTAGCAACTAAGATCACGGTAGCTTTTTTTGCCCTTGCTCTTATGTTGTCAAGCCAATAAGGAATTTTTGACTGTTCCCATCCAATTCTGGCGCTCCAAACCAAAATATATAGCGATCTTTCGGTTAAGAAAAACTGATGAGTAGCATGTAAAATTACTTGCCCACCAAAATCCCAACAATTTAAAGTCATTTTTACATCAGGCTCTTCAGGATGATTAAGAACCAATTCTCCTATGTCAATGCCTTTAGTTGATTTCTCATAGAAATCAAATGATTCACCCTTCAATGACCTAAGTAAAGAAGTTTTTCCAACTCCGCCTTCTCCAACAACAATGAGCTTTGATCGCCATTGTTCTCGTTCCCCACTCGATGCCTCTCGCAGCCATGCCACAATCGCTTTAGCTCCGCGAATCGCAATTTCGGGCGGAATCGAAATCAGCCCAGACAAAGAGAGTCTTTCAAGTTTAGCAAGTTTCTTTATTTCAATTGGTAATTCCAATATTTCATTTTCCCTAACATCGAGTTCTATCAAATCAGTCAATTTTCCGATTTCTGGAGGAATGCTCTTTAGGTGATTATTGCTTAAAAAGAGCCGTACTAATTTTTCTAGGGACCAAATCGTAGGTGGTAATTCGGTAAGATGATTTTGACTTGCATTCAATATTTCTAAATTGGCGAGTTTACCAATCTCAGGTGATAGCTGTCTTAATTGCATGTTGCTTAAAAATAGTGCACGTAATTCAATCAGATTCCAGATTTCCACTGGAAAATATTCTAGTGGATTTCCACCAATATCGAGCACCTTAATATTACTTAAATTCTTGATTAACTCAGAGATGTGAATTATCCGATTATTATGCAAATCAAGTTTTAACAAACTTGTAAGGCTCCAGAGTCCTTTTGGAATATTTTGTATCTTATTACAGGAAATTGAGAAATTACCAATCCTCTTTAACTTTTCTATTTCATTTGGAAATTCAGTAAATTGATTCTCATTTAAAGATAACTCCCACAGATTTGTAAGATTAACAATTGAAGAAGGTAATTCGCTTAAATTATTACAACTCAGGTCGAGTTTTTCTAAATTAGTAAGCTTGCCAATTTCTTTAGGAAGAGTGTCAATACCGAGGCCAGACAAGTTGAGTTTTTTTGATCTCGACCTCTCGAGCATCTCAATAATTGAAATTACTTCTTGGTAATCCAATTTGAAGCCTCCTTGTTTATTATATTGATGATGTTAAAAGTAAACAACAATGTTTCTCAATACCCAACTTCCTTCCCCACCGCCTCAATCGCCTCTTCCTTGCGCATCGCCTCGGTGTTAATCACCACCAGCGGAGCCGCCTCGAGCAGCCGTCGCCACTGACGACGCTGTCGCTCAAGCCGCTCGCCCGTCGTGTCGATCAGGTAAGGATTGTAGAACGGCTGGGAACGATAAGCTCCCCGTGCCGAAATGATCGCCCCCTCCTCAAGGATCTTCATCGCCGCATCAGTCGAAGGCTTGGTCACCTTCGCGCCAAGGCTCTCACGCTTCAGCAGGATGATCTTTGAGAGAGTTGTTCGTTTGACGTGCTTATCCTGCCCAACCCAGTAAGGATCGATGAAGCCTCGCGACCGCTCGGAGGCGTAATAGCATCTCGCTTCGCCACGATCAATTGGGCACATGTCGCTATGCATGCAGGCTTCGGTTTCGCACTCGTCACGCTTCGTTATGACGTTTTCGGTCTTGGAGCGGTCGAATAGTCTCGTCAATTCAGGCAATTTCTCAACAAGTTCAGTCTTCATCAGCAGTTTCCGTTCGACCGCGTCGGCAACAGGCTTGCCTCCCGACCAGCGGACGAAGAACGCGTCATAAGAGTGGATCCGTGCATTGTCACGACGGAGTAACGAGGCGAAATGCGTGCCGCCTCCAGTTCCGGGCGGCGAGATCAGCGCAATGCCTTTCCCATTCACCTCCACACATGCCCCGCCAACCAACTGCAAGTCGAACATCGCTCCCCCGATCTCTTCGACCATGCCGAGCGCCATTGACCGCACTTGTGGGTAATGCGCAGTGTTGACGACGAACCCACTGCGACTGCCGGGGTGGTAGAACGCGGAAGCTTCGCGTCCAGGCGCATCCTTCACGCCGTAAATAACTCCGTGTGGCTCAAGGTCGGACTCAAGCGGTGCCGGGAACCAGTTCTCCGCCCAGAAATCGGCAAGGTGAGGCGAGTTGGTAATCAGCTTCAGCACCACGCCACCGATGTTGACGTTCCACTCGTTGTAAGAGTCGTACGAAATCGTGCTGGTTGCCTCGGCTGTGAGCCCGTCGCGCATACGGGCGTCTGTAACTACTTGCAAAGCGACGTGATCCTTCTGCTTGGTAGTCGTATTGTTCAGTGACGCGGCGCGAACCTTGCGTGAAGGCGTCAACTTGGCGAGCGCGTTTGTCAGGCGCTCCATTCCCGTCTCGAGGTTCTTCATCGAGGTTGCGTAGGAGATGCGGATGAAGTCGTCTGTTCCGAATGACTCACCCGGCACGAGGGCGAGCTGAGCCTGCTTCAAAAGGTAGTACGCCAGCCCAGCCGAATTCCGAATCTCGACGCCATCATAGGCTTTGTCGTAGTACCAGCTCAGGTTCGGGTAAACGTAGAACGCGCCTTCCGGCTTATGACATGAGCAGTGCGGGATCTGTTGCAGTTTGTAGAGGACAAAGTTGCGCCTGCGTTCGAATTCGCCGCGCATCCGGGCGATCTCGTGTTGCGAGCCGTTCAAGGCTTCGATGCCCGCCCATTGAGCGATGGAGTTTGCGCCGGAAGTCGAGTGCGACTGTACTTTCGACATGCCTTCGATCACTTCGCGCGGTCCGACGGCATAGCCCAGCCTCCAGCCGGTCATTGAGTAGGCTTTCGAGAAGCCGTTGATGACAACCGAGTTCTTTCGGACTTTCTCGCCCAACGCCGCGACAGAAACGTAGCGGAATCCGTCGTAGATCAGCTTTTCGTAGATCTCGTCCGAGATGACGAAGATGCCCTCGGCCATGCAAACATCGACGATTTTCTGCAGTTCGGAGGCGGGGTAAGCCGATCCGGTCGGGTTCGACGGATTGCAGAGGATGATCGCCTTGGTGCGGGCGGAGAGGTGGCGTGTGATGTCTTCGGTCGTGATCCGGAAGCCGTTCTCTTCGCGAGTCGGTACAAAGACCGGGTTGCCATAGGCGAGATTGACCATCTGCGGGTAGCTCACCCAATAGGGAGCCGGGATCAGCACCTCCTCGCCTTTGTTGATCAAGGCGAGCGCGGCGTTGTAGAGGCTCTGCTTGGCGCCAGTCGAGACGAGCACCTGGTCAGGCGTATAGGTCGCGCCGGACTCGTCCTTGAATTTACGGCAGATAGCCTGACGCAGTTCGAGTACGCCGTCGTTGGCGGGGTACTTGGTGAGGTTGGCGTCAAGGGCGCGTTTGGCGGCGTCTTTGATGTTGTTCGGCGTCGGAAAGTCAGGCTCACCGATGGAGAAGTCGATGACGTCGATGCCGTCTTTTTTCATCTGGGCGGCTTTAGCCGCTATGCGCAGGGTTGACGAGAACCCGATGCGTTGAACTCGGTCTGATAGCATTGAAGGTAATTTAGAATTAAGAATTTAGAATGCAGAATTGGATTCTTATTGCGTACTTGCCTGTATATTTCAAAGCAAATACGTACAACAGGCGTCCCCGCCTGTCAAAAAATGAAACAGTATCAATGCAGGCGGAGACGCCTGCCGTAGGGTTTATTATATGAATTATCGCATTGACTCAGCTTTAGGCACAACTATCTCTTCCGGAGGTACGATGACGACTTGGCCGTCTTTCCCGATGACGAGTTCAGAGTTCAAACTTCAGTTTGTCCGGAGCACGCTGAAGAGGCGAACTCTAACACTACCCTGAATGTCGCTGTCGTTTTCCCTGCGCCATTGGGGCCGGAGATTAGGGTGATGGTTGAGTTAGGCACCGCAACTCATTGCTATAAAAACCGTCAAAGAATTCTTCACGTTCATCATTTTTTTTATTGAGAATTTCGAAATGACGTTCCAACAGAAGCTTCTGGAAACAAGACCGCCACAGAATCCAGCACTCTTTAGTTATTTTCAAATTTTCCTTTTCATCCGCCTGCCAAATCTTGTCCACTTCCCCATGAATTAGTCGAGATCGGAGATTATATAATTCGGAAATCTTTTTATTGTTAAAATCGTCTGACGAAAGGTATCCTGTAATTCGATTCACAATTTTCTTTGTAGCATCTTCCGTTCCACGTTTACAACCAAAGATGCACTCTAACGCAGCGCTCCAATGCAGAATTGCCCCGATTGCATGATTTTGAAAAAGTCCGTGCATTGTGAATCCGATTGCATTGCTTGCTCGTCCACCCAGTGCATGCATTTCTTTAAGAGCGCAATAGTACTTCTCAACGTCTGCAAGTTCTATAGCTTCAAAAATCGGAAAATCTTCAGTTTGGTCAAGGTCTTTTGTGTGATATGAAATATCCGGTTTAGATGAATTCATTAGCTGGTCAGGATACAAATAGCTGCTAACCATTACCGAACAAGGTTTCGTTAATTTGAAAGCTAAAAGAAGTAGATGAATTTCGTAACCGTTGCCTTGGAATTCCTCGGTTTCAATGCACCACCTGATAGCTGGACCTCTTCTTAGATCATCAATATCCTTTTTAGAGAAGATTTCGTACTGTTCGAGATCATTGACTTGGAATGAAATTAACCTTGCACCACTATGCAAGTAATCCAAAGGGTACTCATTCAACGGATTTGGGTTGTTTGGGTTAAAACCGACAATATCAAAGAATTGGAGCGGAACCAATAATTTTGATCGGATCTTTAAGCTATTCATCAAATCCCTTTGAATTATTTTATTTTATGGGCGGATAAAAATCCGCCCTACTGCACTTTGCACTTCCCGTCGGGCAGGATGCCCAACTTACGCAAATGCCGCCAGGATGGCAGCGCTAAACCTCAAACCCCATCTTTTTATCGCCCTTTGCCGGCGGAGCCATCATCTTCTTGATAGCGTCGAAAACAACCCGGAACTGAGCGTCATACTTCTGCTCGACAGCGTCGAGCCGCTTGGTGAGGTCTTTGTGCCCCTGCATCATCTCACGCATTTGCACGAAAGTGCGCATTATAGCAATGTTGACTTCTATGGCGCGCTCGCTGTTCAGTGCGCTTGAGAGCATCGCAACACCTTGCTCGGTAAAGGCATAAGGCAGCTTTCGCAGCCCGCCCCACTCTCTTGAAGTCACAAATTGTGACTTCAAGATGTCGAATTCATCGCGAGTCAATTGGAACATAAAATCGGCAGGGAAGCGCGTCATATTACGTTTAACGGATTGCATTAAAACCTTTGGCAAAACTCCATACAGTTCTGCGAGCATCGGGCTCAAAATGACCCTTTGTCCACGAATCTCCCAGATCACTCGTTCGATGGATTCCGTCGGTTTTATAATAATTTGGTTGTCGATCATTTGTCCTTGGTCTGATGTCTGTTTGAGGTCACAAATTGTGACATCAAACATCTGACTCGTCAAGCGGGACGTTTAACCTACTCGTTTCTAAGCACTAAGCACTACTTCAAATAGACAACCTTCCGACTGAACTGAAGCGTCCCCGCCGAACCTTTAACAAAATACGTCCCCGCATTAATATCATCGCCCGACAACGATAGCGAGTGTACACCCGCCTCGAAGCGACCAGTCACAAACTCCTTCACCAAACGCCCCTGAATGTCGTACAGCCCGGCAGTGACATCGGACGTTGCAGGAAGGCTCAATTGGAACACAACAGTCGAATTGAAGGGAGATGGATAGCCTTCGGAAATCGAGAAT
>Ga0172380_10004834_pt1 | contig 16933 bp, 22 predicted proteins | sample Leawe162metaG_FD_119747 | JGI IMG/M metagenome (GOLD analysis project Ga0172380, IMG submission 119747) | Leachate microbial communities from a municipal landfill in Southern Ontario, Canada - Leachate well 162 metaG | ecosystem: Engineered > Solid waste > Landfill > Unclassified | place...
ACTTCACTATGGCTGGTCCTTCCAATTTCCCCAACGGCTTCCTGAATGGCGTGACCATCAGGGGCATTCCCGTCACTATGCTCTATCCGGGCAATGTGTTCTGGGTAAACAATTCCGGCGTGTTGCCTGCTGGCGGCATCGGCGGCTCCAACGGTAATCCCGGCACGTTCCAGAAGCCGTTCTCGACCATCGACTATGCAGTCGGTCGATGCACCGCCAGCCGTGGCGACATCATCGCCGTGATGCCTGGCCACGTCGAGACCGTGACCGCTGCGGCTGGTCTGGCGCTTGACGTGGCCGGTATCGCTGTCATCGGCCTTGGCACTGGCACCAAGCGCGCCAACGTCAATTTCACGACCGCCACCACGGCCGACATGGATGTCGATGCGGCGAACGTCACGCTCTACAACATCCTGTTTACCGGCGGTGTCGATGCGCTGGCGGCTCCCATCGACGTGAATGCGTCCGACTGCTCGATCATCAACTGCGAGTGGCGCGACGTGACCGGGCAGGCTACGGACGTGATCCTGGCCGATGCCAACGCGGATCGACTGCTGATCGACGGGCACTTCCACAACGGCGCTGCGGCGGCGGGTGGTGCCTCGGCAATCGCCCTGATTGGGATGGATACGTCGGTCATCAGCAACTTCCGCATCAACGGTAACTTCTCGGTTGGCGCCATCGACATCCGCACCACGGCAGCGGTCGATGTGGACATCTCCAACGGTTACATCTGGACCAAGAACGCGGCCGACATCGCCATTGTGGATACCGTCACCGGCTCGACCGGCAAGATCGGCCCGAACCTCTACTGCATGCTGACGGACAATGCCGCCAACATCACGGAAGCGGTGACCGGCGCGACGTTCCACTACTTCGATGACATCTATGTGGTGAACCTCGCTGGCGAGAAAGCGATGCTCATCAACAAGACCGCCTCGACCGACGCCTAACCATAGCGGGGCGGGGAAACTCGCCCCCTTTCCCTGAAAGGAGGCCGCTATGGCCGATGAAATCCGCGTAACAGTAGACACCCAGCAGCGCCGCGCGATGCTCGTCGTTCCGCGTGGCGAAGGCGGGGCGGCGATCCCGGTGGCGGGGGCGATCCTGACCCCGCTTGGCATAGCGCAGGACACAACCATTTCCGCCGCATCCGGCCTGCCCACGGTCTCGGGCTCCATCCCCGCCGCAACAACCGTGGCGCTGATCCAGGTCACAGGGCAGAACTGCCGCTGGCGTGACGATGGCACGGACCCGACCGCCGCCATTGGCATTCAGCTCGGGGCGGGGACTTCGTTCTGGTATCGCGGGACGTTCTCGGCCTTCAAGATCATCGAGGAAGCGGCTTCCGCTGTTCTCAACGTCGCCTATTTCCAGGAGGTGGCGGAATGATCGAGGCTTATCCAAGCACCCCCGTCAGAACGTTCAAGGTTCTTGGCGCTGGTGGCGGCACGTTCAGCAACACGGGCAACACGGATGAGACCATCGTCAAGACGGTCACGATGCCGGCCAACTCAATGGGGCCTAACGGCGTACTTAAGATCAGTTCGATCTGGTCGAATAACAACTCGGTTGGAACCAAAACGCACCGGATCAGACTCGGCGGGATCTCCGGGACAATTTTGTTCACGGTAGGCAGTACGTCGAACATTTCCTACAATGACCCAGAGCGCACCATAGCCAATGCGGGGGCGACAAATTCGCAGGTTGGCCGCAACTCTGGAACTGCCGGCGCTGGTGGTAGTGCATCTGCCGTGCTGACAGCAGCAGTAGACACCACAGCGGCTGTGGACATCGTATTTACGGTGCAGTTGTCGGATGGTGCTGACAATGGTGCGCTGAGGGCATATTCGGTCGAAGTCTGCTACGGCTAATGCGGGCAGGGATACATATCGGCTCGTTGACGGGCTGGCTTGGCGCAACGACGCCGATGCACGACCTCGGGTATACAGCGCTACGCATGTGGAACACCGGGACCACATGGAAGCGGCTTGAGACATCTCAGGATACATGGGCCGCAGGCGCCGTTGCGCGCCTGAACGACAATGCAAGAATCATCAGCGCGGCAGGAAAGGGCGTCCTGTTTACGCTTGGCCAGCCGCCGGGGTGGGCCAGCGACACGACCCCGGACGCAGACAACAGCTATAACCCGGCCCCGCCGACGACCGATGCAGATTGGGTTGACTACCTCGGGTATGTCGTCGCGCGACTGCCTCTGGGCTCTGCCTATGAACTCTGGAACGAGATCGATCTCACGAGCTATTGGGATGGGGCAACGGCCAGACTGATCGAATTGCACGACCTTGCATATGACACGATCAAGGCGCTCGACCCGACCGCGACGTTTGTCAGCGCCTCGGTATCGAGCGATCCCAATGCACTCGTTGCATATCTGGATGGCATTGCAGCCACCGATGTCGTTGGTGTCCATTGCTATATCCACCCGAACCAGCCGGAAGCGACGATCCAGTATCTGCGGTGGGTGCGGGCGGTTGCGCAGCGCTGCGGGTTTGGCGACAAGCCGATATGGGATACGGAAAGCGGCTGGGGCTACTATAAGCTGAACGGCAGCAATGTCGTCTCAAGCGACAGCGAGCGTCTCTACACTGACACCAATTGCATGGCGCAGCCGCTGGCGTGTGCCTATGTGGCGCGGTGGCTCCTGGCGCACCAGATCGGCAGGACAGACGCGGCCTATTGGTACGGGATGGATTTTTCCTATTCCATCCGGTTCGTCACCGATCTCGACAACCCGGTCACGACCACGGATGCGGCGGCGGCTTACCGATATTGGGTGCAGTTTCTCGCTGGCGCCACGCTCAGCCGCTTCCGCCAGGTGCCGCCCCTCTACAGCGTCGATTGGTCCAAGAACGGCGCATCCGGGCGCATCTACTGGTGCCGGGACGATGTCACGCAAAACGTTGACCTCAGCGGGTTTACCAGCGGGGTTGATGTGCTCGGGGCGTCGATCACGTTGAGCGCGAGCTACAGCGTGACGCATTCGCCGGTCATCGTGACGAGGTGAAGATGAGCCATTTGCACAAGAGGACTGGCCTTCTGCTGAAAGCGGAGCCGTATCATTGGGAATGCCCTTTCTGTCTCAAGCCGGTTGGTGATGTGGGGCGGTTCTTCGCCTTCATCTGTGGTTCCGAACTCCACGGCTGCGATGGCTCAAACATTGCAGAGCGGCAACCTAGAACCCGCGCCGTCGCAGCGCGGTAATCCGTGGTCACATTGGCGATGCTTTCCGGGCTGGCTATGCCGCCGCTCGAATACGACCACACGCCCAGACCTCGGCCGCCGATCATCGAGTTTGCGCCGGAACTGATCAACGCGGCGTGCGGCGTTCGCTACCACGTCGCGGGCTGCTTCATCCGGGGCCGGGTGTTCCTGCGCTCCGATCTGACACCGAAGGCCCGCGCCAAGGTGCTGCGGCACGAGTACGGCCACGCCAACGGCTGGGAGCATCCATGATAAATCGACATGGTCCGCGTGGCATCTGCATGCGCTGCGGGTTCGAATTCTACCTATCGGAACTCCGCAAAGAGTGGACGGGATTGCTTGTCTGTTCGGCCGACTATGACCGCAGGCACCAGCAGGACTTCGTGCGCGGCGTTCCAGACCGGCAAGCGGTGCGCAACCCGAGCCCGGAACCGGCGGACGTGTTCCTTGAGCCCGATGCCGTGACGGCTGACGATCTGTGAGGGCTAGATGACGACTTCAGGTTCTACGGATTTCAGCCTCACGGCAAACGAGATCGTCGCCTCTGCGCTAGAATTGCTTGGCGTCCGCGCACAGGAGGAAGCGCTACAGCAAGTCGATCTGGAACGCGGCTTGCGCTGGATGAACATCATGCTCAAAGGCTGGGAAGCGGATGGCGTGATGGTATGGGTGCTGACCGAAGGCTCGCTCACCCTTGCCGACTCCGATGGGTCCTACTCCTTCGCCGCCGCTGGCGACTTCACCACCATCCCGTTCGAAATCATGCAGATGCGCATCTCTCATGATGCCGGCAATGAAATCGAGATGACCCGCCTATCGAGGCAGGACTATTACCGCTTGCCCAACCGCACCAGCGAAGGCTTCCCGACCCAGTATTTCTATGACCGCCAGCGTGACAGCGGCACGCTCTACATATGGCCGGAGCCTGACGACGCGCTCTACGACATCACCTTCACCTATCGCCGTCGCATCCAGGACATGGATGCCAGCACCGACACGTTCGACCTCCCGCCAGAATGGTACAAGGCCGTGATCTATGGCCTCGCCCTGACCCTCACGCCGATCTACGGAAAGTCCGGTACGCCGCGCGCCGCAGAGATCAGGCAGGAAGCCTCAGACGCCTACGACAGCATCATTGGCTTCGACAATGGCGAGGGCGAGAACTCGATTTTCATCCTGCCCAACGATAATACCTATCGGCGCCGCTGATGCCTGAAATCGAACTCCCGTTCGCGACACAGGCCGGCGAAAGCTCGGTCAGCCAGAACAGCCGCGAAACGCTGATGAACATGTATTCCGAGGTGGAAGTCTCGGGCCGCAAGCGCCTTGTGCGCCGGCAAAGGGCAGGACTGCGCCAGTTGCTGGCCAACACCGGCACCAAGCGGGCGCATGAGTACAGCGCGGGCGACGGCTACGACTATCTGGTCATCGGGGACACGTTCTACCGTTTCGATGGGGCAACCCTGACCTCGCTGGCCACACTCAGCAGCTCATCGGGCCGGTGCTGGATCATCTTCAACGACAACAATGACGCGATGATTTCGGACGGCTCAACCGGATACGTCTGGAACGGCGCGACCATTGCCACCATCGTTACCCCCGACAGTCACTCCGTAGGGCCGCTGGCCTATCAGGGCGGCTGGGGCATGTATCCCGTGCCCGGAACGGGGCAGTGGTACATCACGGCGATCAACAATTTCTCGAGTGTCGATGCGCTGGATTTCGCGACGGCGGAAGCCCACCCAGATCCGTTGCTGCGCATCTTCATCGACCATAACCAGGCCTTCCTCTGCGGCACCATGACCATTGAAGTCTGGCAGTTGACGGGGGCAAGCGATTTCCCGTTCCAGCCGCTGACCAATTCGCAGATTCAGCGTGGTATCGCGGCAGAGAATGCCATTGTGTCGGAAGACAATACGGTGGTGTTTCTGGGCGATGACCGGGTGATCTACCGGCTGGAGGGTTACCGTCCGGTGCGGCTATCGACGGGGCCAATCGAGCGGGCAATTCTCGCTGTGTCGCAAGCCTCTCTGGATGACTGCGAGGCGTTCTCCTACACCTCTGGCGGACAGAAGTTCATCGTTTTCAAGTTTCCCGACGAACTGACGGTGCAATACAATCTGGCCACCGGCTATTGGAATTATTGCTCCACCTACGGCTACAGCGACTGGCGCATCCTCGGTTCGGCTGGCGGGTTCTCCCGGTACTTCTCCACCCCCACCGGCATCGTGGCGCTGGACGAAACGAAGAACACCGACGAAAGCGGCATCATGCGCCGGCTGGTGCGTGGGTCTCCCGGCGATGCCAACGGCCGCAACATGACGGTCAGCAAGTTCGAACTCGACGCAGAAGTCGGCCGCGCGACGATAGGCACCAATGCAAACGTGATGCTGCGGTTTGCGCCGGATGGTGAGACCTACGGCAACACGCGGGTTCGCTCGCTAGGGGCGACTGGCGAGTATGGCACGCGCGCTATGTGGCGCGACCTCGGATATGGGCGCCGGCCGACCATCGAAATCAGCTGCACTGATGATGTGCGGCTTTCGATCATGTCGGTCTATGCCGATGTGGAGCCTGACACAGATTGACAACCCCGATCATCGGTTTTTCGCCCGGCATGATGTGGAACGATCCGCGCACCGGGTTCCTGACCCCGGATGCGCAACGGCTGCTGCAGTCATTCATCCTGGCAATGAACGGGGCGGGGGCGACCCTGACCAATGATGGCATCCAGACCATCACCAACAAGACCATCGACGGCAACGAAAACACCCTCACCAACATCGACACTGACAGCCTGAAGGATACCACGGGCAGCGGCACGGACGTGGTGACCGGCACGGCTGGAACGTCCGGCACGTTGGGGCAGTGGGATGGCAGCGGCAATCTGGTCGAAGGCCCGGAAGCCGATGGGCTGCTGACGGTAGCGGATGCCCTATCGAGGTATCTGCCGCGCGATGGGTCAACCGTGATCGAAGTGCCGTTCCAGTTGCAGAGCTACACTGTCGCCACGGTGCCAACGGCTGCGTCCTATACCGGCTGCCTCATCTACGTCAGCAACGAGACGGGCGGCGCCACGGTGGCCGTCAGCAATGGAACGAACTGGGTTCGTCTCCAAGACCTCGCGACAGTTTCCTAGGAGCAATCATGGTTGCACCCATCATTATCGCTGGCCTCATCGGGGCCGGTGCATCGATCCTTGGCGGGCTGCTCGGCGCCAGTTCGGCAGACAAGGCCGCCAGCGCACAGGAGCGGGCCACCAATAGGGCTCTTGACCTTCAGGAGGCCACCACAGCGCAGGCGCGCGTCGATGCCGCCCCTTGGCTGGATGCGGGGAAAAAGGCCCTGCTTCAGTATCAGGGCGAGCTTGGCATGGGGGCTGCTGACTTCCAAAGTCAGTTTGCGGAAACTCCCGGCTACAAATATCAGGTGGACCAGGCGGAGAAGGGGGCGCTCAGTCACCTTGGGGCGTTCGGGATGAAGAACTCCGGCGCGGCGCTACAGGCGTTGACGAAGCTCCGAAGTGGCTTGGCCAATCAGGAATACAACAACTACACGGGCAAACTCTCCGGGCTTGCTGGCGTCGGCCAAAATCAGGTCAACCAGACCAACGCCATGACCCAGAACTCGGCGCTCAATCAGGGTCAGTTGCTGCAGGACGCGGGCACGGCTCGGGCGTCCGGATATACCGGCGCGGCAAACGCATGGACCAGCAGCCTCGGCAACTTCGCGAACAATATGGGCTCGTGGCTTGGCGGCTATGACCAGAACTGGCAGGCGACCTAATGGCACTCGGCTCCCTTCCCGCGCTTGGCGTCCAGACGCCACAGATCAACACCCTCGGCAATTTCGAGGCGGCCCGCGCCAATGCGGTACAGGCGAAGACTGCACAAATGCAGCAGCAGAGCATCGCGCTCGACCAGAAGCGCAAGAGCATGGAAGGCATCTACATGATGTCGGCCGGGCTGCTGCGGGACGGAGATGTAAATTCGCAGGAGTGGGAAGACGCGCTCAACATGATGGAACAGTCCGGCGCTGACCCGGAGTTCGTGAAGACGCTTCGCGGCAAGCCGGAACTGGCGCAGGTGCTGGCTAAGGGGTCAGGTGAAGCACTGAAGTTCGGTCAGGATGAGCGGCAGCTCGACATGCAGATCGAGAAAATGGCTCAGGACCTGGAGTTGGCAACGCAGGATATGGCGGTGAAGCGCGAAGGGATGGGCATCCAGAAGGATGAGCTAGGCCTGCGCCGCGAAGAACTGACGTTGAAGGGCGACCAGCCGCTTAGCGCCTCGCCCGGTGAAACGCTGCTTGATCCGAAGACCCGCAAACCGTTCTATACCGCACCCACTGCCGCTGATGCCAAGGCACCTGATATTATCAGCATCTTCAAGGATGGGGCCGAACAGAAGGGCTACATGGGCCCAGTGGATGACGCCCACCCGGACGGGTTTTATCCTGTTGGTGGGCCGAAGGGTGCTGACCAGGCAGACTCGTTCGGCAACGAAAAGGACCTGTTCCAGCAGTACTCTGGGTCTGACCCGGTCAAGACATACGAGATCGTCAAAAGCAGCTATGAACGCGTGCGCGAAAGCGCTGCGCAGCAGACCGGCGCTGGCGACATGGGCCTGATCTATGGCTACATGCGAATGTTGGACCCCGGCTCGGTGGTGCGCGAAAACGAATTCGCGATGGCTGCTCAGGCTGGCGATTACGGCGAGCAGATTCAGGGGTTTGTGTCTCGCATCATTAACGGCCAAAGGCTGCCGGAGACGCAGCGACAGGAATTCGTCCGCAACGCGGAAGCGCTTTACAATCAGACGGCCGGCAACCTGTTAGACATCAACAGCCAGTTTGCGGAGCGCGCCAAAGCGGCTGGCGTCGATCCGACGCGGTTTGTTCGCGAGCCGGAAGTGTACAAGCCCATAGGTGCCGATAAGAAGGCCGACACAAATGGCGACGGCGTCACCGACTGGACGGATTATTTCGACTGATGGCACAGATCGTAAAAATGCCCGATGGGGCTAAGGTAAGTTTTCCAGATGACATGCCCAAGGAGGAAATCCGCGCGCTCATCGAGGAGAAGTTTCCAGACGTTCGGGACCGCGCCGCCGCCAAAGACGTAATCGCCGAAGGCGCTGGCGCCGCTGCTCCTGTAGTCGCCAACATGACTGGCGAGCAGAAGATCAGGGCTGCCGCCAACGAGATTGTCTCGGTCAAGAATAAGCCGATGGAAGACCCAACAGGCTACGCTACTCAGGCAATGAGCGGCGTCAACGAGGGCATTGCCGATGTAATGTCGCTGCCTACCGCAATCGGAAATTCGTTGTTGTCTGTGGGCCCGACCGTGGCGAATGCTACTCTCGGCACTGACTTCAAGAACCCGGACTATCTGCCCGACGCGGGGAAACAAGCTCGCATTGCGATGGAAGAGACGGGGATGATCAAGCCCCCGTCCGACGACCCGGCTAAGCAGATGGTGCGGCGTGTCGGCAAGTCGGTTGGCGCTTCGCTGCCATTCGCCCCCCTAGCCCCCGCTGCCGTGCTGACTTCCGCCGTGGGCGGCGGCCTTGGTGGCGCGATTGCCGAACAGGTCGCGCCGGGCAACCCGTGGGCGGAGCTGGCTGGAGAGATTATCGGCGGTTTCGGGCCGGCTGCCGCCAAGGGTGTTATCGGGCGCATGGTTGCCTCCAAGGCAGGACCGACCGCAGAAGAACTTGGGCTGATGAAGAACCAGGCCTATAAAATCGCGGACGATCTCGGGGTCAAGTACACGCCGAAGGCGTACCAGGATTTGGTCGGCAAGGTAGATGGCGCGGTCAAGGCCGACAATATCTCGGTCACGCGCCACCCCAAGGCGGCGTCCTTTGTCGATGACATGAAGACCCGCCACCCAAACGGTATGAGCCTCACCGAACTGGACCAGTTGCGGCAGGAGGTGCGGCGCGATTTGTTGCGTTCCACCGACGAGGCAGAACAGCACTTCGGGAAAGTCATCATCAAGCAGATCGATGGTTTTATCGACAGCGCCGGGCAGGCACAGGTCGTGACAAGCAACGCGATGGATGCCGCCAAGGCCATAAAGGCGGCTCGTAAACTCAATACACAGTATCACAAAACGGAATTGGTCGAAGACGCGCTCTATGCCGCGAAATTGAAGGCTGGTGCGTCCGGCTCGGGCGGCAACATCAACAACACCATCCGCGCCGAGTTCAAGCGCATTCTGCTCGATGATACGGATCGCGCGTCCTTCACCGCCGACGAAATCAGGCAGATGGAGAAGATCGTAAAGCCGGGCCCGGCAGACGAATTGCTTCGTCTTGTCGGGAAATTGAGCCCGAATGGCAATGGCCTGATGCTGGCGCTTGGTATTGGTGGTTCCGCCGCTGACATCCGATTGGCGGCATTCCCCGTGGCCGGGGCGCTTGCCAAGGCGGCTGGGGATGCCCGCACACTTGGCAAGGTGTCGAAACTTCGGGCGTCCGTTGCGAGCGGCGCATCACTACAGCCTATCTTTACGCCGGCAGACCGCATAGGCGGAATGGCATTGGGAGCTACCATCGTGGCAAACGAGAATGGCGAGAAGAACGGGGCCAGCCTCAAGCGCATCAGGGCGAATGCGCTGAACTAGCTTTCGCCGCCTAGCTTGATGAAGCCATGGAACCAGCCTACCGCGTACCCCGCCGTGGTGAGAACAAACACAAGTTCCACCGGGTCTTTGGAGTGGCCGAATATCAGCAGCGGAATAGAAATTGCCGCCCCGATAACCGTGCCGATGAGCGAGTACTTTTGCAGGACGTAACCGTCAGGCGGCTTCACCAAGAGGGGAGCCCCAAGCGTCGGAGCACAATTGGCGCGACGACGAAGGCAATCGTCAGCCCGACGCCAACTTCAATCCAGATCAGCCGCTTCTGAATGTTTTGCAGCATGGCGAAGAACGCCTTGGCCTCTAGTTCCGTCACCTAGTTCCCCATCCCGAGTTCAAGCGGGGTGAGGTCGAGCGAGAACAAGGATGACTCGGACAGGTCGGAAATAGCCGAGTGGATGAAGTCGGAAACGCCTTCCGCTTCCTGCTCGTCAATGACCTTGAAAAGAGGGGCGCAGAATTCTCCAGCGGCAATCTCTGCCGCTTCAGCGTCCATCCTATTGTGCAAATTCACGGCGGCGTTGCCGATTACGCACGCCACATAGGCGTCCTCTCTAGACTGTTCGGCCAGAGCTGGGCCGACTGAAAACACCAACAGCGCGACGAAGGCGGCGATCTTTTGCATGCGCAGAAGGTGGGGCCGGATTTTGTCTTCGTCAAGGCGAGGTTTTGAATGGGCAGCATTCTATCCTACAAGCACGGTGAGGGCTCCGTCGAAAAGGTTGACCCGCGCCTGTGGGAAATCGTGCAAGCGGCCGTCGCTGCCAGCCCGTACGATGCCGTCATTCGCTCTGGTGCGGAAAAGCGTTCGAATAACGGCAGCAATCATAATCCCGGCTGGGCGGTAGACGTTACGCTCGTTGACCCGTCTTCCGGCAAGGCACTGCCCGATTATCAGAACGGCGATTCGTTCGCTGCCTATGAGCAGTACGCACAGACCGCCCGTGTCTATCAGCAGGACAAATACCCCGAACTGGACAAGACCTTCCGGTGGGGCGGCTACTTCAGCAAGGACGGCAAGGCGTCCGGCTACGGCGCGGTCGATCTGATGCACCTCGACATCAACCCAAATGCTAAAGGGTCGATGGCGTTAGGCAGTTGGGAACGTGGCGCGAAGCAGGCCATCCTAAACGCCTATCCAGGCGCAGCCACAAACGGCGGGCTCGGTGGTGCGAATGGGACGCGGCTCGTCTCGCAATACAAGCAGACCTTGGCGGGCAGTGGTGGCCTCATCCCACCGTCCGATATCGGCGGCGCCCCCATCCCCGCGAACCTCACGCGCGGCCTTGATCAGAAGCGCATGGCCTATGCGGCGGAGTCGAGCAGTGTCGAACTGCCGCGTCGTCGGCCGAACCCCGCTGCCGTTGCGGCGGCTGGTGTCGCCAACACTAGCACGATAGCCGATGCGTATCCTGCGTCCGTAGGTGTGCGCCCCGGCGAAAAGATGACCGACCAGCAGGTCGCTGAACTGTACAAGGGGATGTATCCGGAATCCGGCTCCCCCTTTGTCTCGGAAGACCGCCCGACCAGCAACAAAAGCAACACCAGTGGTCTAGTTGAGCCCGGCAATATCGACATCAACAAGCGCCAAGTGGTGAAAAACGCTGACGGAACAATCAGCACTGAGCGTTCGATGTCTTTTGAGGAAGATGGCATCGAAGTTCTCGTTCCAACCGTGTTTGATGGTAAGCACCACTCTGATGAGGAGGCTATCCAGCACTACCGCGAGACGGGGGAGCATCTAGGGAAATTTTCGACCCCTGAAGCAGCAAATAAATATGCTCAGAGTCTCCACCAACGGCAAGATGCCGTCTACAATGGTATAAACTCAAAGCTGTTTGTATCGCAGGTCGCGGTTCGCCCGGAAGTCATTCCGTCCAACACGGCCAAGACGGCAGCGGCCCCGTTCGTTTCGGAGGACCGTCCCACTAGCAATAAGGCTGTTGCCGCCGCGCCCATCCCTGCAACGATGTCGCCTGCGCTGACAGCGGCCCGCCAGCGGTTGGAAGCGGCGCGGGTCAGCAAGGAGACAGCGGCCCCGGTCCCGAAGCCGCTGACAGATGCGGTGCAACAGGCCCGTAAGCAGTACGCGGCGGACAATGCCCCTCGCCCTGGAACGGTCGCACCGCAAACCGTGACCATCAACGGTAAGACCGTTGAGGTTGGAGGCCTCTTCAAAAAAGGCGATGTGGTCTACAAGATCATCGACAACGGCGACGGCACCGGAAAAGCCGTCAAGATGTCGGAGATCAATGCCCAAAATGGGCTAGCCGGGATCGAGAACCTTGGCGACAAGTCGATTGCTGGCGAATACGCGGACGGGCTCGTTGGGGGAAAGATCGCAGCTGGAGCGGACCAGATTGCGACCAACGCTCCGGTGATCGCAGCCGACCTCGGCAAGAAGGCGACCGAACTGGCGGGGAACTTCGGCAACACGGTTGGCGGGCTTTTCGGAGACCTGTTCGGCGGGAAGCCGGCCACAACTGCAGCGCCCTCAACATTCGTCTCAGATGATCATCCCAAGAGCAACAAGGCGGTCACCGTCGCCAAGCCCACGGCCGGCGCGTCTCTATCGGCTCCCGGCGCGGGACTGACAGCGGCGCAGAAGAACGCTCTTACCGCCGTTCCAAAGTCTGTTCCGCAGGTGAGCAAGTCCCTTCCCGCCACGCTGGCAGCGCCGGGCGCTGGCCTTACGGTGGCACAGAAGAACGCCATGACCTCGCTCAATGGCGTCAGTCTCAACCCGACCGTGACCAAGGGCGCGGCGCTCATGGGGGCGGGTGCCGTTGGTGGCGTGGTAGGCGCCCCGCCAGTTCCGGCCTCGCCAATCACCCGCACGGCGGCTCCGATGCTGCAGCCCACCGTTCGCGTGTCCCAGCCTGTGGTTGCACAGCCCAGCATCTACCAGTCCGGGGGCTACCTCTATTCCAAGAGCGGCGATGGATACGTGAAGGTCGGCAAGGTCGGGTCGTCCGGCAACGCACCGGTCACCACCTCAGCCAAGCCCTCCGGTTCCTCGTCCAACTCCAATTCTTCCTCCGGTCGCGGCATCACGGGCAATGCGTCCTTTGCCGAATGGGCCTTCGGCTAACCAGCGGAATCACGACATGACCCAACTCTTTGCAGCTCGCTTCCAGGCTCTGGACGCGAACGGAAACCCGTACTCCGGCGCCAAGCTCTATTTCTATCAGAGCGGTACCACGACTGCGATTTCGGTCTATCAGGACGCGGCCAAGGCAACCCCGCATGCAAGCCCGGTGGTAGCCGACACCACGGGCACATTTGCCGAAATCTTCATCGACACCGACCCCTACAAATATCTCCTGACCACCTCTGCCGGGGTGAACATCGAAACGGTTGATGCTGTTCCATTGCTTGCCGGAGCCAGCGGGGTTGGAGCTGATTTGACGGATATAGAGGCGAAGACAGGAACCGGAATTCTGGCCCGCTGGGCAAGCAACTCATGGACGCTTCGCACGGTCACGGCGGGCAACGGAATTTCTGTCACGAATGGTGACGGCGTGGCTGGAAATCCCACCGTCACGCTATCTACCGCCAGCACGACCGAGGTCTTGACCGGGACGGATACTGTCAAGGCGGTGACTCCCGACGCTCTGGCTGCGCTGTGGGAAAAGGGCTCTGACGTTGCATCAGACGCAACCATATCGCTGGGCGAAGGTGGCGTATTCCACATCACCGGCACCACGACGATCACTGACATTGACTTCGGAACCGCTAAGAACGGACGGCGCGCTTGGCTGATCTTCGATGGGGCTCTGATCCTTACCCACAACGCCACCACCCTGATCCTCCCCGGCGCCGCCAATATCACCACGGCGGCGAACGATCGCGCCTTGGTCTATCAGGACAGTTCCGACAACGTTTATGTTCTGGCCTACATCAAGGCCGATGGGTCGCCAATTGCATCCTCTGCAATTGGCGGCATGACGCTGCTCGGAACACTCACCACGACGAGCGGCACGACGCAGAGCCTGACCAGCATTGCCTCAGGATATAGATACCTGTGGTGTGAAATAGACGGCGTCAGCTTCACATCGAATGTGTCGCTTACCGTGGCGACAAGTTCCTCTAATGGCGCTGCGTACGGAACAGCAGGAACCATTGTCTCAGCCGTATGCAACTCAAGCAATCCGTTGTATGGTTCTATACTGATCCATAATATTTCAAGCACTATCGCCGCTGCGAAAATCGCATCCAGCAATATACTGGATAGCGCTGGTACGGTATTCAGCGTGTCTGCTGTTGCAAGCCCGACAAATACAGCCGCAGTTGTTGACGCCATCCGGTTCGCTGGCGGCACATTCGACGCCGGCACTATCCGCGTCTACGGCGTGAAGTAGTAACGGGGCCAGGTTCCGACTGCGCCACATAGATGGACTTGGTCACTTCAGGAACCCATTACTTCTGAGCCATTCCGTGATGATGCGCCGAATGGCCTCGGTTCTGGATGGTTTGTCCGGTTCGCTCTCGCGATAGGCGTCGAGCCCGTTGATCCCATCTCTCTGCATACGAAAGTTCAACTGCTCGGAATCAACAGGCGGGCGGCCCAACCTCTTGGTGATCACCCGCTCGCGCTTCGTGCCAACCGAGGTTGATGGGACAACCAGCACAGCGGCCATTTCTTCGGCGGCCTGTAGAACGGCCGCGACGGCTTCCTCGGCGGATACGCCGAACCATTCACCGTTGAGCCGCGATGCTTCTAGTATTTCATGGGCGCGCTGCTCGATTGCCGCCACATCGGCTTCCGTCTCGGCAGAGTATGCAAGCGACAAAGGAACAGACGACGCCGTGTTGAGTGTCGATAGTCGCCTCCGCACGTGGCTGGCGATACCGACCTTGATTGGGCCTGTCTGAGAGGCAATGACGTAGATTGAGCGTGTCATTCCTTGATGTATCCGTTGCGCTTGGCCCAGTCTGTGAAAGCAACGCGTAGCGCCTCGGGGCGGGATGTGTCGGGCTTTTCCTCTGCGATGTAGCGGTCAAGTGCCTCTAGAAGATCGGGTTGAAGACGGACACCGATGAGAGTGCCTTTTCCGGTGGGCATGGGGCCACGCTTTCGTTTCTGTGTTAACACGGTATTGCGTTCTCCAGTATAACCGTGTTATCACAGTTTCGTCTATCCCAAACGGAGTCCTACCCATGAAGCGCCTGATTGTCACCCTTCTCATCGCGTCGTCTCTCGTCGCACCGTCCTATGCTGGAATTTTCGATGGCCAGTCTGCCGACCCAGTGAAGCGTGCCCGTTCCGGCGGCTACAACGAGCAGGTCAAGAACCTCAAGTCGCTGGCCTCGTGCGTGGCCGACATCGCCGTCAGGGACAACCTCGGCAACATTACCGGCTACCACTGCCACTGACGGCAACAACATCGCAAAGCCTGCCGAGCCCGGTTCGCAGCCGGGCTTTTCTTCGCCCGACTTCCACCAGGAGAAACCCCATGACCTCTCCCGCGTTCTTCGCCGGGGTGCGACCGCTATTCGGCGGCTCGCTGTCTCAGTCGCAGGTCGATCACCTCAACACGATCCTTGCGGAATGGGACAAGTACGGTGACGGGAACCCACGCAATCTGGCCTACATCCTTGCGACCGCCAAGCATGAGACAATGGCATTCCAGTACCTCAAGGAAATCTGGGGGCCGACTACGGCGCAGAAGGGCTATGATGGCAGGGACGATCTCGGCAACACGGTGAAGGGCGACGGCAAGCGCTTCATGGGGCGCGGCTACGTCCAGATCACCGGGCGCCGGAACTATGCCGACTGGTCCAAGCGGATCGGGATCGACCTGCTCACCAATCCCACCAAGGCGTCCGAACCCGAGATCGCCGCGCGCATCCTTGTGGAAGGGATGATGCTCGGCACGTTCACCGGCAAGAAACTCAACGACTACCCAAGCGATTTTGTCAGCGCCCGCGCTATTGTCAACGGCAAGGACCGCGCAACGCTGATCGCCGGCTATGCCTACAGCTTCCTTGAGGCAATCGAGAAGGCCACGCCGCTCGAAAGGCCGGCCTTGCCGGATGAGCCCACAACTCCCCCGCCTGCAACCCCCCGGCAGTCCCTGATCGGGCTGCTGATCGACCTCATCATGAAACTGTTCGGAGCCCGGAAATGATCGCAATCATCATTGTCGCCCTTGTCATCTCTGCGGCTCTGGTCTGGAACTTCGTGCCGGCCGTTCGCAAGAAGGTAGCCGGCTGGTCCACTGTGATCGAAGCGGTCCTCGGCGGCGCGCTCTACTACTTCGGCATCCTCTCCGATGCCATTCAGGAAGCGCAGAAGGCGGGTTACATTCCGTCGCAGTGGCTGGGCTATGTGCCTTACGTTCTCATGGCTTACGTGCTGGTCAAGCGTATCCAGACCAAAGCCCCGGTCGGGAAGAAAGCATCATGAGCCTGCTATCGGATATAGCCGCCGCCGCCGACTGTGCCGCTCATCCTGTGCGCTGCGCCTCTCAGAGCTTCGACGCATGGTTTCAGTCGTTGCCGGGGGAGTGGCTGCTGGTGGGCGGTCTATTGGCAGGAATGGCCATCGGGGCGTGGCTGGGTTGGAAGGGCGTGCTGGCAATCGCAACGCTTGGCATCGGACTGGCGGTGATGCTGCGTCCAAAGCCCGTCTCAACCGAACAGCAGTACGGTGAACCGGAAGTAAGGCGGAAGCCCATCGGTAAGGAAATCACCCCCGGTAAGGAACGGAAGAGGGGCGAGACTGCTGCGGATGCGTGGGAGGCTAGGGAGTAAGGTGCTGGGCGGGCCGGGCGTTACTCCGGCTAGTTCCCGTCAGCGGCAGCCTCAGACGCTAGCCATCGCGCGTTTGCAACCGCCGAGACCGTATGCGCTTACCCGCTCAAATCCGCATCTAGTTAGCGTGTCTACTTTCCACGCCGCCGCCAGCCCGCGCACCCTACCAAATCCCGCCCCGCAATCCAAGCCTCAGTTGCATTAGCCGGTGAACATCGCCTGCAATCCAACGGTGCGTTGCATTAGGACCCGAAATCCCGCGCACGAGCGACCCGACTGCCTGCTTGCAACAAGCAGCCGGGCCTAAGCCAA
>Ga0172380_10004835_pt1 | contig 16931 bp, 14 predicted proteins | sample Leawe162metaG_FD_119747 | JGI IMG/M metagenome (GOLD analysis project Ga0172380, IMG submission 119747) | Leachate microbial communities from a municipal landfill in Southern Ontario, Canada - Leachate well 162 metaG | ecosystem: Engineered > Solid waste > Landfill > Unclassified | place...
CTGCCGGACTCTACCATTGAGCTATCGCGGAACAGGCCCCTTGTTTCAAATAATTATATTCAGTACTCTATTTAACTAATCCGTCTTCGCCGGATGAAACATCCGTCTACGCCGGATGAAGCATCCGTCTTTGCCGGATGAAGCACCCGCAACCTGGTGATTAATCCGGCAGCTGCCGGACTCTATCCGTCGACTGACGGAAGCTATTGCAAAACAGGCCCCTTCAGCCATGCCTGCCAGGTAATCAAGGCGAAAACACGGCCAGACTATCAATTTTGGAAAGGTTGTCAAGCGGGTGTTAGCATGAACTGTCCTTGTTTTTTATGGAAGATTCTCCGCTGGCCTGGCTTGTTTTATCACTCGGCGTCGGTGTTCCAGTACTTGTGCGGCGCCTCGGCCTGTTCGAGAGCCGGTTCCGCCGCCCGCGCCTGCTTGTCCGGGGGATGCCACAAGGCCTTCTTGGGCATCTGGTCGGCGCCGCTTGAATCCGCTCGTTTTGTGTGACACATGGCGCGACAGCCGGTCAACACAACTCCAGCATGCAAACAGAGAGGGCGCATGGCTCCAGATTTCAACGGCCGTATAATTGCAGAGGCCGGCAGAATCCGGCAGGGCCTTTCCAAATGTTTATGCCCTTTGGGCCCGCGTGCGTATGAGGCGCGGAATCAAAATCTTGATTCCCGAGCGCAAATCGGATAAATAATCGGCAGTTTGTTCTGATTCCGCAACCGGTCATATAGGGAGGAAACATGAAACGCCTGGTTTTGTCCGTCTTTGCGCTCGCCCTGCTTGTGCCGCTTGTGCCCGCGGGTGAACTTTTTATCGCTAATTATTCGGGCAACAGGTGGGACGTGGAAGTGTTCCGCACTTCCGATTCCGGAAACGTGTATCCCCAGCGGGTCATTTCCGGAGCAGCCACCCTGATGAAGTGGCCCTGGGGCGTGGCCGTCGATGCGCAGAGGATTTACGTGGCCAACTACACCTTGGAATCCACCAACCTGGTCACGATCTACAATTTAAACGACAATGGCTCCAACGTAACGCCGGCGCGCGCGATCTCCACCGAGATAGGCACCCTGGGCAGGGCGATTTTCGTGGATGCGACAAGCATCATCGTCGGCACGGCCACATCAGGCATCCTGACCTTTCCCGTTGATGCGAGCGGCGTTACGGCGCCGACCTACCGCATTTACGGCCAGGAGATCGGCATGGACAGCCTGGGCGGAATGACCGCGGATTCCATCTACATTTACGCCGGCCTCAATTCCGAGACTGGCGCCGTACACGTGTTCCGGCGCACCGACGATGGCATTGTCGCGCCCCAGCGCACCCTGCGCTGCGCGGCCCTGAACATGCGCTACATCGGCGCCATGGCCGTGGATGCCCAATATCTCTACGTGCTCAGCGACCCGGGCACCACCACCAACCAGAGCATAATGGTGTTCGACAAGACTGCCTCGGGCGAAACGCTGCCCCTGCGTCGCATCATGGGCTCCAACACCGGGCTTTCCGACTCCATGGGCATTGCCGTGGACTCCAGTTATATCTATGTGACCTCCCGCGACCGTAATTGCGTGCGGGCATACCCGATCAATGCCAACGGAAATGTGGCCGCGCACCACGTGATCAGTCCGGAATATCCCAATCCTTATCTCTACGCCACCTACGGCATTGCGGTCAGCGCGAATTCCTCCGGCCCGGACGCGCGGGTAGGCCCCGGCATTACCGCCGACGGCGTCCGCGGCGCGGTGACGGTCAGCTATCCCGACCCGGTTGCCATAGCCGTGGGCGTGAACGCGGGTGCGTATGCCGGAATCCCGGTGGACTGGTTCGTGGCGGCCGTGCCGGATGCGGGTTCCGAATGGTTCTATTTGAATGCTGCCGGGGCTTGGGCGGCTTTTCCCGCCAACAATTTGGCGGCCTGCCGTCCGGCTTTGCAGGGCGGCATCGCCGATATCAGCCAGCCGCAGGTGATTTTGAACAACTACCCGCTGGCGCCCGGCGCGTATTCATTCTTCTTCATCATGGATTATCCCATGGATGGAGTCCTGAACCTGATACCCGGCCAGTACCTGACCGATACCGCCCGGGTCGAGGTGCTTAATCTGCAATAGGCGCCGGGGCGGTTAAAACAGGAATACTTTTTCAGGCAAGCAGGGATTCGGCGTCAGAGCGGTGCCTGCGCAGATTGCCTTCTACCGCCTCCCGGGAAGAGTTGGCGTAGCAGTAGGCGCACAGGTGGCGGCAGGTGCCGTAGCTGCCGATGTCCTTGCTCGCAATGCACCCGCACTCCTTGCGCTGGCCCCGGTCTTTAAGGCCGGGCCGGGCGGAGCCGGAGAACAAATCCGGCCGGCATCCCAGGAACTCCATCAGCGCGCGGTCATGGCTGAAAATTTCGGCCATGAGTCGGTCATCAATGCAGCGGTTATGTCCGATGCCGTAAGGAGCAAGATTGATTTTTTCGGCGCAAGTGGATATTTTCAGCCCCCAGGCGCGGTTCAGGGCCTGCAGGCGCCCGGCGGCCGCATGCATTTCGTCCAGGGTGAATTCGCGGCAGCGGAAGCCGCCCGGGCCGAGCGCGCGCCGAACGTGCCGGTATTTCGCTATGTCAGCAAAGCTCACAACGAGGCGCTCCGTGCAATCCCGCACAAGGTCGCCGACTGCCGCCACGCGGTCCATTAAACGTTCCACTCCGAGCGAATCCGTCAGGACGAGCGGGTCGAAGCGCCAGATGACCCGCTTCTTGCCGAGGATGTCCGCGAGCATCTTGAAGGTTTCCACGCGCCGGGCCAGGGTCGGGAGGCCGGGTTCGAGAGTCTCCGGCTCGTAGTTGTTCAGGGTGAATTGAAAGTAATAATTGATGCCCATCCCGTTTATTTCCGGCAGATATTTTATAAGCGGAGCGGGGTTCTTGCTCCAGAAGACAATAACGCGCGTGTGCCTGAAGGAAACGCATTGGAATTTTCCGGCCTTGAAGGGATCGGCCCGGAGCAGGTAGCCCGCCCGCAGGCGGTTCATGAACCATTCCGCAAAGAAAGCCGGGATATCGGTCGCCCGGCTGGCGGATACAATCACGGGGCAGACGGCCTCGGCTTGTGAGCCGCCTGCCAGGGTGATCTTTTCCTTTTTCCAACCCTTGAATGACATATTGTCTGCCTTGGCGTGAAGGGCACGTTAATTGATTGATTATTTCCGATGCTAATATAAAATGCCCGAATATAGGAAGTGTATTTTTCCAAGGAGGGCTAAAATGACTTTGCTGCGAACAGCATGGAAATGCGGCGCGCTTGGTTCAGGCGGACGTTATCTTGTTTTACTGGCTGCCTGGGGCCTTCTCGCTGCCGGCACCGCCCCGGCCCAGAAGCTCGCCGTTCCCGGCGCGGATTTTGACGGCGATGCCAAGGCCGACCCGGCCGAATTTAACCCGGCCGGCGGGCTCTGGCGTATATGCCTTTCCACAGCGGGTTACCAGTCTGTGCCCCTCAGCCTGGGCGGCGAAAACAGCGTGCCGGCGGCCGCCGACTTTGACGGCGACCGGCGGGCCGACCCGGCCGTGTTCGATACGGCGGAAGGATTGCTCACGGCCAAGCTCTCCGCCGCCGGCTATGCTGCCGTGTCCGTGCAGTTCGCCGAAAAAAATGCCGCGCCGGTGACGGCTGACTTTGACGGCGACCGCCGCTCTGATCCGGCGGTCTTCGCCCCCGGTACGCGGCAGTGGACAACAATGCTTTCTTCCGCCAACTACATGCCGGTTTCGCTCTCGTTCGGCGATGCCGGCAGCATTCCCGCGGCCGCCGACTATGACGGCGATGCCAAAACGGATCCTTGCGTGATTGACGCGGCCAACGGCGTGGTGGGCGTCAGGCTCTCCAGCGCCGGCTATCTTATTATCCTGGCCCGGTTCGCCATCCCGGACGGGGCCACGGCCGGCCGGCAGCGCGGCCTTGGCGCAAGCGGCGACATAGCCACCGCGCCCGGCGACTACGATGGCGATGCCAAGGCCGACCCGATGGTTTACCGCGCATCGAGCGGCACCTGGCACGGGCTTCTTTCGGCCTACGGCTACGCCGGGGTCAACTTTGCTTACGGCGGCCCCGGCTGGCAGGCGGCCGCGGGCGACTACAGCGGCGAAGGCCAGGTTGATCCGGCCGTGTACAGCCAGACTTCGGCGGTGGTGAACGTTTATTTCGCCAGTAGCGCCGACACGCCCGGCTCTTTCCAGCAGACCAACCTTTTGCATTCCGGTTCGGCCCTGCAGGCGGTATCAAGGGCCGGCGGCGGGCAAGTCGCCCTGCTGCACGGGAAATACATCGAGGGCTCTTATTTGGAAACATCATGTTTGCAGTATATCGGCCACGGGGGCGAGGTCCTGAGCGACGCGCCTGTATATTACAACGGAAGCATACCCCTCTCGGCCTCTGCCGGGGCGGCGCTGGCCGTTGACGCGGCGGGGGAGCCGCATGTATTCATCCGCTATTATTCATCGAACCTGGAGCACCTTTACCGCGCCGGCTCAACCTGGACCAACGAAAATGTGTCCGACCTTGGCGGCCTATCTGCTTCCCAGGTTGGAGCCGAAATAATAGCGCGCGCGGACGCGGAAGGTTTTATCCACGTTGTGGCAACCGGCTGGGACGAGAGCGCCGCGGATACTGCGGTGATTTGTTATTTTAACAACCGTTCCGGGGCGTGGCAGGCGCAATCCACGAGCCTGCGCATCGGCGGCAGCATGTGGCTGCGGGACTCGGACTTTGTCCTGGATTCCGGCGGGAACGCCCACGTCATCATGAGCTTCCAGTCCCATCCAAGCGAAGATGTGACCTGGCCGGGATATGTCTATTATTTCAGCAACCGGGGCGGGGCCTGGTCGAGCGAGCTGGCGCTCCAGCAGTCGCACAACTCATGGGATTCGTATTTCCCCAACATCAGCCTGGCGGTCAGCGGCGCCGGCCAGCCGGCGCTGGCGGCCTGGCTGAAATATAACGTCATGACCGGCTCCGATGCCCTTTCCCAGCTGGTCTGCTGCCAGCGCAACGGGGCCAACTCCTGGAGCAGCCGGATCCTGGCCGACACGGCCGACAATTATTTCGGGACCGACGGCGGGCATTTTACGGGCATCCAGCCGGAAATTGCGATTGACAGCCAGGGAGACATCCACATCGTGTTTTCCGACCTGGCATCCTCGCACATCGGCGGGCATGAGTCCGCCTGGTTCGGCCAGATCCGCTATGCCCGTTCAACCTCCGGCGCCTGGGGCATCACGACCCTTTTCCCCCAGTCGCTTGCCCGGAACGAGGAAATCCGGAAAAAGCATCTTATTGTTTCCGGCGACGGGCGCGGGATGGACGTGGTGAGCCAAATCTACCCGGGGACGAACGTGATGCATTTCACCACCAGCCGCCGCAGCAGTTTTACCATTGAATAACGGGCCCTGCCGTCGCAATGCTGTGCGCGGCATAAAGCCTGGTTTTCCGGCGGCTCGTATAAAATGCAATCCTCTTTGGACGCGATGCTATTGTGGATGATTCTTCTGTAGGCCTGCATATTATGCAGGCATTCTGTCCTTGCAGGGCGCTTGGCAGGCCCGGTAGATATTTGTGCCTTATATCTAGTTTATAGGGCGTGTTGCCCAAATACAGATAATGACAAAAACCGGGGTCAACGACCCCGGCTACAGAAAAAAAGCCCGATATTTCTGCTGTAGCCGGCTCCCGCCTTTCGGGACAAGCTCGATGCCTGCCACGCTTTAGCGTGGAGGCCGGAGATAATTTTGGCAACACGCCCTCTAGAAGCCGTTGAAAAAGAGAAATTAAAGCCATAAGACGGCTCGGCAGGGACGCCTCGCCCTACCAAAACACCCGATTCTTGAAGGCAGGGTGAAGCCTCTGGCTGAGCCGAAGGAGTTTTTCAACGGCTTCTCTAGGTCTGACCCTGAGATTGCATGCGGCATTCACCCGCCCGGCGTCAGGGAAGAATCCCAGCCGCCGAGGGGGGCGCCGCCGTGTTTCAGCCAGCGGTCCATCCAGCTCAGCATGCAGGCGCGGGACAAATCGGGGAAGGAGTGGCCGTCGCCGAAGACCAGGAAGGCGTGCGCCTGCTCGGCCCCCAGCAGGCGGTAGAGCTCGTGCACCTTGAGGTGCAGCATGGCGCGGTGCTGCTGGCTGGAGGGGTAGCCGTCGTTGAGCGCGAAGAACTCCAGCAGCGGCCGGGGCGCTATGAGCGCCATCATCTCGTGGAAATCGCACTGCACCTTGCGCCCGGCGAGGAAATCCTTCCTGAGCTGCGGGAAATAAATGTACCAGCGATCGCGTGACCAGTGGAGGGGCTCGGGGTTCTCGCGGAATGTGGAGGCGGCGCAGCTCGGCACCGAGCAGCGGATGCGGTCGTCGTAGGCCGTCAGCCAGATACTGCCCTGGCCGCCGAGCGAATGGCCGGTCACGCCGATGCGCCGGGGGTTGACCTCCGGGTGCGCGGCCAGGACCGAGCAGGCGATGCGGCTATCATACATGTACTTGCCCACCGCGGACCAGCCGGGATGCCTGCGGTAAAAGGGGGCGGTCTCGAAGCGCCCCTCGGCCGGCAGGCGCTTCCCCGCGCAGAAATGCTCGGGCGAAATCGTCACGTAGCCCCTGCGCACGAGCTGGCGCGCGGAGTCCATGCCGAACATGCCCTTGTTATAGTCCGGATCGCCGTGCTCGGGCGGCAGGCCCAGGGTCCTGCGCGCGCCCCAGTTGGTGGTTCCGTGGAGGCAGATTACCGCGGGAAAGCCGCCCTTGGGAACCGGGGCATCCGGGACCGCCACGTAGGCGTGCGCCCGCTCGTCCTCCTCGACCTGGTAGCTGATGTACCGGATGCGGAATCCGCCGCCTTCCCACTCGCGCTCGACTTTGAGCTTCCGGTCGCGGGGCGGCCTGGGTGCGGCTTCGTCGCGCAAAAGCTCCAGGAATCTTTTTTTGACAACCTTGCGCTTTTTTTCCCAGTCAGCGGGGGAGCGAACGCCCCTGAGCAGGTCGTCCCAGCTTGTCTTGATCGGGGTGGTTTTCCATTTCATGGGTTTGGTTCCATTCTTGATGATTAACCGTGCGGATCGCTCCTACAAAACGCCCTTGCTGGAGGGAACGCCTTTTTCGCGGGTGTCGCGCGCCACCGCCGCGCGCATGGCCAGGGCCAGGGCCTTGAACATGGATTCGTAGGCGTGGTGCGGCTCGCGGCCGTAGAGCTGGGCGAGGTGCAGGTTCATCCTGGCCTGGATGGAGAGGGCCTGGAGGAATTCGCCGATGAGCCCGAGGTCGAAGTCGAGGATTTTGCGGCGTTTGCTTGCGACCTGGCACACCAGGAAGGGGCGCCCGCCCAGGTCCACCACCGCGCGGCTGAGGGCGTCATCCATCGGCGCGTAGGCGGAGCCGTAGCGGCGGATGCCCCGCCGGTTGCCGAGCGCCTTGTTGATGAGCGTGCCGAGGCAGAGGCCGATATCCTCGACCGTGTGGTGCAGGTCAACTTCCAGGTCGCCGCCGGCCTTGAGCGAGACGTCAATGAGCGAGTGCCGCGCGAACAGGCTGAGCATGTGGTCGAGGAAAGGGATACCGGAGCTGATCCTGGCGATTCCGCCGCCATCGAGGTTGATCGCGGCCGTGATGCGGGTTTCGCGGGTGATGCGGCGCAAAGAGGCGGTCCTTGCTTTCATGTTTTTTTCCCCTGGATGCTTGCGATGGCTTTTACGAGCCGGCCGGCCTGCTCATCCGTGCCTATGCTGATGCGCAAAAAATCCCGCGTCAACGGCCTGGCAAAATAGCGCACGAGGATGTCGCGCGCGCGCAGCTGCCGGTAAATTGCCTCCGCCTTCATGGCCGAAGGTTTCACAAAGAGGAAGTTGGCCTGCGAGGGGCAGACGAGGAACCCCAGCCCGGCCAGGCTCCGCGCGAGCCGCCCGCGCGTGGCGGCTATGCGCCGGGCGTTGGCGCGCATCCAGGCCTGGTCGCCGATGGCGGCCTCCGCCAGTACCTGGGATATCCGGTCGACGTTGTATGAATCCTTTATCTTGTTGAGGGCGGCGATGAGCGGGCGGGGCCCGACGGCGTAGCCGACCCTCAGCCCGGCCAGGGAATAGGACTTGGAAAGCGTCCGGAGGACGATGGCGTTTTTGAGCTTCAGCGCCAGGCCCATGCAGCTTTCGCGCGCGAAGTCCACGTAGGCCTCGTCGATGACCACCACGCCCTTGAAGCGCCGGCAGAATGCGGCCACCCTGGCCCTGGGGTAGAGGATGCCCGTGGGAGCGTTGGGATTGGTCATGAAAAAAAGACCCGCCCCCGCGGCCCGCGGAGTGTCCGGCGGAACGAAATCCGGCCCGAGCTTGAGGGCCAGCTCCTTCACGTTGCGAATGCGCGCCAGGACGGGGTAGAGGGAATAGGAGGGGTCGAAGTATGCTATCCTTCCGCCGTCCTCCACGAAGGCCCGCGAGCAGAGGGCGAGGATCTCGTCCGAGCCGTTGCCGATAAACACCTGTTCGGGCCGGCAGCGGTGCAGAACCGCGATGCGCGCACACAGGCGTTTGCAGTCGGGATCGGGGTAGCGGCGCAGCATGTCGGGGCCGATTTCGCGCAGGGCCCGCATGACCGCCGGCGAGGGCGGGTAGGGGTTTTCGTTCGTATTCAGCTTGACGGCCCTGAGGTCGCTGGGCTGCTCGCCCGGCGTGTAGGCCGACATTTTACGCACGCATTCTCTGACGAGGGGACTCATGCCGTCTGTTTCCGGATTGTGTTTTTCATCCCCGGCGCCCGGTTTCTTCCGCCGGCCGGCCGCCTTGGAAGCGGACCTGCGCGGAGCGGACGTGGGCATCCATGCCTTCCGTGCCGCCGATGGTCCTGATGATGTCAAGGGTGTTGATGAGGTCGGCGCGCGTGAAAGAGATCACGCTGGTGCGCTTGAGGAAGTCGTCCACCGTCAGACCGGAAAACATAGCCGCGGTCCCGCCGGTCGGCAGAACATGGCTGGGCCCGGCGACGTAGTCGCCGGCGCATTCGGGCGACCAGCTGCCGGCAAAAACGGCCCCGGCGTTCTTGACTTTCTTGAGCCAGCTGCGCGGCTCCTTCACGATTATTTCAAGGTGCTCGGGCGCAAAAAGGTTGCAGAGCTCCATGCCGTCGTCGAGGGTGTTTACCGCTACCAGCAGCGTGCCCTGTTCCAGGACATTGCGGACGGCCTGGGCCCGCCTGAGCTGCGCGGCCTGCCGGGGAAGCTCTTCCATCACCGCCGCAGCGAGGCGTTCCGAGGTTGTCACCAGGAGCGCTTTTTCAAAACCGGTCCCGTGCTCGGCCTGCGAAAGCAAATCGGCGGCCACGGCCTCCGGGGAGGCGGAGTCATCCGCCAGGACGGCGATTTCGCTTGGTCCTGCCACGAGGTCCAGGGCGACCTCGCCGTAGACGAGCCGCTTGGCCGCGGTGACGTACTGCCCGCCGGGGCCGACGATCTTGCGCACTTTCCGGATCGTGCGGGTGCCGTAGGCCATCGCGCCGATGGCCTGGATGCCGCCGATCCTGTAAATTTCGGTCGCGCCCGCCATTTCCAGGGCCACGAGCAGGTGGTGGTTCAGGCGGCCCGATGCCCCTGCGGGCGAGCAGGCGACTATTTCCGGCACGCCGGCGGCCTTGGCCAGGGTGGCGGTCATGAGCGCGGTGGAAACGAGCGGCGCCTGCCCGCCGGGGATGTAGACGCCGACGCGGTCGAGCGGCGTAAACTGCTCGCCCAGGATTCCGCCCTTTGGGGAAGACATCACCCAGTTTTTCTTCATGCCGGCGCGCGCGAAGGCAAGCACGCGCTTGTGAACCTCGCGCGCAGCCACGGTGAAGGCGTTTTCAACCATGTCGCGGGCCTCGTTCAGTTCCTGCTGGCTGACCGCCATGGTCTCCGGGGTGAGTTGGGCCGAATCGAGCTCGCGGGCAAAGCTGATGACGGCCTCGTCGCCTTCCAGCCTGACAGCATTGAGGACAGCCGCGGCCTTTTCCTCGGCCTGGCGGTCGATGGCCGGGCGGGCGAGAAAGGCGGCCACGGCCTCCGGCTGAGAGCCGGGCGACCATTTCGCGGTTTTTATCTTTAAGCTTTCCTTGTCCGTCATGGTCAAACCATATCCAATCGGGGCGATTATTTCAAATTAAATCATAGAGGGGCATTGCGCCTGAAGCGGCTCCAGGCGTGCTTTCCGGAAAAAATCAGGGGGCTGAGCCGGGCGGGGCGTTGGTGCCGGCGGCTGCGGCGTAGGCGGGGTAGCTGATGATGACCGTGCCTTCGCGCGGGCCGGAGCTCGTTTCGAACCTTTCCCGGTAAATCTTCTTCATTATGGCCCCGGAGGTTTCCGGCTCGAAATCCCCGGCGTCTGCCAGGACCTGCCGTACGTATCCGGAGGCGTCGAGGAAGACGCGGGCTTCCATTGTTCGCGGCGAGTTTCCCGCGGGAATGGGGATATCCCGCAGCAGGCTTGGGCTGAAGGCCGCCCCCTTCAGTCCGCCCCGGAGCTCGACCAGGAATTGCGGGCTGCCGCGCCCCGGCCGTTCCCGGCGGGGCGGGGCCTGGAACGGCAGGTCGAAGGCTTCGCCCTCCGCGGTAATCCCAAGGCACTCGGGCCGGGGTGTTTTGGCGGCGGCTTGCAGAATTGGCTCTGCCGCGTAAAGCGGCGGGGGGGTCGGGTCCGAAGCCGGGCGGTTGAAGCTGTTGGTGAGGTTGACGAAGGCCATGCGCCGGCTGAGCCGGGTGGAGGCAAAGAGGTCGGAGGCGAAGAGGGTGCGGACCTGGATATTCTCTTCCGGCGGGATGTTTTCGCGCGCTGCGGCCAGCGAATACCTGACTGCCGGTGGCCTGGGCGGCGCTTCGCGGGGAATCCTTACGAGCCCCGGCAGGAGCAGCAGTCCGGCGAAGAGCGAAACGAGCGTCGCGGCGGCAAGGGCCGGCCACGCCAGGAGCGCCAGGCGGTCGGTCTTTTTCATGGCATCAATTCTTCGCCAAAGGTCGGCCGGACCGAGAGGAAAACATTGCTGATCCCGGCGGCCGAGGCCATGTTGAGGACGCGGATGACGGTGTCATAGGGCACGCGCGCGTCGGATTCGATCGTCAGCTGCAGCGACCTGTTTTTGGCGGCGGCGGCGGCCAGGCTGCCGCCGAGGGAGTCCAGCCCGGAGCGCTCGTCGTTGTAAAATATCATGCCTTCCTGGGTCAGGATCACCGACATGGAGCTGTAGAGCGCGCCCTGCTGGAACGCGCCGGACGGCAACTGGACGTTTATGCCCGGCTTGAGCACGAAAGACGAGTTGTAGACGGTGAAAAAAAACACCAGGAGAAAAACGTTCAGGAGCGGGATGAAGGCGAACGGGCTCCTCGAGATGCGGGCGCTTGTGCGGTAGCGCCGCCAGCGCCGCCCGGCCTGGTGGATGATGGTTTCCATGTCAGCGATGCCCTTTTTCCTTGTTTTTCATGGCGCGCTCCCGGAAGAGTTCCGGGCGGGATCAGCGTTCGCCGCGCCCTGGCCGGCCAGGAAGCCGGCGATTTCATTGGCGGAGTGCTCCATGTCCAGGACAATGGAATCGGTCTTGGCGACCAGCAGGTTATAGGCCAGGTAGGCGAACACGGCCACGATCAGCCCGGCGGCGGTGGTGATGAGGGCGGTCCAGATGCCGCCGGCCAGGTCGGCGGCGGGGACAAGGGGCGCTTTCTGCTGTATGGCTGCGAATGCCCGGATCATCCCGAAGACCGTGCCGATCAGCCCGGCCAGGGGCGCAACCTGGGCGATCGTGGCCAGGGTGCCGAAGTGGCGTTCGAGGCGGCTGATTTCCACCAGGGCGGCCTCGTCGATGGCCTGCCTGACTGCGGCCGGCGGCTGTGAGAAACGCGTCACGGCGGCGCGGACGATCTGCGCCACCGGGCCCGGGGTTTCCTTGCAGATGGTGAGGGCCTCGGTGATGTTGCGGCGGCTGAGTATGTTCAGGATGCCGTTGACAAAGTCCTCGGTTTTGATCTTGGCGCGGTGGATATGGAACCACCGCTCGAGGAATATGATGAGCGCGGCGATTCCGCCGGCCATGATTATCCACAGCAGGGGGCCGCCCTGGGCCAGGACATTGATCATTTCAGGATACCTCCGGATTAACCAGCATAATGCGCCTTGTTATTTCAATAAAAATTGAGCCAATGCTCGGCGCGCAGCTTTTCAATTCTTTCCAGCGCGTCGCGGCTGGCGGGGATATCCGCCTCGACCACGCGCTCGTAGATGTTGGCCGCCTTGCGCCACTGCTGCTGTTCCTCCATGATGCCGGCGGCGTTGAAGGCCGCGCGCGTGAACCATATGTTGCCCGCCGGGGTCGGCTCCATGTCCTGGAGATAGGCATACACGACTCCCATGAGCTGCGAGACGGCCTCGTTCGTTTTCCCGAGCTTCTCGAGGCAGCGCCCGATCTTATACTTGGCCTGCAGGCGTGATACATCGGAACAATCGGGGCGGTCAAGGACAAACTGGTAGGATGCCATGGCTTCCTCGTAACGATTAGGCTCGCCGGAGCCCAGGATGAACTGGCAGTCCGCCTTGCGGAAGGCGGCCTGCTCAACCAGCTCGTGGTCGGGATACTGCGCGATGATCTCGTTGAAGATCAGGATTGCGGCGTCAAAAAGCCCGAGCTCGCAGAGCGCCGCGCCCTGGAAATACCTGGCTTCGGGACGCAGGGGGCTGGCGGGATGGTTCTTGATCACAGAGGAAAAGTAATCCCGGCCGCGGCGGAACTCGTTCTGCTGCATTGCGCATCGCCCGGCCCAGAAGAGGGCGCCGTCGGCCAGGGAAGACTTGGGGTATTCCTCCGCCAGCCGCCGGAAGGATTTCTCGGCCTCCGCGAAGCGGCGGCGGTTGTAGTCGTCGCCGCCGAGCCAGAAAAGCGCCTCCGGCGCCCGTGCGGAGCGCGGGAAGTCCCGCACCAGGCCGGCGAAAAGGTCGCGCGCCTCAGCATCGTGGCTCAGCATGAAGCATGACCAGGCGTCCATGAAAACCGCGTCCGCGGCAATTTCGTCCCCGGCGCCGACGGATTGCGAAAGGCGCAGGGCTTCCTTGAAGCGCAGGCCGGCCCCGGCAAAGCTGCCGGCGCGGTAGGCTATCATTCCGCGCCCGAACATCGCGCGCGCCTGCCACCTGGCGGGGTATTCGCTCTCGATCCAGGCGTAGATGGACCCGGCCGCGTCGGCGCCGCCGCGCAAGGCGTATATTTCCGCGATTCGCAGGAGGGCGCGTGGCGCCAGGGAATCCTCCGGGTCGGCTTCGTAAACCTGCCAGAAAAGCTCCTCGGCGCCCTCCATGTTGCCGAGGCTAACCTGGCATTCGGCCGATTGGAACATGGCGGAGGCGGCCAGAGCCGATTCTGGTAAAAAGGCCGCGGCCTGGGCATATTTTACCGCGGCCTGCTTGAACTGGGCAAGGGCGAAAAGGGCGTCGGCGGAACGGTAGCAGTAGAGGGCCTTGTCGGCGGGGCGGATGGAAGATTCCTCCGCCCTGGCGAAGGCGGCGGCGGCCTCGTGGTAGCGGCCCAGGCTGTAAAGCGCCTCGCCCCTCCCGTTGAAGGCGCAGGCCAGGTCGGCCTGCGAGGCAAAGCTTTCGAGCAAGATGTCGAATTCGGCCAGCGCCCGCTCATGCATGCCGTCAGCCAGGAGGCTGCGCGCAAGGTCCAGCTGGATTGCGGCGCCAGCGGCCTTGTTGGTCTGCGTGCCGACATACTCGTGGATGAGCGCCGTGCCTTCGTCCAGCTTGTTCAGCTTGATGAGAATCCGTCCCCGGGGAAGGTTAAGTTCCAGGGCGTGCTGCGGGCTGGAGATCAGGCGCGCCCCGCTGTCTATCAGGCTGAGCGCCTCGCTGTAGTTCGTCCTGGCGGCGGCTATTTCCGCCAGGGCGGCCGTGGCCTTCATGCGGAATCCGTCGGAGATGTTGCGCTGCTCGACCAGGGGCGCGAGGACCTCCCGCGCCTTTTGCCACTGCTGCTGCTGCAGGTACACCTTGCCGAGCACAAGGCGGCAGCTTTGCCCCTGGCTGGTGTCCGGCGGCCAGGCGAGGAGCTTTTCGAGTATGGCGGCTGCCTCCTGCAGCCTTCCGGCGGCGGCCAGGGCCTGCCCCAGGAAAAGCCGGTCGACGGTCCTTTCCTGCCCGTTGCCGGTTTCAGCGGCCAGGCGCTCCAGAATCGCAATGGCCTCGGTTTCGCGGCCGGTCTTGAGCAAGGTCCTGACCTCGAGGCGGGTGATGTTGCCGGCCAGGTGCGAGCCGGGGTGCATGACCCTGAACTTGCCGATCCGGTCGAGGGTTTCCGCGTATTGCCCGTTTTCATAAAAAGCCAGGGCCAGCCAGAAAGCGTATTCTTCGGATTCGAATCCCTCCCGCCCGTCGCCGCGGCCCTGCTTGAGAAGGGTCAGCATTTCCTGGAAGCGTTTCTGGCCGTGCAGGGCGCGCGCAAGGATGACGGCGTGTTTTTCCTGCCACTGGCTGACGTCGGCGCTTGAACCGGGGTATTGCCGGACGTGTACCTCGGCGGCATCGAAGAGCTCGTCGTCGAGCGCGGCGGCGGCAAAGCGCAATCCGTCGTCTTCCGCGCGCGGCTCCCCGGCCGCGAGCGCCGCCGGCAGGAAAAGTCCGGCCAGGATTACGACGGCCGGCAGGCGCAAAATGGAATAGAGCGACATGAGCGCAATTATTGGCTGAAAAAAAATCCGCGTCAAGCAAACATATCGGGACCGGCCCGGGGCAAGAAGAGTGTTCAGGCCTTTTTGGAAAGCTGTTGCTCGATCTTCGCCAGCCTTTGCTCCATCTGCGTGATCTTGTCCTTGAGCTCCGGCAGGCGCATGACGTGGGCGTGGGACTTGGTGAACTTTTCGTGGGGAATGGCGGGCGAGCCGGTGACGAACGAGCCTTTGGGTATGTCCTTGGAAACCCCCGATTGGGCGCCTATGATCACGTCGGAGCCGATTTCCAGGTGGCCTACCACGCCCACCTGCCCTGCAATGATGGTCCTTTCGCCGATGGTGGTGCTCCCGGAAATGCCGGCCTGGGCGACTATGACGCAGTTGTCGCCGATTGTCACGTTGTGCGCCACCTGGATCAGGTTGTCCATCTTTACGCCGTTGCCGATGCGGGTCTGGCCGAAGCGCGCGCGGTCTATGGTGACGTTGGCGCCGATCTCGACATCGTCGCCGATGACGACTATGCCGATTTGGGGTATTTTTTTGCGCACGGCGCCTTCCTGGACGTAGCCGAAGCCGTCGCTGCCGATAACCGTGCCGTTGTGAATGATGGCGCGCTTGCCGATGCGGCAGTATTCGCGGATTGTGACGTGCGGGTAGAGTTTGGAGTCATCGCCGATCTGCACGCCGTGGCCGATGTAGCAGCCGGCATAGATCACGCAATGATTGCCTATTTCCGCGCCTGGCTCGATCACGCAATGGGGGCCGATGCGGACGTCAGATCCGATTTGGGCTTCGGGGGCCACCACGGCCGAAGGGTGGATTCCGGGCGGCAGGCTTACCGGCGCGGGCGCGAACCAGAGCGCGGCCTCCGCGTAGGCCTTGTCCGGGTTCTTGACGCGGATGAGGGTGGAGGAGCAGGGGCGGTTCCAGTCCTCGGCGACGATCACGGCGGTGGCCTTGGTGGTGGCGGCCGCGTTCACGTAGCGCGTGTTGGCGACGAAGGCGAGGTCGCCCTCGCCGGCCTCGCGGATGCCGGCCAGGCCGGTTATGACCGCATCGGGGTTGCCCTCGATGCGCCCCTGGATGCGCGCGGCAATTTCTGAGACTGACAGCTGCTTTTTCACTTGGCGGGTGTCTTTTTATCCGCTCCCGGGGCGTTCTTGTTCATGATGGCCATGATCGGGGCGGTGATGTCTGCGCTCCGGTCGAAGTACATGACGCACTCGACGTTATTGAGGGTTTTGCCGGAATTGTCGAGGACGATGTCGATCTTGTTCTCGATGGAGTAGGTCTGGATGACGCCGCGGATTTCGCCCACGATCTGCTGCTGCATCTGGCGCATCTGGTCGGCGATTTCCTTCTTGGCGACCTTGTCAAACTCCATCAGCTTTTCCTCGGCCTCCTTGAGTTCATCCAGCTTCTGCTCGGCGTCCTCCTTCTTTTTTTCGCGCGCGTTTTCGTTGAGCGACTTATCCTTGAATTCCGCGTTGAGCTTGTCGAACTCGGTCTTGGCCGCGCGGGCCTTGGAGAGCAGTTCCTTGCGCTTTACGTCGATATCCTCGCCGCGCGCCTTGAACTGCGCGTTGGCTTCCTTGGTCTTGTAATATTCGTCGAAGACCTTTTCCATGTTGATGAACGCGATCTTCTGCTCGGCCGCCGCGAGGGTGGCCGCGGCCGCAAACGCGGCCATGAACGCGGCAATTTGCATCGTTCTCTTCATTTTTGTTCTCTCCTTGTTTGCCGGCGGGGGGCTAAAATCCGTAACCGAGCCAGAAATTAAAGCGCGCCGAAGTTCTTTCCACGTCGCCGCTGATTTCGAGCGGCCAGGCGTAGTCCAGGCGGATGGGGAAGCCGGGAATGTCGATGCGCAGCCCCAATCCTACGTCAGAACAGTACTTTACCACATCGAAGTCGAAGGCATCAAGCCAAACATTGCCGATGTCATAGAAGCCTGCCACGCGGAGAATGTCGGCGTAGACGGGAACCGTGTATTCAAAGGAGGCGAAGCCGGCGGTCTTGCCGCCGACCGGCTCGCCTTCCTGGTAAGGCGAAACGTAGCGGTATTTGAAGCCGCGCAGGTTGCGCGCGCCGCCCAGGAAAAGCCGGTCGAAGAGGGGGACGTCGTCGTCGTTGCCGTATTCCTGCACCGTGGCGCCCCAGACCTTGAGGCTGAAGACGTGGTCGAAGATGACCGGGATGTACTGGGAGGTTTCAAACTCGAAGCCGTAGACATCGGTGTC
>Ga0172380_10004836_pt1 | contig 16931 bp, 29 predicted proteins | sample Leawe162metaG_FD_119747 | JGI IMG/M metagenome (GOLD analysis project Ga0172380, IMG submission 119747) | Leachate microbial communities from a municipal landfill in Southern Ontario, Canada - Leachate well 162 metaG | ecosystem: Engineered > Solid waste > Landfill > Unclassified | place...
ATCGCGTAATTCACTTTGTTTTTTGGCGTTCATCTCGCGCAAACCGCTGTCAATATCTTTTAGCTTCATTCCCTCGACTGGCATACCGAGTTTGTAGTCCGCGAACTGAGCGAAAGAGATTTTTAATGATTCTGAGATAAGGCTGAAGACCGTTTCGAGGTGCTGGTATACGAGCCCTTTTGCAATATTCTCAAACTGCTCTTTAATAACTTGTTCCAAAAAAGAAGCGTCGTTAAGAAGAAGATCGTTATCGAGCATCATTTTCAATACTGTTTCCGCGATTGGTTTGCATCGGAGTTGTCGTGCAAGTGTGGGATCCATTGGTACTGGAGGAGTTGGATTTTCTGGCATATCTGATGTAACTGTAGCTGTCATATTTTTAGTTAGATTAAAAAATTATTAGTTAAACTTACGCATTGAGTCGGTCCTCACGCATTGCTAATTCACTTCCGTTACTGAAGCGTACGCGGACTTCTACGTCATTCCGGGTAACCTTGAGAGGCACACGTCTTCCCATAGTGATCTCAAAATCGTCGTGGTTTTTGAATTCAACGTTTTTTTCGCGAACGAATCCGACGGTCATTTCCTGGGGCTTTACCGTTCTTTCGACGATTGTTACCACTTCACGATCTACGATCTTTACGAAGTCGGAAAGAGTCATATTGAGCTCTATGATCTCATTAGTGCCCTCGACAATGAATTTGATTTTGTAGATTTGTTGGAGTTCTTTTTTTACTTCATCATATCGATCCATAAGGTGCTTCCAGTCGATAGCAAACATGAAAGGTTTTTCTGAAGACGAGCGATACTTGCGGAGTGTCGCTGTGTGCTTGCGCTCAACTGTCTTGCTCTCCTGCCATTGGCCGACAGATGACAATCCTGCTGTTGCTTCAAGTGATCTATTTGATTTTTCAAGTTGATCGAGACGTGCGATGAGGTTCTCCAGCATTCCGCGCTCAACTACTACCGTGGATGGATCTGTAACGCCATCGGTGACGACGGGCTTTTCATCCTGGGTATTGAGCTGCTCAGATGCCTTGTCTTCATCAGTTTGCATAGCGTCGGAATCAGCTTTGTATTGGCTGTATTCTTCTCTTTCGGGACCATTGAGATTTTTGTATCCCTTGGCTTTAAGTTCTTCAAAACGAGCGTTCATAGTGTGATAAAAGTTATAAATTATTTCTTTTCAAATTTTTTGACGTAACTGAGCCCTAATTTTTTGGCTAGGTCCAGGCCGTCCTGAGAGGTTCCAAACTCCTTGCCCCCCGAACTTGGTGGTGTGTATCCACCACCTGAGGGAATACCCGTATTAAGTGGATTTGGCGCAGCTGTGTTGCCTGTGACTAGCTTGTATGCCTTGAGATACTTTGCATGTATTTCTTTTGCTGAGCCTTCAGGCATGTTCAACTGGCCGATTTCGTACTCAATTTTGTCTTTCATGTTTGAATCGCTCATACTCAGCTGATCCAATAGCGAACTTTTTGTTTCTTTGAGGGTTTCTTCGTTTTGTTTATTTGTGCTCTCGAGAGTGGTGCGAAGATCCTCCACCTCGGCCTTGAGCGCGAGGGTTTCTGAAGACATTTTAGTTTTTTCCTCAGCAGTTAAATCTCTAAATCGCTTGAAATTTAGATCTTTGTTTTCAAGTCCTTTGAGTTTTAACTCCCTCTCCTCGAGCGTTTTTAGGAGCGTATTTTTTTCTGATTCGTAGCTGGAGAATTTGTCCTGAAGAGCTTTTGCGTCTTCTGGAGCGAGTGCGCCATCTACCTGGTTGCCTTGATCGTCGTACAGTTGCATACTGAATATTTGGTTAGGATTAAATAGTTTTAAGGTTGAGTATTCTGCCGTCGGGTAGAAATAGGTGGTCGGCTTTTTGATCGATCTTCACTGACATGCTTTTGGTTTCCGTGTGATCAGAATAGAATTCTGGATGCTCTTCTTTGTCGGTCCCGTATTTATTGGAAAACGCTTTGTAGCTACCTGCACACATCTGACAGGGGATAATCACCCCATATTCATTTATCTGCATTACTGAGCCTTCGCAACCTTCACACTGCTTCATGTTTGCGAAGTGGAAAAGTTTAACGTTGCTCATATGACACTGTGCTTATTAATTGGTTTATTTTGCTGGGATTTATCTACGTACTCAGACGCAAAAGCGGTAATTCGCTCCTGTACAAGGGCCGCGCCATTGATAGTGAAGCGTGCGAAACAGGTCTGCATCCAGTCGTTCGCGCGGTTGATTGCTTCATTGGTTTGTTCCCGGCAGATACGGTTGATAATGTCGTTTAAAATCACGTCCCGGCTTAATTCGTAGCAGTGTTGTATATAGTTCTTGCGCTTAGAGTCCGACATTGCAGTTAGATCAATCGCGGATCCAATACCATGAAGCTGGATACGAGTCATGGCTACGATATCCGGATCACAATATTTCCAATACAGTTTTTTAATTATCCCACTGAGGAAGTTTTTCATTCTTTATTTCGTCTAGTTGATAAATAAGGTGACAGGCTGATTCCTTCAGATCCTTGAGCCTGAAAGATTTGTATGAGTTCTTTTTTTCTTTTAGTACTTGGAAATCGATATAATTCATGAAGTCGTAAAGCTCATCCACTGCTTCCTTCCACATGTTTTTTTTGCGGAAGGCTTGTGGCCCGTATTTTTTTGCTCCAATTCGTTTGCGCAGTTCGCAACGACGGTTTATTGATGAACGATTCATTTAATATGGTTAAAACAGTCATTACAGAGGTATCCACGGTACATAGTTGCTTTGTTAATACGGATCCAGGATTCATCTGTTCCTTCAAAAAGAGACGATAATGCCGCCTTCTTGTGGCACAAACCGCACTGGATAAAAAACTCACAAAGAACGGTATTTATTACAAATTCCTTTGTTACGATGTTGTAGCATTTGTGTTCTTCTCCCTGTGGATACTCGAAGAAACAAGTCTTACATAATTCAAGCATTCATTAAATTGGTTACGGAATTAGGACTCTGCATGTTTGGTGTTTGACGTGGGCTCATCTGATTCATAGTTGCGCCCTGGCCTCCTTGCATAGGTTGTCCCGAAGTTTGCATAGGTTGCCCTGATTGCGGCATACCTGGAGCTCCCATCGGAGACTGTTGGATAAATATACGTTCTGGATCTTCGTTTGCGTTTGTTGCCCATCGTTCTTTTAAGTGCTCTTGGTTGAATGCTTGTGGTCCGAAGAACTCGAAACCTGATCTGATCATGTCTTCGAACATTGCACGCCTTAATTCGTTGGTGTTCTTTTCTGTCGGAGTCATCTCGATATACCAATATTCCACGATGGTCTGAAGCATTTCAGGGTTGAGATACACCTTGCGGATCTTCTTGCCTGTATTCATGCTCATCAGCTTCTCCTCCGCCATAATTTGAGATTCGTCGGGAATTGGTTTGTCTGTAAACTCGATGATCTTTTGACCTTTAGATCCGTCGTCAAATTCGGAATCAACTGTAACGCTCTTGTATAGGTTCTGGATTGAATTAGTGAGCTTATCTACCGCTGTATCAACAGGTGAAGTCCAGTTTTGGATGATGTTGTACAAGCGAAGCCATACCATTGATTTCTCGAGATTAACTATACCGAGGATAGCTAGTCCGAGCTTCATCATTGAAGCCTGTTTAAGCTCTACAATCTCTCGAGCAGTCTGTTGACCTGATTGAGCTTGACCTTGGAATACCGGGGAAACTGATTTTTCGTCGATAATGCCTTTGATAAACTGGATCGCGTTAAACTCTGCGTTCGTGACTCCTGTAGAGTCGAGGAGCTTCGCTATTTTGCTTGGTTCGATATTTGCTGTTTGTGCGCCTGGATAGAAGATTCTCTTGGAAAGTGTTTGACCAGTATTGTTTGCAATAGGTGGTTTGAAAGATTGTTGGGTTTTTAGAATCACCAGGCGCAGCATTTCGTCGTAGACGGCTTGATCTACCTTTGTCTTTGCAGGCACGCTCTTTGAGTACGCAAAGTTTCGGCTGATAGGCTGAACGTCTCCTTTTGAGATTGTGTATTCAGGAGTACCCAAAAGTGCCTCCAATGGAAAATGAATAGGGAGCATCATAACTCCATTGATCATGATCATGTAGTCATTTGCCCACTTATCCTGGTATTTGATCACCTCAACCATTCCTGTAGAAACCTTTTCAAGGCTCCAATCGTTGTAGCTCTTTTCGGTGTCGGTTGTGTCCTGTACTGAGCTGATTCCCTCCGGGATATACTGCCAACGCTCCCATTTTCCATAAATTGCTTCCATTTCAGCACGTGGTCTGAGTTCACGAGTAAAGACAAAAGGCTGATAAAACATGAAGAACTCGCGGATATTGCCGAGGTATACATTCAGACCAGTGATAAGGTTTGAATTGCAGTACTTCATGACAAGATCGAGTCTTTTCTCCCATTTAATATCCTTAATTTTCGCTACTTCACTCCAGGTCAATTTGTTTAGTTTTTTGCGTGGAATGTTTATCTCCAAAAACTGCTCTTCCACAAAGACGGTTCCCTGATCGAAGAGTTCCTTGTATATAACCACTTTCTTTTCATCGTATGTTGGGCGCTCTACCTGTCTAGACTTGCGGACCATATCTTCCATATTGTTACCCAATTCAGTGATGTGTTCGTCGTTCTTGCCGTATGCTTCAATATCGGGTTCAAGATTGTAATTGAGCGTATTCGACAAAAGAGTGACCTCTTTTTCTTCTGTAGTGCCCGTGACAACTCTCACGTCTTCTTCGTTCACCTTTGGCGCTGTATATGAATTTGCTGCTTTGGCGTTTGAATCCCAATACTCAGCATAGGTCATGTCGTTGAACTCTGTGTATGTTTTATTTCGTGCGTCGAAAGCCCTTTGTAGGCGATCAGTCAAAAAACTGCGATACTTCAATTCCTCATCAGAATATACAAGCGCTTCCTTTTGTTTCTGTTCTTCTTGAGCTACCGGAGCAGTCGCCATATGGGGCACTATATTATTGGCACTTAATAAAAGTTAGTTGACAGCTAAATAATTGAATGCCGATCGAACTGTGGATCCCTCTTAAAGTTATTGACTGCTCCCCGGGCGAACGTGCTGTTTCTCATTCTCCATGCAATTGCGAGAGCCATAAGAAGATCAAAATGCCGAGTCATTCCCTCTACTGCTCCGTGCTCTTCAAGATCAGCTTGGCTGTATGAGAGCAGTTCATTAAGGAGTCCGAGTGAAGGGATATCAATCAGATTGTCATCGAGCGCTTGCTTAAGCTCAAAAATTAACTGGCCTTTGGTGTGGCCATTTGTCTCCCATCCGTATTTCTTAGGCTTGTATTCAAGGAGCGCCATTGTGGGATTCACTCGATCCACGGGATCTTCGCGGTAATATATGTTTTTGTAAATCTCTTTGAGCTTGGCAACCGTTGCATGACCCATGTTATTCACCTCGGGAGCTACGAGGCACGCGCCAAAACGATTACCCATATTCTTGAGTTCATAGGCGAAAAGTGTCGGATCTATTCGGTTGTTGGCGTAAACCGCTACTACTTTTGCTCTTGGTACACAGGTGAAGTCGATAAGTACTGCAGCGCAAGAATCCCTTCCAACTCCACCGCCAACGTCGCCACCGATTGCGTATGCGTGGCTCGGATTATATTCTCCCCACACTTTCCAGTCCCCTACAACTTCAGTCGGCATTGCCACATCAAGCTCGATTCTCTTCTTGAGATTGTCATATGAATACACACGGGAACCTTTGACGATCGGCTGATTGAGCATTTCCTGTTCGTACAATCCGGACTGCAGTTTGTTAAGCGTTCGCTTCTTTGCTTCAAGTGAAACCTTCTTTTTTTCGGGATCGAGGATAAGCATGTTTTTTGCCATGGCCTGAATGTCTGAATGTTCATACTTGTCGGGCCACATGATCTGGCCTTTCTGAACTACGTCTACTCTGCGGACCTTGTATGACGGATCACTCTGAGCTGCGTTAAGAAGCGTCTGAACCGATCCGATCTCTGAAATGTAGTTACATAGGAAAATGATCTGAGCATGTCCAGAGAGACCAGTAATAGCCTCACCCATCGTTCTCATGATCTTGTCGGTGACTGCATAGCTGTTCTTTGTAATCTCATTCTCAAAGTCGTCAAATATGATCAGGTCTGGCCTTGCATCATCGTAGATACGCCCACGGACCGACTCTTGTGTACTCACGGCTTCGATCTTCACCCTATTGGCCGTGATGAATTCAGAGATAGACTTCTTTTTTGAGCTGCGTTCTCCGTCTTTGCTTGGTGGTTCGTAGAAGAGTTGGCCGTAATCTGATATAAGTCTCTTGTTCGTCTGGAGCCATGTTGCGATGTCGTAAAGGTGGCGCTCGGAGTTTGCTTTGTCGTAGCAGTCATACAGGATATACCGTTTCTTCTTCATGACGACGCAATACGTGATGAACATTTTAATGATAGAAGTCTTTGCCGCTTCGCGAAACCACATCCAGATGAGATACTTGGAATTCTCAAACTTCAGGTCATCGTATCCTTCAAAGTGGAAATCAGGAGTTTTGTATTTGAAAAAGTCCGTGAAGTAGTATGCACAAAAATACATAAATTCTTGTTCGCATATGAATTTACGCTCGGCTGCGTTCCCTTCTATCATCCGAATAAGAACCTCTCTTTTGAACTTTCTCATTTTTGGATGGTATTAATTCTGGACTCTATCCGTGTAAATGCGCCCGACAGCACTTGGTGCACGTACTGGCGCGATACATTGAATTTTAATGCAATCGTTGTGTAGCTCTGAATGCCACTCTCTGTACCGCCGAAGCGCTCTTTCCAGTATTGGAGCTCGAGGGGCGTGAGAAGTTTGAGCGCTATTTCGTGTCGGTCTTCGGAGAAAAGTCTTTTTTCTTTTTCTGACAAAAAGGGAATATTCATAATATTGATAGTAGTTTTGTTCGCTCCTCTCCACTGAGTACCGCGGTAACGGTAACGTGTTTTTCGGGAGCGTATTTTCCTTTTATTTTGTAAGCCATATCTAATCCGCTAGAGCGGGCTTTGTACGAATCGTCGTAGAGTAATTCGCTGTGGACCTTTGCGAGAGTTTTATCTGGTAAATATTCTTCGCAGAGTGCAAGCCAGGATTGTGAGTTTGTGACTTGATACGGGTTACGCGTGGATCCTTTTCCGTATCCTGCGTCTTTGAGAATCTTGCCCATAGGCACTTTTCCCTTAGTTTCAATTGCTTTGAAAAACGCGACTTTTATTTTTGCACTGGGTTTTTTTCTTAGTTTTTGAGTCGGCTTTTTTTTTGTTGGCATATTTTTCTTGAAAATACACTTGGCAAAGAAATATCCAAGTTGACATAGGAGTGTGGCGAAATAAATAATCAGCTCGTCAATAGGATACGTTGGTAAGTGTTGACGTGCGGGATACCCACGTGGTACACTCGAGTTACTTACTATCTCATTTAATTATGTATGATTACTTTTCAATTTCAGTTCGTAGAAGTTGAGGCGGTTGGGGGGAAGACGTTTACTATTAATGGCCTCGATGGAGAGGTTATTGAGTACTTCATACGCAGAAAAGGCGCTCAGGTATATGTTGCGCTGGAAAAAACAACAGGGCAGTCAATTGTGAGTCCATGTGGAAACATGACTGAGCTACACAGGAGAGTTAACATGAAAATAAACAGTGCGGGGATTCAGAATGTCGTAGAGCTGATTAAGTCGAAGGAGAAAGTTCCAAACAATGGCAAGTTTTATTCAAGTAACCAAATATGATTTTATGATCACATTATTCCTCTCACTGTTCTGGGTCGTATGCGCGTATTACGTTGTGCGCGGGAAAGCTGATAGTACGGATTATTGCGGCTTTGTATTTTTTCCACTTTATATTATTTTTACCATTTTGTTTTTATGAGAAATAAGAGAATTCCAATCAAAGTAAGCCCTGAATTGCACGCCTTCATCAAAAAACAGGCGGACGGTAATATTCGAAAAATAGTGGATGAAGTTGCTTTTGTTTTTAAGTACACAAAAGAGATTCCGAAATTAGTTCGTACTGAATAGTGGCCTGCTCTTTCGCACATCGTTCCCTATCAGCTGGAAGTGCTTCATCCACTTTGTATCGGCAAAACGTGATCCAAGCCGGGGATCGTCATCTGTAATCTCACTTAAATGGAGATTGGTAGTGATGATGGTCCTTTTCTTGTTATCGTACCTCGTATCGAAAATAGAGAATATGGATTCTTTTACATAGTCTGTGTTTTTTTGTGTACCAAAGTCATCTACAATCAACGTATCGACCTGTTTTAGCTCGTTTAAGACGTTTTGCATGGTTTTATCATATCCGACTCGTCTCATGAGCAAGGCGAGGTCTACGGCCTTTATAAACGTTGAGTGATTAAAATTTCTAACGAGTTCATTGTTTATCAATCGGCAGATGAAAGTTTTTCCGGTGCCTGTAGGACCGTCGATGAACATACTTGGAATCTCTGAAGCTCTGTCATCGGCAATCCTGTACGCCATATCCAGCAGCGGGGTTTGGTGTTCGCCTCGGTCCCCAATGTCCGATGGAGAGACTTCGATGCCTTGGAAGTATGAGAGCCTGTTCTGGTATCCACCACACTTGCCGAGTCCTCTTGAGAATGCCGCGATACGTTCCTCTTCAGCGTGCGCAACGTGGGCTTTTTTTCGGTCCGCGTTACACTCATGAGGCGTTACCCGGATCTTTCCGTATGTTTTTGATTCGGTGACTAGCTCTGTAGTGATTGTATTGCATGTAGCGCACACAGCGGGATCTTCGATTCGTTTCGGATTTACTCCATCGGTAATTAGACGCCAAAATACGCTTGCAAGTGGGAGTTCGATTTTAGTATTTTTCTCTACTGAAATTTTATTATGTATTATTCCCATCTTTTTGAGAGTTATGTTGTAAGTGATATTCCAGGGATCCGGGCTTGGCGCTTGTTTTTTTAGTTTCTGACATGGCGTGATCGATTCTCTTGCCGACTGTCTCAAGAGTCCAGTCCCATGTTTCGCCTTTCCGCTTTGCCTCAAAATTCATCTTGGAGCAGTAGTTCATACCCTCTACGATCTGTTCGTTTGTGTATCCGCCAAGTAGCTTTGCCGCCTTACCGTGTCGCGCGATAAATGAGGATATGATATCGGGGAGTTGCTCATCCAAGTCTTTTTGGCATATTGCTTTGTAATATAATTTTGCGACGGCATAGGTCCGCGTCATGTTTTTTAGTTTTGGAATTATAATAGTTTTTTCTTTTTTAGGAATGTCCTCACTAGATATACATACGTTAGTATGTATATCTATATTCTTTTCTTTCTTTAATAGGTGTCGCTGGCGTGCCACTTGTGTGCTCGCTGGCGTGTCGCCTGTGTGCTCACTGGCGTGTCGGCAACCCTGGTATTTCTCGTAGTTTAAGACCTTTAGGTATGTCGTTTTTCTAGCGTCCCCTGTGTCGATTTCGTTACACACTTTGAGCGAAGCAAAGAAACGTCTGACTCTGCTGCGGTTCCAGCGCCATCGGTTTTCGTACCAGGATAGTGAGTGGAGTGATTCCCCTCTATTACACGCCATTCCTTCCCAATATCCCTGCTTGTAGTTTACTTTAAGTAGCAGATCAATCCACGCCTCCATCTCTGTTGCGGGACGTTTTTTATTCGTAAAATAAAATCGATGATCCTCAATCGAGCGATATAACTTAATCCAGCCATCTTCCATATTGTTATTTTTCATACCGTGGAAGTATCACGGAGCTCTTATTTTATTGCAACAGGTTAGAAAATGAGAATAATGAGATATTGCACAATATAAATATTGAAATACGACAATGCAATTGGGTTGTAATAACAACATGACTCCACTATGTTAGGAATAATTATGACAAAAACATTTACACCGCTTTATTTCGGAGCATCGGAGAAGCTCATAGGGGATCTTACCGACGAAGCAAAGCAACTAGGTATGACGCGCTCCCTTTACATCCGGCTTATCATCGATAACCGATCCGAAAAAACACTTAAGCTCCCTAAAATTAACTTCAATTCTGCGACATGAAATCAATTACCGAAACGTACAACTATCAGGATGGCAATATCACGCTAGCATTCTCATTCACGGGAAGCGAAGAAAAAAGGCTCGATGAAAAGAAACGGTTTGTATTGCTTCTTACGCAGAGCGCCAATGATCTTTTTACCGAGAGTGCAAAAGTTGGTACGAAAAAGAAAAAGCTTTAATTTTTATTATTTAATAATTTCAATGTATGTCAAAATCAGGAGCGAAGCGTATGCATCATAACTGGGTACCGAACGAGGTACGAAGCAATTTTATTAAACTCCTTGAAGGCAACCCTGTCTTTTCGGTACGAAACTATCTTTTCGATAAAACAGGGAACTATAATTACACTCTGAAATTAAAAAAGATCATAGACTCGTTTGTTTCTCAGGGATGGATTAACTCAGTTACAGTTAGCAAACTGCTTGTTATTACCAAGGGTAGCAAGTACGCGGAGTTTAATAGTGCGATCCTACACGTACACGATAAAGAGGTGCCAGAGGAAGGCCTTACGGTTAAATCAGCGGTAAATTTTTTGCTAAAATATTTAAGGAAAACCGATGCCGAGATCCTCGAGCTCAAACAACAACTCAAGGACGCGACAACTACTTGTAATCACTTAGCGACGAAAGTTAGTAACTATTCTGGTAAAAGTGTGAAGGATGAAATAACAGAGCTTTCCGATGTAAATAGTGATTCTGGATTAGTAGAGAAATATACGGGATTTAAAACAGTTCTTTAATATTTATAATCTAATTTTCTAAATAGTTATGTTTAATTCAGAATTAAAACGTAAGTTGGTTGATGCTATAGCAGAAGCACAGTACTCAAGAAACGAGCATGAGCGATATATGCGCATGCTTGACGAGGAAAAAAAGAGAGTGATTGAAGACAAGAGAAGAGTCCAGATGGAACACGAAATGGAACTACGACGAATCGACTTGGAGCGCGGATTTGAGGCCAGAGAGCGGGAGCTAAATAATAAATTTTTCAAAGATGAGGAAGTCAAGAAATTAAATGAACAGCTCTCTAATAAAACGCTCAAGCTTGCTGTTGCCGAGAAGGAAGTCCAAATGCTTACCGAGATCATCAACATCGAGGGCGACGTGGTAGACGTAAAGGAGATCATGGAGAAAATTATTCAAAAACTCCCCGAGATCAATTTGAGCACACTACAACTTACCGCTTCAGCTCCTAAAAATGCTTAACGTATCCGGCTGGTCAATCAGCAGAGGGCCTACTAGTGCCGGCTTTAAGGCGGCGAAGGATGGGTGCATAATTGACCATAGCGCTGGGACAGCGCCGATTGGTCAATCTGGCGAAATGGTGATCATCGATGGATTGACTTACGAAAGCGCTACTTTAAGTGCAAAACAGGGTTCGTGGGGAGATATGTTGTATTTCGTTACATGCACAAGGTGTAACGTCGAATATGGTCACTATACGTTTAAAACACACAGGGATTCACGTGAAGGCTGTACTGGTTGCGGGCAGAATGTGAGTCCCTGTAAGAAGTATTCAGGCGGGCATAGGAACGTGCTCTGTGGCTCATGCGGCGATACGTGTTGTTCGTCGCAGGAGAGTCGACACAAGTGTGCGAAAAAAGAATTACAGAAAGAATGGCAGTACTTCGATAGTAACGGTTTAGAGGTGAATGATGTACGTGAAGCCACGAGCATGAAGAGCAGAATGCCACTCAATTACAATTCGGACCATCTGCCGCTTCTGAGTGATGGACACATAACCAAAATACTGCAAAGTGGCGGAGTCACGACATATACCAATACGAGCACGGCGAGCCCCGTGTTAACGAAAGAGTCCCTGAAGGCCGCCCAACAAGTTTACAGCAGGAGTGGAATCAGGAGGGCTGCAGACCAGGAGGTCCTAGACGCATTATTCCAAATGAGCCACAGCCGTGAGGCGAAAAGAAAAACAGGGGGACTAAGTAAATTATTCTTTAAATCAAGAAAAAAATGAGACTCGTAAAGCCAGTCAATGAAAACTATTGCGCAACGATTGTAAAAATCAAAAACATTATTCCGCTCCAGGGCTGCGATAATGTTGTCGCCACTACCATATTTGGTTACCAGGCCATTGTAGGCAAAAATACCGAGATCGGAACATTGGGAGTGGTCTTCACTGCCGAGACGCAACTCTCCGAAGAGTACTGCCGTGAGAACAATCTCTTTAGGCGAGCAGGCGAGAACAAGGATCCGACGGAAAAAAGGATACCTCGAAAGTAACAGGAGGGTGAAAGCGGTTAAGTTCAGAGGGCACAGCTCAAGTGCACTCTTTATGCCTTTAGAGAGCCTTTCATTTACCAAGGTCAAGCTGAAGGATTTTAAAGAGGGTGAATCCTTCGATCTTTTAGGTGACTATAAAATCTGCAACAAGTACGAGCTAGTACGCAGAGGCAATGGTCCCAACAACCAGCCCAAGAAAGAAAAGTTTCCCCGGGTTGAGGCAAAGTTTATGCCTGAACATTTTTCAACCGATAACTACTTTAAAAATGACCGAAATATCGATCCCGAATCAGAAATCATCATCACCCAAAAAATCCACGGAACTTCTATACGAATTGCGAATACCATCGTTCGACGCAAAAAAACTTATAGAGATATCATTGCCAGATGGTTTGGAGCTAAAGTACAAGAGTCTGAATATGACTATATCTTTGGATCTAGGAAGGTTGGGAAAAACTAACATACGATCAACTAAAGGAAATTCAGACATGGGAAAAAGCCATGTCTGGAAAATCGGCTATAGAAAAGCTTCTAAATCCTTTAAACCCGAACGGGGCGGCTATACTTACAATCACCCAGAGGGTCAGTGTGGTCTTTATGTATATCGCATAGCAATCGTGAATAGTGCGGGACTCGTTACTGACCTTTCATGGGATCAGGTTAAAGAGTTCTGTACACAAAGGGGACTCAATCATGTTCCCGAGATCGGCAAGATGATGCACAAGGATTTTGTACCAAGCACTTATTTGGATATTAAACTTAAAGATAAATTTCCAAACTGTCTTCAGCTCGACGACAACAGTACGGTCGATGACGGAATCTGCGTACGCGTAGATTGACTCATGCCGAGAATCCTAAAGGCGAAATCTCCAAAATTCCTTGAGCACGAGACGGCCCTTTACGATAAGGGAATAGAGGATCTGGAGTCTCAGGAATCAGGACAGGCATTGTAATTTTTATATACCCTCACCCCCTTTTTTTTATTTTTTATCTTGAACTATTTATGCCAAAAGGTCATCCAACACCGAAAGACCCAACAGTTCGCAATCCGCTTCGTAAGGCAGGTTTAGATACCAAGACAAAGCGGCGAGCAGCATTCGATAGAACTTTAGCGATGAGTGAAAAACGCAGACTCGCAGCATCGAAATAATTACCTAACCCCATCACTATGTACATAGAAGACACCACGCCGCCAGTTCCATTAATGCCACCTGAGAGTTTTGAAGAAATGACGGAGGAGATAGTCGAGCCCGCTCCTATCGACGAAGCTGCTGTCGTTAAATATTTACTTGATGGCATCGCCCAAAGAGCACGGGCGCAGGCACTTCTGATCGACGCGCTCAAAGATCAGGTGCGTTCCATTACTCCTCTGGCTGAAGTGATAAAATAGCAGTGCGTGGTCGTAGCTTTTAACTATTACTCTATGAAATATTGCGACGAAGATACAATCCTGGCAGGGTGCCTTATGTTATTAATCGGCGTACTCATCGTAGCTCCGATTATTGTGGTTCTATGGGCAATAGTGCGAATCGTTTTACATTTTACCTAAACTTTTATAACAAAACTCGAAGAACTCATATGGATAATAATACAGAAGGAATGCCACGCTGGAATGGCCCAGGATATGAAACAGAGCGCGTTCCCTACACCCGTGAACAGATGATCGAGCTATCAGCAACGCTGCAGAGAGGGGCAGAGATAAATCTCAGTGACGCGTTTAAAGGCCGCCTTGTGGCGGTACTGTGTGCCTCTGGCTCAATCTTGATCGAGAGAAATGGCTACCCGGATGTGGAAATTCAAATGATGGACAGCCCTGTAATCAATTAATTTATGAAGAAACCAGTAATAAATCTTGCATACAAAAAATTCCTCCTCGACGAAATTAGTGAGAAACTTTGGGCCGCTCGAACCGAGCATAAAGATTGTAAGCGAATATCAAGTGAGTCCTATATGACGGGCATGATGTGGGGAGAAATAGAAACACTCGAATGGTTACGTGAACTTATAAACAGTTAGTATGAATATAATTTTTGAAACAACATTTGGATCACACCTTTACGGTACCAATACGGAAACATCCGATAGGGACGTGAAAGGAGTGTACGTCGCGTCCCTGGAAGACATAATCCACCGAAGAGATAAAAGCACGGTGTGTTTTAATACGAAAGATAGTGGCGCAATGCACCGCAATGGTCCGGAAGACCAGGATATTGAATACAAAGAACTTAGAACATTTATCAATGATGCTATGGCAGGACAAACATACGCACTCGATATGCTCTTCGCTCCAATGCCATTTTGGAATCAGCTGAGAACGTCATCGCTATGGTTGAAAATCCGGGAAAACACCGGGAAGCTTCTATCTAGAAATGTCGCTCCCTATATCGGATACTGCAGACAACAAGCGGGAAAGTACGGACTCAAGGGGAGCAGGCTTGGTGAACTCAAGAGAGTTATAAGCCATCTATGCGCACTCGATCCGCGCAATAAACTCGGGAAATATCCAATTGAAGAAAGCGAGTACGTTAAGGTAATACACACCTCAAACACCATTAACGGTGGTGAAAAAATACTCGAGCAAACATTCCTGGAAGTTCTCGGAAAAAAATTCGATATGAATAGAAGTGTTAAAGAGATTCTGCCTTCACTGAAAAAACTCGATGAAATGTATGGGCATCGCGCGGTACTGGCTATGAATAATGAGGGGATCGACTGGAAAGCTATAAGCCATGCATTTAGACTCTGTTACCAACTTAGAGAGCTTGCTTCTACTGGATCGATAGAATTCCCCCTTAAACAAGCAGAAGAGCTAAAATCGATTAAAAAAGGCCAATTAAACTACTCTGGCATGCAGGACAAACTTTATGAGCTCATGGAGGAAGCTATTTGTTTGATTAAAAAAAGTTCACTCCCGGAAGAACCAGATAGGGATTTTTGGGAGAATTTTATTCTTAACGAATATATGAAATGAAAAACACAGTATGGATATTTAAGGGCTTGCCCGGTAGCGGAAAAACAACCAATGCAAAACAATCCCAGGCTAAAAACCCAAACCTTGTACGCATCAATAAGGACGACTTACGCGCGATGCTTAATGATGGTAAATGGTCCAGGGAAAATGAGAAATTTATTATAAAGGTACGCGATATGCTCATTGAACTTGCAGTCGAGAACGGGAAAGATGTTGTTGTTGATGATACTAATTTAGGATCCCTGCACGAAGACCACATTTCGAAATTAATGGCGGGAAAGGCCTATATCGGAATACAAACATTCGATATAAGTCTCGATGAGTGTATTAAGCGCGATTCAAAGCGCGAAGGAAAGGCGCGCGTCGGAGAGAAGGTAATTCGAGACATGTATAACAAATATCTCAAGCCTCCAGTAGAAAAATACGTTCCCGATCAAAGCCTACCCTACGCCATTATCTGCGATATTGATGGAACGCTTGCACATATGGGGAATCGAAGTCCTTTTGAATGGGGCAAGGTTGGAATTGATACGGTAAACGAACCAGTCGCAAATATCGTGGATGATTACTATGATATATCAGAGGGAACAACAGTGATCTTGCTCAGCGGGCGCGATTCGGTGTGCCGCCCTGAAACTCAACAGTGGCTTCATGACAACGGAATTAGATACCACTGTCTTTATATGCGCCCTGAAGGAAGCATGGAAAAAGATTGTATCGTAAAAAGAAAGCTATTCGACGATCACGTGCGCGACAAATACAACGTTCTCTTCGTACTTGATGATAGGAATCAAGTGGTCGAAATGTGGAGAGACCTAGGACTCACGTGTTTGCAGGTAGCTCCTGGAGATTTTTAATTTGGTCGGAACGCAGAGAATCGAACTCTGACCTCGTGTATCCAAAACACGCATGCAGCCATAGCAACTCGCTCCGAAAGGAAAGAATTATTACCGCGGGTTTGCATGCACTCTAATCATCTTTAATACTATAACATAATAATCACTATGACAAAATACTACCGCGTTATCAAAGAAAACTTTCTATGGGAAACAGGAGCAATTCTGAAAGAAGATGGTACGTACTATGAGCCCATCGAAGACGTATGGAATACGACGAAGGAACAGAGAGAGGTGATATCTTTGAAGATAATCGAATCACAACCTGAATATTTCGAGCGGGTGTATCCGGGAATCACAGACAAAGCCATATATTTAACAGCAGAGGGAATAAAAAAATTCTACTCAAAATTTAAAGAGTAAAATGCTACAATCCCGCTGTGCAAAAAAGGGAGAAAAAATGGGGAACTCTAAAAAAATACAAACAAGTCTGCAAAGAGATTTTTGAAGAGCGTGGTGGAGTTTGTGAGAAATGCGGAGTAGGAATCTACGAAGAAAAGTATCACAACTTCAACCACACTGCCGGCAGGACTGATAATTACCTTAACAAAGACACCATCGAATTACTTTGCTTTCAATGCCATTCTCTCTACCATGGCATAAAAGAAAGCGCTACATGGCTCAACTAATTATGATTAACTTCAGCAAAATTTTCGCCATTCTCTACTTCGTGATTTTGATTGCGCTGGTCGTTACGTGCGAATACATTCCTGATCCAGTTAGAACAGAACCAGCATCCGCGGCTCAAGTAATCGGCGGAATTTTAGGAACGCTC
>Ga0172380_10004837_pt1 | contig 16931 bp, 11 predicted proteins | sample Leawe162metaG_FD_119747 | JGI IMG/M metagenome (GOLD analysis project Ga0172380, IMG submission 119747) | Leachate microbial communities from a municipal landfill in Southern Ontario, Canada - Leachate well 162 metaG | ecosystem: Engineered > Solid waste > Landfill > Unclassified | place...
AAGATATATTTCGATAGGAATAAGGGATATCGGTACGATGAGAAAAATAAACCAAAGAGAATATCCTCCGCGGTTATATGTAATTATGTTTTCTAGTGATTGAAGTTTATTTTGTGGGACTATATTATAATTATTAACACCTGATAGGTTAAGAACTGTTTTTAAAACATTCTCATTTATGAGATCCGGGTTGGATTCAAGAGTATCTCTCGCAGAGAATAGGGAATAGGAGATAGGGAATAGGGAAGAGCTTAAAGAAAGATATGCGGAGCGGAGGATGAAGGGGGCGAATAGTGATAATGAAGGGAAGGAAGACATTGATATATCAGAGGATACTGTTATTAGTTGAATGTTGTTATATGATGGATCAGAGGCTATAATCAAAGGTATTTGAGCATTGGAATTTGGAACACTCAATGATAATAAGACATTTGAATTTTGTGACGGGGATATAGAGAAATAGGATTTTAGGTTTATTCCTTCGAGGGTGGAGCTGTTAAAGGTTTCACCCTTTTTTGATTTAAATAAGTCGTGGAATAGTGCAGATTCGGTATTGATTTCGCTGATGGATGCATCAGTATTAACTTTGTTTAGAGTGCTTATTTTAATTCCTTTTATCTTATTATAATCATCTATATTCATCTCTTCCGAAAGGAATATGATGATCATTTTTCCTGTTTCAGAAAATTTATTTATATTCTCGATGTCGGATTCTGAGAATCCTTTAAGCCCACACAGATATAGAACATCGTATTGCATTAAATTGTTGAGTTTGGATGATTCAGTGTAATTATAAACTTTTTCACCTTGTGAATTAAGATTGGCAGCATCGAATACTGCCCTTATGTATTTTGAGGATTCCATGCTTTCGGATATGATTCCAATATTAATTTTTTCGGGGATATAGATTTGTTTAAAGTAAAGATTATCTTCGTTGAAGGCATTAAGCTGTTTATTAGACGAGACAAGTTCTGCTTTTAATGTCTGGATTCCAACGGATACAGGCTTGAATAAGAAATCAATTGGCTTTATCTCATTTGGGTTAATATCAAAATATTTTTCTTCAAGAAAATTATCGTTTATGAATAATGTTAACTTTTCATCAGTAAGAAAATTACTGGTGTGATTTCGAACAATAACTTTTAATTTTACGGGGAAAGAAATGCCAAGGATTTTTGATTCAATAATTAAATTACTTATAGAAATATTCGGTTGTTCATTTTCTGCTACATCGATAAAGTAAAAGTTTGAGTATTTATTCGGCTGGTAGAGATTATCGTGGAAATTTACTTTTTGCAGGTCGCTTATGATGAATATTTCGGATGTGTTCTGATTTCTATTTTTAAGAATATCGTTAGCTTTGTTTAATATAGAATTTAGGTTTGGTTTTACAGGAATATAATTGTGTGATGTATCTGACTGAACTTTAGTAACTATTGTAATTAATTCGTCGGATGATGAATAGGTGTTACTTATACGGGCAGTTAGAGATAATGCTTTATTAAATAGATTTGCAGAGTCTTTATTATACAGCATGCTGAAAGAGCTATCAATAAATACAATTCCAAGTTTTTGAGAGTTTGAGCCTTTACCTGAATAGCCGCGTAGGAAAGGATCTGCAAATGCAAGAACCAGGAAAACTATTATAGCTATTCTAACTAATAGCAGTAAAAAATGTTTGATGTGGATACGACGGAATTTTGATTTCTGAATTTCTTTTAAGAACATAAGAGTGCTGAACTCCATTTTCCGGACTTTCTGAAGGTTCAGAAGGTGGAGGAGGATTGGAACAGCAACGGCTATAAGAGAGAATAATATTATGTTGTTTAGGAACAATTATTAAATTATTATTTATAAAAAAGTGTATTTAATAAATCACCACTAAGTTAATTAGAAAAAGATTTACCACAGAGGACTCAGGGAAAATCACAGAGCCCACAGAGTTAAACATAGATTTTTTATTCACTAATTGACACGGAAAAAGCTCAAAATTGAATCTATAAAGAGAAAGTAATATTATGTTGTTTAGGGACAAAAATTCGTTTTATTTAAAGATAAGTTAGAAAAAGAGTAGGGGTTTTTCAAGGATATAAAGAACAGGAAGAGCGGGAAGAATAGGAATAGCAGGAAGAGTGGGATTAGGGGGTGATTTTGATGATAAGGAATGTGACGTCGTCGTGCATTTCTGTGTTTTGGGTGAAAGAGCGGAGGGATGAGAGGAGAGAAGATTTTATTGTGTCGGGGGCGGCATTGTGACTTTGAAGAAGTATTGATTCGATGCGAGAAGAGCCGTAGAGGTCTTTTTGAGCGTTCATTGATTCGGAGACGCCGTCTGAGTAGAGCATGTATATGTCATTGGGAAAGATATCGAGTGTGAGTTCTTCGATGTTTGTATTGAAGATGTTATCTTTATCGAGACCGATGCCTATACCTTTGGAGTAAATGTTTTCGACTCTATTGTTACGAAGTCTAATAAGAGGAGTGTGTCCTGCCCGAGCAACCTGCACTTTATTCTGACCAAGGTCGAATAAAGCAAGCAAGATTGTTACAAAAGAATTTCTATTGAACTGACTGTATATTTGTTTGTTGATTTCGCTTAGCATTTCTTTTGGAGACAGGAATATTTTTGATGCGAACTGAAGAACTGCCTGAACCTGCGACATGTATAACGCGGCTGGTATTCCTTTATCGGATACGTCTGCAATAGCGACGAGAACTTTGTCTTCTGATATATTCATTATATCGTAGAAATCTCCACCTATATCGCGGGCGGGTTCGGAATAACCTGATGTAATAAGCCTGTTATGAGCAGACTCTTCTTTTGGCAGTAGGCTGTTCTGAATACGTTTTGCAATATTGACTTCTTCTTCGTATTTTTGTTTATTAATTTGTTCAATATTAAGACGTGAATTTTCGAGCGAGACAGCACTTTGAGACGCAAATGATTTCAGCAAATCGATATCTTCTTCGGAGAATGCCTTACCGGAACTTTTACTGCCGAATGTTAGAACACCTATAAGCTCGTTTTTATGGTTTATGGGAATGATTAAATTTATACCTAATAGCAATGATTTTTCGTGGTCAGTAAAACCGAGTTCGCTGATATTCGCGGCATTTATGATTACAGCTTCACCGGAATTATGTTTAGTAATATTCACGAGGAGTTTATCAAGGTCGAAGTTCTGAGACAAACCGAGAGCTTTCATATATTTAGAGCTTAATACACGAAGATTAAAGTATTCTATCCCTACAGTTTCGTTCAAGAATGTTCTAATTTTAGATACCAGGTCAACAATGTCTGAGATGTGGGACAGCTCTTTCGAGAATTCGAGGAGAGATTTGCGGTAATTATAATTCTCCCTGAAAAACTGTTTATCAACAAAGGATTTTGCCTGTTTATTTACGAAGTCAAATGAGAATGTAAAGATTATTATGAATGTAATAATCATCATTTGATTACTTCCTTCGAATACTTCCCTGAAGAATGAATTCAGAACAAAAACGAGGATGAGGTATAGAATAACAATCGTTAAAGTGACAATACCAAAGACTATGCTTTTTTTGACGAGGAATTCTGTATCGAAAATCCTGTATTTCATGATAGAATATCCGAAAGAAATCGGAATTGCCATTACCAGAATACTTGGAGTAAGGTAAATGGGATTTATAAGGAATACAGGTTTATTGTTAATCAAATTATAAATCAGGTAATATGAGATACCGAGTCCGCCGATGAAAAAACCTTTACTGATAATGGATAGAGATTTTTTCAGAGCAGGGTCAGTGACTTTACTTAAAGAACGACGGAAGAAAACTGTTCCAAGAATGAAATAAAGAACGGGTGCAACTTGAAATATGTAAATGGCAAGAAATCTGTTAAACGTCCCAGTTTTGATAATATTGAACAAAACGGGCAGAATAACCAGTGCGTAGAGAAAAAGGATAAAAAGTTTCCGACGACGGAATTCGTACTTAACAGGGAAAGTAAGAAAAAGATGAACGTACAACGGCGGTATGCATACGGCACCAGAAATGAAAAGAATGTTCAAGGAAAAAAAGAAAATCTTCTGCCATATACTTACAATTTCAATCTGTACTGCGCCTGCGGGGCTGGTTCCGGAATACATAATAAGTCCTATGGATGCGGCGGCGCTGAAGAAGAAAAAGAGTTTGGAAGTCAGTTCTTTTGGTTTTGAATAACCAACGGCTGAGCCTACGAAAAGAAATCCGAGTCCGACTATCCAGAAAATAAGAAAACTATAATTTGTAAATTTATAAACCCAGATTTTGAGGTCAATTATCTCATTATTCCGAAGTATTGTGTATGTAATGTACTCACTGCTGAATTTATTCAATATGTCCATTGCTTTCATGGATTGACTAAGACTGATGCCATTTATTGCGATAAGCAGGTCGCCGTCTTTTATACCGGCTGAGTCAGCAACTCCTCCGGGGATTATCTGAGTAATAACAAGAAAGTGATTGCCGAGGGAGTCAACTTTATCAATCCAGAGGCAGTCGTCGGTAGTCATACGTTTCGAGAAGAAGTTGTTTTCGAATGCAATCAGGGAAAGGAGCAGGCATAGGAATGCTATGAGAACGATGAAGAATCTCAGGTTGTTTTCTGATATGTTTTTAAAGATTTTCATAATTTAATAAAGATTAAAACTTTGCACACTGATTAGAACTGATTTAGACTGATTTACACTGATAGAACATTATAAAAGAGCTTTGCACACTTATTAGAACTGATTTAGAACTGATTGACACTGATTAAAACTTAAAACTTTCTGGATTCCAACTTTCGCTGAAATGACAGTTTTATTATTCTACTTTTAATACGTTTTAACGACTACAAAAGTTATGTCGTCGTGCTGTTCTGCGTCATTTACAAACGACTTAACTTCTGATTCAAGTTTTCTGTTGATTTCAATCGAAGAGAGATGTTTATTATGTTTTATTATGTTAATTAATCTCTCCATACCGAATTCTTCCTTATTTTTATTCATTGCCTCGTTCAAACCATCAGTATAGAATAAAATAAGACTATTACTTTCAAGCTTGATTTCATGTTCATCGAGATGTTTACTGAAAAGATAATCCTTATCGAGTCCCAGCCCGATACCGCGTGTATTGAGTAATTCAACGGAGCCATTTCTTGCAAAAATTGCCGGGTTATGTCCTGCACGAATAAACCTGAGAATCTGCTTTTTTGTGTTGAACAGTCCGAGCGAGACAGTGACGAAAGATTGCTTTTCGAATTTACCGAAAATCTGTTTGTTTACTTCTATGATAATTTCTTTGGGTGTTTTGAAGACTTTTGCGGCAAATCTAATCAGAGCTTGTACCTTTGCCATGTACAGAGCCGCAGGGAGACCTTTACCGGAGACATCTGCAATTACAATTAATAGGTTTTCATCATCCAGGCAAATAATATCAAAGAAATCACCACCGATTATTCTTGCGGGTGAAGAAGTACAACTAATTTCAAGAAACTCACATTTATAATCCTTTTCCGGTAGAAGTCCTTCCTGAATATTCTTCGCTACTTTTAATTCTTCTTCGATTTTATTTTTCCTTATTTCCTCGATACGTAATCTTGAGTTTTCGTAAACTACAGAAATATTTGAGCAAATAGTTTTCAGAAGATCGATATCCTCATCAGAATAAGGGGAGCCTTCCGGTTTTTCTCCAAGGTTAATTGCTGCGACAAATTCATCTTTGACATAAACCGGCAGGGAGAGCACAAATTTTTCTTTCCTGATATATTCAGCGTATTCACGGGGAAAATTATTTTCGAGCATGTTTATATCGAAAAGAAGTTTCGGATTTCGATCATTTTCAAAAAGAAAGAAACAAAGGTCGTTTTTAAGTCTATCTTCAGGGTTGTCAGAAACACAGTATTTACCTTTATTTTCCCAGAAACCAACATTGTTTACGCCCATAGTCTCGGAGAGAGTTTTTTTCAGTTTAACAGAAACCTCCTTCATATTATTAAGGTATGGAAGTTCATTTGAAAAATTAAGTAGGGATTTTCTGTAATTGTACCTTGTCTTATAGAACCTTTTGTCGACGAACGATTTAATCAGTTTGGTTATATAACTAAAAGAAAAGATTACAAGAATAACGGTAACAACGGTAATTAACTGTTTATTCCTGAATTTGTAGTATTCAAAAATTGTTTCGAGCAAATCGATAGCGAGCAAATACGATACGATTGTGATTACGGCAGCAAGAGTAAAGACAATACCGCGTTTAACGAAAAATTCAGTATCGAGGATTCTGTATTTATAGATCGAATATCCAAAAGTTACAGGAATTGCTAGAACCATCATTGCAGGCATTCGGTAAAGAGGGCTCATACCGAGGTTTATAGCAAAAAGAGAAAACACAAAATAATAGTATGCAAATCCTGTAATACCAATAACGAGTCCGATGAAAAGAACCCTTAAGGGTTCTTTGAGTTCGAGAGTTTTAATCTGAAAGTAAGATCTTACAAATACAAAAAAAGCAGCGATGATAATCAGCAACGGTGAATAGCTAATAAATGCCAAAGCTACGGGACTTTTATCGACAATGAGCTCAAGTGATTCAAAAAAAATGAACGGAAAGCTCAAGAGCATTGAGTACAGATAAACAGAAAATATTATAAGTTTACGGTGTTTTATTTTCAGGAAAACCGGATAGATAGAGAAGAAATGAAAGAGCAAGGGATAGATGAAAATGTTAGCAATATAAAAATGAAGCATGAGGGCGCCGCTATATCCGACATAGTACCAGACACCACCGTAAATCATAAAACCAATTGAAGAGACAAAGCCGAAGAGGAAAAAAACCTGCGATGTAAGTTCCTTCGGTCTTGAGATTCCAACAAAGAAACCGTTCATAAGTAATCCGAGACCGAGCAGAGCGAAAATATAAAAAATAAGATGAAAATATCTATAAACCGGGACAATGATACTTTTTATTTCTGACTGACGGTCAATTGTATAAAGAGCGGGTACATGTGTATCGACTTTGACGATAGTATTGAGAAATTCGTTCATTGAACTAACAGTAATACCGTTTATTGCAAGAATTTTATCCCCAACTTTCAGTCCGGATTTTTCAGCAACGCCATTCGGGAAGAGGCGTGTAACAACAACGAATGAATTACCGTTATTGTCAACGGATTCAGTTTTACTACAATCGTCGAATGTGAGACGTTTTGTGAATATTGAATTGAAAATAGGAATACCAGCAATAATGAGCGCATAAAGCGTCATAATCACTATAAAGAATCTGAGTGTATTTTCTTTGTATTTGCCGAGAAATTTCAAATCAATCGATAATACTTCTTTTACGAGAAATTGTGTTGTTTGTTTTGATAAACTTAGGAAAAGGAAGTTAAAATAAATAGAGAAAAATTAATAAGGAGTAAAGAATTAGGGGGTAGTCGGCAGCACACAAATAAGAGATTTTTCCACCGGGTAGCAATATCTACAAACAAAGAAACTACGAAAGCACCAAATCACTAAAAGAAAAACCCGTTGGTGGCAACGGGTTTTGCATTTAGTGATATATTTTCGAGTTATTTATATTATAGAATATTTGATTGATTATTTAATTCTTTATTACATTTTTATTTGACAAGTTTTTTGAGCTTATCTACGAGGTCAAGTTTTTCCCAGGTGAAGCCATTTTCATTTCTACCGAAATGCCCATAAGCGGCTGTATTTCTATAAATAGGTCTTCTTAGATTAAGTCTGCGAATGATACCTGCCGGTGTAAGATCGATGTTCTTTCTGATTATATTTGCGAGTTTTTCATCTGATATTTTTCCTGTACCAAATGTATTCACGAATATAGAAACAGGCTGAGCCACTCCGATTGCGTAAGAAAGTTGAATTAGACATTCATCTGCAAGTTTAGCAGCTACGATATTTTTTGCAATATGCCTTGAAGCATAAGCAGCGCTTCTATCAACTTTTGAAGGATCTTTACCTGAGAATGCACCGCCGCCATGAGGAGCTTTACCTCCGTAGGTATCGACAATAATTTTTCTTCCTGTAAGTCCTGTATCACCGTGCGGACCACCGATTTCGAATTTACCTGTAGGGTTAACATGGATCTTTGTGCTTTTATCAAGGAGTTTTGACGGAATTACTTTTTTAATTACGTTCTTAATAACATCCTCTTTGATTCTCTTCTGGGAAACATCGCCGTCATGCTGAGTAGAAACAACAACAGCTTCAACTCGTTTCGGCTTATTATCATCTCCATATTCTATAGTAACCTGTGATTTTGAATCAGGTCTGAGATAAGGCATTAGTTTAGTCTGTTTTTTTCTGATGTCAGCAAGTTTTTTTACGAGATTATGCGAGAAGACAAGCGTCATCGGCATGTATTCTTTTGTTTCGTTAGTTGCATATCCGAACATCATTCCCTGGTCTCCTGCACCGCCGGTATTAACGCCCATGGCAATATCAGGAGATTGTGTATTAATAGCTGACATTACATTAATTGAATGATAGTCAAACCTGTATTCGCCTTTAGTATATCCTATTTCCTGAACAACTTTTCGTACGACTTTAGGCACATCAACGTAATGCTTGGTAGTTATTTCACCGCCGACGAGTACGAGACCCGTGGCACAGAAAGTTTCACATGCGACTCTTGCGGTAGGGTCATGTTTTAAAATATCATCAAGAATTGCGTCGGAGATTTGATCGCAAACTTTATCGGGATGTCCTTCACTTACAGATTCGGACGTAAAAAAGTATGACATTAGCTTTTCCTTATTATTATTTAATAAATTAACTTATTTTATATTGCTGAAAAATAATTAAAATAATATTAATTAATTAGTTAAAAGAGTTTTAAATACTAACTTTATTATACATTATTAATTGGCTTTTTGCCCTATAGGCTATCAGCTATGATTTCAGCGATGTCCTTTATCTTTACTTCTTCTGTTTTACCTTTTTCCTTGATACCATCTGTGAGCATTGTCATGCAGAAAGGACATGCGGATGCAACCGTGTCAGCACCCGTGCCGAGAGCTTCTTCAGTTCTTTCAATGTTGACACGTTTGCCTTCAGTTTCTTCCATGAACATTCTACCCCCACCCGCGCCGCAACAGAAGCCTTTATCTTTTGAGCGTTTCATTTCAACAATTTCGAGACCCGGAACCTGCATCAGTGAATTACGAGGTGCGTCATAAATATTATTGTACCTTCCCAGATAGCAGGAATCATGATAAGTGAATTTATCCTCAGTCTTTATCTTTGGGGTAATTCTGCCTTCAGAAATTAGTTTACTGATATAGTCTGTATGATGTGAAACTTCAAGTTCAACGCCGAATTGTGAATATTCATTCTTAAGAGAATGTAAGCAATGAGGACACGTAGTCACAACCTTTTTAATGTTATACCGATTAAAAGTTTCTATGTTTTGCTGCATGAACTGCTGAGCAAGAAATTCATTACCGAGTCTGCGGGCTGTATCGCCATTGCATTTTTCTTCGCTTCCGAGAACACCAAAATTAACTCCTGCATTGTTTAAAATCTTCGCGAATGATTTAGTAACATTTCTATAGCGGTTATCGAAAGCACCTGCACATCCAACCCAGAAAAGGACGTCGAGGTTTTCTGCAGAACCAATACTGCTTAATTTATTAAGCTTAAGCTCTTTACCTTCATTTACTATCTCGGCTGAAAACTCGTCAATCCAGTCATTACGCTGTTCAGGAGGGAATGCCCATGGGGATTCATTATTCTCAAGGTTTTTGAAAACCGTATTAAGTTCTTGAGGAAAAGCTGATTCCATCATAGTAAGATTACGTCTAAGGTCAACGATTGAAGTGACGTGGTCTATCATCACCGGGCATTCTTCTACGCAAGCAGCGCATGTTGTACAAGCCCAGAGTTCTTCAGGAGAAATATAGTCATGCACGAGAGTTTTATCAAGCTCAGGATTGCTTTCAACTTTATTGACAACAAGAGGACCTTTTGCCATTGTACGTTTCCGGATTTTCGTAACAATCTTTTTCGGATTAAGAAGTTTGCCGGTAGAGTATGCAGGACAGACTTCAGTACATCTACCACATTCGGTACAAGTATAACCGTCAAGAAGCTGTTTCCATGTAAGGTCTTCGATATCCTTTGCACCATACTGTTCTATAGTTTCATCCTCGAAGTTAATCGGTTTCAAAACATTTTTCTTATCTATTTTAAAATTTGATAAAAAGGTATTCGGGACAGACGACAAAACGTGAAAATGTTTTGAATACGGGAGATAGTTCAAAAATAAGAGTACAATCATATTATGTGCCCACCAATGAATCTCGTACCATGTATGACTGCCAGTGGAGAAGAATCCTGACAGAAAAGTTGAAACAGGTCTGAATCCATTCGACTGACCGAGAAGAATCCTTTCAACATTTGCACCGAACATAGTGACCATAATTAATAGAATCAAAACTAGAATAAACACGGCATCGTTACGGGAAGAAGCCTCAACCTGCAAACGTTTTGGTGTACCAATAAACCTTCGAAGCAGAGAGAATAGCACTACACAGAAAACGAGCGCACCGAAGAAATCCTGAGTAAGAGTAATAACGGAGTAAAATTTACCAAGGAAACTGAAAGAGAAATTCGGGAAAAAACCTTCAATTACAGATTCAAGAATGACAAGAGAGAGAATAAGGAATCCCCAGTATATACAAAAATGCAGAAAACCTGCGAGTCTGCTCCTGAAGAGCTTAGTTTGCAGAAAAGCAATATTGATTGTGTTTATTAGTCTTTGCTTAATATTATTAAGCCGGTTTTCACTTTTGCCGAGTTTCAGGTAAGAGATGAAATTCTTTACCGAATACAGGAAAAACATCACGGCAGAAATCAATACAACTGCAAAAAGAATACTTTTAATCATTCTTGATAAATTTTTTTGTCAAGTTAGTGAATTGCGAATAAAGATAAAAGATAAGAATTTTGAACGGAGTATGTAAGAGCATAGTGGGGAAAAATGCGGGTTCTATTTTAGACCTAAATGTAATGACATAGCGGGTAAATACCGCGACGCAAAAATACTATTTGTCACCCATGACTTGCACTGCAATTCTGCGGGTTCTGGGGCGGTTGTCGAAATCAATGAAGATGATTTGCTGCCAGGTACCGAGAGTCATTTCAGAATTGACCAAAGGGATGGTTAAGCTTGTTTTAATAAGTGCTGAGCGAAGATGTGAGTGTCCGTTGCCATCTCCCCAGGTATCATTGTGTTTGTAACTGCCGACTGATGGAATTATCTTATCCAAAAATTTTGGTATGTCTTTGAGAAGACCGGGTTCATACTCAATAGTAGTTAACCCTGCGGTTGAACCTACAGCAAATACTGTTACGATACCGTTTTTTACTGCTGATTTATTAATAATAGCCGATGTCTTATCTGTGATATTTACGATATCGCAATTTCCTTGGGTTGAGATTACTATTTCTTCGAAAAAAGTCATGGATTAGTTGATAGTTGAAAGTTAATAATTATTAGTTGATCCGCCCAATCCTCCCAGCAAGACGGCGGATCTGCGACAAGACGGTGGATGCTGGAGAACGCATAGTATATAGTTGATAGTTCATAGTTAATAGTTGATTGCTTTTTGAATTATAGTTTTAGGGCAACGATATCTTTCTTTTCGCGCAAGTAATAAACAAATTCATTTCTGCAGAAAAAATTATCGGGTACGTTATAACCAGACTGCCTGTTAAGAATATCGGAATAAACTTTCTTCCCGTTTTGGATATCGAAAATACAAAAAGTGTTTGTATAGAATTTTCTATTAATATCCTTCATATCAATGCCTGATTCTTTGTAGTAATTAAATATTAAATAATCACCTTTAATCAGGTACTCCGTTTCACCCACGGCACCGTATATTTCAGAATTAATTATGTTTGTGATATGATTTTCCGGAGTAGATTTGGTAAATGATACGGGATAATCACTGTGTTCATTATAAAGATCATCATCAGAATTCCTTTTCAATTCGAGCAGTGCAGGATATTCTGTTTCCGAAAAAACTTTAAGAATACTTCCGTTTGAAATATCAATTTCAGCAATCTCAGTTTTATCAAATTTCTGTTTCACTCCGAAAAGCTTTTCTTCGTTTGAGAAAAAATACTGATACTCTTCGATTTCCCATAGCTTATTTCCGGAAAACAGATCGAGTGCTATGATATTCTTATGGTAAGGAAGCTCGGGCTTCTCAAATCTGTTCAGGTAAAGAATCTTTGATGATGCCCCTTCGACTGAAATCCAGTAATTCCCATCTTCAAAAAGGAAATCTGACATTAATTTTTTACCGTCATTTATACTTACGGAGAAAAGATACAACAGCCTCTTTTCAAGGTCACGAGTTTCGCCTGCAATAAAGTCTTTGCCTCCAAAAATAAATTTCCACATGTTACCGCTCTGATTGAAAACCCAAGCAGGTTTTAACTTATACTTATTTCTATCAAAAATTTTCATTGAATCTTTTTATTATGCAAGGCTATGTAATTTAAACCCTCGAGAACAAGCTCAAGTTCAATTTTATTAACACCTTTTATCTTTTTGCCGATAACTTCAGCACCTCCGCCTGTCATAACTACGAATAAATTCTTAAACATATTCTTGTACAATTCTACTGCTTTTTCAAGAAACAGAACGTGCTGAAGAATCAAGCCTGAAATTATCGAACTTTTAGTAGATTTATTAACAAGACTTATTTTGCTGTTTAACACAATTTTTGGAAGAGTTGTTTTATTCAGCAGGGCTTCTGATGCAGTTTTCAATCCTGCAGAAATCATTCCGCCTTTATAAATACCATCAGAGATTACGTTAAAAGTGGTTGCAGTTCCCGAGTCTATTACGAGAATATTATTTTGTTTACCGAATTTTTTAAAAGCCCCTACAGCGGAGCATATCCTATCACTTCCGAGTGTTTTTGCGTAATCGATTTTCAGGGGTAATAATGATTGAGTTGATATAAAATTAATTTTGCATTCGAGCGAAAGAGATTCAATTACAGAATTATATTTTTTGTCAAGCGAAGAAATGTACAATTCATTAAACTTATTTTGATAATGATGTAAAACAGACTGGAAATATTTTCTGAATTTCCTTTTATCGTAAGAGACAGAGTGGAATCTGCTCATTTTCCCATTAACTGATAATGAGCATTTAATCCTTGAGTTGCCTATGTCAATAAGTAGATTATTCATTCGGAAAATAAAAAGGGGACTAACGTCCCCTATAAAAATAACAATAAATTAATTGATATTACATATCGAATTTAATACCGCCTGTAAGGAAATAGCCGCTGACATTAGGGTCGTTGATAATAATTTTATATTTGCCGTCAACATAAAGAGAGAAAGTAGGACCTATTCCGGGAAATTCTACACCGCCGCCGAGGTCAAGTCCAACTTTTGTAAAGTTTTCAGAAACGCCGAGAATTTTCTGGGTTAAAAAGTTTACGCCAATACCTCCATCGACATACGGAATAACTGTCGGAGATTTAAACTTAAGGCGCAGAAGACCGGCGACCTCAAAATTATTCTGATCACCAGCTTTCCAGAAGTTTACCTGAGGCAGAAGAGAGAAGCTCTCTGTTTTAATTTCTGCAAAGAAATTAAAAGTTAGACCCGAACTACCCTCGACTATAAATGCAGGTCCAAGACCGCCGCCAAGAGCAATCTTTGATGATGCAGGTAATGTCCTGAATGAGTTTGGAACAAAGCCTTTCCCGTCGGATGTTTCAAGATTGTTTAAACTGTTTTGTGAATACCCGTTGTAAAATAAAACTAAGATGATGAGAGATGAGAGAATTAATTTTAGTTTCATATAATTAGTTTAAATTAGAAATTTCAATTTTCTTAATCTGGTCCCTGAGCTCTGCAGCTCTTTCATAATCTTCATCATTAACGGCGTTTTCAAGGTCATGCTGAAGTTTTTTCAATTTCTCCTCCTTTGTAGCCGTTTTGTAATCCTTATTGCCAATATCGGCAATATTTTCGTCATCATCGGATAAACCATCTGAGTCCATATCATTCAAATCGAGGTCATCATTATCGATATTTATTTTAGGAACGAATCCAATTTCATCCATAACATCTTTTGCGACGTAAATAGGTGCGTTAAATTTCAAAGCTAGTGCAATAGCGTCTGAAGGTCTCGAATCCAGAGGGTCTATTTCTTCAGAATCCAGAACAAGTTTTGCAAAGAAAGTTGAATCTCGAAGTTCGTTTATTATAACGCTTTCAATGCTGTATGAAAGGACATCCAGCAAGTTTTTAATAAGATCATGTGTAAGAGGGCGCGGAGGCTTTAGACCTTCGAGTTCGAAAGCTATTGCCTGAGCTTCAAAATGACCAATAATTATCGGGATACGTCTTTCGCCTTCAACTTCTTTAAGCAGGAGAGCATAACCTCCACCGCTTATAGCAGATGAAACCGGAATACCTGCAAGTTCTACTTTTATTAAATCATTATAATTCATTCTTTACATACTTCTTTAGTATTATTACACACAAAACGCCATTAATGTTTCATATATCTGCATTAAATTACAGCTAAATGAAATAAATTTAAAGGCACATCGGGTGTAAAGAACAAACTCAGCCTTTTAGTTTTTTAATTTCCTCTGTTAACACGGGCAGAATTTCAAAAACATCGCCTATAATACCGTAATCTGCAACTTGAAAGATTGGAGCGTCCTTATCTTTATTTATTGCGACAATAAATTTAGATGATGACATACCTGCAAGATGCTGAATTGCGCCGCTTATACCGCAAGCAATGTAAAGCCCGGGAGAGACAGTTTTACCGGTTTGTCCGACCTGATCGCCATGCGGTCTCCAGCCAGCGTCCACAACTGCGCGTGAGGCACCGGTAGCGGCTCCGAGAACTGCAGCAAGGTTTTCAACAAGATTAAAATTTTCAGGACCTCTGAGACCTCTTCCGCCTGAGACAATTATATCAGCTTCAGCAACATCAAGTTTGCCTCCAGCGACTGAGACATCGGAAACGTAGGCACCAAAATCGCCCGTAGTTATACCGAGCGAATCAGCAGTAATTTTCTCAATTGCCGAATCAGCATTATTTTCAACAGCTTTAAATACATTCGGTCGAAGAGTTACTACAATTTTTTCTATTTCAGGTTTCACGAATGTATAGCATTTACCCGCATACGCTGGTCTTTTGAATGAAACTAAACTTCCATCGAAAATAAACTCAGTGCAATCAGGAACGATAGCAGAATTTGTTTTAACTGCAACAGTAGGTGCTATTTCCTTACCGAGGGAAGTAGCAGAAAACATGATAATATCGTAACCGTTATTCTTTGCGAAACTGCTTATTGCAGCTGCAAAAGAGCCGTGCGAATACTTTATGTCAGAAATTCCGCTTTTGGAATTTAGATCATTTAAACTAAGGCTATATACTTTCGGAACACCAAATTTATTGAGTGTTTTCAGCTGATCATCGGATGCATCGTTAATCGTTATAACAGCAAATTCTTTGCCAAGCTTTTCCGAGAGCAGTTTCCCAGCCGATACTACTTCGAAGGCATTGGATTTAAAAACATTATCTTTTGTTTCTGCGAATACTAAAATTTTGCTCATGATTAAAATTTTCTTTTTAGGTTTAAATTACTTTAGCTTCTTCTCTTAAAAGTCTGACGAGTTCAGGAACGTCAGCAGCTCCATTAGTAAATATTTTCCCGCTGCCTTTTGATTCGGGAAGTTTCATATCAGTTACAGATGTTTTTGAAAGTTCATCAACCGGAGCTCTTTCTTCAATTGGCTTAGACTTTGAAGCCATAATACTTTTTAGGTTTGGATATCTCGGATTATTAATACCCTTTTGAGTCCCGATTACGACCGGCAATTTTGCTTTCAATATTTCCTTACCGCCTTCAATTTCACGTTCAATGACAGCGTCCTGATCGTTAATTTCAAGTTTGGTAACGACATTGACTGAAGGCAGATTTAAAAATTCAGCTGTCATTTTAGGGACTATTATTCCGTCAAAGTCGATTGATTGTTTTCCGAAAAGAACTACATCGGGATTTATTTCTTTAATAACTGACGCAAGATTCTTAGAGACTGTGAACGAATCGAATTCACTGCCTGCAGATTTAATCAGAATTCCTTTATCTGCGCCCATTTGAAAAGCTTTCTTTATACCTTCTTTAGCTCTATCTGTACCAAAAGAAATGCCAATAACCTCTCCGCCATTATTCTCTTTAAGCTGCACGGCTTCTTCGACTGCGAATTCATCGTAAGGATTTATTATAAAGGTAACACCCGATTCATCGATTGATTTGGCATTACCCCCGACTTTAATCTTAGTAGTACTATCAGGCACGGTAGAAACACAAACTACTATTTTCATAATTCCAAATTAAATTTATAAAATTACTATTTTAACATCAATTTATATTTTAAAATTCAATAAAAACATTGAAAAAAGAATGTTATTCATCGGAAAAGAGACACTGTATAAATAAATCGATATGCCGGCGGGAGAAAGTTACATTGAAAGTGATGTTTTTTCTGACTATATTAAAAGATATCGCGGGATGGAGCAGTTGGTAGCTCGTCGGGCTCATAACCCGAAGGTCGCAGGTTCAAGTCCTGCTCCCGCTACAAAAAGAGCAGACCGGATAAAATAATTTAATTCGGGTATTGAGGGCACATAATTCGTCGCGGCGAATCTTATGGTTCAATTTTGCTCCTGTTATTAAAATAAGTCCGAAATATGAAAGTGTTTCGGACTTTTTGATTTTAATATTGTATTTACAATACGGACATTTGTCCTATCGCTAATTTTAGTGTTTTTTAGGATTCAAATCTTTATACAATTTAATATATTCTTTTACAACTTTCAAACTTTTTCCTGTGATTCCTCTGATTGAT
>Ga0172380_10004838_pt1 | contig 16930 bp, 11 predicted proteins | sample Leawe162metaG_FD_119747 | JGI IMG/M metagenome (GOLD analysis project Ga0172380, IMG submission 119747) | Leachate microbial communities from a municipal landfill in Southern Ontario, Canada - Leachate well 162 metaG | ecosystem: Engineered > Solid waste > Landfill > Unclassified | place...
AGTAAGGAATTTGATACCATCTTGCGCTAATACACTGTTAGACCATTCGCCAACATCGGTAACAATTTCGTAATCTGTGTCCTGTACGAACAAATTACCGACTGAATCGCGAACTGCTGTAACCGTCATTAGCGGTTGTCTATCCAAGGGAATGAGCGTTTCTACACCTGGGTAAGTGGTTACGTAACGTTTGGCCGATGGTTGTTCGCCAAGAACCCAAATATCAACTGCACCAGCGTCGTATTGTTCGCGGGTCATGGCGGTATTTTGGCCATATACTACGTAAGCATCACTAACGGATGAAAAATTATCTAGGACAGATCGTTTAATGCCTGCTGGAACTCCCGGCTTGGAACCAGCAACGTGTAGTAAGTAACGATCAGCAAGGTCTAGGTTAGTTTCCAAGCCCTTACCAGAAGATGTTTTTTCCTTATTGAAAACTTCATCAAATCCTGGAATTGGCCTACGGAAAACAGTAATGGTATATGGGCCAACAGTAGTAGTAGCACCAACAGTAATTGAAGCAACTAATACATCAATTTCGTATTTCCCAGTATCCGCATTAAAATATGACAATGGAGCACTGGCGAACATTGTCTTTGATTCAATAGTACGGAAAACAATTGATGCACCTGTACCTGGGTCAACTGGCGTGGATAATGGGAAATTCAATAGGATAATCAAGTTACTAGTTGGTGCCTGTGCTCTGGAAAAAGTAACCGTAGCAACAGATCTAGAACCTGACCAACGAACAACACCCTCATTGAAAACAATATCATCGAGGTCATCTGGAACAACACGGTCAGCATATTTCATAGAATTCAAGACGCTCAGATAAACCACACGATTATTCTGCTGCTCTAATACCTCAGAAACGGGGTCAATTTGCAAATCCCGGATTGGCCCAATTCGAGTATCAAGAGAAGGATCGCGAGAAGCAATCCCCTCAATAATCATTGTAGCAAAATCGCTTGCTGATATTCTATTAAGAGCCATGTACTAACCTCACAAAGTTCCACTAACTGAGAAATTTTCACGACCATCAACAGTCAAAATATCCAAGCGCCACCTGAAATTTCTTGGATCATCTCTAATTGGCCAAATTTGAACAGCGCCAATACTATCGATAAGTTCTTTTGCTGTTCGTCTACCATACAGATATTTTCTTTGTGCTGAAATGAGGCGATTCATTCCAGTTTGAAGCTTCATTTGGAAATCAAATGCAACTGGCGCAAAAGAGAAAGCAGACGCGGGGTGTTCGGCATCAGAACCTACACAAGAATCCAGGTTACAACCAAGACCCGTACTATTTCTGGTATCCGTTGAGAGGTTCATCCTTACGTCTTGCTTACATTTGTCACTGTCTGTAAGTGTGGCATAAGATGTATTGGAAACATCCCGAACCATGTCGCCATCAACTATTTTCCAAGTATATGACATTTATGGTACCTGTGCCGCTGCGTCCATGGTTGCCTTGTAAATTGCGTCGTCCAAAATATCAATAGCCATTATCAAATTCGCTTTTGTCTGTTCCCAATACGCAATAAGTAAGTTCAATTTATTCTCGAATGATATCATATTTAGGAAGCGTTCATTAAACCTGTTGAGTGCTGCAACCGCTGTATCAAACAAATAAAGTGCCGGTCCAAGGAAATATGAATAAAACTCGGGGCAAAGTTCCGCAGCAGGACCCCCAGGGATTGAAGTCATTTGATTTCTTATCTGGTCCAAAATCTTTTGAATTTGATCAAAAATGTACTTGTTTGCCAAAGCAACAAGCCCCCATTGAGCAAGCCAAGCTTTCAAAATTGCAATTTGGGCATCAATAAATGCAATAATACCCAAAAGGAAATTTTTAAGCATTTTCAGGATTTCAGCAAGTTGTGAATAAATCCACCTTAAAATACAAACTGCTAATGGTTGTGCTGGCGTTGACATATTTTCACCCCTACATAGCCGTTGTTGTGGTTGTTGCTGAAGAAGCCAACAAACCTGCCAAAGCTGTGGCCGCAGCAGAGGCCGTACCACCAGAAGGACCAATGACAACAGCAGCAGCAGTCCAAGCCGCAGCAGCAGCCGCAAAGTACGTTGACCAAGCCGCCAAAAGCGCTGGCGTTGCCTTAACCAGCGGAAGACCCCCTGTAGCGCCCAAGACTACCGTTCCCAGGGCCGAGATTGTTGGAGCCGTCATCGCTATAGAGGTGGAACCAGAAACGGTTATAGCTGGGCCTGTGAGCGTTATAGAGGCAGTACCAGTTAACGTTATTGCCGGGGAAGTTAAAGAGTAAGTTCCCGTGCTGTTATGTATCGTATTCAGATTATCAATTTGCCAAGTTGCTGCTGGCGTCATCCACTGAAAACCAACAGCCGTAGGGGCAGAAACTCCATAATTTCCAAGATCATCAATGGCAGAAACATAGAAATCTGTTTGTCCCAACGGATCTTTAACAGAATGAAGCATCCGAACCCCTGTGCCAACCATCAACACGAGGGGTTTCAAACTAGGATTAAGAGCAGGAACCATAGGGGTTACGGTTAAGTCATCGATAACCTCCCCCTGATGAATACGGCTCATCTCAATTGGAATACCACCAGCAAGACTGTAACAAACCGCATCATAGGACTCTTGCGCCGTTTTTCCAGCATTTGCAGGAATAATACTGAAAATATAAGTCTCTGCTGCGTCAGTGGGAATTTTGTACCTTCTGGCGTCCCCCTTGCGTCTGGTGCTGGCTTCACCATAAGAATCTTGCACTAAGCCTGAAGTAGTTGTAATATCCCCCATCGTTTGATCGATATAAATAGAATGTGGGCCACTGCTTACTTTAACCTTGTCACCCATATACAAGAAACAACCATTAGCTGACTTGAAATCCCAATCCCCAGGTTGAAGCCTCTTACCCGCCGCCTCACCCCAACCAATTCCCCCTGTGGCAGCATTTACATCATCCTGGTATTTGAAACCCTCATAGAAAATAGCAGAATAGCCTAATGCAAAAGGATCTCCGGTCGTTGAAAACCCGATTAAAATCATATCCCCCTCTTGCGGAATATACCTCCCCCAAGAAGTAGCTTGCACACTTGTAGTATCGTCATCGCTTTTTTTCGGCGGATAAGACAGACCAAGCAGAGGAAAAGTAACCTCCCTAGAATACAAGAAACCATCAAAAACAACTTCAACCGTACCCTTATCAATATGAACAGCCTTCACTCTCCCACGGTGGATAGCAGAAAAGAAAGAAGTGTTAGCCTCTTTTGCCTGCTGTGAAGAGCTTTTATTTGTTCTAATTCTACCCATTACCTACCCCTTGTCGCTTCCTCTGAAAATAGCCTGTTTTACAAAGGAAGACGGGTTAAACGCATAATCCCCGCCAAAGTATTCATGTATATATTTACCGCTAGAATCAGTCTTTCCTCCCCAGCCACGGACAGAGTTAATATTTATTGTAGTGTCACAATTACTATTCCAAACAACTGAATGAACCAAGCTCACAACAGTTGCAAAATAATTCCTATATTTCCAATAAACGGGACGATTTACCATTAGCCCAAATTTTGGTGTAGTACCTATAGACAAATTCCGCATCTCTGCATTTTCCCGGCGAAGCATCAAATTGGCAAAAATTTCAGATCCTTCATCAGTGTCAATAAATTTCCAAGGATCAGTAGTTTTGACCCTAGCGCCTAATGTCGGAACTAGACCACGCGCCGTAGCATAATTTGGCCTAAAAGCTGCATTATCCGCAGCAGTGGAATTGCCGGAAATAGCATTTTTTACGCTAACATACAAAGTAAAAATTCCGTCATCTGAGGCCGTATTGCTAAAACTAATTTGTTCATATGGCTCAATTGTTTGCTCTTTTACATAATTAACTTTTGGAATCTGTGAAAAATCAAGCCCCTTAAAACCTGTGATCATTTCCTGAAAACCCATTTGCATATTTGTCAAAGTCTGCACATCTGTATCAGAATATTTACCTGTATAAATCGTGTCAAAATCCTCCTGGTATTTATAAATACTATCGGCAGGATCATATTTCCCTGAAGCGTCAGCACTTGGGCCAAACTGATCAGGATCATAGTCATAAAAAGCCAGCTCAAACACCAAATCGCCCTTTGGTGTAGCATAGAACCTATAAAAATCTGTACAAGCAGCCAACTCATAGAGCAGAGTCAAACGATCCAAATATATAGCGCGGGCAACAATAGAATTTGTCGATAGTGCCTTATCAATTACATTTGTGCCTAAACCCTTTGCCAATTGAGACTGAGTTAAAAAATACACCCTTCCGCCACCAACAGGATAACTATTAATATTTTCGCCAATTATAGAAATAATGTCCTTCATGTTTTCAGAATATGAAGTAGGGCTTTCGTCTTTATGCATTGTGTACAGATCTTTAGGCGTAACCCTGTGGCTAATCAAATCATTCCACTGCTTAAGATCCGTTAACTTTGTTCCTATTTCTGGAGCACCCTCAACAGACTCCCCAATATAGTAAGCCGTCACCCCAACAGAGTCGTTATCTCTCTTAAACCTTACACCACGCGGACTTGCAATTGCACCTAAATCTCTCCCCTGTGTTAATGTCCCCTTAACTGTCTCAACTTCTCGGTTTACCATAAACTCAACCAAAAAATTACGGTCACTTTTCCAGGAAACAACGTCCCCTTGATCTGAGCCTATTGTGCTGGACCCCAAACCATTAGTCCATTCCGTGATAGCATTCTTGTATACCAGTGACGAAACCATTTGTGTAGAAATATAATTCATTATGTCATCATTTGACATTTGAGAAATTTGGTCCATCTTAGACTGTTTCACAAAGCCCAACAAAGAATCTGAGCCAAAAAACAAAACCTCCAGCACTTCAAACACAGTCATCCCAGCAAAATACTCTTGGTACAAATTCAATCCGGTTGAAGAAGTATTAGCAATAGTCTTCAACTTATCCGTAACGTTGACGTCCAAAATTCCAGTGTCAACATTAACAATAGCGTGCCGAGCAATCTTCGTAATATCAGTACAAGTAATTAAAACCGTACTTTCCTTATTTGTGCCTTTATTCTCTGTAAAAGAGTCCATGAACCCCGTAAACATCCAATACCAAACTCGGGGGTCATAAGGATCTCTAAAAGCTACACGAACTGGATCATTGGGATGAAAAATGCAGTCCCCCTCTTGCATAGGATAATCAAACAAAACTTCTTTTTTATAGTGAATTACTTCAGATTCTTTATCCTCAGTTGCATCCTGACTCCAAGTCATTTTTTTACTAAGAACTTTTAGCTTAATGTCCATAGGAACGTAAGAAGACGACCATTCAAGCCCCAAAGCCCCCTTTTCCTCAAGCTCACTTTTAACAGAAGCAGAAGAAGGTGCTTCTCCCTGCGCTTGATCGGAAGATACTTCCCCAGACAGCAAAGACGCTAGTGCCTCTACATCTTCATCTGTCATACCTGATGTTGTAAAAACACTAAATTCTTTATCATACTGTCCCTTAAACGAGGCACGGGACGAACCAATAACTTTCATATCGTCTCTTGTAATGATGTATTTATCATAGGGATTCACCAAAGTAATAGCACAAGACCCAGGCATTCTTTCCAATGACCCGCCAGAATGAGTTATCCGCACATCCATTACATCTTGTGTAATTTCATTCCCGAAAATGAATACACGATAAGCCGGAAAAGCCGACCTATACACGCCATCAGCAGAGGTAAACTCTTCTTTCCAGGGATCACTCATGGTGCCTTACCTACATCATTCAAGAAAGTTTGGCTCAAATTCTTTATTACCGAACTAAAAATCATATCCTGCGTTGGATTCGAATCAAGTGCGGTAAATCCGAAAGACCAACGCTTATTAAAAGGCTCATCCGCAGAATCAGCAAATTCCAGTACTTGATCAAAGTGCCCAATAAAAGTAACAAACGAGTTCCCAAACAATGGACTCGCATATGAAATATACGTCATCACGGGATAACCGTTCGTAGGATCTATTACCGGCTCCCGTGTAAGAGAGTACAAATTCCAAAAAGCAGCAAGACGCACAACCCCCGCCGTATCTTTGGTCATTCCTGCGGGCTGCAAAGTAACATCAGTCTCATACTGCCGAGAATCATCAGAAAATTGCTTATCCAGCCAATCTGAAAATTGATTAACACCCTCTGCGGCTTTATCCATAAACCCAGTTTTGAAAGCACCCCCACGACGAACATTGATATTTCCTGTCATCCCCTGAAAAGACATTTTCAAAATATCATTATTTCTTCCCACAGTGTTTGTCCAATGAAAAAAAGTCGCCCCCTCCATGGTATCTTTTCTGGTAATACGCTTTGCTTGACTAAATGAAATATTTGTAGGATTCATCAACATAGACAAACCCTTTTGTCCCGTTTTCATTCTCATCGTATTGGTAATATAAAAAGGCACACGAAGCGTTCTATCCTCATATGGACTCATCGCTCGCATCATCGCTTCCGCAAAATTCGGAATTGATGAATTCTTGTTCATATAGTCTTTGTAATTTACCGCCACAAATCACCTTCCTATCAAGACCCTAGATTTTAGAAGACTCCCCAATCATATTCGATTCCAAGCCAGCAGCCCCCAACTGATTAAACCACTCCTCTGGGTTTATACGTTGATCCATATTTTTCAAATTAGCGGCAGGACGTTCATCTTTCCTACCGGGCTTCAGAACTTCAAAATGCAAGTGAGGGGAAGTAGCCTTATCTTTCCCTGTACTAGTTCCAACAGAGCCTATCAAATCTCCTGCAAAAATTTCATCACCCTCTTTAACATTGGCATCCTTCATGTGTCCATACCAAGTAGTAACCCCGCCATATTGTCCAGGGTGCTCAATTGTGATATTTTTACCAATACCTTTTCCCTCACCAACATGCGTAACTACTCCTGGTGCCGGTGCATAAATAGGAGCGCCGGAAGGAGCATTAATGTCCACACCAGTATGCGCCCGACCCTCGGCTGCACCAGGACGCAAGGACTGTTTACGGAATCTTCCACCAATTTCCCCGCTTTCAACCATATTTACGGGGCCAAATGGATCTATATTTTCCACAGAATTTCCATAGAGCAATCCGCATCTAGGACAATTACCTACCAGAGACATTGTTATATTTCCCAGCTCATCAACACCTTCACTAACTAAGGATAAATCTCCACCCACCCAATTGTACTCACTCTCTTCTTCTTCCATATTGGAGATATCTTCTTTGGACATCAACCCATACTTTCTCCTATCTCCAGCAGAACCACCGCCCTTCTCAATAATAACTGGAATAGTACGAACTCTCTCAGAAGAAGGCATCGTAGCAGACAACCTACCTGCCGTCGTTTTCTCATCATCCGCAGTGGAACCACCTAAATCAATTGCTTTTCTAAGGGCCTTGAAAGAAGGACCAAGCAAATCTTCACCCATATTTTCTAGACCACTTGAAAACTTACTCCACCCTTTTGCCAACTTATCCGTATTATCACTTGCGGACTTACTGATGGCCTTATATGCTGCCTCTATTTTACGATCATGTTCAGCAGCATCACCTTTCATATCAGGCTTCTTGCCCTTTACGAGCCAAGTCAAAAGTTGAGGAATTGATAAATCATTAAAGCGCCAGTACAAAGCCTGAAAGGTAACAATTAAGTAGGAGCCCACATCCAAGATCAGGCCCATAATGGCCTGCCCCATCTCACTGACCCCCTTTAAAACTTTATTCAACTCAAGTTGGAATTTAGAAATCTTCTTCTTTTCTGTTATATATGAATCTTTAAAAGCGTCAGCAGATTCTTTCATAACCTTTCGAGCTTCTATTTTCTGCCCACTATCAATGAGCTTTTTTATAGCTAAGGCAGCAGATGAACCCTGCTCATTCATACCCATACCTGAATTTTTCATAATCCATTTAGCTGTGTCTTCATCATTATTTGCTTGTCTCATCGACATTGTTGCTTGAATATATGCCACTTGCATCAATTCATCTAAATCGCCACCACCCTCCTTCTTTCTTTTTATTCTATCTATGGCATTTTCGAACCGTTGTGCAGCCGCAGGCCCCATTTCCGGTGCCAAGCCCATCTGAACGCCCATATAGGCCATCATTTCCTGTGACATACCCGCAATAGATCCAGCAATATTCTGCAAACCTTCTGCTGCAAATTTACCCGCAAATTGCTTTGGCAAACCTAACTTTTCAAAACCTTCTTGCAATTTAACAGATAGAGCAACAACATCATCAATGTCAAAACCAAACTTTTTCAATGTATCGCCAGCAGTCTCAATATTCTTCAAGAACTGCATAGTACCAATTCCGGACTCCTTACCTGCCATCATCATTTTGTACAGAGAATCTTTGGCTTCATCCAAACCTTTCCCATAATCTGCCATTATTCCAACCATGCGTTGGGCACTTGTCCCACCCGCAAGATCAAACATTTTATCCAGAGCCAAACCAAACGTCATATAATTATCCCGAACACCTTTGATTCCAGAGTCCAAAGGCTTAAGCATCTCCTGAACTCCGATACCGCTTCGAATAAACCCCGCCGCAGCCCCCTGAGTTTCTTCTTTAGCAACGCCATAGAATTTTTGCAGATTTTCCTGCAATTGTGAAACTTGGGCCGTCCCTCTGGCCACAGCACCCTTGACACTGGAGTCAACGGCCTCTACAAGCACGTTGGTGACCTCCCCAGCCTCCTTACGCATCCTGTCCTGCTCCATATACCCAAAGCCAATTATGCCCAACAGCGTGGCTCCTACGTTGCCAGGAGAGGGTATGTAGGTTTTGTGCATAAATCCCGAAAAAACTTTTTTAATTCCTGCCCATTCTTTTGATAAGAAAGAACTAGGGCGTTTCTGTTCTTTTGCAGAAACACCAGTAATATTTCCCTTCTTGTCCTGAGTAAAACGAACTAGAAAGTCTTTTGGATCACCCTTAAAAATTTCCTGAAATACACTTAAATCTTTTATATCAACTGTAATTTTACCTAAACTGCCCATAGCCTTGGAAGAATTTATAAAAAACTCAGCATGTAGCTTCTCGGCCTGTTCTTGACTTGCAAAGCCCTCTTGAATCCTTGAAACAGAAGAAAGGGACTTCAGCAACTCTTTTGAAAGTGTATCCAGAACAGGTTGAAAGCCCTCTTTTAAAGATTTAAGGGTTTCATCAAATAATGTAGTATTCTTCGTAGACAGAGTTTGAAGAGTTCTCCCCAAATCTGTAAAATTGTACCGAATCTGCTCAAGCTGTTGGAAATCGACTATCATCAGGGCTGCGCCTTCTTACTCTGAACAATTTGCCTGCTCCCCTCCAAAAAATCTCCAGGGATTGGTCCTGATACAACTACTCTCGTGCCAGCATCAGCCCTACGCCAACCTGCCTTAGCAACCTTTTGTGCTGCCCTTCTGCCAGCTTCCCCACCACCGGCCATCCTATTCGCAATCGCTGCCTCCATTGGAAGATTCATAATATCAGCATAACCCTTCATACTATTAGCCACACCAGACAGTCCAGGAATTGCTGACACAAGATCTGCAAACCCCTGTTGCATATCTTTCTCAATTGTATAAATCCATTGAGCCTGCATAGTTTGATCATTCATTAGAGCATCAACATCACTCATCAACTGTCCAAGATCTTTTCCCATCCCGCTTTTTATTAAATCAACAACTGGACCTAAACTTTTAGCCATATCACCAAAAATTGCGGTTAAGGCCGTTCCCGCTTGTTGCCCGCCTGTAACAATATCTTTTGCCCCAGATTCTAGAGTTAACGCTTGTGCCCAAAACGCATCATCAAATTTTGCACTTGTTGCTTGTCTTTCTTCAGGAGACATAGCCAATCTTGAAGGCAAAGAGGTAAGCCAATAAAATCCAGTAATAAGAGTTCCAGCAATAGCCGATAAAATCTTCATCAAACCATTACCAATAGTCCCTAAACCCTGCATCAAATTGTACTGTTCTTTTTGAAGCAGGGTAAGCTGCTGAGATTCTGTTATAAATGAGTCTTTCAACGCCTTCATTTGCCCAACTACAGTGGCTTCATCCGTTGCCTCTTTGCTGTCTATTTTTCCAGACATAACTATATCCCAAGCCGCAGACGCAGACTGTGTATCGGAATAATATCCAGCCGACTTCAGATACTCGATGCCCAGAGTTTTATCCCCCCTTGTCTGCTCTGAAGCAATCTTAATCTTTGCTTTTGTTACGTCCTTGAAAAAACCTAAGTCCTCCCCCTTTGACAAACGTTCCGCGCCCATTTCTATTTTTTGCATTGCTTTCATACGGTCCATATCTGGGAACATTTCCGCAGCCAAACGCATAAGACCGCCACTGCTAGAAGAAATACCAGTCATACCTTGTAAAGAGGAAGCAGCCTTTTGACCAGCAGCTTGATCGGTTAAACCCATTTCCTTATAATAGCCCTTCAATTGGAGCATAACATCTTTAATATCTTCCATCTCAACGCCGTACTGAGACAACGCCTGAGAACCCGCCATTACAGAACCAATGAATTTCTCAACCCCCATACCGCTTCTTTGTGCAGCAAAGGCAAGGTCCATATACTTTTGGGAGGCATTCTCAAGTGATTCGCCATAATCAGAAACCAGCTTATTTACACTAGTGGCCGATGTTCCTGTCGCCATATTGTACATCTTGTCAATGCCTAGCGTAGTCGTCATAACGTTAGTTCCAACCTCACCAAGACTATTTTTAAATTGTCCAAGATGTGTTGTTACTTTATACCCGGCATCAATCATAGATTTTGTTACAGCTTGAGTCTCATTTTTTCCAATACCATAAGTCTTTGCTGCACGCTCCTGAAAATCGGACATCCAGTCAATTGCTTTTTTCTGACCCGCACCAGCAACCCCAGCAGTCCCAGCTTCAAACACATTGAGCATTTCGCCTTTTTCGGCACCCTTACGTTGCTCTTCTTGCTTGCCCAAAAGAATGAAGCCCAAACCCATAGCAAACATACCGCCGCCAGAAATAAGCCCACCAGTCAAACTAGAAAAAATACCGCCCGCTTTTGCCTTAGCAGACTTTGCCTCTTTCTCAACCATTTTCCAAAGACCGGCCATAGCTTCTTCAAACTCTTTTTTCATCCCGGCAATCGTCTCAGCTAACTTTTTAGTTTTTTCCGTAGCCTCGTCAACCTTCTTAGTCATTTCCTCCGTAGCTTTATCTGTACTACCAGAAGGATCTATATCTTTTGTCTTATCTTCAGCGGACCCTGGACCATTACCCAAAGCGCCCGCCAGCTTTGACATATCGGTATTAGAAATATCCTTCAATTTTTGAGAAATTTCTGAAGACTTCTTTTGGTAATCCTCCAAATAACCAGAAGTATCCTTCAAATGTCTCTCAAAAGATTGAAAACCACTTTCTGAAACCATACCAAGATTGGTAAATGTTTGGAAAAGTTCGCTGGCCTGATCTTGAATACCTTTTAAATCGGTAGAGACTTGAGAAGCGAGTTTATGAATCGTATCCCCAAAATCAGTAAACGATTTGTTCAGAATTGAAAACTGTGACGTGAACGACGTGAAATCAAACTGAAGAATATATTCTTGCGGGGTCGGCATCTTACTTACTCACTACTAACTGTTACGCGCCTCTTGGATTTCGATACAGGCTTCTCGTCAACCGCTTCTGCCTTAATCGAAACCTTCATAGACGCCTCCTTCTTCTCTTCTTTTACCTTGGCCTCACTTTCCAAAGGTCTTACGATATTCTCCTGTATCCACTGTGTCTCAGGTGATGATCTAACTGCATACTTTTGCAATTCTATTGGATCATCCAGGAACGTAATGTCTTCTTGTAGGAAGTCATCTAGTTCCTCCGCAGACATCATTTCCGTCTTCCCAGTTTCTCCTTCAGCTTCAAGATCCTTTGCCGCCTCTTCCTGCTGCTTAAGTTCATCATTCCTTTGTACAAATGCCTCAACAAAACCTTCCCTGGACGTCATTACAGCAAGAGGAATATACTCATTTTCTCCAGGACGTCTCAACAGGTGCGTTTCAGGGTCTTCCATTGGCATCAAGTTCAAACCAAGAATATTTATCAATTCCTTACGAATTGCTTTGAACATCAAGCCAACTTCTTCAACCCTGCGTTCCTCCTTCATCCTCAAAACTTCATACTCAAACGCCCATTTAGTCTCATTCATATTTTTAACTATAGGATCTGAAATCAATACCCCCTTGGCTTCGAGTACCCGTGCCTTGACAATAACGTCAGAAACTACTCTGCGCCAATAGGGGAAGGTTCGGTCGTATTCTCTTCCGATGTCTCCTTTTCCGAACTCTCCCCCGAGGATTTTTTTAGCGTTTCAATTGCCTCCGTCCTTCGGGCCTCAAGCGTCTGGTACTTTTCCCAAAGCTCTGCAATACCTTCTGGATAACGGTCAGCAAGGAACTTCATCAAATGCTCTGCACAAAAATACTTACGAGAATAAGTATTCATGCTTTCCAATTCATTTCTCTTGTCTTCGGAAAGCCTTTTCCACTCTTCATCAAAATATTCATAAATAGAGATGTCGTCAATCTTTCGGATACCAATAGAAAGAGTAGGAAGCCGGAAAGAAGCAACAGCAGAGAGCTGATTGCTCATTACAACGTGAGCCATGCGCCAATTTGATTCTTCCTCATTCAAAAGAGAAATAGTCCAACTATGGCCCAGAACCATGAATGTCTCGGAAATGTTTCCGGTAACATCCAGCTCTTTTCCGATGTCCTCAAGAAGTTTTTTTACATTTTTAGGATTTGTAGACATGGTAGCTTTCGCTCACCTTTCTCCTGCCAAAGCAGGGTTAAAAATTCAGCCAACCCACAAAGACTTATAGGAAGGCTCTTACACGCTCGTACATCAGCGAAGCAGAAACAGAAACAATCCTGTCCCCGTTAGCTGTTAAGTTACGACCTAGATTTGTAAACCAACAGCCGGTATAAACAAATAGTTCAGTTGACCCATCCGGATTTGACCACTTCTCAGAGATTTCGAGAGGGTTGGATTGGTCCGTCAACATCTGAATGTTGAAAGAACTGCCCCAAGCCTGTTCCATCTTCTTCTTGTAAAGGTCATACCGGTCAACACGGATAGTAAGATTTGACAGATTCCCAGGAACGTTTTCAAATACTTCCCCGGTAGTTGCCGAATTCAATTCGTATGTATGAACAACGCCCCTGTTCTGAGACGGTGCCCAAGTCTGAATCTGCCCAATGGTAACCCCGTTCGCACGGATAGCTACCGCATGGGAAGTGCGGACTGTTGTCTTCGGAATTGCCATTTACTTACCTCCTAAAAACCCCAACAAAATCAACTACTTAGGCCGTTGCGGCGAAAAATGGGTTATCAACTGAATACTCACCGAAGAACCGCTTTGCCGGGTACTTCAGATTGAACCAATACTTGAACAAATACGTCCTTGGGTCTGTTGAAGACTGGAACACTTGAATGTCCGTCTTCGGATCGATGTCCCTTGAAGAACCATCGCTATTCTTGTAAGGGCCGATTGTCCCGTTATTTATGTTCGCCAAAATCCCCAACATAATCCACTTCTTAACGTCTGTGATGAAGTCCGCGAGATCATCAGGAACAACACCCACTACGTTATTGTAAAGTAGTGAATCAACCGTTGCAGTGACAGCATCCTTCTGCGCCGAAGAAGCAGGTTCCTCGAAAGAAACGACCTTACCACCACCGGCTTCAGTCGTTAGAGGATCAAGAAGAACGAACTTCCCTGCATCCTGGGTAACTACACAAACACCGTTACCCGCCAGTGTGTGCCGCTCGCCCCGCAGATACGTTTCGAAAGTATCAATCTGGAAGCCCGTGATTAGCTTGTTAATCAGCACATCCGAAGGACTTGGAAGAGACGTGTAAAGCGCCGCTACAGCCGTTGCAATGTAAGTCCCGTCCAGATCCACATCTACTTCACGCCCGTCCTCAAGCGTCAAAGTGCGCTCTGCTTCTGAAGGAGCAATTAGAAGTAGACGACCACGGCCAGGAGAGGTATTACCCGGTTGTAGTGTCCGTGTTGCCCGGTAAACAAACGTATCTGCCGTGTCAGGATCACCAACATCCGTACCCCTAGCCATGCCAAACCAACCGCGCCGATAGTGCTTGTTCAGCATACTGGACTGGTCAGCTACGTGCGTCATCAGGTAAACTGCGGTATCCGTTGAGGTATCAATAACTACCAGATCCGTAATCCCAGATTTTTGCTCACAAGAGTCAATTGCCGCATGAATCTGGTTAATTGTTGGAGTACCAGGAACAGTCAAATCGTCGATCTGCTGTAGCCACAGTGCCGGTGCATTATTCTCAAACGCAATTTCCCCAGCAATGCAAAGCTTATTCCTTGGGTAATTGCTCATTGTTAGAGGTGAGCAATATGCATAGAGTTGAGTAGGATTATAGACCTTACTCGGAATTAGATAATCATCCGCAGGGCGCTTGTAGTCGTAGGTGCAGTAATACGAAGTACCGAAAGCAGGACGATAAGCAGCGCCGCGAACTTCGTAAGGAAGCGTAGTTGCGCCAAAGAACAGGGAGAAAGAGTTCCCAGCAACAGAGTAGAAAACGATAGAAGTTGCATAACCACGCTCAACCGGGAAACTCTGGAAAGGTGTACGAATTTCCATCTTCAGTGAACCGCCACTATCAGAAGCGGTCCAAGCGTACTCAGGGCCATAAACAGCACTACCGGCCAAAGCTGCATTAATAGCAATTGCCGTATTTGCAGCCGTTGTAAGACCCGGAGCAAAAGTAACAGTAATCGGGGTTAGTCCATTAAGAGAAAAACTAAGCTTATCACTAACACCGGCAACGAACGTGTACCCGCCAGCAACAGTTGCAGTAACATTTGCAGCATGGTAGTAAGCGGCTACGTTCCAATCGATTGTGGTCGTGGCCCCATCTTCATAATCCTGATCCTTAACATATGAAGACGAACCAGGATAACTGCCAGTTACAATGATGTTATCCAATGTATTTGTAGTAGTAGTTTCAGCCAACGGATCTTCAACTGTTTCAGTAGTTACGTATTCAATCGTATAGGCTGCTGTGGCCGAATAAATAGCATCAGCAACTCTAACCTGAGTATTTGGTTGAACCCCCGTTGTTGCTGAAGGTGCCCAAGCAGCAGTGGAAATAATAGAAGCACAATCGAGCGTTCCAGAAAGGAAGATCTTAATATCAGATGCAGGTGTGGTTAGAGGTGAAGTAAGACGCAAAGTATCGTTTGGCGCAGCAGTTGCAAAAGTAGTTGCAACAGCACTGTAGGCAGCACCATAAATAGAACTGGCGACAAGAGCGGCATTAATCTCTGTGGCAACAGTAGTAAGGGGAACAGCAGCTCCAGGAGTAAGACTTATTTCAAGCGCCTTTTTACCATCTAATGAAATAGTAAACAGATGATTTACTGCAATGTTTACTGGAGTGCCCGCAGCGCCATTAATAGTTGCGGGTTGGAAATTCCAGTCGTTCAAACCAAGAGCGTTGGCGTTCATATACATAATCGCGTTATTACGGTCACGATTCGAGGTATTAACAAGAGAAGCAACGAAAGGCGTAACTGCCGTAAAACCAGTTACAGTTTCGGCATAAACCTTACCACGAACAACCGCTTCATTGGTAACACGCCTAGTACGTGGCGCAATAGCAACAATACCAAGCGTTCGTTCAGAAACTACCGAAACCGAACCCGGCTCGATAACCTCAGAAATGTATACGCCTGGGTCTGTGTATGTCGAAATCGCAATAGTCATTTTGAAAGCCTCCTACAATTGTTGAGTTAAGTTTAACCCAATCCTTGTCGTTCCCTTAAAGAGAGCAGATTATTTAACCTATTCTCTTAAAATTCACACTTGTCTCCCCATAATCCCCACTCGGCAAGGAAGTAGTCCACACAACATCCGTGCTATTCAAGAAAATTGGCACTGTCGTCAATGGACGATCAATGTAATCAGCGATCAAAATTGGCACAGATCCACGATTTGCATAGATGTAATCGTAGAGTTCCCCACCCAAACGCGGCACATTTATCTCACCTGACCAGCTAAATTCACCCTTGAAAATTATGTGGTACCATTCTTCGGGGCTCAAACCGTCTGTAAAATAGGATCTACCCAAGAATTGAAAACGCCTTTTCTCCATCCAGAAACCAAAGAATGTCTGAACAAGGTCGCTCATCTCACCACGTTCATTTAAATCGTCAGTAATTACATCGATATTTATGACCATTTCCGCCATAGTGCCATATCGGTTCTTTGGCGGTCTTGCGGTATTAAGATATGTGTCCGTTTGCCCAACCGTTAAGCCAAATGCCGTCAGACAAGCCGCAGTGCCCCCTGTGATGGTTATAATGTTGGGGGTGCCCTCTGCACAAGGCCCCCCAGCAGTGAGCCTCAGATAGCCATCTACGGTCGCAGAAGCAGTATAGTAAAGTGCTTGGGCATTTATTGCCAAAACTACAGCATCTATGGTCGCTGCTCCTATTGTGGCAAATAATATACTACTAAAAGTAATGGTTGAAGTTGTCGTATTCTCAACAAGCCCCCGTGGAACCGTTGTCAAAGTAATTGTCCAACCATCGGTCAAAGCAAATGGACCAGCTTTCGTACCTTCTACACGGGGCGGATCTTGTACATGATCCACGAAATTATTTCCAATGCCTAGACGCTTCTCCCGCGAGGTTGCTGAAGTAATAGCAATCATTGGGAATTTATCTGATGAATCGGCATACGACATCATTACTTTAGTAATGGTTTCGAGATCTCCTTCAGCAATACCAGGAGCAGTAGTTCCACGACTGTATTTGTTTATTGTGGGAATCTCGCTCAATTTATATGCTGCATCTGTCGAAATATATTGGAAATATGACCGCAATTCCGTCATAAATGC
>Ga0172380_10004840_pt1 | contig 16926 bp, 21 predicted proteins | sample Leawe162metaG_FD_119747 | JGI IMG/M metagenome (GOLD analysis project Ga0172380, IMG submission 119747) | Leachate microbial communities from a municipal landfill in Southern Ontario, Canada - Leachate well 162 metaG | ecosystem: Engineered > Solid waste > Landfill > Unclassified | place...
CAGCAAGGGACGAACGGATCAGGGACAGGATGAGCAGGACCACACGGAAAGCATACGTGAACAACCGAAACGACGGACAGGTGCTCAGGATCTACACCGACAAGGATGCCCGAAACCGTAAGGCGAGCCACTACTGCCTCAACCACGGCGGGTGTGAGTGGTGCCTGCGAAACAGGATGCACAGTACACAGGTACAGCGGGACAGGTACAGCGACACCATAAACAGCGATCAGTAGCCAAACACAACACCCTGACGACCGGCAACAATGCGGCCAGGGCGTGCCCGGACAACGGGCACCGAACACGAGCCGAGAGGCAAGAGATATGGCGGCACAGGCGGCGAAACCGAAGACCGCGCACAAAGTCACAACGAAACGCCGCCCAAGATCCCACCTCGGCGATGAAGAAAAAAAGGCAATCGTCACCATCGCAACAGAGAACCCGAGGCTTACCCACCAGCAAATTGCAGACCTCAAAGATGTTGAGCGATCCACAGTTTCCCGCATCCTGGCCGAATACAAAATTGACGCGCGAAAGAACGAAGAGTTTAAGGCGCACCGGGCAGACGTTTTTGCCGGGTTGCAACACCGGATACTGAAAAACATCACGGACGAGGAAATCAAAAAAGCCCCCCTCCAGGTCAAGATGATGTCGGTAGGCATCGCGTATGATAAGGAAAGGCTTGAACGCGGGGAAAGTACCGAAAACATTGGTATAGTCGGCAAGCTCATCCGGGAGATCAGGGATGAGTCAGATTGACACACCAGCCATAGGGCATCGGGTTATCAACAGGGTGGTGTGTTGATGGATTGTAAGGGCTCGAAAAAGATCAATGAGTATGGCGTGTTACGCGGGCTTGTCTGATAATTACCAATTATGTAAACCAAGCAGAGGGACCGGGTTGGGTGGGGGTACATGGGGTGTTGCTATCATATATCCCCCTAATGAGCCCCCCACATAAAAGGCTTCTGAAAATTCCCCCCGCTCGGCAAAAGGGGTTCCGGTGAAGAAGGAAGGGCTGACAGACGAGGATGTGCGGCGCAAGGCTGAATTAAAGCTGGAGATCAAGCGTCGGTATCCCCTGTTCTTTCTCAAGATGAATCCGGTACAGGAGATTTTCATCCGGGTCAAGAATAGTCGGGGCAGGACTCCGCGCAGGCGCATCTTGGAGGCTGGAAACAAGTTGGGGAAGACCTACATGGGGGTTGGTGAGGACATCGCCCACATGATCGGCTACAGGCCGTGGCTGAAGGAGGACGACCCGGACTACAAGATTGACGTTGCGGTTCCGAATATCGGGATGGTGGCGGGCGAAACCATTATGCACTCCATCGCGGAGAAGTTGGAGCCGACGTTCAGGTTGTTGATCCCCGATTTCTGCAAGCCCGTTTTCAAGCCCGGGCCGACCGGGGCGGTTATCAAGGTGACGCTACCTTTTGATGTGGACGGCAGGAAGTGTGGTTCGGTTGCCTATTTCAGGTCTTACGACCAGCGGCCGGCCACCTTCGAGGGAATCGATGCCCATTGGATTCATTGGGACGAGCCGCCCCCGGAGGAGATTTTGATTGCTGCGGAGCGCGGGAAGGTTGTCACGAATGCTCCGTCCTGGTTCACGATGACCCCGCTGAAGGAGCCCTACATCTTCGACAAGTTCTCGCGGAGGGCGGCACATGTCTTTTGAGGCTTTGTTTTGGGGGCCGGGTATCTGAAATGACCGAATGTGTCCAGTGCGGGCGATGCTGCATGAACCCAGCCACCCCGATAGACGCGGAGGACCGGGAGTATTGGCGATCAATCGGCAGGCCGGACATCGAGATGTTGGCCGAATGCGGGAAGAAGCTGGAATTTACGCCGGCGGAACTGGAAATCGGGGCGAGACGGTAAGGGTGGTGTTCTTTTACTACCCGTGTCCGTTCTTGCATTGGGACGGATCGCATAACGTATGCGGAATTTACGATTTCAGGCCGAAAAGGTGCCGAACATTTGAACCCGGAACTCAGCCAATTTGCTCTCAATACCGAGGATGACGCCCTGGATGACGAAATCGCCGTCATCAGGGGCAAGATTTGGGATAATTGCCGGGATTACTGCCATTCCTGCAAGATCCTGATCCCCGAAAACGAGATTGAACGCACCCTAAACCGCTGCCCGCAATGCAATCGCATCATGGGATTCATGCCCAAGGCCGGGATCGACGAATACCTGAAAAGCCTGGACCCGGAAGAGCGGGAGGCGCGTGAAAACGGAATCTGGAAACACCTTTCCGGGCTCGTTTACAAGGAACTGGACCGCACAGCCCACATCTACGAGGACTTTTCCATCCCGAAGGGCTGGATGAAGATCGAATCGGTTGATCCGCACGATGCCCGTCCAAGCCACTGGGCATTTGGTGCCGTGAGTCCGGAGGAAATCGAGATTTTCGGAAAGAAGGTTCACCGGATCTTCTGGTACGGGCAATTGCTGCTATCCGGGGCCATTGAGGACTCAGCCAATACGGTGCGGTCGTTTCGGGAACTCAACGGTTATTCGGAGCCCCAGTACGTCATTCTCGACAAGAAGCATGGCGAGAAGACGCAGATGGAACAGAAGTCATGGCAAGGAGAGCTTGAACGGGCGGGCATCAAACGAATCCGCCTTTCCCATTCTTCGCCCGGGGACGTTGAACTTGGGCACAAAATCGTCCGGGAGTACCTGAAGCCACAGTATTCAACCCTTACCGGAGCGACAAAGCCCGGGATGCTGTTTGCGAAGCGCGGGTGCGGCGGAACGAAGGGTCTCATAAATTACATGTTCAATTATCAGTACAAGGAGGATGCCGACAAGCCGGAGGAGAAATACAAGGACTGGTGCGACTGCGTGCGGTACGCAGCCCTTGAGTTCCCGGTGTATCGGAGCCCCGAGGACCAGAAGAAGGTTGTCGATATGCTGACCGCCAAGATGGACAGCGCCAGAAAGATGCGGAGGGTCGCTTGAGCGTAAAAGAACAGGAAGTTCTGATCGAATTGGTCCTGCGCCACCTGAAGGGCATTGTGTCCGCGCTGGAAAAGTACCGGGAGGCCCTGAAGAATGCCAAGACCTGACGAAACAGAATACAAGAAGCTGACTTGGCTCCTCTCCCGGCTGTCGAAGGCGGAAGATTTTTGCCAGCCGTATTTCCTGCGGGCGAAGCGGCACTACCGCCTCTACCGATTCGGGTCTGCGGTGGATGACGCAGACTGGCCGTATGTAAACCGGACGCGCACCCGCGACATTCTGGCCTTCATCGAGGATTCAACCGCCACCATGATGCAGAGCCTCCTGGGAACCTACCCGTTCTATTCCGTCGTTCCCAGGCAGACCTCACTCATGGAACTGCGTTATACCGGCCTTGATCCGATCAAGATCGGGCAGCAGATCGAGACGTGCCTGAATTATCAGATTGCCCACGAAGAGACGGAGTTTTTCGAGGAAATGTCCGACTATTTCAGGAACGCCGGAATTTACGGAACGTCCTACGTCGGAGTGTTTCCGAAGTTTGACGACAAGAACAACTATATCCGTCCCCTCATCAAGGTGATCGACTTCTGGAATGTCATGCCGATTGTCGGGGCACGAAGGATTACCAAGGCGTTCGGCGTCTTCTACCGCGAATTTATGACCCGGGAAGAGGCCGTCGACATGGCCCGCCGGGGCAATATAGTTGATTCTCAGAAAAAACTGGAGTCTTTCCTCTCCGGCTCCGGATCGGAAAACAACTGGCACCAGGGCCTTCTTTCCGAGGTTGGCGTCCAGAATTACGAGCCCAATAACGACAACATCGAACTGGTTCACTACATGTCGGGCGGCCATATTATCACGACAGCCAACAGGGCTGTTGTTCTCAGGGACTCCAACAAAGGCGTGCAGGGTCCGGCCGGGTTGCAGGTGGTCAAGCCCTTTCCTTACGATCAGCCGATTGTCCAGTACAAGTATATGCCGGTTCCCCTGGAATTTTTCGGCATGGGAATCCCGGAAGTCTTGGAGGTGTTGCAGGAGGATAAAAACCTCATTCGTTCCGCCCGCCGCGACAACATCGACCTCGTTATCAACAAGGTCATCAAGGCGAAGGCGGGAGCGGACGTCAATTACGACCTTCTGAAATACTATTCGGGCGCAATCTGGCCGCTTGAGAACCTGGGCGACATAGAGGTGCTGGAACAGGGCGACGTCACACAATCCGCCTACATGGAAGAGGAGAAGGTGCGGTTCGACATGGAGAACGCCCTTTCCATGTTTGGGTATGCCCGGGGCATGACGCCGACGCACGAGGAGCGGCCCACAACGGTCATAAAGCTCCAGCAGGCAGCCATGAACCGCCTGGACCTGGCAATCAAGATGGCGGAATTTACCGTCCTTGAGAACATTGCCACCCGAATCATCATGCTGACCCGCCGGTATATGAAACCGGAGGTTTACCAATCCATCGTCGGGGAGCCGGATGCTGGCCTGTTCAAGATGTCAGAAGAGGACGTGAGGCAGTTTTTCCGGTTCAAACCAATGGGTTCGACGGTAACGCATATCAAGGAGATCCGTCAGCAGCAGATGCAGTTTGCTCTTACGTATCTGCAATCCGTGGCTCCCATCAGCCAGATGAACATCAACCCGTTCACGATTGACTGGCTTGAACTATCAAGAAACGCCCTGGAAGACGTGGACATCAAGAACATCGACAAGGTGCTTATTCCGCTGCGTCCGGAGCTTCTTCAGCCAACAGCGAATCCCGGCATGGGTCCGGTGGACGTGAACCAACTTTCCCAGGTCAGCTATGGAGGACAGGATGCAGGACCCGGTACAGTTTAAGCGGCAGATCATCGAGGATTCAGAACGAAGCGGCATCAGGAAGAAACTGATAGCCGATCATGAGGCCGGAAGGAACACGGAGGACACCCTGGAAATGGGTGCGGCCCTGGAGTCCCTCACGAACCACAAGGGTTGGCTTTACGTCGAGCAGTTTATGCTCCAGAGGGCCGATCCGGTGAGAATCCTCATGGATGATTTGGGGCCGGAAGCGAAGTTCGTCGCCAAGGCGTACATTTCCCTGATGCAGTATGTCGCGCAGGTCATCAAAGCAAGAAAGGAAATCATTGCAAGAGAAAAACAAGCCGCTGGTGACGCGGCCTAAGATCGCAATTGATAAAGGCGTGATTCCGTTGAGCGAGATCGTGAACGGCGTCAAGGACTTTCTAAAACCCGTCAGTTACCAAATCAAGACGGAGATAGAAGAGGTCTCTGGCGAGCCGTTTTCCATCACCCTCACGGCCATAATCAAAATTCGATAGGTTCGCGCAAGCCACCCTTTCGGCATCCAGAAGGAGAACAAGATGTCGGAAGATACCAAGGGACTCCCTGACGTGGAAGGTCTTGCCGCCTTTGTGCAGGCCAACACGGAGGACAAAGCCCAAACCAACACAGAAGACCCCGCCAAGAAGGCAGAGCCCGCCAAGCAGAGTCAGCAAGCCGACCAACTGAATCTCGGGCAGTTCAAGACGCCCGAAGACCTCCTGAAGGCATACAAGGAGGTACAGGGGTTCTCTACCCGCGTAGCGCAGGAGAGCAAGCAGAAGGACGCTCTGCTTCAGCAGTTGCAGGAGCAGTTGTCCATGTTGCAGGTGGCCCCGGTGCAGCAACCGGCACCGCAGGCATCACAGAAGTCCTTTGACGAACTGTTCATCCAGAATCCCGAAGCCGCCATTGCCCAGGTTGTGAACCACAATGTCCGGCAGGGGATTCAGATGGCGCAGATCGAGGGGGTTCTTGAGGAAGAAGCCAAGAAATCCCCTGCGGAGTTCAACGAACGCTACGCATACGCGCAACTCATGGCGCGACAGTACCCGCAGGCGGTCCAGACCGCAGCGGGCGTCAGGCAACTCTTCAAACTCGGGGATCAGCACCGGAAAGAGGCCATGAGGAGAAACGCGAAGCGGTCCATCAGTGAACTGTTTGGCGATGATGTGGACTTGGACAAGTTCAAGAACCTCATCAGAAAAGACCAGCAGGAAACGAACCAAAACCAAAACCTCGCTTATATGCCCGATACCACAATGTCAACCAGAAGCGGAGCGGATACAGGAGCCCCTGGGGCTCAACCGAATGCGATAGCGGAAGCGGTGCAGAGAGGCGATGTCGATAGCGTCATTAGCTCTCTCTTCAAGGAGAGGCTAGGCGCATAAAGGGAGGTTTCAACCATGGCAATGTCGTCTTCAACGGCATTTATGACAGGCCCCGGCGGTTATTCCACCACCCTGTCGAGTAAACTGGACAAGATTGATTGCAGTCAGGTCTTGGCTGCGGTCCTTCTGAAAGATACCGCGCTTCTCGGGCATATCCGCATGGGTGCGCCTGCGGAGAACATCGAAGTGAACTGGATCGAGGACGAGTTGAACCCGGCCTACATCCTGGCGCAGTCCAACGGTTCCACGGTCATTACGGTTTCAACCGGGAAATACACCACGGCTTCCCTCGCCCGCTTCATGCGAACCGGAACCATCATCCAGCCTGCGGGAACCAACATCCTGCTTCAGTTGGCGTCCACGGTGTCCAAGGAGACGGGAGTTACCATCGCGGCATACGGAAACACAACCCATGCCTCGTGGACGATGACCAAGTGCTACATCGTCGCGCAGCCCTATAAGGACATCTCGGATGCTTCGTCCGACATGTCGCAGATTCGCGGAAAGCGGAAGAACTTCATGCAGGTGTTTGAGCGGGCCGTGGAGATCACGCAGACCCGCAAAAACATCTCGATGGAGGCTGTCGTTGACGAACTCCAGACCCAAATCAAGTACCGCACGTTCGAGGTCAAGAGGGAACTCAACATGTCCGTCCTGCTCGGCTACCCGTACTACAACAGCGGGTTCAGCGGGGACCTCGAACGGAGGACGATGGCTGGCATTCAGTGCCTCATCCGGGACTGGGATCTCGACGGCACGGCGGAAGACACCCTCGTCACGAATGCGGCAGCCGCGCTTACCATCGGGCTCATCAACAGCCTTGCCTACAAGATTTATGACGTGGGTGGGCTCGATGAGACCAGCGATCCCATCATCCTTGTTGGCCCCGCGCAGGCGCGAATTTTGGCATCCTTTGAAAAGGAACTGCGCCGGGTGGAGCAGGGAGAGCGTCAGGTGGGCTTCTACCGGAACGTCTTCATGACCGACATGGGGCTCGAAATGCCCATTGTCGTGGATCGGTGGTGCCCGAAGGACAAGCTGTTCATTCTGGACCGGAGCCGGATTTCCATGCGGCCCATGAAGAATGACCAATGGCATCTCGAAAAAATGGCGAAAACGGGCCGAAATGAGAAGTGGCAGCTTTCCGGCCAGTACACCATGGAAGTCAAGAACGCGGACAAGTGCCACGGGTTCCTTTACGGATTGACGTAACGATGAACGATCCAAAGCCGGGATTCTTGTTAGACCAGAACGGAGATTGGGACAGGTTCGTAAACCTGATTTCCGACAACACGGGCAGCAAGTATGAGCGGCTCTGGATCGAACACGCACGCCAGAACAGAAAGCGGGTAAAAACGGAAGGGTGGGCGGCATCGGACCTGTTGGATGCCGGTGTCGGCAAAACGGCGGTCATCATCGGTGCCGCCCCCTCTGTCCGGTCAAAAGTAAGCGACCTGCGGTTTTTGCAGCGGGACAGCGGATTCCTGCTCTACTCGGTTTCGTCCGGGCTCGGGTTCCTGTTGGATAACGGCATCATTCCTGACTATTGCATGGTCATGGATGCCGACCCGACCATAGCGAGGTTCTTCGAGACGGTTGACGAGCGAGCAAAGGACGTGACGCTCATTGCGTCCGTCTGTACAGACCCGAAGATTGTTGAGAAGTGGCCGGGTCCGGTGAAGTGGATTGCCGTCTATTCGTCTATCAAGGCTTTAGATCGCAAGTATCGGAAATGGTATTCCCCGGTGAATGGGTGCGGGATCATGTTCCCTGCCCTCTGTTCTCAATACAATACGGCGGTAGCCGCCGCATATCGCATCAGCGGGTCCAGGATTCTGATCTTCGTAGGGAACGACCTATCGTTTCCAGACGGAAAAGATTCCCGCTACTACGCAGACAGGAACGACATCAAGGACGGTTGGCTCAGGATGCCCCATCCGGACATCTACGGAAACAAGGTTTACACGACATATAACTTCATGACCCTGAAACTGGCCTGCGAGGACTACTTGCAGCGGATGTACGTTGAATCGGTCTCGATGGAGGGGAGAGCCCCATACTTCTTCAACGCGACGGAATCGGGCATCTTCGGGGTCAGCAAAAGGCACGGGAACCTGTCTGTCACCACTCCGGCGGGGGAGAAACTGACGGTCATGTGGCAGATCCCCCTTCATATGGCGATCAGGCAGGCCAGAAACATCATGCTAACCGGACGGCCGATCACGGAAAACGCAGTGCTCCGGCCGTCCATGAGCGACATCTATGCGGTTCATTCCGCAAGGATATAGGAGGTTTAGCAATGTCAGATTTTTCGAGTCTTTGCCCCCTTTTCAACACCGGGGTTTACAGCGAACTGACCCTTCCGGGTACGTTCAGCCTGAAGTCCCTGGCTTCAACCACAACCAAACTGGCCGGGATTCCTTTTGGCCGGTCGGTGATCGTGACGGCGGCCTACGCCGCAAAACTGACGACTCCCGCAAGCACTACGGGTAACGTCAATGTGAAGCTGTACAGGGCAACGTCATGGGCGGGAACGGCGACCGTGTTCGCGTCCCTGAAAATCAGCAAAACCACGACCACGCAGGTTACGAACAAGTACCACGCCATGACCCTGGCGGCAGCCAAGACCTTCTCGGCGACGCAGTGGCTCATCATGCGGTCCACGAAGGCGACGGCCCAGGGCGGGACGCTTCGGGGCGTCGTGGTCCGCTACAAGGAGAAGTAGTCAACCATTAACCGGGGCGGGGAAACCCGCCCCCCTTCCCTCGAAGGAGGCACACGATTGAAAGTAGGCGCATTGATCCCCTGCCGTAGCGGTAGCAAGGGCATTCCGTTCAAGAACTTCAAGATATTCTGCGGGAAGCCGCTTTACTGGTGGACGCTGGACGCGGCCAAGGACACAGGCATTTTCGACAAGATCATCCTTTCATCGGACGGCGGGTTCGATCCCATGCCGGAGGGCGTAAACGTTGACAACAACCGTCCCGCAGAGTTTGCGACCGACGAGGCGAGGCTGGACCCGCTTCTTCTGCATTACGCGCTCCTGCATGAGGACATCGACCTCTGGTGTCTGCTGCAACCCACTTCACCGCTCCGTCCCGCAGAGGACATCATGCGGTCCTACGAAATGGCCGCTCCCGACACCTTCGATTCTATCGTGTCGGTGTACCCGGAGAAGGGCTTCTATTGGGTCAAGGACGCCGTGGAGTTCGACGGCAGGAAGATGGCCGTCGCTACCTACCATACGGACAAGCGACCGAACCGGGACCAGCGGAGCGCATGGTTTGCGGAGAATGGCGCGATCTACTGGACAAAGAAGTATGCCGTCAAGCATTCGGGGATACGGTGCGGCGGCGAGGTGGGTCTGTACGTCATGACGAGGGAAAACAGCCTTGAGATGGACGACGAGTTGGACTGGCGGATTTGCGAAATGGTCATGAGGTCACGCAATGGGATGGCTTAAAGACGCTGTTGAGCGTGGCAACTGCCTGAACCGTACCGGCGTGAACATGTCCATGTACCATTTCATGTCCTGGGGGAACTCCAAGGACGAGGAGCGCGGAATGCCCGCCCTGTGGCAGGGGAACGCCCGAAAGAACATGGCGCGATGGGACGAGACGGGAGCCGGGAAGCTATCCGATCTTCCCAACCACGAAGGCGACTGTCTGATCTTTGTCGGCGCATCGCCCATCCTGCGCGAGTCCGTCGCCCACCTTCGGGAACTGGACCCCCGGTTCAAGATCGTCTGCACGAACTCCTCGCTGCGGTTCCTTCTCGATCATGGCGTAACGCCCCACTACTGCCTTCTTGTGGATGGTGCGCCCGGGAAGTGGACGAAGGGGTGGGAATCCTTGCCGGAGACATGCCGTGACGTGACAGGGGTTTTTGCCGTTGCGGCCTGTCCCGAGGCAATCGCCCTGTGGCCCGGTAAGTTCGTCGTCATCCCATACGATGTGGGAGACGAGGAATTGGCGGTTGTGATTCGGGAGAAGTACGGTGAGAATGCCCCTGTGGGCGGCGGAAACGCCCTTAATTGCGGCGTTGCGCTGTTCGTCCAGTTCACCCGATGCACCATGTATATGTTCGTTGCCAACGAACTGTCATTCCGTGACAAGTATTATGTGGAGGGACCGGCGATTTCCGACGGCAAGCCCTGCGTCATGGCGACGAACATCTATGGCGAGGAGGTCCGAACCCTCGTCAACCTGTACGAATACAAACTGTGGCTTGAAAACTTCATCCACTCCTTCGCCTATTCGCACTATTTTGTGGACTGCTCGGAAGGCATCCTTGGCGTGGAGTCGGACGGAACCCTGATGCCGTTTCTGGACTACAAGAAGTTGCCGGATGCCCTGCTTGCCATTTCAGAGGCATGGATGCTTGAGACGGACGCGACCCCGGAGGAGAAGTCGAAACTTGTTTATCAGGAACTATACGACCACCATGGATACCATTCGACCCTCGGAGCCGGGTACTGGGGCCAACTGACGGCAGGGGAGAACCTGTCCATCATGGAACATGACGGCATCCGAAAGATCCTTGATTTCGGGTGCGGAGACGGCGCGGGGGTCCGGGCGCTGCGTAACCTCGGATATGAAGCCTACGGCATCGACATCTCCAGAAATGCGAAACAATGGACCGAAAATAAGGTGGAGCCGTTCTGCTCGGATTATGACGGCAAAACAATCCCCTATGCCGACAAATCGTTCGACATGGTGGGCTGTTTTGAAGTCATGGAACACATTCCGGAGGAGTTGACTGAAGGCGTCCTGCGGGAGATTTTCCGCGTCAGCAGGAAGCATTACGTCTTCACGATAGCCCTCCAGGAGGAAGTGGCCCCAATCCACAACGCATGGCATTATCACGTTAATATCAAGCCTCCGGATTGGTGGCTCGGGACACTTGAAAGCATCGGGTACAAGATCCTGAGTGCGAACCGGCAGGTTTACAGTCGCAGGGATGGCCGGGATTATGCCACGCTGTTTGTCTTTGCCACCCGTGAGGACACGGGCCTGCGGTGCGATTCCAGGTGGGATTTATGCCAGACGTCGAATGCTCCGCTTTAACCTGTACGTTCTGTGAGCCGAAAGGGCGATATGGCGTCTGCCGTTCCCCCAAGGGAATTATCCTGAAGTTTCGGGCGGCGATTGATACGGACAAAAGGACACTCGTATTCATGGAGTGCCTGAACATGGAATTACCAAAGGACCGGGAGGCGAAAAATGCAGGTCAAGGCTGAAAAGAAAACCATCGACTACACGCTTGTTGCGGCGGCGAATGCGGCAGCAGATTCGGGATACGAGGCCCCCCTCTGGATCATGGCGATGCCGCCCGAACGATACCCGATTGCCTATTATGCAAGGGTCAAGACCGCCTTTGCCGGAGGCACGAAGCCGGAAGTCAAGGTCGGCAGGTATCCCGCCACGGATGACATCATCAAATCGCAGCGGATTGATGCCGTTGGCGACCTGGTGCATGGATTCGGGGGTCCCGGCCTGTGCTCCCATCTTCATCCGGACATTCAGCCCGACGCAACGGCACAGGGGAACATCCTGGCCACATTCACAGATACCGGGACTATGGCGAACCTCTCTGCCGGGAGTATTGAATTTGTCGTTGTGTACGCAGAATAAGACCCACAACCTGAACGAGATATTGGATGGCTATGACCACGAAGCGCAGGAAACCATTATCCGCAAGTTCTATCAGGGCGTGTACGATGCGGGACTTTATAGGCCGGGAAACAGCACAAACCAATGGAGAATCGTCTGTGAGACCCATGCCGGAGACATCCGAACCGCACTTGACGTCGGCTGTGGAGCAGGGGTTGGAGTTCGTCTGGCAGTCGATGCTGGAATTGAATGCTACGGTATCGACATTGCCCATCCAAGGGATTTATGGCGGGACCATGATGTATCCAGGCGCTGTGTTGTGGGCGACGGGGCCAACCTGCCCTTCGCATCAAAAGCCTTTGACTTTGTACTGTGCATGGACGTCCTTGAGCACGTCCCCGTTTGGAACGTGGGAAAGTTTCTCGGTGAGATAGAGCGGGTTTGCCGTGGCGTTTCGTTTCTCGCTGTATCGCTGGTGGAGGAGAAGAGTCCGATTGCAGGGAAGGTATGCGCCCACATCACGCTCATGTCGGAAGAATGGTGGAGGGAGCAGATCGGCAAGGCGGGCATGAGGCCCGTTGACTCCGGGGTGGAGAAAGACCACCTTTGGGGATATTTCGTACCTGACCGCCGCTAGGCCGTCATAACCTATTCATCGCCCACCTTTTGCTCGGCCATGAAGAAAGGGAAACCTTTTTATGGTCGAATTCGTCGCAGAAATCGGAATCAACCACAACGGAGATATAGACCTCGCTGAGCGTCTGATTGACGTTGCCGTGGCCTCCGGGTGCAACTACGTGAAGTTCCAGAAGCGCACCATTGACCTTACCTACACGAAAGAGGAACTGGACGCGCCCCGCGAGTCGCCATGGGGCAAGACGAACCGGGACCAGAAGTACGGCCTTGAATTTGAGGGGCGGGAATATGACGTTCTTGACGCCTACATCAAGAACCGGATCGGCTGGTTCGCGTCACCGTGGGACGAGCCGTCCATCGACTTCCTGTTGTCCTATATCAACTGCTGTTTCATCAAGGTTCCGTCGGCCAGGATCACCGACGAACCGTATCTGCACTATCTCGCCAAGAGGCTGACAGAAAACGGGCTGAGGAAGCGAAAGGCGATTCTGTCAACCGGGATGTCCACCTACGACGACCTCGACAACGCCGTCCGCATTCTCGGGGCGCAGAACATCCATTCCATCCTGCATTGCACGTCCACCTATCCGTCCAAGTCGGATGAACTGAATCTCCGGTGCATCGGGACATTGCGGGAACTGTACCCGGAAATCCCCGTCGGATTCTCGAATCATCATCCCGGCCTCATCTATATGCCGGTCGCCGTCGGGCTAGGGGCGGAAATGCTGGAATTTCATGTCACGATGGACCGTTCCATGTACGGGTCCGACCAGGCATCGAGCATCGAGCCGGAAGGAGTCCACAAGCTCGTGAAGTGGGTTCGCGGGGTAGAGCAGTCTTTAGGGGATGGGGTCAAGCGGGTTTATGACTCGGAACTCCCCATCATTAAGAAATTACGGAGGAAATGACAATGTATCCAGCACAGTGCGCGGGCGGCCATGCGTTCCCGTTCAAAAAAGGAAAATGCGAGATTTACGGAGCCAAGGCCACGGGCTCCACTTCCATGCGCCTCACCCTTGTAGATTCGGACCAGTTCAAGGTTCTTCCCGACGAAGCCGCATCCGGGGTTGTGATCCTCGATTTATCGGGGGACGACATGGTTGGTGACGCCTTTCCGGAGCCTATCAAGGTGCGGAATGGGGTTTGCCCGACAAATGCGTCCAATCTCAACGGCGGGAAGGTAATGCTGCTGGTCAGATAGGAGGGCACGATGCCTACCGTAACCACCCCGTCCACGGGTGTATTCAGCGGGTACACGCTTGGAGGGCTTCGCGCCCTTGCCCTGCGGAAGCTCCGCGTGAAGGACACCACAAGGCATTCACCGACTGGAGGGGCAGCCGACTATGATTGGATAGACGACGCGATCAACCGTGGGCAGGAGCGTTTCGTCCGGCAGACCAATTGCCTGCGGACCTATGCAATCATCGAACTGAAGTCCAATTTCAGAACGTATCGGCTTCCGGAGGACTTCATCGACCTGATGGCGGTCTATTATTACGATTCGTCATTGGCTGATGGGTACAAGGAACTAAAAATTACCTCCATCGAGGAACTGAACGACGATGTTTCCAACTGGAGGACGGACACCGGGACTCCGGCAAGGGTCTATCTGGACAGGAATTATGGTGCGGGACTAACCTTTGGCGTTTACCCAATCCCGGAGAGCGACGGAGATTCCGTTGCGTTCTCCTCTGATTACGGAGCCGCCGTTACGTGGGTGTGTCCGCTCTATGCGTTCAATCAGGACGTGGGCGTCATTGTCAGAATCGACGGGGCGGACGAATGGATTCTTCCCACCCAGGCGGGCGTTTCGGTTGATGTCGATGTGGCCGACAAGAACCTCTTCATCGAATACTACCGCCTGCCACAGGTGCTTGTGGCGCGTGGCGACAACACCGACCAGTATTCCGAGGTTCCACGGGAATATCAGGAGGCCATCACCGATTTTGCGGCAGCCGATCTACTTTCCAGCAATCCGGAAGATTCTGCGGAGTTTAAGCGGTCCCTGTACCTGCAAGCCTTATTTAAGAACGAGGTTGAGGCTTACAAGGACCGGCGCAAGAGACCTCTTTCCGGCAGAAACCTTCGCGCAACCCCCGCAGTCTGGAATTGGACGAAGAATATGCCGTGGCGCAAGGAGGTTCCCTGATGGCGCGTGTTGTCGAGCCCATCACCTTTGATAAGGGAATCGTGTCGAGGCGATCTCCGCTCCTTCTTGAGGACGGAGAGCTTGTCGCGGCATCCGGCCTTTCCTTTGAGACCGATGGCAGACTTACCGCCAGGGAACCAAAAACGGCCGTCAACACGACCGCGCTACCGTCCATCAACGGACTTCATAGATACATCAACTGGGTGCTCGCTGCCGCCCAGGGGAATTATTATTACAAATGGGATTTGGACGGGTATTGCGGACTTTATGTCCCAGACAACGGAGATTTTACGTCCCTTGGAACCCTGTCCAATGCAAACCGGCCACGATGGGCGGATTATGACGAGTTCACCTTTTTTGCCAACGGTTCGGACAACCGATGCTTCACAAAGGGGAACTGGTACAAGTGGGGCGCGGACAATCCAACGAAGGCCCCGACCGGGGTGGCAGGGGCGGGCGGGAATCCAAGCGGAACCTACTCCCTTTATTATACCTTTCAAATCACGTTTCCGAACGGTCGCATTTATGAGACGGGTCCCTCCCCGGCCGGTTCCGTCACGGTTTCAAGCCAGAAGATTTCGTGGGCCGGGATAGGGACCTGCAATTACCAGGGGACCGGGATCACGATCAAGCGGAAACTGTACCGGATGTCAACGGCAACAATCCTGACCTATTACGTTGCCACCATCCATGACAACACCACCACGACCTATACGGACGACGTTTCGGACGCCGACCTTTTGCTTTCCGATCCGATAGAATCTACCGACTATCAGCCTCCCCCCACAGGCTTCGTTGACTGTGTGGCATACCTGCAAAGAGTTTTTGGAATCAAGGGGAACACGCTTTATCCGTCGGAGCCATATCTGCCGTTCAATTTTGAGGCCTCCGAAGAGATTGGAGTGGCCCCTGTGGGTGTTGATTTGGTCTGTGCCCTGGACTGGGGGGACCAGCTTTATATTGCCTCTGCGGACCAATGGAGGCGCTTGCAGGGCACGTCCTCCTCTACCTGGCAGGTCAGGCAGACGTTCTCCGAGGTGGGGTGCATCAACAAACACACCGCCAAAAGGACGCGCTATGGCATTATCTCGCTGTGGTACGATGGAATCTATATCTTCGACGGAACCGTTTCAAGGAACATCACGCGCGATAAGATAGGGACCGCCCTCTTCAGGACCACAATTTCATCCCTTGCCTCGTGTGTGTCCGAATGGGACGGCAGACGGTACAAGTTCGCCTATCCAACTTCAGGCACAACTCTGTCAAAAGTCCTCACCATCGACTTCTCCGCATACCCGAACCTCGTGTTTTATGATGACGATTTTGTGTTCACGGCCCTCGAATACCACGTCCCAACGGGCATCCGGTATTTTGGGAAGTCGGACGGATACCAGTACGAAGAAAGCGGGACAGAGACCATTGCCGTCTCTTTGAGGACCGGCGACCGGGTGGCAAAGGACGTCCTGAAGCAGAAACAAACAGAATATCTTTATTACGACATCGACACGGGAGGCGTGGACGTGACGGTCACGGTTTACGCCGACGATGTGGCCCAAACCCCAACCTATACGCTGAATCATTCCACGAGAACCAGGAAGCGAATCCCCCTCGGGCAGTTTAACGGCTATCGGTTCTCCCTCGGAATAACCTGCGCCGACTCGTCCAGTCTCTATATTTACGAGCCGTGGGCGATCAGTTTCGACAATTTTGGAGAATGAGGCAATGGCAGAAGTACCGTATCCACTAACCGCCGAAGATCCAAACGAACTGAAACGGCAGATTTGGGAGCTTATCCGCCAATTATTCGAGGACAGGACAGGCGGATTGTCCATTGGAGATGTGTTCAGCGATCAGGGGGACGTGCTTACCCTGAATATCGGGAGCAATCTGATGAAGGTGGACGGCTATTTATGGGTTTTGCCAGCCGCCGCAGTCACCGCGCCAACCGGGGGGGCTACCGTGGACACACAGGCAAGGGCGGCGATCAGTTCGATCATAACCGCCCTGACCGCAGCGGGGTTGATGTCATGAGGGAAGTCACCTCCATAGAAGACATCCTGAAAATCGTTCCCATTGAGGTGGACGTAATGAGCCGCGAACCGGGGGACGCAAAGATGCCGCTCAAAGACAAGCTGACGTGGATAGATGCCATGTTAAACCGCAAGCGGCTTACTGTCGCGCAGGATTTCAAGATCCTCGTGTGGGAGGACGACGCGGGGCAAATTGACGCCTATCTGATGCTGTCTCTCCTGAAGTCGTCCCTGAAACACTTTTCGGAAGTCAGGATTTACAGGGCATGGCGCAATCCCGACAGGCCGGAATTGGCGCAGGAAATGTGGGA